>Ga0082212_10007785_pt1 | contig 14087 bp, 9 predicted proteins | sample TergutNt197P3_FD_71548 | JGI IMG/M metagenome (GOLD analysis project Ga0082212, IMG submission 71548) | Neocapritermes taracua P3 segment gut microbial communities from Petit-Saut dam, French Guiana - Nt197 P3 | ecosystem: Host-associated > Arthropoda: Insects > Digestive system > Gut ... | reverse complement strand
TTTGTACCTGACCCACTATCTTGAACTGCCCAACTACAAAGCCAACGTCGTATTTGACCAGCCCCTCGACATCAGATTCGGCCTCGCAAAAGACGAGGAACTGCTCTGCTCCATCCTCGACAAGGCCCTGAATGCCATAGACACAAAGGGCATCTCGGATCAATGGATGCGCCAAACCTACGATTACCGCACCCGGCTCGCCGAAGCGCAGCTCCCCTGGCTTCTCACCGCCATCGTCCTTCTCATCGCCGTTCTTCTCTTAACGATCATCCTGCTCCAGAGAAACCGGGGCACCGAAAGACAGCTGAAAAAACTCGTCGCGGAACAGACAAAAGAGCTGGAAATGGAAACCACCACGCTCATGACCATTTTCGATTCCATTCCCGACCTCATGTTCCATATGGACCTCGACTTAAATTATGTGCGGATAAACCAGAGCATGGAAAAGCATTTTAACATATCCGAGAGCGACATTATCGGAAAGAGTGTAAGGGAAATACGCGGCATATCCGATGAAACGGCGCGGAGACTGACATTGGCGGACAAAAAAGTTTTGGACGGGCAGAAAACCTATTCGTCCGAAGAGCTTCTGCCATCCCACGACGGCAGGGAGATACTCTTTGAAACCACAAGGGTTCCCCTGTGGAGGAATGACAAAATGATAGGCATCCTCGGCGTCGCCCGCGACATTACCGCGAGAAAGGCGATGGAGATTGAGGCCCGCGCCTCGGCTCAATCCAAATCAACCTTCCTCGCCAACATGAGCCATGAGCTGAGGATACCGCTGAACGTAGTGGTCGGGCTTACAAACCTTACATTGGAGGAAAACAACCTCCCGTCATATGTCAAGGCAAACCTTATAAACATAAGCCACGCCTCATCCACCATCCTCAATATAGTTAACGATATCCTCGACATATCAAAAATCGAGTCCGGCAAGCTTACCCTTGTCACCGACGAATACCATATGCCGAGCGTGCTTAACGACGCGGCAATCATGACAAACACCCAAATCGGCGAAAAGCCCGTAAAGTTCGTACTGGATATCGACGAAAACCTTCCCAACCGCCTGTTCGGTGACGAAACGCGCGTCCAGCAGATATTCAGCAACCTTCTTTCAAACGCCATCAAGTACACGCACAAGGGAATCATAACATTGAAGGTTGAGTGTGAGCGCGGCGCGGGCAAGGACGTGTGGATGACGATAACCGTCAGCGACACGGGTATCGGCATACGCAAGGAACACCTCGCCGGGCTGTTCTCCGACAATTACCATACGGATAAAAAGGGCAGCCGCCGCATAGACGGCACAGGTCTGGGATTGTCCATAACAAAACGCTTGGTTGACATAATGGACGGTGAAATCACGGCAAAGAGCGAGTACGGCAAGGGCAGCACGTTCCGCGTGCGTATAAGGCAGAGGTTCGTCAGTGACAGGCCGATAGGCGCGGCAATAGCGGAAACCCTCCGCTCGTTCAACTACAGCGAGAAGAACCTGAACGTAGCCAACAAGCTCATACGCGCCGACCTGAGCCACGCGAAGGTGCTTGTGGTTGACGACATGCAAAACAATCTCGACGTCGCGGCGGGTCTCATGAGAAAGTATAAAATGCAGGTGGACTGCGTCACCAGCGGTCAGGCGGCCATCGACCGTATGCGCGACGGCAAGCCAGTCTACGACGCAATCTTTATGGACCACATGATGCCGGATATGGACGGTATCGAGGCGGCGTACGCCATCCGCGGACTCGGCACAAAATACGCCCGCAACATCCCCATAATCGCGCTCACCGCAAACGCCGTCGCGGGAACGGAGGAGCAGTTCCTCGAACACGGCTTCCAGGAGTTCCTGCCAAAGCCCATCGACATAATACTGCTCGACTTCGTACTGCGGAAATGGGTTCGGGGCAGCGCGGACGACAGAGTCGCGGAACAGCAGGAGGAGCGCGGCGAAACGGATGAACCGCCAATCGACATCCCGGGCGTCAACTCCGAGGAGGGACTTTCGCTGTACGGCGGCGACAGGGAGATATATCTTGCCGTCCTGCGGTCTTACGCAAAGAATACACCCGACGCGCTGACAAAACTGCACAGCGTTTCGCGTGAAACATTGGCGGATTACATGATAGGCGTACACGGTTTGAAAGGTACCAGCGGCAACATCGGCGCGGAGCATCTGCGCGACCTTGCCGCCGGGCTGGAAACAATGGCGAGGAGCGGCGATTTGTCGGGCGTTATGCTGATGAACCAGGACTTTGTGGGAGACGCGAAAATCCTCGTATCAAACATCAACGCCTGGTTTGAGATTTATGACAGGAAACCTTAGACACCGCCCTTTGCCGTATATACCGTGGTATAGGTAACTTTACTGAAAACACGCTCCGACTTCATCAATACGATATTTGAAACCCTCTCGGTGAACGGCTGGATTTTCCAGGGATTTATATCGGCGACTACCTTCCGCGCAAGCGTTATGTGCGGGATGTAGTCGCGTTTTTCCGTCTTGAGCCCGGCTTCTGTAAGCTTTTCGGTTATGTCACGCTGCAAATCCTCAAGGGCTTTTGATTTGTAAACACCCGCCCACCATATATCGCCGCCGTCGCGCCTGAAGCTCCCCACCTTATCAATCGACATATCAAACGGCTTGAAGCTTACGGAATCTAATATCCCGCACAGGAGACTGTTGGGCGCGATATCCCGCGGTTTGTGTTCGCCGAGGAACACAAGCGTCATATGCAGATTCTCCGGGGTAACATACTTGCCGCTTACGGAATAAGAGCGCAAATCCTTCAGCATGGAAGTCAGGCGCGAACGGGTGTCGTCACTCAAATTTACAGCTACAAACAGTCGCATAAGCTCTCACTCTCCTATGGTTATTTAATCAGTCCATTCAATAGACTTCTTGCGTAACAATAAATATTGTATGACGGTGCGGCATGGAAACCGCACCCTACGTAGGGTCGGGTTTCCATGCCCGACCGCGTTCACGACGGTTTCGCAAGAGGTCTAATCAATCCGGTCAAGCTCGCTGTTATCTTAACATTAGGATATGCCGAAAACTCACGCGCCGCGGTCGTTCCCGTGGTCACGGCGGCAAAGTCAACGCCCGCCGCCATCGCGGTTTTCGCGTCCGTCAGGCTGTCCCCGATATACAGAGTATGCCGTTTTTCAACCGATAAGTATTCAATCGCCTTCAACAGACCTTCGGGAGACGGCTTGGGGTTTTTTACATCGTCAATCCCCACGATGTAATCGACAAGCCCCGTTATGCCGAACTTGGACAGGGCGTCGTCTATCCTGTAATGCAATTTGCTTGTCACAATGGCGGTATGGCGTTTGTCCGCTTTCAGACGGGATAAAACCGTTACGGTGTCGTCATACAGCAGTGTGTTCGCCGTCATGATTTTATCAGCCTTCTCAATGAAATACGCGGTAAATTGCTCCTCCCGCCCGTCCGATATCCCCGTGTACTCAACAAACATTTCGCGCAATGGCAGACCTACCGCCCTTTTAATGGTTTCGCCGTCTTTTTCGGGGAATCCCAACTTGTTCAGCGCGTAATTCGCGCAATCGACAATCGCCGCCCCAGTGTCGGCAAGAGTGAAATCAAAATCGAACACAAACGCCTTATACCTCACAGCTCCCTCCGCCCCGTGAGGGCATGAAGAAGCGTAAGCTCATCGGCAAACTCAAGGTGTCCGCCCATTGGTATGCCGTAAGCCAGGCGCGTTACCTTTACACCCAGCGGACGCAAAAGTCTCGCGATATACATCGCCGTCGCGTCGCCCTCCGTGTCAGGGTCGGTCGCCATGATGACCTCGCACACCCCGCCGCCGTTCAGCCGCTCAAGCAGTTCGCGTATGCGCAGATTGTCGGGACCCACGCCGCTCATGGGCGACAGAACGCCGTGAAGTACGTGGTAAACACCCTTGTACTCGCGGGTTTTCTCGAACGCCGCCACGTCACGCGGTTCGGAAACTACACAAACCGTTGACTTGTCGCGCTCTCCGCCGCAGATATCGCACACATCTTTGTCTGTCAGGTTTTGGCACACGCCGCACAGTTTTACGAGCCTGCGGGCGTCCAGGATGGCTTTTGCCAGCTCCTCCGCGCCGCCCTCGGGCATTGACAATACAAAAAAAGCCAGACGCGCCGCCGACTTGCGGCCGATACCGGGCAGCTTGGCAAGTTGATTTATCAACTGTTCTATCGGCGCGGAAAACAGTTTCAAAACGGCAGTCCCATGCCGCCCGTGAATTTGCCCATTTCACGGTTTGCCGTGTCTTCGGCTTCTTTCAGCGCGGCGTTTACGGCTGTAATAATCATGTCTTGCAGCATTTCAACGTCGTCGCGGTCAACCGCGTCGGGGTTGAGAGTGAGTTCGGTTACCTCGCGTTTGCCGCTGACGGTGACACTGACCGCGCCGCCGCCCGAAGACGCGCTGTAACTGCGCGTTTCAAGCTCCGCCTGGGCTTTCATCATGTCCTGCTGCATTTTCTGAACCTGCTTAATCATGTTGTTGTTAAAACCGCCGCCCGCAAAATTTTTAGGCATAAATAAAACCTCCCGTTAATTGTTATATCTGTTCAAAAGTGATTGCACTTTCTCGTTTTTTGGTCTTTCAGGTTCCGCTTTGATTACAACGCGCACGGAAACCGGATGCCCCGCAAGCTCCGACGCGGCGGCCTCCATCGCCGTCACGGCATTTTTTTCCGACAGCCTGTCGAGCGATAATGTGTCGGGAACGCTGATACGCCACAGCCCGCCGTCTTTTTGTATATCTATGTTATCGTTGAGCAGGAATGATTTGAGCGACGGCGGCATTCTGCCCGCCGCCAGGGTCTTGAAATCGCCGGGGTTTTTTACGGGCGCGGGTAGGGGCGGGGGTTCGGCATTTGTTTGCAGGGGCGAACATTGTTCGCCCGTTATTGTTTGTGGTTCGTCCGCATTGGAATTTTCCGTTGACTGCGGGCGAACGTTGTTCGCCCCTACGGGCGTGGGGTCATTGGATTCGGGCGTGGGTTCGGGTGCGGGTGTGGGTGCGGGTGTGGGTGCGGGTTGCGGGCGAACATTGTTCGCCCCTACGGGCGGGGGGATGTTGGGTGCGGCACGATTGCATATTTTCAGCACGCACAGTTCGGCCTCAATTCTCGGCTGAGGACTGCGGGATATGTGCGTCAGCGCGTCCTGGACGGCTGACAGCATATCGAGCAATTCACGGGGCGGCAGTTCCGCGAGGGTTGAGCTTCCGGCGTCTTCTCCCCTCAACTTTGACAGCAGGACGCCGCGCAGAACCTGTGACAGCTCGCCGAGCAGCGACGAAATATCCCGCCCGAGATTTATCTGCTCCGTAAACAGTGTCATCGCTTCCGCCGAGCCGCCGCGAGCCATGGCATCCGCCAATCGCGATACACTGTCCTCTCCCGCCATTCCCAATGACTGATAAACTTTTTGTTCGTCTATCGTACCGTCGGAAACGGCGGCGGTTTGGTCGAGCAGTGAAAGCGCGTCGCGCAAAGCACCGTCGGCAAGGCGGGCGAGCAACGACGCGGCGGGCTGTGTCAAATCAAGGCTTTCCAGCGCGGCGACACGGAGCAGACGCTCCGATATATCATTTTCCGACAGCCGCCTGAACGCGAAACGCTGACAGCGCGACAGAATCGTTGCCGGAACTTTGTGGGTTTCGGTGGTGGCGAGTATGAACAGCACGTAGGACGGCGGTTCCTCAAGGGTTTTCAGCAGGGCGTTGAACGCGCCCGCGCTGAGCATGTGAACCTCGTCTATGATGTACACGCGTTTCCGCGCGGACACAGGCGTGTAAGCCGCTTCGTCGCGCAGGGCGCGTATGTTGTCAACGCCGGAGTTTGACGCGGCGTCGATTTCCATAACGTCAAGCAGTGAGCCGTCGAGCGCGCCGAGACACGGAACACAGGCGTTGCAGGGGTTTCCCGCAACGGGCGACAGGCAGTTAGCCGCCCGCGCCAATATTTTCGCGCAGGTTGTTTTACCCGTGCCGCGTGTTCCCGTGAAAAGGTAGGCATGGGAAAGCCTGTCTGCCGATACCTGCGCCCGCAGGGTATCGGTGACGACCGGCTGCCCCGCTACGTCCGTGAAAACCATGGGGCGGTATTTTCTGTACAGAGCCTGATACAACGCCATATCACATTTATCCTGTCATATGATAGTATGAGTCGCCGGGCCGTTTGACCGCACACCGCGCTTTGAAAACGCTCATACACCCGTTACCCTTACAGCCAGCTCAAAAACGGCACCCTTACGGCACACGGGGGATTCCGCTTAATGCTGCTCGGTTCCCCGCCTGACATGGTTCACGGGCCTCCGTTGCGTAAGACCGATCTATCATCACCGCTTATAAGGGGCAGACGGCACATGATGCTCCCTGGGCGCGGAATTCGTCCCTGCTATAGCGGGTTGCAGGCAACAGGGCACCGCTAACTCCCCGATTAGTGCGGCCAAACGGCTCGGCGACAACGAATACATTGTACACCAAAGATAAATGTTTTGCAACGGTTAATTTATTCCGTCCTCAGCGCGACCACCGGGTCTTTGTTCGCCGCGATTCTTGACGGTATCAGCCCGGCGACCAGGGTCAGCGTCATGCTGATGGCAACCAGTATAACGCCGCCGAGGGGCGGAAGCGCGGCAACGCCGGATATGTCGCTGAGCATTTTGATTATCATGTTCGCGGGGATTATCAGCAGCAGCGTCACGCCGATACCCAATCCGCCCGCGACAAATCCCATGATTAGCGTTTCGGTGTTGAATACGAGGGATATGTCGCGTTTCGACGCGCCTATACTGCGGAGTATGCCTATTTCCTTTGTGCGCTCAAGCACGGAGATATAGGTTATGATTCCTATCATGATGGACGACACCACAAGGGATATGGCGACAAACGCGATAAGCACGTAGCTGATGGAGGTTATAATGCTGCTGACCGACGACATGAGCAGTCCGACAAAGTCGGTGTATTGAATCACGTTCTCCTCTTTGCCCTCTGCCTCCATCCTGTCGTTATACGCCTTGACAATGGCGATTAAATCGTCTTTCGCGGCGAAGTCCTTGGGGTATACGCTGATACTGCTCGGGCTGTCCAAATCCGCCGCGCCCAGCAGACGGAGGTTGTCCTCGAAGGTGTTCGTTAACGCCGGGGCGTTTTGCTGTATAAGAGCCTCGCGCTCCTCCTCGCTTAAAGAAGCGAGATACTGCTGCTGTTCAGGCGTTAGGTCGCTCATGTCCAAGGGTTCGCTCTCAGCCTCGTCGAAGGAGCGTCCTGTGAATACGTCGGTTTCGGGGCCGGCTCTCTGTTCGCGTATGATTTGACTGTCGTTTAAGGCGTTTATCAGGTGTGTCATAAGGGCTGTGGTGTACCCCACGAAACCGCCCTGAACATCTGAAATGGCGGAGTTTTCCGACGGGCGCAGTATGCCCGCGATTTTTACCTCTCTCGCGCTGTCAACGGCGTTTTTCATATGCACGACGTTTTCGCTCCTGTCAACCCACACGCCGTCTTCCTTCTCGTAGAAGTCGGTGTTCAGCACGAGCTTGAATGTTAGCGCGAGGATTTCATCGAAGGTATACGTTGAGGGAACGGTTTCGATTTCGCCGCCCTCGGCGATTATTTTGAAGATGTCCGCCAGGTCGCCCGCGTCCTTCAAGCCCAGCGAATACAGCAGGAAGTCGCTGATTTCGTTCTGCTCGCTGATAACTATAACCAGCTCGTCATAACTCTCGGGCATCCTGCCCGCGACAATATCATACTGCGTTGACAGAAGCTCGGCGTTTCCGAGAAGCTCAGTCCACAGCTCAATGCCGCCCATCATGGCAAACGGGGAGTTTTGAGGGCCGTCCATCATGCCCTGAATACCCATGACCTCAAACAAAGAATTCGGGTTGACGCGGTAAACGCCGTTTGAGGTGTCGGACTTGTAAATGTTCATCTGGGTGCCGTAGCCGTACTTGATGTCGTTTACGAGGGTGTCGTCAATGCCGCTTTCATCACTCTCGATAAACTCTTTGAAGGCTTTCAGGTCGTTTGTGGACAGTTCCTTCATCAGCGTGTTTATCATCCTGTGCATGATGTCGTCGGAATATACCTTGTCAAGCTCGTTGTTCGCGCCGCTGTCGTGTGCGCCCATCATCGCGCTCATCATTGTTCCGATGTCCATCGTACGCTGTTCAAAGGTCAGCGGGTAGCTTGAAAGGGTGTCCTCCTCAACGCCGGATATATACGCCTGCATACCGCTTTGTAGCGAGAGTATCATGGCGATTCCGATAATGCCGATACTGCCCGCGAACGCCGTTAAGAACGTGCGCGTTTTCTTGGTCAGCAGGTTGTTAAGACTGAGGGCAAGCGCGGTAAAAAACGACAGATGCGGTTTCTTCACTTTCTTTGCCCGCTGAGGCGGCGCAGATTCCTCCTCCTCGTACGCGTTGGTGTCGCTTGTAACCTTGCCGTCGAGCAGGCGTATGATTCGCGTTGAATATTTTTCCGCAATTTCGGGGTTGTGCGTGACCATTATAACCAGCCTGTCGCCGGCGATTTGCTTCAATATTTCCATAATCTGAACGCTTGTTTCGGAGTCGAGCGCGCCCGTTGGCTCGTCGGCAAGCAGAATCTCGGGGTCGTTTATCAGCGCGCGGGCAATCGCCACACGCTGCATCTGACCGCCGGATATCTGGTTCGGCTTCTTGTAAAGCTGGTCGCCCAGCCCAACGCGCTCCAAAACAGAAGCGGCGCGGCGGCGGCGTTCGGACTTGGAGACGCCCGAAAGAGTAAGCGCAAGCTCAACATTGGCGAGGACTGTCTGGTGGGGGATAAGGTTGTATGTCTGGAACACGAAACCGATGGAGTGGTTGCGGTAAGCGTCCCAGTCGCCGTCCTTGAACTTTTTGGTGGACATGCCGTTTACCGAAAGGTCGCCGCTGGTGTAACGGTCAAGCCCGCCTATGATGTTAAGCAGCGTCGTCTTGCCGCAGCCCGAGGGGCCGAGGATTGACACAAACTCATTTTTGCGGAATTTCAAATTAACGCCCCGCAGAGCCTCGACCGTGTTGTCGCCTATGAGGTAATTCTTAATTATATCGCGAAGTATAAGCATAATTTAACCGCCTTTCCCAAATTAACCCATATTAGCATAGCACACAACAGCCGATTTCTCAACCTGTTTTTTGTAAACAATTTAATAACAAATCCGCGTCTGCCGATAAACATACAAAACGGTCGGGCATGGAAGCCCGACCCTGCGCAACCGCATTGTTGCGCGTTTGCCGTAAATTATTGTTCTTTATTAACATCCCCGCCGTCAATCTTCCCGCGTGTTTTACGCAGCAGCTTCAGCAGCGGATCCGGTATCGGAACGCCCATGCGCTCCAGGTTTTCGCACACGCTTATGGCTTCGGTAACAACTATCCACGCCGATATTATCAGCCCTATGGGCAGGTCGAACGGCAGTTGGGTACTGAACCCCGCCGCTATGAAATAATTAAACGACGTGTCGAGCAGGAATCCGAGAACCATAAGAATTATGAACCCTGTTTTTTTATAAACTCCCTTAACGGCGCGGCGGCTGTTTATACCCTCGTTGGCGCGTCCCGCCAGCATACCCGTGATATAGTCAAGCATTATCGCGGCAAACACGAGAAGTATAAGCGGCCAAACATGCCCGAGCCGCGAGGCCAGAAGACCGCCCGTCGCGGCCAGCGGAATTTTCAGCTTTGCAATTTCCAATTTTATTCACCTCCCGCCTCAATAGAAAACTCCTCCGGCTATATATGCTATGGTTTGAAGCGACATTGCGCGACAACCCGCGGCATTTTTTGATATCGGAGACATTTTCCCGCGAGGCTTGAAGTGATTGCCGTGTTATGGTATGCTGTACGCGGAGGTTGGTTCTGTATGCGAGAAACCTTAAAAATAACGGGCATGAGCTGCGCGGCCTGCGCGGCGCGTGTTGAAAAATCCGTCGGCAAAATGGACGGCGTTGTCAGCTGCGCGGTAAACATCGCAACCGAGCGCATGACGGTTGAGTTTGCTGAAACAAGCTTGGACGAGATAAAAAGCGCGGTCGTAAAGCTCGGATACGGCTGGGCGGAGATAAAGAAAAACGCCGTTGACGAGGATAAAATACGCAAGGAGAGGGAAATCAAAACCCTGCGGGTTAAGCTCACCGTGTCCGCCGCGTTTACCGTGCCGCTCCTGTATATAGCTATGGGGCATATGCTCCCCTTCGGGTGGAGCTGGCCGCTTCCCGGCGTCATCAGTCACCACGTCAGCCCGCTGAACTTTGCACTCGCGCAAATCGCGCTGACCGTTCCCGTGATAATCGCCGGACACCGCTTTTATTTTGTGGGTTTCCGCGCGATACGGCTCCGCGCCCCCAACATGGACAGTCTTATCGCCATCGGAACATCGGCGGCGGTTCTGTACAGCCTTTACGCGGTGTTTCAAATAACGCGGGGTCATCCCGAATACGCCGGTCATCTGTATTTTGAGACGGCGGGCGTTATCATCACACTGATTCTGCTGGGAAAAACCCTTGAAACCGTATCAAAGGGCAGAACGGGGGAAGCGATAAAAAAGCTGATGGGACTGCGGCCGAAGACCGCGATTATTTGCGGGGAACTCACGCCGGGGCGTTCCGGTTATGAGGAAACGGAGATACCCATCGACGAGGTTTTGCCCGGAGACATCCTGCTTGTAAAGCCCGGCGGCAAAATCCCAGTTGACGGCGTTGTGATTGACGGAACGACGGCCATAGACGAGTCTATGCTGACAGGCGAGAGTATGCCCGTTGACAAAAAAGCGGGCGATAAGGTCTACGCCGCGAGCATAAACAAGAACGGCGTTATCAGGTTCAGGGCGGAAAAAGTGGGCGGCGATACCGCGCTCGCCCAAATCATAAAGCTAGTCGAGGACGCGCAGGGGAGCAAAGCCCCCATAGCGCGGCTGGCGGACAGGGTGTCGGGCGTTTTCGTTCCGATTGTGTTCGCCGCCGCCGTTATCGCCGCCGCCGGGTGGTATATAGCCGAAAAGGACGTTACCTTCTCGCTGACCGTATTTATCTCCGTGCTTGTAATCGCCTGTCCGTGCGCGCTCGGGCTTGCCACGCCCGCGGCAATCATGACCGGAACGGGCAGGGGCGCGGAAAACGGTATACTCATAAAGGGCGGCGGCGCGCTGGAAAGACTCCACAAAACACAAACCGTTATTTTCGACAAAACGGGTACGGTAACGGAGGGCAAGCCCGAGGTTGTGAATATTGAGGGCGATGTTTTACAGCTGGCGGCCTCTCTGGAGCGGTATTCCGAACACCCGTTGGCAAAGGCCGTTTGCGAACACTATAAGGGCGGGTATTTGGAAGTTACGGACTTCAAGGCCGTTACGGGGCAGGGCGTTGAGGGTTATATCGGCGGGCGGAGGATTGAGATAAGGCGGGGTATTAAGGTCTATGCCGATGATGAATACCTTGGTCGCGTAACAGTTTCCGACAGGCCGAAAGCAGGCGGCAAGGCGGCGGTCGAACGCCTTAAAAGCATGGGTATCGAAGTCGTAATGATTACGGGCGATAACCGCGAGACAGCCGAAAGCATAGCGGAACAGGTCGGCATTGACAGGGTTCTGTCCGAGGTTCTGCCCCAGGATAAATCCAACGAAGTCAAGCGGCTGCAAGCGGAGGGTAAAACGGTCGCCATGGTCGGCGACGGCATAAACGACGCCCCCGCGCTGGCTCAGGCCGACATCGGCATAGCGATTGGAAGCGGAACGGACGCCGCCATGGAGAGCGCGGATATCGTGCTTATGCGCGGCGATTTGGACGGCGTTCCGGCGGCGGTAAGCCTGTCAAAGGCGACTATACGGAATATAAAGCAAAACCTGTTCTGGGCGTTCGGCTACAACACGGCGGGTATACCCGTCGCGGCGGGACTGCTGTACATCTTCGGCGGGCCGCTCCTGTCGCCCGTGTTCGCGGCGGCGGCAATGAGCCTGTCAAGCGTGTCCGTTCTGGCAAACGCCCTCCGGTTGAAACGATTGCGTTTGTAGGGCGCGGCATCCTTGACGCGCCGCTGTATCGGCATCCTTGACGCGCCGTTATTCCGTAGGGGCGGGTTTCCATGCCCGCCCGCCGCCCGCAACGGGCGGGTTGACCCCTCCCCTATGTGTCATATACCTTGTACAGCCCCGTTACCGGGTCGCGGTCCGCACTGTCAACATAAACCGCTTTGCCCGAACGCAGAACCGCCGTTTCATCGCGCCTGAGCGCGTGACCGAGATGTTTTTCGGCCGCCGCCTGTCTGCGCCGACCGTCAGGGTTACGCAAAAAGGGCGGCATGTTCTTGCCCTTCACCATTCCCAGCCAGTCGCGGGTCACGCAATCAAGCAGTTCGTTTCTGTCAACGCCCGGCTGTTCGGCGCAGAAGTCAAACACCGACGCGGCGTACGCTCCCAAATCAGTCCCGCTGTTCGGCGCGTATTCCCCGAGTTTCCTGTACAGCTCAAAGGGACGCGTGCCCGACGCCGACAGAGTATATTTCAGCGCGTATAAAAACCGCCCCTTGTTGTACGTGTGTCTCAGCGCGTTTTCGGCGTGTTTGAGGATTTTTATGTCGTCCGCGCTTAGCCACGGGCTTTCCGTGATTTCATAGGGCGGTTCCGCCGCGTAACGTATCCCGAGCTGTTCCGCCTGTTCCCGCAATACGCTCCCGCGCAGAAGCTTCAAAAACCCGAGTTGCAGGCAATGCGCCCCCAGCGCGTACGCGCGGTTGAAGCTGTCCGCGAAACGCGGCAGGGTTTCATGGGGAAGTCCCGCGATTAAATCGGCGTGTATGTGTATGTTGCCTTTGCGTAACAGCGTTCGTATGTTTTCCTCCGCCCGAGTCAAATCCGTTTTACGGCAAACCGCCGCCAGCGCGGGCGCGTAAAAGCTCTGAAGCCCCGCCTCAAGCTGTATACGCCCCGCGGGCGCGGCGGCGAGAAGCGACAGCGTTCCGCCGTCGAACAAATCAGCCGCGACCTCGAAATGAAAACAACATTCCGTGTCCAGTCCGATAATGTACTCAAACAGCTCAAAGGCGCGTTTCGCGTCGCAGTTAAACGTCCTGTCAACCAGCTTAACCGTGCTTGCTCCCGAGCGCGACAGCCGTTCAAGCCGCTCCTTCGCGGCGTCAAGCGGCAGAAACCTCACGCCGCTGCCCGCCGACAGGCAGAACGCGCATTTGAACGGGCATCCCCGCGAGGTTTCAAGATATGCCAATCTGCCGTTAAGCGCGTCTATATAGCCCGGGGGTTCGGCCCAATCGGCGGCGGGCGCGGGTTCGGGGATGATTCTCTCCGCCGTCTCACCCGCTTCGAGAGCGTCGAGAAGCGCGGGGAAGCTGACCTCGCCCTCCCCGCGCAAAACAAAGTCCGCGCCGTTTTCCAGCCAGTATTCCGCGTTGTGCGGCGCCTCGGGGCCCCCCAGCGCGATAACCGCCCCCGGCATTAACTCCCGCAGGGCTTTTAACAGCCCCGGGAGTTTTGCCGCGTTCCAGATGTATGTTGAAACGCCGACCGCATCGGGCGCGTGCGCCGCGACGCGCTCCGCGATTTCCCTGTCGCCCTGATGTATAGTCGCCTCAATAATTTCAACGGAATGACGCCGTTTGGCATACCGCGAAACGCCCGCCGCCAACGCCCAGACCGACAGGGACGAATGTACATATTTTGAGTTGACCGCAAGCAGAACCGCTTTCATATTACGCCAATGACCGCCTGACAACGCCGCTGTCAATGCCCGCGATATTCTTCGAGCATGTGCGCGCCATAAAGCCCGCGAGCTGAGCGGTTATATCGCGTATGCTGTCCGCCACGCCCTCCGCGCCGTTATCCGAAAGCGGTTTCATCAGGGCGCGCCCCACGGAAACGGCTGACGCGCCGAGGGCGAGAGCCTTAAACACGTCCGCGCCGCTTTCAACGCCGCAGTCAACGAAAACTGGCATCCTGCCGCCGATTGCCTTAACGATTTCAGGCAGAACCATAAGCGGCGGCACGGCATAATCCATAATGCCGTGGTGGTGTGAAACGACAA
>Ga0082212_10007784_pt1 | contig 14088 bp, 11 predicted proteins | sample TergutNt197P3_FD_71548 | JGI IMG/M metagenome (GOLD analysis project Ga0082212, IMG submission 71548) | Neocapritermes taracua P3 segment gut microbial communities from Petit-Saut dam, French Guiana - Nt197 P3 | ecosystem: Host-associated > Arthropoda: Insects > Digestive system > Gut ... | reverse complement strand
GGCAAATGGGTTGCAGTCGGTAGTGGTTCTGGTGGTCGTAATATTGCAACTTCTACAGACGGGGTAACATGGACAGAAAGCACTACTGGCCCATCAATCGGACTCACTATTTTTGGTATTGCATACGGTGGAGGCAAATGGGTTGCAGTCGGTAGTGGTTCTGGTGGTCGTAATATTGCAACTTCTACAGACGGGGTAACATGGACAGAAAGCACTACTGGCCCATCAATCGGACGCACTATTTTTGGTATTGCATACGGTGGAGGTAAATGGGTTGCAGTCGGTAGTGGTTCTGGTGGTCGTAATATTGCAACTTCTGCAGACGGGGTAACATGGACAGAAAGCACTACTGGCCCATCAATCGGGCTCACTATTTATGGAATTGCCTATGGTAATTAGGAGTTACCTTTTGTTATGAGAAGTGGACAGGCTCGCTGTCCTCACGCATATTATGAAATAAATAATTTTTTCATACATTCTTCCACGTACATCTTAAATATTCGGCATCTGTTTCTAATTTTTTTTCATCTAATAATTTATAGTCAAAATTTCCAATCTTCTCTACTGATGGTAACTCAAACAAATTTTCTAAAACATACCTGAAATATGTAATGCTATCTAATAGAGATATTGATATAAACTTGGCACTGGGAACATCTAAATATCTAAAAGCAGTGAATAAATTGCCATCAAGTTGTTTTACCAGATCATCAGAAGATAATAATTCACATCCTTTGTTTCTTTGAACTTCCTGAATTCGCTTATTATAGCTACCAGAGATAGTATCTTGCGTTTTTTGCGGGAACAATTTAAATAGTTTTGCTATATTATGACCATCACGACCATTTGGATATGATAGCCCTTCTATATCTAATTTTGCTTTAAATATCATTTCAATTTCCAACAAACTAATAACTATGACAGGCAATAAGGTCACACTCAATAATTTATTGGAATATTTTTCACTTTCCTTAAAATGATTTTGTAAAATAACTCTATATCCTACAGCATTATTAATTGCAGTAATACTATCCATATTTCAATAATCTCACATTTAATTGAGTTTGTATATAGTATCTATTTACAAATAGGTAAACCGTCGCATAACACACGGTTACTGCTCCGCTCCCTTCGGTCGCTACGGGGTTCACAAAACCGCAGTCGGGTGTGGGCTTTGCCCTTGAACACCCTTTGTGCGGTTTTGTTCACCCACAGTTTGCCGCCCTGCAAAACCTTCGGTTTCGCTTATTCGGGCGGCAAACCGTCAGCAACCTTATACGTTAAATGACATTTGCTAAAACATCTGAAAATAATAATTTATAAAATATTGTTATATTAAATAGTCAGTAGGAAACTAGCTTTTGCCCATATATTTTACAGGAATATTCCATATGAAGATATATAAAGACAGTCAACTTTCTTGTTTTGGATTGATTAACAGTCCATTATTGATTGGGTTTTGCCTTAAAAAAAAAACCGTTTTTCTAGCGGATAGCTTGACAATTATATATCAGACCTTATAGAATATATTTATAGTCTAATGGTATATCCATAAATGTGATTTACCTGTAAGAAAGGAGAAGTTTTATGAAAAACACATTTAAATTATTCGAGTTTATAGCACTGGTTGCAGTAATCGGACTAATTATGACGACGTGTGATAACGAAATCGATCAACCAAGTCCTATACAATCAGGTATACATTTGGGAATTGTCGGTTTTAATGATGATGTGTTCTTAAAGGAAATCAGTGTTCTAAATGCATCAACAAAAAGCTCCTTTCAGAGTTTTATAAATAACATGGAATTGAAGAACAATACGGCATTATTTCATGCAGTTAATACAGCAATGAACCGTCTGGATAGCGCAAAAGGTAATTTTCCTGCCAATTTATCCAATGTCTCGATAATTACATTTACTGATGGTATGGATAATATTTCACATCGGTTGAATTCATCATATCAGGGTGAAGGTCAATATCAAAATGCTGTAAAAAACCGTATTGATAATTTTAAGATCAACAATGTGGATGTCCTTGCGTACTCAATAGGTCTTCTTGGAAGAAGCGGTGGTGGCGGTGCAGATCTAATGACTGCAAGTCTTAACAGTATTGCAAGTAATCCACCGTCACAATATGTAAAAATGTCGGATGATATAGACCAAATTAACGAAGAATTTAAACTAATTGCTGAATCTTTGAATAAAAAAACTACACACCAAACTATTGGTTTAACATATCCGCCGCCATTTGTGGGTAATAAAGTACGATTTACTTTTGACAATGCGGGGCTTAGTAGTAGCACCATGACATCTTCAACAATTTACATAGAAGGAACATATTCAGATAACGATTTCTTAACAGATATTGTTTATGTAGGTTTACAGAGTACAAGTGGAACCAGCGTAAAAGGAGTAAAAGCAGCAGGGTCTAATTCTTACATTCTTTCATTTGAAGAATTAAAACTATATCCATCAGAAAACGAAGTTCCCATGAATAATCTTAACATGTGGAGACGCAGTGCATCTGTAACTACATGGACAGAAGAAGTTGAGTTTGACCGTAATCAGGTACCAGTTATAGAAATAAAGGAAAGCAGTATTGCTATTATTCTTGTGTTAGATTGTAGTAATTCGTTAGGAGCTACTGATTTTTCTAGAATGAAAACAATTGCTTATAATTTTATTGATGTTTTATTAGGTAGTAATAAAACTTACACCGTAACTTACAATGCTAATGGCGGCATTGGAACAACGCCCACTTCACAATCTGTAATCGCGGAAAACAACGTAACGCTTGCTAGCGGAAGTGGTTTATCAAGAAGCGGTTTTACATTCGGGGGTTGGAATACAAATACTACTGGTACTGGAACCAATTACAATGCTGGTTCCTCCTACACACCTATTGGAAATGTAACACTTTACGCAAGATGGTTTCTTAATAGCAATACATGGGTTAACGATACCATTCCATCAGGAAGGCATACATATTCGTTTCGCGTTACTACCGGAAACACATACTATGTGTGGTTAAATAACAGAGTTAATGGTAATGGGACAAAAACAGGGGACGTTGGAATTAATGCACGATATAGCGCACAGAATGAGAACTACATTTTTGGTAATAATACCAGTGTTTTCAATAATGTTTGGGGAACGCCACAGTCGTTTACCGCTAATCAAACCGGTACGGTCTATATTCAAGTTGCAATAATAAATGATGGCAGCCCTGGTACATATGGTATAGTGTACAGCACTGTTAATTCAAGACCGACACCATAATGTATACTACGGAGCCATAGAGCCCGCTGCGCTTGGTGTCTGACACCAAATTCCGGTAGCGTACCGTTATACGCAACTACGCTAGGTATGGTGTAGTTTCAGGCAAAATGAACTTTCTATTCTTCCTTTGCGTCCTCTGCGCCTCCGCGCCTCTGCGTGAGATAATGGGAGAAAAGTGGATGCGCAGATCCGGTCGGCTGCGCCCTGTGCCTGACACCTAATTCCGGTAGCGTACCGTTATACGCAACTACGCTGGGTATGGTGTAGGTTCAGGCAAAATGAACTTTCTATTCTTCCTTTGCGTCCTCTGCGCCTCCGCGCCTCTGCGTGAGATAATGGGAGAAGAGTGGATGCGCATATGCGGTAGACGCAATGGTACCTGTCACCAAATTCCGGTAGCGTACCGTTATACGTGGATTCAGGCATCTGCTCTTGGCAATACCACAATTTGGATTTTCCTCTGATTCTTGGGAAATCACCCGAACTTTCAGGAGAGTTCCCCCAATCTTTAGTATCTTGTACCTCTGCCCAAAACGGCATATACTAAAATTTGGAAATTATGGCACGAATGACCGAAGAAGAAGCAACTTATTGGGACGATTATTACACGAAAAATCCGCCAAAAGTTGATCCTGCAAAAAAGGGAGGCTATTTTACACGCCAGCGAGAATTGCTTAATGTATTGGATAGGGTTTCCGCTGATTATATTATCAACCGTTCTCTGGCAACCGATAAAATGCCTGCCCAAATCATTGGTGAAATGATTCGGGAAAAAATCACCGCTACTGTATAAGGGCTGCGCCCGGTGCCTGACACCAAATTCCGGTAGCGTACCGTTATACGCAACTACGTTGATATGTGTCCAGATATAAATCCTGATATGAAAGCACGTCCATTGCTTCGCGGTTAAGCTCATCGGCATTTTGGTTTATTTTTCGGGAAATCCTGTAAAAATATGATACAATACCGATATGAGCAACAAGAAAGAAACTTTTGTATTTTTAAAGTGCGACTGCGGCTGTTCAATGGTCGTTGCTCACAATTCTGTTCGGGAAACGTATTTATTATAGTGATGTGTTACTTACGGTATCTGTCACTAGGCAATGCCATTTATCTGTGCTATAAATATCAAAGGAGATAGATAGCCATGACTCAACATTCAGAGTTGCTGAAACAAATTGATACGCTTCCTCCCAGGTATTTTGGTGAGGTTTATGACTTTGTTGGATATTTGCAACAGAAATCGAAAACAGAAATAAACGATAACATCGCCTCGTATGAAATGATGGCTGCCGACACAGAACGCGAACAGGAAGCCCGCGAATGGTGTAATGCCTATTTTGGCCCTGACAAGACCACATGATACGAGGCAGTGTATGGTGGGTTGAATTTGACCCATCAATAGGGTCAGAAATACGAAAAACAAGGCCGGCAGTAATAGACTGCGCCCTGTGCCTGACACAGAATTCCGGTAGCGTACCGTTATACGCAACTACGTTGATATGCGTCCAAATATAAATCCTGATATGAAAGCACGTCCATTGCTTCGCGGTTAAGCTCTTCGGCATTTTGGTTTATTATTTCAATATCCCTGGCTTGTCTGCTTGATTTGTCTGATCGATCAGACAAATAACTGCGAGTATCAACAATCAAACATTGGTTTCAATCGGGTCCCCTTTTTCCAATGCTTCACAGGCAGCGTGGATGGCTTTCTTAAAATAGGAAGCGATACCATTATCAATTTTTGCGCTTATTATTATTGCCAGTCTGCCGTCTACATAAACAGTATTACCCCGAATAGCTACTTCATGCTTGTCGCTTGCAGCAGGGATACCGTCCGCTTCCTTTGCCCTGGCAAAACTTGCAAATTCCCGCAGGGACATGCTTTTTATATTGCTGAACACTTCCTTCTTTCGGTTTGACGCCAGCGCTCGCTCCAGATATGGCAGCTTGCTTGGCCCGTCGCTATCGCTGAAACCAATCCGCTCCAGATCGTTTTTGTACTTACTATAGGCTTCTCCGATATACAGCCAGTTATAAATACTGCCGCGGTACATTTTAGTCTCCTTGCTAAGACGATCTATATATGCAGGCATACTCGGACAGTTTAAAACCATGTACAGGTCCATCGCCTTTATTTTCGCGAGTCCCAATCCCATTGCCAGGATTGAAACACGGATACCTTTTATCGTATCCCGAATTCCCCTATCAATTTCCTCGGCGTTACTGGAGTTTGTAAATCCCTGCAGAAGGCTGTCGAGCCTTTGTTTGGCCGGAAAAACTGTATTCTCAAAAAAAACCGGGTGGATAGGTTCCGCCGGTATAAATGTCACGGGCAAGCGGGTACGACGATAATTTGCAATGTCTTTCATTTTCATGGGATCCTCTTAATTAAAATATACGAAAAATCCCGGAAGAAACCAAATAAATTCGACTTTTTGGAGGCACTGGGTATCTGTCACAAAATTGTCATATCTCTGGCCTCACCGCCTGATTTGTCTGATCGATCAGACAAATAACTACGAGTACCAACAAAAAAAAGGAATAGGAAATAGATTGTTCAAAAGTCGCTGTGCTGTCTGATCAGCCATTAAGTGTCCAGAATGTCTTTCAGCATATCGTCGACAGAGAAAAATCCCGCGCGGATACCGGTGGGGCCGTTTGCCAGCCATTGGGCGGCGCGCAAGGCCCCGGAGGCAAAGCCTTCGCGGTTGCGGGCGGTGTGGGTAATTTCAATGGTGTCTGCAGGGGAATCGAAAATCAGGCTGTGCGTGCCGGGAATAGAACCGAGGCGCAGGCTGGGAAAGTGCAGCTCACCGGGCTGCGGGCGGCGGTCCAGGGTTTCCCAAACGGCCTTGTCTTTGCGCCCAAGCCGTTCAAGCACGCCGTCTATCAGGGTTTTGGCGGTTCCCGATGGGCTGTCCAGTTTTTTGTTGTGGTGCGACTCAAAGCCGCCGATGTCGTATTCGGGGAACGAGTCGGCAAGCTGCGCGGCGTACCAGGCGATGCGGTAAAAAATGTTGACGCCCAGCGAAAAGTTGGACGCCCACATCAGGCTCGCGCCTGCCGATTCCACAATCTGGCGCGCCTCGCCAAGCTTGTCGTGCCAGCCCGTTGTCCCGATGACCAGGGGAATTTTCTTTTCCGCCATAAATTTGATATTGGCCAGCGCCATTCCCGGCTGGGTGAATTCTATCGCAACCTCGGCCCCGCGCAGGTTTCCCGCCTCGGCCATTCCCCGGTACAGCGGCGCGCCGCTGCGCGGACTCTGTTCAAACGACAGCGGATCCACTACGGCGGTAACGGCATGGTCCTGATCCAACGCCGCCTGCTCAATCATCTTTCCCATTTTGCCGTAGCCGATAACCGCGATTTTCATGTTCAACTCCTTATGTTAAGCGGCGCAAAGAAATCAAGATGCAGGGCGCGGACAACATCCACCGCTTCCGCATCGTTTACAATAAAGCTGCTGTTAACCTTGCTCGCCCCCTGGGACACCATCTGCACCGGCACCCCGATTAGCTGGCAGGTCTTAAAGGCCCTTGCGAGAATTTCCGAAGACCGCCTGACGTTGCCAACGATGGTGACAATCGCCATTCCGGTTTTTACGTCAACGGCGGCTATGCAGGATAGCTCCTTGCGTACTGCGGAAATGTCCTGCGCCGCGTCAATGGTCAGCGATACCGAAACTTCGCTGGTGGCTACCATGTCCACCGAAACGCGGTGGCGGGCAAAACAGGAAAAAACCTCGGCAAGAAAGCCGTACTGCCCCAGCATGCGGGTGGAAACGATGTCCACCAGCGTCACGTTTTTGCGGAAGGTGATTGCCCGCACGGGAACGCTTTTTTTGTCCAGCGCGGCGATTATCCGCGTTCCGGGGGCGGCGGTGTTATACGAATTTTTTACCCGCACCGGCGTTCCCGTTCTGATGCAGGGCTGCATGGCGCGGGGGTGCAGCACCTGCGCGCCGAAATAGGCAAGCTCCGCCGCCTCTTCGTAGGTTACCGCCTCAACGGGCTTTGCCTTGGTGACAATGCGGGGATCGGCGGTCAATATGCCGTCTACGTCCTTCCAGACCTGCGCTTCTTCCGCCCTGCAGGCCGCGGCAATCATTGTCGCTGACAGGTCGGAGCCGCCCCTGCCGAGAGTGGTGATGCTGCCGCCCTTATCTTTCGCGATAAAACCCGTCACGACGGGCAGCATTCCCTTCCTGAGCAGGGGCATTATTTTTTGCGGGATGAGTTCCCAGCTTTCTACGAGCAGTTCGGCGGACGTAAAATTCGAATCGGAAACAAAGCCAATGTCCCAGGCGTCGCAGGCAACGGCCTTCATTCCCAGCGCATTGCAGCAGGCGGCGGCAATCCGCACCGAAAGCCGCTCGCCGAAAGAAACAAGGTAATCCTTTGTGCGCGGAGTCATCTCCCTTATCAGGGAAACGCCGGAAAGCAGCCGCCTGAGGTCGTTAAGCAGCGCCGCAATGTCCCTGCGGGCCTCATTCGGCAGTTTGAGTTTCTTTATCGTGTCCAGGTGGTGCTGTTCAATGTGCCCAATGGACACTTCTCCCCTTTCCAGCGCGGCATTGCCCGCTTCCAGAAGATGATCGGTCGTGTCCCCCATCGCGGAAAGCACCAAAACCGGCTTTTGATCAAGCTGAGTCCGTACAATATCGATAATATGGCGGATTCTCTGCGCATCGGCAACAGAACTTCCGCCAAATTTCATAACTATCATTACCTGCACGGTATCAAAAATTCGCCGTCTATGCAATAATAAAAGTTAGCCGTTAATATGATTTGCGAACATGCCCTGGCACTTTTTAAAAACAAACTTGCGCTGGTAAAGGAAATAACGCCGGACAGGGTAGTCATTGCCCTTCCGGACGGCGGGAAGATAAAAGTCAGGGAAAAGGACGTAGAAATCATTCATCCGGGGCCGGTACATGGCTTTTCGGGGATTGAAGGGCCGCTGACCGCAGAACCGGGGGCAGTTGCGCCTAACGATGCGGTGCGGGAGGTTTGGGAGCTTCTGGCGGGGCAGGGGCCGGTTTCGCTCAGAGAAGTAGCCGATCTTGCCTTTGGCGAATACAGCCCCGCTTCGGCGTGGGCCGCCTGCCGCTTTTTGCTGGACGGCCTGTATTTTACCGGGACTATTGCCGCCATCCAGTGCAGGCCGAGGGACCAGGTTGAAGCCGATGAAAAAAAGCGCGGGGAGAAGCGGCGGGCGGGCGAGGAACGGGAGCTGTTTCTGAAACGCCTGAAGAGCCGCCGCCCGGACCTGCCGGACGACAGGCGGTTTATCCAGGATGTCGAGGCGCTGGCCTGCGGAAAATCCGAAAAAAGCCGGACGATGAAGGAAGTCGGCCTGGGCGAAACGCCGGAGGATGCTCATGCCCTGCTTGTGGAAAGCGGCTTCTGGGCGGCGGATGCCAACCCCCACCCCGGCCGCTACGGCGTTTCCCTGTCGCAGCCGAAAAATATCCCCGAACCGGCGCCCCAGGAAGACCGCCGCGACCTTGGCGGCATGGCGGCCTTTGCCATCGACAGCCCCTGGAGCCACGACCCCGACGACGCGGTTTCCCTTGAGATCTGCGACGGCAGGCAGATACTCTATGTCCATGTTGCCGATCCCGCATCGTCAATCGGCAGCACCAGCCCGTGCGAGAGGGAGGCCCGCGACCGGGGGGCGACGCTCTATGTCCCCGAGGACACCATACGGATGCTTGCCGAAGAATCCCTACCGCTCTTTGCCCTCGGCCTTGCGGAATCGTCCCCCGCCCTGACGTTCAAAATGACGATGGACTCAAACGGCGAAATTGAAGAGACGGAAATTTTTCCTTCCACGGTAAACGTAACGCGGCTTACATACGAGGCGGCAGACGAACTGATGGCAGAGGGCAAAGCGTTACGCGATCTGTGCGCCCTTGCGGAGCGCAATATGGAACGCCGCGCCGCCTTTGGCGCTGTCAGCATAGACATGCCGGAAATCCACATCGGCCTGAAAGAAGGGCAGGTAGTAATTGAACCGCTTGCGCGCTACCGGTCGGCGGACATGGTGCGGGAGTGCATGCTCCTTGCCGGCGAAGGCGCGGCGATGTGGGCGATGCAGCGGAATCTGCCCTTTCCCTACATCGCGCAGGAAGCGGGGGACATACCCGGCGAAATCCTGCCCGGTATTGCCGGGGCGTACCAGCTCCGCCGCTGTATGCGCCCCCGGATACTGTCGGCAAAGCCAGGGCGGCACTGGGGGCTTGGCCTGGACGCATACACCCAGGTAACAAGCCCGCTGCGCCGCTACACCGACCTCCTTTCCCACATACAAATTCGCGCCAGCCTGCGGGGCGGCGCCACCCTTTCCGCCGACGAAGTGATGGCGCGAATCGGCGCGGGAGAAGCGGCGGCTTCGGCAATTACCCAGGCGGAACGCGCCAGCCGCAGCCATTGGAAAATGGTGTACCTTTCCGGTAAAAAAGATTCAGTTTGGGAGGCCGTCGCCCTGGAAAAAAAGGGCAACCGCTGGGCAGCAATAATCCCCGATCTCGCCCTTGAGACCCAAATCCCCCTGCGAAAAGAAGCCGCCCCCAACGATTCGCTGCACCTGATTCTGAAATCGGTAAACATCCCCCGCCTGGAAGCGAATTTCACTGCCGAGGAGTAAGTCCCCTTCATTCCCCACAGAGGCGCGGTTTACATTATTTTTTTATTACGGTACATTAAAAACTGGAGGAACTTATGAAAAGAATCACATTGATTGCGTTTTGTGTGCTGATTGCGGCAGGATCGGTTTTTGCGATGTCAAAACCGGAAGCCGGAAATCTTGTCTGCGGGGTTACCGAATTCGAACCCATGAACTACCGCGACGACGGCGGAAAATGGATAGGGTTTGACACCGATCTCGCGCTGCTTGTCGGTCAAAAACTGAAAATGAACGTAAAATTTGAGGAGATTGAATGGGCAAGCAAATACCAGGAGCTTGAAGCGGGAACCATCACCTGTATCTGGAACGGCTTTACCGCCAACGCTTCCGAAGCGGACGGTACCAAACGAAGCGACATGGTAGATTTCAGCTACAGCTACATGCGGAACCAGCAGTGCATCGTTATCAGGACCGCGCGGGAAGGCGAATTTACAGCAATTGAAAGCTTGGCGGGTAAAACTGCGGCGGCAGAAAGCGGTTCGGCCGGCGAAAGCGCCGCGAAGGAAGCGGTTGGGGAATCGGGCAGCATCGTCGGCACGGCCGCGCAGATCAACACATTCCTTGAGGTTAAGTCCGGCGCCGTCGATTGCGCGGTGGTCGATGTCCTTCTGGCGCAGCGGCTTGCCGGTTCGGGGGACTATTCCGATCTGATGATTGCGAACATCACGCTGGATCACGAAGTGTATGCGGTTGGTTTCAAAAAGGGAAGCGACCTGAGAAACAAGGTCAACCAGGCCCTGAAAGAACTGTATGACGAAGGAAAAATGCTGGAACTGGCGAAAAAATACAAACTTGAAGATTCGCTTGTTTTGGATACGAACTTTAAAGGATAATTTTTTCAGTCAATGAGTTTTTGGGCGGTCACGCTAAGGTTATTACAGGGCTTTCAGACAACGTGCCTTATCTTCGCGCTTACCCTGGTGTTTGCGCTTCCGTTGGGCCTTGTAATATCCTTCGGTTCCATGTCAAAGATCACCCCGCTGCGGTATATTGTTAAAATCTTTGTATGGATGATCCGGGGCGTGCCGCTCATGCTCCAGATTTTTATCGTATTTTATGTGCCGGGGTTCATCTTCGGCGCTCCCATATCTTCGCGAATCAACGCGGCAATCGTCGCTTTTTCCATTAACTACGCCTGCTATTTCAGCGAAATATACCGAGGCGGCATCGAGAGCATCTCCCACAGCCAGTACGAAGCGGGGTATGTTTTGGGAATGACAAAATCCCAGATTTTTTTCCGCGTGGTGCTGCTGCAGGTGGTTAAGCGAATCACCGCCCCCATGTCCAACGAAGTTATCACCCTGGTAAAAGACACCGCCCTCGCCCGCGTGATCATGGTTGTTGAATTAATACGGGTCGCGGAAACCTTTGCCGCAACCAGGGCGCTGATCTGGCCGCTGTTCTATACCGGCGCTTTCTATTTGCTGTTTGTGGGAATCCTTACGCTGCTGTTTGGATATGCGGAAAAGCGACTCAGTTTTTTCAGGGCGTAGGATAGCGAATGCCAATTCTGGAAGTACAAAACATAGCAAAACGCTTTGGATCGTCTGCGGTACTGAACAACATCAGTTTTTCGCTTGAGGAAACCGAAGTCCTCGCCATTATCGGTTCTTCCGGCAGCGGAAAAACAACGCTCCTGCGCGGTCTGAATTTTCTGGAACGGCTTGACGCGGGGCGGATTATTGTGCGCGGCGAAACATTGTTTGACGCGGAAGACAAGATCCATTACAACGAACAGAGCATCAGGCAAAAACGGCTGCATTTCGGGCTGGTGTTTCAATCATTCAACCTCTTTCCGCAGTACACGGCATTTCAGAATGTTGTGCTGGCCCGCGAGCTATCGGCACAAAGCCGCCCGGACTATAAAAAAAATAAAAAAAGCATTGTTGACGAAATACATCAGGAAGGCATGGCATTGCTGGAACAGATCGGCCTTACCGCAAAACGCGATTTCTACCCGTACCAGTTGTCGGGTGGGCAGCAGCAGCGGGTCGCCATAGCCAGGGCTTTGGCGCAAAAACCGGACATTTTGTGCTTTGACGAGCCAACATCCGCGCTTGATCCCGAATTAACGGGCGAGGTATTAAAGGTAATTCGTGGCCTCGCTGAAAAAAACACAACCATGATCATTGTTACCCACGAAATGCAGTTCGCCCGCCAGGTCGCCGATACCATCCTGTTCATGGACGAAGGCGTCGTCGTTGAATACGGCCCTCCCCAGGACGTGCTGGACAATCCTTCGAGCGACAGGATGAAACGTTTTCTTGAACATTTTTCATAGCCGCTTCGGCTGTCAGGGAAACACTTTAAAACCCACGGAAAAAATAAAGCCGTTGCGGGCTTTGTACACATCGTCGTTCAGCTTCTCGTATTCCCCTTCGTTGCCAACGCCGGCGGTGCCGTTAATGGTAAAGCTGGTTCCGATGAATCCCATTTCCGCGTAAACCGAAAGCGGTATCGCGCCGGCCCTGAAAGAACAGGAACCGCCGAATTTAAACACGTTGTCCCAGCGGTACACGCCGTCCATCAAAAAATATTTATTAATGGGACTGTCGTCGGTCAATTTATCCGCAAGGGAAGAGCCGGGAACCGCCCCGTACCCGAAATCGGCGCCATGGCGCATCATCTGAAACTGGACATAGGCTTTTATTTCAGGGAACGGCCTCGATTCAAAACGCAGCAGCAGTTCGTCTGAGTTGGGGGGCATGTAATAACCCAGGCTTTCTCCGCCGCTGGCAAATGCTGACGGCGAGGGAATCGATAGGCCTTCGTGCCTGTCGTATGAACTGGTGTAGCAATACGGCTCGACTTTCGTATAACGCAGGGTAAATGAGGCGAAAGGAAGCCAGTGTACAAGAACCTTCAGCCCCGCCTGGTAGGCGTAATTGTTGCTGTTCATGTAGTTGAAATTATCGACCAAGGAGTCAAGCTGGTCGGCAAACAGACTTCCCCATATCTTTACAATGCCCGGCAGCCGCAGTTCAAGGTTGGCAAAAAACGCCGTATTCACCTGGTTGAGCCAGACAGCCGATCCGCCAAGGCCAAAATGAAGCAGCCTTAAGGGGTTAAACTCGACCTGCGCCATGGAGATCATGTTGACAAAGGGGGCATCATCGGGCCATTGGCTGTCCCCCCGGTAATATTCCAGCGCGCCGTTCATCAGTGAAAAATTCAGCCATGTAAACGGCGAGTAAGTCCCTTCGATCGCGGTAAAGGGACGGGCCTGCGCGTTCATGTACAGCGAAACGCCGTTAGCCTGAGGCCCCCAGTCGCGGCGGATCCGGCCTACGCGGAGCTGCAACTGTTCGTCAAGAAAAGTGCCGTTAAATTCCGCAAAAAAGCCGCCTGCCAAAGAGGCATCGCCCGGCCAGGGGGAATAAGCGCCGGTATCGCGCAGCGAAAGAACGCCGCCGTCCCAAGTCTTGCTGTAGTTATAGGGAAAAAACGGAGAAACAATGTCATCCCGGTCGATGTAGAGAAATTCCCCCAGCGCGGTAACGTTCCATGAGAACGAATCAAGAACGTCGCCGGCCGCGTACAGTTTCGCCGTGTTAACGCTGGCGACTGAACCGCTTGGCGCTTCTACCGAAAAAACGCTTTCCCATCCGATGCCCGTCTCGAACGATGCGTCGGTATACTCGGCGCGGTATCTTCCTTCTCTGGGGTCGAACCCGATTTTCCGGTCAAACAGATCGAGAATGGCGCTGACCGTATCCAGTTCCCTCGTAGATAAAACCTGCGCGGGATCGTCCATAATCTCCCACAGCAAAGCCTTAACCGCGCTTTCGGACCAGGGCTTTGCCGAAGACGGCGGGATAATGATCCCCTGCATAATTCCCAATTCAATTATTTCGTAGGCCGGGTGGCCGAGGGGAACCGAATTATATTCCTGCGCCCCGATATTCGCCGATACGACAGCCAGAATCAGCAGCAAACAATGGGCTTTTGTTTGGATCATCTTTTCATTATACTGATGATGGAGGGATTTGTGCAGTACAGAACGGATAAAATATCGGGCAACAGCCTGTCGGTGCTGGGCATGGGGTGCATGAGGTTCCCCAGGAACATCGCCGGCATCGACATGAAAAAAACCGAAGAGCTAATCGCCCATGCCAT
>Ga0082212_10007783_pt1 | contig 14088 bp, 9 predicted proteins | sample TergutNt197P3_FD_71548 | JGI IMG/M metagenome (GOLD analysis project Ga0082212, IMG submission 71548) | Neocapritermes taracua P3 segment gut microbial communities from Petit-Saut dam, French Guiana - Nt197 P3 | ecosystem: Host-associated > Arthropoda: Insects > Digestive system > Gut ... | reverse complement strand
AAGAATTAATAAACTTGAAATTAGTATAAATAAAGACAATTTTAAAAATAATAAATATATGTTTTCAGACAGATTAAACAGTATCGAAGAAGCGATTGCGGATTTTCGCGAAGGAAAATTTCTAATCGTAATTGATGATGAAAACCGCGAAAATGAAGGAGATTTTATCATCGCTGCCGAAAAAGTGACACCCGAAAAAATCAATTTTATGATGACACAAGGGCGGGGACTCCTTTGTGCTCCCATTACTGAGGAACGGTGCGAAGAATTGGAGTTGGAAATGCAAGTTTCACAAAATACTTCTATATTCAGTACGCCCTTTACAGTCACTGTCGATAAAATAGGCGAAGGATGTACGACCGGCGTTTCGATGCACGACCGCTGCGAAACCATCAAGGCATTGGCAGATCCAAACACGAAGCCTTCCGATTTGGGACGTCCCGGACATGTAAATCCGCTTTGTGCCAAATCCAAAGGTATTTTGAAAAGAGCGGGACATACGGAAGCAACCATCGATTTAGCCCGTTTGGCAGGACTTTATCCGGCAGGTGCATTGATAGAAATCATCAATGAAGACGGTACAATGGCACGTTTGCCCGATTTGATAAAGGTATCGGAAAAATTCGGTATAAAAATCATTACCATCAAAGATTTGATTACCTACCGTCTGAGATCTGAAACACTGATCGAGAAAGGTGAAACAGTGGATATGCCCACACAAAGCGGGCACTTCCGCTTGATTCCTTTCCGCCAAAAATCTACCGGCTTGGAACACGTAGCATTGATAAAAGGCGAATGGGAAGAAAATGAACCGGTTATGGTGAGAATGCACTCGTCATGTATGACCGGCGATATTTTCGGATCGCTGCGTTGCGAATGTGGAGACCAATTACATACCTCAATGAAAATGATAGAAAAAGAAGGAAAAGGAGCAATCGTTTATCTGAATCAAGAGGGACGCGGAATCGGTTTGATGGATAAAATAAAAGCCTATAAACTGCAAGAGCAAGGTTTGGACACAGTGGACGCTAACCTGCACTTGGGGTATAATTCTGATGAAAGAGAATATGGAGTCGGCGCACAAATTCTCAGGGAATTGGAAATATTTAAAATCAAACTTGTAACTAATAATCCGGTCAAACGTGCTTCATTGGAAGGTTATGGCTTGGAAATCGTGGAAAATGTTCCTATCGAGATAAAGGCTAATCCTTTTAACGAGTCCTACTTGAAAACGAAAAGAGAACGAATGGGGCATACCTTGAGCAACTTGTGATTAGTTTCTATCTTTTAGTTTTTAGTTTTTATGAAGACATTTCTTAAAATAACAGGAATAAGTCTGCTTGTTGTGTTGCTTGCGTTAATTCTTCTTCCTTTCCTTTTCAAAGGGAAGATCATTGCCTTTGTTAAAGAAGAAATTAATCAAACCATGAATGCCCAAGTCGATTTTGACAGGGTAGGTTTAAACTTTTTCCGAAGTTTTCCTCACGCAACCATTTCGTTGGATAACTTAAAGATTACTGGAACAGATGTGTTTGAAAACGATACGCTTTTCTTCGCAAAAACGATTTCAGCAACGGTGAATCTCAAAAGTTTTTTGGGTAGTTCGGGATACGAAATTACAAAAATTCTTGCCGACAGGGCTTATTTGCGAGCACACGTTCTTGAATCGGGAAAGGCAAATTGGGACATCGTGAAAGAAGACGATACGGAAACGTCGGAGGATAACTCCGCTTTCAAATTGCTTTTGAAAGAAGTGATTATCCGCAATTCCGATGTGTATTTCGACAACGATTCTTCTCAAATCATTCTGGCTTTACAGAATATTGATTTGAACCTTTCAGGAGATATGACTGCCGACAAAGCACGACTCAAAACCAATTTTACTCTCGAAGCCGTGAGTTTTCTTATGGATAAGTTTCCATACTTGTCGAAGGCAAAAGCGAAAGGAGATGCAGCCATTGATGTTAATTGGAAAGACATGACGTTTACGTTTGCCGATAATAAATTACAACTCAACGAAATCAAAGCGAATCTCGATGGCTGGTTGAGTTTCCCCGATGCGGAAAGCGTGGATATGGATCTTCGCTTGAATGCTTCGGAAACGCAATTCAAAGACGTACTGTCGTTGATACCTGCTATTTACATGAAAGATTTCAAGAACTTAAAAACAGCGGGAAATGTTTCTTTGGAAGCAAATGCCAAAGGGACGATGAAAGGCGAAGCAATGCCTGCATTTAATGCGAAGTTGCATGTGTCGGACGCCTTTTTCCAATACCCCGATTTGCCGGAATCCGTCAGAAATATACGTGCCAATATTCATGCTTACAGCAAAGGCGGCAGCATGGACAATACTTTGGTGGATATTTCCGATTTTCATTGGGAAATGGCAGGAAATCCTTTCGATTTTCAATTGCATTTAAGCACGCCGGTTAGCGATCCGAACATTCGTTTGTCGGCTCATGGAAATCTGGATTTAAGCAGGATTAAAGATATTTATCCGGTGGAAAATACAGAGTTGAACGGTAGTTTATCAGCAAACTTGAAACTGGCTACCCGTATGTCGTTTATCGAAAAAGAGCAGTACGACAAGGTAGAAGCCGCAGGAACATTGAATATCAAAGAAATGCGAATCCAACCCGAAGGAAAGGACAATATTCAAATTCACAACGCCGGACTTTCTTTCTCGCCCCGTTACGTAGATTTAAGCGCTTTTTCGGCACAAATCGGGAAAAACGATTTAACTGCCAATGGGAAGTTAGAAAATTTGCTTCCGTATTTCATGAAAGGAGAGACCTTAAAAGGAAACTTGACGGTTAGTTCCAATTATCTTAATCTCAACGACTTTATGAACGATGACACCGAGTCTTCTGCCAACGATTCCACCCAAATTGGAATTATCGAAATACCCGGAAATTTGGACTTCACTCTAAACGGTGCTTTCAAACAATTGATTTTCGACCAATTGAACATGACACAAGTAACCGGACAAATCGCCGTCAAAAATGGAAAAGCCGAAATGAAAAACCTAACCATGAATGCTTTGGGAGGAAAAATGAATGTATCCGGCTATTATGATACGGGAAAAAATCCACAGCAACCCGAAGTTTCGCTTAACGTGGACGTTCAAGGTGTTTCGTTTGCTCAGACCTTCTCAACATTTGTTACAATCAAGCAGTTAGCGCCTGTATTTGAGAATCTGACCGGCAATTACTCTACCCAATTTCAAATGCTTTCGCCTTTGAACAAAGACTTCATGCCTGTCCTCACTGTTTTGAGCGCCGGCGGCTTATTGACTTCCGATAATGTGGCGGTTTCTGGAAATTCGGTATTAAACGGCTTAGCCGCCACTTTGAAAAATGAATCGCTGAAAAATCTGAAAATAAAAGACTTGAAACTGCCTTTTTCCATCAATGACGGACGGGTTTCGACAAAACCGTTTGACCTCAATTTTGGTGACGGAAAACTGAATCTGCAAGGCTCCACCGGTTTGGATCAAACGATTGATTATACGGCAAAAATAAATCTTGCAGGCAAACTGTCCAACGAATACCTCAACAATGTAACCGTACTGATCGGAGGTACTTTCACAAGTCCGAAGTTCAGTATAGATGTAAAAAATACTGCCGATCAATTGTTGGGTAACATTGCTAATTCTATCTTGAAAGGTGATAATGAGAATGTTTCTTTGTCTGAGCAAGTATCGGAAAAACTTCATGAAGAAATCGAAAAACAAACGGAAGCCATCCGTGAAAAAGCCAAAGAAGCGGGAGGAAAATTGGTTGCCGAAGCAGAGAAACAAGGGCAAAAACTGATTGATGAAGCAAATAAGACTTCCAATCCTTTGGCAAAGGTTGCGGCGGTGAAAGCGGCAGAAGCGGCGGCTAAAAAATTAAAGGAAGAAGCTCAACAGCAAGCCGATAAATTGAATGTCGAAGCAGAGATACAAATCAAAGCGTTGAAAGACAAAGCAGGACAGTGATTTGTCTTTAAAGTTGCTTTATCCACTCCGCAATATCACTCAACACTTCGGGCGAAAAAGTTTGCTCGATACCGGCGTATTCAGCCGGTGAACCGGTCGTACATTCCTGAAATAAATGATTCAGATTGAAGTATTCTTTGACAGTTACCTTTTTATTACCTCCTTTTCCCAAAGCATTTCGTATAGCCGTGAGGTTTTCCTTTGAGGGAACTTGCAAGTCCTTGCCGCCATTGACTGCTAATACAGGACATTTTACCTTTTCAAGCGCCGGAGCAGGATCATAACGGAGAAAATATTGCATCCACGGGCTTGAAAGACTTCCTGCAAATTGTTGAATATAATCATCAGCAGCCATTTCCTCAGGCATAACTGTAGCGATATCGGTTTTCAGAGTCATCATGAAATCGGTTATTTCCTGTCGGGATACCGGTTCATTCGTATTGACAATTCTGTCGAACACTTTGGCGTTGATTTTTAGGGTTTCCGCCAACTTGTCTTCAGGCAGCCCCGAAGCCCTGTATATCAATTCTTCCTGAAGCAACAGTAAAACATCGCCGCGTATGCTCGAACCGGCAAGCATCACAATAAAACCAATGTCATTTGAGCGTGCTGCAACCATTGGAGCTATTATTCCGCCTTCGCTGTGTCCCATCAAACCTATTTTGTTCGGATTGATTTCTTTTCGGGTTTTCAGATAGGCAATGGCGCTCTCAACATCGGTAGCAAAATCGGCAGTGGTGGCTGTCTGAAAATTGCCGGTTGATTCTGCAAAACCGCGGTCGTCGTAGCGAAGGACAGCAATGCCGTTCCTTGTGAGGTAATCGGCAATGACCAAAAAAGGTTTATGACCCATGATTTCCTCATCGCGGTTTTGCGCTCCGCTTCCGGTGATGAGTATCACAGATGTGAAGTTGCTACCTTCTTTGGGTAAAGTCAGTGTTCCGGCAAGCGTAATGCCCGCTTCTTTATTCTCAAACCGGACATCTTCCGAATGATAAGGGTAGGGCGGCTTGGGTTCTTGCGGTCTGACAACGGTTTTTGCTTCTATCGGGGTTCTTCCCATAGTCATCGGAATTGATAGACCGCCTTGCTTAAATATTCCCACAACGGAATCGGTTTTGAATTCGCCTTCATATACTATGTTGGCAACCGAAAGTGTTAACTTTGAGCCATCGAACGTAGAGGTGGTTACCGGTATTCCGGTGGCTTTTTGATCGGGGCTGTCCATAGTCGAGGTATAGCCTTCACCGGTTTTGTCGATGTGGAAAATAATCCTCAGGCTTATTCCCTGCACATTCAAAACACCGTTCCACTGCCCTGTGATATCTTGATCTTGTGAAAAGGCCGATGTAATCAACAGTAAATTTACTGTTAAAACAATAATTCGTTTCATGATTTAATTTTTTGCAAAAATAAATGGTATTTTAATAATGTCAAAATAAAATTGAATAAATTTAGTTGAAAATGAATATTATTTAGTAATGAAACTTTCTCGAAAGTGTTTTTGAACGCAGATGACGCGGAAAACACTGATTTATACGGATTTTTATTTTGCTGATAATTAGATATATATCAAATCACTACACATTCATAGTCTGCGAAAATCCGCGTTATCCGCGTTCTTTTGATGGAACTCTGCGGAATAGATTGTAATGGGTGATTAGGAGTTACTATAAACCAATTGCACGAACAACCATATAAATCAAAGCGGCAAGAATGGCGCTCACAGGTATGGTGAGAATCCACGCCCAAAGCAGGTTGATCGTCACGCCCCAGCGAACGGCAGACAGTCGTTTAAAAGCGCCTACACCCATGATTGCGCCCGATATGGTATGCGTGGTACTTACGGGTATTTTCAGAATCTCGGTTAAGAAAAGTGTCAATGCGCCCGAAGTTTCAGCAACGACTCCTTCCAAAGGGGTTACTTTCGTGATGCGCGTACCCATGGTCTTGATGATGCGCCATCCACCCGACATTGTTCCTAAAGCAATGACTGTGAAACAAGTAAAGGGAACCCACGCTAAACTGCTGTTTTCCGCCATTTCCTTAATACTGTTCATGTGCATCCAATTGGGCATGGCGTTGAAGATCTCCGGATTCTTAGTGGCAGCTATCAAAGCGGCGCCTATAATACCCATTACTTTTTGCGAATCGTTCAATCCGTGTCCGATACTGAAAAGCGCTGAAGATAGCAACTGCAAGCGTTTGAACCATTTGTTGGCTTTATGATGGCTGACTTTCCGGAAAGTCCAAAATACGAAAGTAGTAAAAAAAATAGATATAATCATTCCTATCAGCGGAGCAAGAATAATAAACGCGGCGATAGTCAAGACGCCCTTGTTAATGCTTCCGGAAGCGCTTGCCCAATTCGTCCAATGCACCGCGTCTATACTGTATGCGCTGGCAATGGCTGCTCCCATAAATCCGCCAATCAGGGTATGGGAAGAGGAAGAAGGGATACCGAACCACCACGTTAGTAAATTCCACGAGATAGCCGCCAATAAACCGGAAAGGATAACCGGCAGGGTAACGAAACTTTCGACCACCGTTTTAGAAACCGTATTGGCAATGCCAAATTCTCCGATAATGTATTTAGCAATAAAAAAAGCGATAAAATTGAATGCCGCTGCCCACAAGACTGCTAAAAAAGGAGTCAGCACCTTTGTGGAAACAATGGTGGCAATCGAATTCGCCGCGTCGTGAAATCCATTGATGTAATCAAAAATCAGCGCAAGAACAATAACCGTAATTAATAAAATCATAAATTCTGTTTTTTAAGCATATTTTACGACAATGGTTTTCAAAACTTTACCTACGCTATTAATCTTATTGGCAACCTTTTCTAATTCCTGTATTATTTCTTTTAATTTAATCAATTCAACTGTTCGAATATCACTTTTGAACAGGCTGGAAGTACCTTTTTCGTATATTCTGTCGGCTTCTTCTTCAATTTGTTTGATTTCTTTCGTATATACCTTGATCTGTTTGTCGGATTTTTTCAATACAGGTAGTTCATTGACAGCGGATCTAAGTTCTGCTGTCCCCTTTTTAATAACATCTGCCATTTCCAATATGGCCGGCGGAAGCGTTTCCGGAGAAAAAAGTATCAATTTTTGTGCTACACGATTGATGACATCGGTGACATCATCCATCCCATCTGTCAATGCGGTAATATCTTCGCGGTCGAAAGGGGTAATGAATGTATCATTCAGTTCCGAGAATATTTTTACGGTTACTTCATCACCTTTGGTTTCTTCCATTTTGATTAATCGGGACAATTCGTTCATTCGCTCCGGGTCTGTTGAAGCAAATAACTCGATCAAAAGTTCGGCCGATTTATCTGCAATTACGGCAGTATCTATCAATAGCGGGAAAAATTTACCATCTTTGGGAGCGAAAATGCTCAAAATACTGTTGAAGTTCATATATTGATGTTTTTTAATGACATACACAAACAAAACGGATCAGATCCAACCAAAACCAATCCGCATATATATTTGAAGTGGCGAAATTACAATTTTATCTTTAATTCACAAAAAAAATGAAATATTTTTGTAATAATTTTGAAACAATGTTCGAAGAAGCCGATTGTAAATTAAACTCCATTTCTACCTCGTTTTACCTCTTCCCAAATCCACCCCACCTCTAAACGAACACATTGTCATTGCGGGCTTGCCCCCAATCCCCTGAAAAATGAATGTCATTGCGGGCTTGACCCGCAATCCCCCAAAAAAATCAGGGGATCCCGCGTCAAGCGCGGGATGACAGAACTTTTTGAACATTCTACCAATATTTTGTTCCTGACGGAACTGAGCATAATATATCGTTGTGTTATATTCATTTTGCTTGGTATGTTTATTTTTATAAACTCATGTCGTAATATTTTTTCCAACAAAAAGAAAGATTTTTACGCTGAAAATATTACTTTTGTGCGATTAATAAAATCCCAATGTTTCCGATAGAAGTTAAAAATGTTTTCAAATCATTCAAAGATGTGCGGGCAGTACGCGGCATATCGCTGACCATACAATCCGGAGAGTTTGTCGCCTTGCTGGGCCCGAACGGCGCCGGAAAAACAACCATGGTCGAGATGATGGAGGGATTGCGAAAGCCGGACAGCGGCGAGATTTTGGTATTGGGAAAAACTTGGGAGAAACACGAGAAAGAACTGCGTAAAATAATCGGTTTATCCTTGCAGGAGACACGCTTCTCCGAAAAACTTTCCGTTCGTGAAACCCTGCGGCTTTTTGCCGGTTTTTTTGAAATGGGCGTTCCCCTTGTGGACGAAGTAATCGGATTGACCGGTTTGGAAGCGAAACAAAAATCAATGGTAGGAACGCTTTCAGGCGGGCAACGTCAGCGTTTGGCTTTGGCAGTCGCTCTTCTGAATTATCCGAAAATCCTGTTTTTAGACGAACCCACCACCGGATTAGACCCTCATTCCCGATTCGATTTTTGGAATATTCTGAAAGCGCTGAAAACAAAAGGGGAAACAACTTTGATTCTCACCACGCATTACATGGAAGAAGCTGAATCGTTGTGCGACCGCATAATTATTATAGATGAAGGCGTGATACTGAAGGAAGGAAAATTAGCGGATTTGTTGGACGAAAACGCCCGCAATTTAGACGAGTTGTTTATAAACCTCACCGGTAAAACCCTGAGTGAAGACCCAAACGCAAACGATGAATAATCTTAAAAACACTCCCCGCTACGTCGAGTTAGCAGCAAGCGTCCGCGCTTGCAACGAAAAGAGTTTAGAGTCAAAAATTGTCTTATGTCTATTGTCTAATAGTCTTGTGTCTTTACATAGAGAAAACGGGCTGAAAGCCCGACTTATACCAGCCCAACGCATCGCGTTAGGGCACAAAGGGGATTGCGGGTCATAGTTCGACAATGCTCACTAACCAAGCCCACGATGACAGCAGAATGCGTCGTTTTGATAAAAAATTTTTCGAGTGTAAAAGAATTTTTATATCTTTGCGGAAATATTTTCGAGTATGGAAGAAAAATTTAATTTAATCGGAAAATATAATTTTTGGGACGAAAAAACTCCCGAACTTGGCTATTATCGCTCCGATTATGCCGGTAAAATTTTTACATATACAGGTAATCGTCTTGTTAAAGTGTTGATTGGACAAAGACGCACCGGCAAAAGTTATATTTTGCGGCAATTGATTAACAAGTTGATTGATAACGGTATTGACAGAAAAAATATTTTATATGTCAATAAGGAATATACCGATTTTGATTTTATTGCCAATTATACCGACCTTGATGATTTTGTGAAATTTTACAGAAAAAAATTAAATATTTCCGGAAAAATCTTTCTTTTTATAGACGAGATTCAAAATATTACGGGCTGGGAGCATTTTGTGAATTCTTATTCGCAAGATTATATTGATGCGTGTGAAATTTTTATTTCAGGCTCTAATTCAAAAATGCTTTCCGGAGAGTTAGCAACCTTGCTTTCGGGGCGTTATGTGGAATTTGAGATTTTTCCGTTCAGTTTTTCCGAATATTTGGGTATTTTGAAGAAAGAAAATACAAAACTAAATTTTGTTGAATATACGGAAAGCGGCGGCTTGCCCGAACTTTTCAATCTGCAAAACGATGAAATACGGCGAAATTATGTTTCTGCAATCAAAGATACTGTTTTTTTACGCGATATTATCCGGCGCCACAGCATAAAAGAACCAAAACTATTGGAGGATATTTTTGTATTTTTGGTAAATAACGCTGCAAATTTGCTGTCAATTACGAATATTGTAAATTATTTCAAAAGTTTGGGGAGAAAAACTACTTATGACACTGTTTCTGCCTACATTGGATATATGGAAGATGCTTTTTTGGTGCATAAATCGGAACGTTACGACATTCGAGGCAAAGATGCGATTTCCGGAAATGCGAAATATTACATCAACGATTTGGTATACAAAAATTATCTATACACTGGTTTTGGATACGGAATTGGCTATAAATTGGAGAATCTTGTGTATCTAAATTTAAAGCGTAATGGGTTCAAAGTTTATACAGGTGTTTTCCGCGATAAGGAAGTGGATTTTGTTGCATTGAAAGATGATAAAATTTTGTATGTTCAGACAACTTATTTATTGATTGACGAAAAGACAATTGAGCGGGAATATTTGCCGCTTGAGTTAATTTCAGACAACTACGAAAAAATTGTTGTTTCACTTGACGACATACAATTCCCTCAAAAAAATGGTATAAAACACGAACAGATTTGGAAGTTTAATCCGTAGAACACCATAAATATTTTTTCAACAAAAATAACGATTTTTACGCTGAATATATTACTTTTGTGCGATTAAAAAAATCAAATAAGAACGTATGAAATCAATCAAAAACACCCAACTGTATCAACTGACTTATTCGTTTTTTTTAGAAACCATTCGGGAGCCGGAAGTGCTTTTTTGGGGAATACTTTTTCCGGTACTTATATCTATCGGCTTGGGACTTGCGTTTACTCAAACTTCCGAAACCAAATTTCACATCATGGTGGTGGAAGAAAAACCGACGGAATTGGACTCTTTGCTGAATATATACGCAGTGCGTAATCTGAAAAATGAAAAAGAAATATTTACATGGAAAATTGAAGATAAAATCGCAGGTAATACGGAATTTAATTTTGTTCGCGGAGATTGGAAGTCAGCGATTATCTCGTTGAAACGCGGGGAGTCGGAACTCATTGTTACCGATTCAATCGGGGCGGTACGTTATCATTTCGACCCGCTCAATTCCCAAGCACAGTTGGCTTATATGAAACTTTCGGCTTTGATAAAGTCGCCCGAATTAACCACAGATACCGGACAGGACACTGTAAATCCATTGACTTTGAAAGGTGTACGCTATATCGACTTCCTCATCCCCGGAATCATTGCATTGGGTTTGATGAGTTCTATCCTGTGGGGTATCAGTTATACGATTATTGAACGCCGTTCGCAGAAATTATTGCGGCGAATGGTGGCGACACCGATGAAAAAATCCAATTTTCTGATTTCGTTGATGTTTGTCCGGATAATTATGAATATCGTGGAAGCCTTGATTTTGTTTTTCTTTGCATGGCTGTTGTTTGGCATTCATATTCAGGGAAATATCGGGGCATTGGTGGTTTTATTTATAGCAGGAAACATTGCTTTTACCGGTCTTGCCGCGTTGATTTCAAGCCGGACGGCAAAAACGGAAGTCGGAACAGGGTGGATAAACGCCGTACAGATGCCTATGATGATACTTTCGGGGATTTTTTTCAGTTATCATCATTTTCCCGAATGGAGCATCGGAGTAATCAAATTGTTGCCTTTGACTGCACTTGCCGATGGTATGCGGAGCATTTTTAACGAAGGTGCCGGTTGGGTGGAAATTATCACGCCGTCTATCGCTTTGTCGGGCTTCGGAATCGTTTGTTTTGTGATCGGATTACGGATTTTTAAATGGTTCTGAAACCTGTTAAAACCTCATTTCTACCTAATTTTGCAACAAAAAAACAACCTCAGTAGCACGTAGATTAGGCGACCTCCCCACAACCTCATTACCTTATTTATTGCTCTTTTTATGAATGGTTTGTTGATAAAATTTGATATATCCGTCATATTCTTCAGAAAAACTTTTAGTTTTGTGATGCTCTTTTTGATTTTCAATATATTTACACATATTATGAATATTGCGTTTTGACACCGAAAATGCGGAACAGGACTGTTGCCATTGAAAAAAGTGTAAAGATTATTATATTATATTTTCATATTAATGAGGTAATTAGGTTAATTATATATTTGCAATTCATGCGCTATTGAGGTTGTTTTGTTGTTGGAATTAGGTGTAAATTAGGTTTTAGTTGTTATAAAATACAGTAGGGAGCAAAACTCCCCCTGCAAGCGCCGATCCGCAGAACTGCTAAACTCCTTTCGGAATCTGGGGCGAACATACAAATTATTTTTTATTCAAACATTATGTAAGTAGTTTTTTAACATCATTTTTTTACACATTGTGATTAAAGAATATTCCTAATCCCATCCATTATTCCAAACAACTCTTCTATTGTATTGGCTCTCAGCATAGCGACCTTCACGGGTTTGAAATCGGGGATGCCTTTGAACAAAGGGCTTGCGGCTATGTGACGCCGGCTGTGTAGAATACCGCGGCGTTCGTCTAAACGATTCACGCTTTGCAACACTTGCCTTTTCAAAATTTCCAAGTAATAAGTAAACGGCTCTCTTTCCGGTATTTTTCCGGTATGCAGAAATGTTTTTATATCTTTGAAAATCCAAGGACAGCCAATACTTGCCCGCCCTACCATTACGGCATCAACTCCGTAACGGTCGAAAGCCTCCTTGCATTTTTCGGGCGAATCGATGTCGCCGTTTCCAATGACCGGAATGTGCATTCGCGGATTGTTTTTCACTTCGCCGATAAGCGTCCAATCGGCTTCACCGGTGTACATTTGTGCACGTGTGCGACCGTGAATGGTGAGCGCTGCAATTCCACAATCCTGCAACTGCTCGGCTAAATCCACAATGATTTTGGAATCGTTGTCCCATCCCAAACGTGTTTTCACAGTAACGGGAATTCGGACGGCTTTAACTACTTCACGTGTAATTGCCAACATTTGTCCGGGATTTCTTAACATTCCTGCTCCGGCGCCTTTTGAAGCCACTTTTTTTACCGGACAGCCGAAATTCAAATCGAGAATGTCGGGACGTGCTTCTTCGCAAATTCGGGCAGCCTCGACCATCGGATCAACTTCTTTTCCATATATCTGCATCGCCACCGGACGTTCCTCATCGGAAACCTCCAATTTGGATTTGGTTTTATTGACATGGCGTATCAAGGCATCACTCGAAATAAATTCCGTATAAACCATATCTGCTCCGAACTCTTTACACAAGAGGCGAAAAGCAATATCGGTTACGTCTTCCATCGGCGCCAAAAAAACCGGATATTTATCGAATGTAACGGTTCCAATCTGCATAATGGGTGCAAAAATACTAAAAAAACAACTACCTTTGTCTAATATTTTTTAAACACGGAGTTTCACAGAGTAATATATACTCCTATTATTCCGTGTTTAGATTCAAATCTTATGCAACAAAAAAACATCAATAATTACGAAATTATGGCTCCGGTGGGGTCTTACGAATCCTTAGCCGCCGCTATTCGTGCGGGAGCCGATTCCGTTTACTTTGGTGTAGAGGACTTAAATATGCGTTCGCGTTCCGCCCAAACTTTCACGCTTGCCGACTTGCAAAAGATTGCCGGAATATGTACAAAACATCATATTCAATCGTATCTGACAGTCAATACTATCCTTTACGATAACGATATGAATCGTATGCGGGAAATTATTGATGCTGCCCGCGAAGCAAATATTTCCGCCATCATTGCTTCGGATGTAGCCGCCTTGATGTATGCAAGAAGTGTGGGGGTAGAAGTTCATCTATCCACCCAACTCAACATTTCAAATATCGAAGCCTTGAAATTCTATGCGCAATTCGCTGATGTAGTTGTTCTTGCGCGCGAATTGAATCTTGAACAGGTGAGTGAAATCCACCGGCAAATTATTGAACAAAACATCCAGGGGCCGGGCGGAAACCTGATACGCATTGAAATGTTTTGCCACGGCGCTCTTTGTATGGCGGTATCGGGGAAATGTTATCTGAGTCTGCATGAAATGAATGCTTCTGCCAACAGGGGCGAGTGTAATCAAGTCTGCCGCAGAGGCTACAGTGTCAAAGATTTGGAATCGGACATCGAATTATCGGTGGACAATCAATACATCATGTCGCCCAAAGATTTGAAGACCATTCATTTTATCAATAAGATGTTAGATGCCGGCGTGCAGGTATTCAAAATCGAAGGACGCGCCAGAGGACCCGAATACGTTAAAACGGTAGTAGAATGCTACAAAGAAGCCATTCGCTCGTATTGCGAGGATACTTTTTCCGATGAAAAAATCGAAGACTGGAATCGCCGATTGGAAAAAGTATTTAACAGAGGATTCTGGAACGGTTATTATTTGGGACAAGCCTTAGGCGAATGGAGCCATCAATACGGCAATCAGGCGACTGAGAAAAAACTATACATCGGGAAAGTCA
>Ga0082212_10007781_pt1 | contig 14088 bp, 7 predicted proteins | sample TergutNt197P3_FD_71548 | JGI IMG/M metagenome (GOLD analysis project Ga0082212, IMG submission 71548) | Neocapritermes taracua P3 segment gut microbial communities from Petit-Saut dam, French Guiana - Nt197 P3 | ecosystem: Host-associated > Arthropoda: Insects > Digestive system > Gut ... | reverse complement strand
CCCGAAAAAAAAGAGAGGAGGGGATGGGGTTTTCCCTTGTTGGAATGGGGGTGAGAGGGGGGGCGAGATAGGGGGGGCGGGCGCCCCCGGGAGCCGTTAGACGCATTGCGGCGGCTCGCGAGGACGCTCGCCCTCCATTATGTCTAACGGCTCGCGAGGGGGACTCGCGAGCCGTTAGGGATGCGGCAACTATTTCAGTCTTATTGCCTTGAGCTTGAAGAACATTCGGTCGGGCAGATCGCCGGTGAAACTGGCGTCGTGGAGGAGGCTGCCGCGCGCGAGTTGGAGGGCGAGGCCGCGGGTGTTGTTCGGCTCCCAGGCCATCAGGTCGAGGGAGGTCCAGACCTCGTAGGTGTAAGTGCCGCCAAGGCGGGCCTGCACCGGCGCGAAGTCCCACTCCAGCAGGACGGTGGACGTGCGGAGCGTGACCGTGATGCCGTCGATGTGCACCCACATCTCGTCGGCGTAGCCGGAGTCACCGCCGTCGCGGGGGCCGAAGACGGGGTGGCCTTTCGCGCCGAGCGCGTAGGAACCCTCGAGCGTCCAGGGCAGGTAGAGGTCGCCGGAAACCTCGTTCTCGGCGGCGACCCATGCGTTGAGGGTGTCCAGCAAACCTACGGCCGCGCTGCCTGCGACGAAGGCGACGGTACCGCCCTGCAAGGTGTCGGGCGCGCCGAACGTGCCGCAGCCGACGATGGTGACGCTGGCATCGGGATCGACGCCGCCGACGGTCGCGCTAAACGCCTCGGGCCAGTAACAGCCGATGATGTCGCTGCCCTCCGCCGCCCAGCCGACATAGCCGGCAATCCCGCCGAGGAATGGTCCATCGCCGTGGAGGGCGCAGATGCTGGCGGATGAGTTGTAGCAGTTCATCACCGTGGTGCCCATGAGGTCGCCCACGATGCCGCCGACGAAAACCGTCTCCTCCGTCTCGCCGTTGATGAAGTCCCCCGCGTTCCAGCAGTTGCAGATGGTGGTGCTCCCCGCCGACCAGCCGGCAATGCCGCCGGCCTCTGCAGGGGCTGGCCCCAGCGAAAGGGTCCCCGTGTTGAAGGCGTTGCGGACGACCGTCTGGGCATCCCCCGAGGTGACCCCGGCGATGCCGCCCATGGCGGCCTTCTGGAGGCATTCGTGTTTGAGGTCAATCGCGAAGGAGACCTCCGGGAGCGTGTCCGCAATGCGGATGTCGCCCGTGTTCGAGACCTCGTCCAGCAGGGTGCTGAACGCGTCGCCCACGATGCCGCCCATCTCCAGCGTGGTCCAGTGGATCTCGCCGAGGGAGAAGAAGCGCCAGCCGGAGTCATCGTTTTCAATCACGCCGGATGACGACGCGATCCCGGAGTGCAGGTAGAAATACTGGATGCCTCCTGTGGCGGCCAGCATCGCGCTCACGTTCGCGGCCGGGATGGTCACGCTTCCGGCGGGGGTTTGGTTCACATAGTGGCCGGGCCTCGTGGGAGGGCCGCCGGCCTGCGTCTGGCCGCTGTAGGCGTTGCCGAAGACGACCCACGTCCCTGTGTTGGGGATGACCCCCGCGTTGTAGTAGAGTTCCACGAGGAGGCTGCCGTTGCCCGTGGCGGTGATGGTGTAGTCGCCGACCTTCGTCAACTTGTTGCCCGACACCAGACCGGCCGTGAAGGGCGTTCCGGCAAGGATGCTCGCGACGTCAATGTACTTGGCGCGCTGCCAGGATCCCTGCACGACGGGGTCCGTCATGAGGTCCCCGCCCGCCACGGTGCCGGCCTTATAGTTGTAATACTGAGGCTCTTCAGGGTCTTCCCCGCCGCCAAAAAAGGACATGTCGGCAGCCTCCACGTTGCAGCCCGAGATGTCCGTGTGGTTGGCGCAGCGGATGAAGGTCGTGTAGTCCGACATGCCGGCCAGCCCGCCGATGTAGAAGGCTGGCGAGCCAACCATCTCGTCGTCGGCCAGGAAGCCCGCGACACCTTGGATGAAACCGCCCGAGGTGGTGACGTCCTCCACGACGGAATCGATCGCATGCCCGGCGAGCGCGCCGACCGCCACATGGCTGGAATAGCCGTTGCCGCACGCGGTGATCTCGGCGACCTCGATGTTCAGGCCGCAGACCCGCGCGTTCTCGATTCGGCCGAACAGGCCGACGTGCACGCTGGGTTCTTGCTCGCCGATCCACAGGCCGCTGATGGTGTGCCCCTGGCCGTCGAAGGTTCCGGCGAATGTCAACGGCGAGCCCTCGCCTGGAAAATAAAAGTCCAGGTTAGCCCCGACCGGCGTCCACCAGTTGGCGGAGAGGTCGATGTCATCCGTGAGCCTGACGGTTTGCCCGGCGAAGTCGTGCGCGTCAACGTTGACGAGGTACGCGAACTGCGCCAGCTGCCCTGCTGTTGAGATGGCGTAGGCGCCGCCGATTACGTCGATCCCCTCGCGCGGCCAGTCCGTGTCGCGCTTGGCTTCGTCTTCCCATTCGTCAAAAATGCCCGGCGCCGAAAGGGCCGTCATTCCAGCCGCGCTTAAAAGCGCGACCGCACTTCCCGTCTTGATTAACCGCGTGAGTGAGCGTTGCATACGATACAACTTGGCCATGCGGTATTCCTCCTTATGGTTGTCCTTGCTTTTGCGTTCTTGTGTTAGTTGAATTTAGGGACTCTGGCGTTTGAAGGGCCGCCAGGCGCCACCCATTTTTTTTTAGGCCGCCCCACCCGGGGCAACGAAAATTGGCATTGCAATGTCGATCCGGATAGTTCACCTTGCTCTTTTCGTACCGGTTGCCGGGAAACCAAAACCCAGCGCAACCAGCCAATTCAGTGCGAGGCCTCCAGCGGATGCCTCTCACCTGCATAGTGTATTTTCTCGTTTCAGCCATAAACAATACGCCAAATTGGACAAGTCAGATTACCATATTGCCTTACTGGGCGCAAGCGGAAAAATGCATAAAATTCTAAAATCAAAATGACCCGCCCGCGCCCTGAAAGGACTCGTGTCCTGTAAAACACAGATTTCACGATGGAGGGCGAGCGTCCCCGCGAGCCGTTAAACACATTGCGGATTCCTGCACCATTGGCCGCACGCCCCAAACAGGGCAATCCTCTATTCCGTCATCTGTATTTTACAGGACACTCGCCGCCCATGAAGCTTTTAGCGCCGCCTGAATCACGGGTTCATTTTGCTTGCAATTCGCCGTTACCCGCTGCTGCGTTTGACGGAGCTGCTCAGCGGCGGCATCTGGGTGGACCAGACGATCTTCCCGTCCTGTATCTTCTTGAGGTCCGCCAGCACCTGCTTCCAGTCCCGGTAGCGCAGGCTCGTGTGCTTGGCCAGCATGCGCTCGAGCACGACCACGACCGCCGGCTTGAGTTGCGGCGCGAACTCGCGCGGGTCGGGCGCCTGGACGCCCCCGACGTGCGCGCGCATCATCGCGTCGTTGTCCAGCCCTTGGAAGAGCGTGTAGCCCGTGATCATGTGGTAGAGCGACGCGCCCAGCGAGTAGATGTCCGAGCGGCAGTCGATGTGCGCGTCGCCATAGACCTGCTCGGGCGACATGTAGGCCGGCGTCCCGAAAATCTCGTCGCTCTCTTTCTCGTCGGCCTCCTTGATGAGCGTGAGCGTCCGGCACAGCCCCAGGTCCGTGACCTTCACGGTCCCGTCCGCGTCGGCCATGATGTTGTCGGGCTTGATGTCGCAGTGCACCATCTGGTGGAACGTCCACGCGTAGTCCAGCGCGACGGCCACGCTCTCGGCGATGACCAGCGCGTCCTCCACGGGCATGTCGCCCTTCCTGCGCAGCAACTCGCCCATCGTGTAGCCGTCCACCAGTTCCATCACGAAATAGTAGAAGCCGTCCGAGAAGTTGGCGTCATACACCTCCACGATGTTCGGGTGTTTCAGTTGCGCGGCCGTCTGCGCCTCCGTGCGGAACTGCCGGATGTCGTTCTCCGTGCTGGCGAACTGCGACAGCAGCACCTTGATCGCCACGAAGCGGTCCAGCGAGACCTGCCGCGCCTTCCACACGGTCGCCATCCCGCCGCGCCCCAGGACCCCGAGGGTCTCAAAGTTCGGCAGGCGGAAGTTGGCCTTTTCCTCGAGCCCTGTCATTTCGCCCGCGCCCCCTCGCCGCGGCACGTGGTGCAGAGGATGACCCCGTCGCCGCCGCACTCGACGCACGGCGCGTCCTTGACGCGCCCCGTGCCTTTGCACTTCGTGCATTCCTGAAGGCCCGTGCCGGAGCAGCGCGCGCAACGCGGCGCCGTGCCGCTGCCCGAGCATTTCTGGCAGTCCACGCTCGCGTTGCCCTCGCACTGCTGGCAGATGATCTCCCCCTGCCCCAGGCACTTCGGGCACTTTGTCGCGTTCGCCTCGTTCAGCCGCTTGGTGGCGATCTCTCCCGGCTTGGTCTGCACGGGGACCTCGCCGTTTTTGCAGCCCGTGTAGGTGCACTTCACCCAGCGCGTGCCGCGGCACGTCGTGCAGGGCTGGCGCGCCGTGCCTTGGCACGCGTCGCACGGGATCTGCATCCCCGTCATCACCAGCGCGCGCTGGGGGTTGCGCAGCATGGCCTCCATCTCCGCCGGCACGAACGCGCGCCCCAGCCGCACCTCGCCCGCCAGCATCTGGCGCCGCTCGAACTCGCCGCGCCCTTGCAGCAGCGCCGCCTTCGCCTGCGGCACATCCGCCATGCCCGGCGCCCAGCCCTTGCCCTTGCACACCTGGCACGACACGCCCGTCGCGCGCACCGCCGCGGTCGGGTCCACCTTCCGCTGGTCCAACTGATACTTCCCCGTGCCGTTGCAGGGCTTGCACTTCACCTGCCCCGCCATCACCTCCCGCAACGCGCGCACGCGCCCGGCCAGCAGCGCGTCGCTCACCTCCTTCGGGAAACGCCCCGGCGGCAGCAGCCGCATCAGCGCCATCGCGTTCTGGTAATACGGCAGCGCGATGATGACCTGCCCCGCCTTCTCCGCCTCCTGGGCCGCGCGGTAGTTGGCCTCGATCACCGCCGCGGCCATCTTCTGCACCTCGGCGGACACGTCCACCTGCGGCGCGCCCTCCGCCTCCTGCGCGGGGGTCTCCTTGCGCGGCTGCGGCAGCGGCGTCTCGCACCGCGAGCAGACGGTCTCGCCCGCCTTCGCCTCGCGCCCGCACGACTTGCAGATGATCAGCCCCTGCGCCAGCGCCCTCGGCACGCAGAGCAGCCCGCAGCACGCGCACGCGCCGCACGTCACAAAATCTCTCCGACTCTTCATAATTCCCCTTCCCCTATTCCCAATTCCTAATTCCTAATTTCTCATTGCACCGCACCGCGTTGCATCGCGTTGCCGCACGATCTCATACAGCGCGATGCCGCCCGCGACGCCCGCGTTCAGCGACGCCACGCGCCCGCGCATCGGCAGGCACGCGATGAAGTCGCACGACTCCCGCACCAGCCGCGAGACGCCCTTGCCCTCGCTGCCCACGACCAGCCCCACGCGCCCCTTGAAGTCCACCGCCGTGTGCGGCCGCGCGTCCGGCCCGGTGTCCAGCCCCGTGACCCACGCGCCCGCCTCCTGCACCTCCTTGATCGCGCGCACAAGGTTCACCACCTTCGCCACGCGCAGATACTCCGACGCCCCGGCCGAGGCGCGCACCACGCCCGGCGTCACGCCCGCCGCGCGGTCTTCCGGGATGACCACGCCCGTCACCCCCGCCGCATCCGCCGTGCGCAGCAGCGACCCCACGTTCTGCGGGTCCTCGACGTGGTCGAGGAACAGCACCACCGCCTCCGCGTCCGCCTTCACGTCATGCAGCACCTGCTCCAGCGAGATGTACGGGAACCCGCCCACGCGGGCCGCCATCCCCTGGTGGTTGCCGCCCTCGCAGAGGTCGTCCAGCGCGTCGCGGTCGAGGGTGCGGAACGGCACGCCGCGCGCCAGCAGCGCGTTGCGCAACTCCGCGACGTCCGGCGCGTCGCGCCCCTCCGCCGGGAGGATAGCCTCATACAGGTGACGCCGTTCTGACCTCACCACCTCCAGCACCGGCCTGCGCCCGTAAATCCATTCGCCGCGCTCGCCCGTGCCGCCTGCCTCCCGCGCACTCCCCCGGAAGTCTCTGTGCCGACCTCGTTGTCTCATAATCTACCTTAACGAATCAGGAGTGGAAATATTCCCATTTCTGGCGCAGAATGTCAACTTTCAACTTTCAACGCTCTCTTAAATCCACTATACTGTCTGCGTTTTTTTGGCGTGCGGCAGGGAAACCGCGCCCGCCGTTGGATTTTTATGGAGGAGATGAAGATGACGAATGGACTACACATCGTGGTGTGCGGCAGCCTCGTGCCGGACCCGCTGCAGACGCTTGAGCCCGTGGCGACGCCGCAGGGGCCGGGCCTGAAGAACGAGGCCATGCTGCCGTCCGTGCTGGACCCGTGGGCGGGCCATGCGCTGTTCGAGGCCGCCAACCTCGCGAAGCAGGCCGCGGGCAGCAAGGTGTGGCTCGTGAGCCTCGCGCCCAAGGCGAAGCTCCAGCAGCTGATGATGACCGTGGCGCAGAAGGCGCCGTTCGAACTGGTGGCGGTGGACGGGAGCGCGGGTGGCTTCACGGACGCGCGGGGCGTGGCGGATGCGCTGGCGGATGCGATCCTCGCCATCCCGGGGCTGGACAAAAGCAAGCTGCTGGTGTTCGGCGGGTGCGCGTCGGCGTCGCGTGACGCGGGCGTGACGCTGCAGATGGTGTGCGAGCGTTTGGGCATCGCGGACTTCTTCATGGGCGTGGATGAGATTAAGGTGCAGCCTGACGGCTCGTTCAGTGTGCTGGAGCGCATCGAGGGCGGGCGTTACCTCGCGTCGTCGTGCGCGGGCGCGCCCGCTGTGCTGGCGTGGGCGACGGGCAACCTGCCGGAGCCGCCGAACAGCCCGCAGGTGGGCATGGCGAACATGCGCTTCATCATGCCCGCCTTGCAGAAGGCGAAGCCCGCCGCCGTGGGCGTGGGCGGCATCGCGTATGAGAAGGTCGAGGTCCCGGCGCAGAAACGCGCCACGCGCATCGTCAAGGACGTTCCGGCGGAGGACATCGCCAAGGAAATCGTGGAGTGGGTAGGGGCGGCCGATCGGCCGTGATGTAGCACGGGCGACCGATCGGTCGCCCGTGCGGCGGCCGATCGGCCGCCTCGGAGGTTTTTATGAAAGCATTTGTGTTGTTGCATACAGAGGCAGGTGCGTTGCCGAAGGCGGCGCTGGAGGCATTGGGCGCGGCGTGTGGTTTGGGGTTGCCGTTCTCGGTGGGTATTTTGGGACAGGGCGCGGCGGCGGCGGCGGATGCGGTCGCCACGTGCGGCGCGACGGGGTTTGCGGTGGTTGACGCGCCTGAGGTGGCGCAGCCGCGCTATGCCTCGGATGCGGCGGCGGCGGCGGCGTTGATTCAGTCCGCAGGGGCGGAGGTTGTCATCGCGCCGCAGACGTCGCGTTTCGCGCGTTGCCTGCCGGGCGTGGCGGCGCGGCTCGGGATGGCGGTGGACACGCATATCGTTTCGCTTGCGGCGCAGGACGGCGCGGTGAAGGCGCAACGGTGGTTCTACCGCCAGCGCATTTTGTCGTCGTTCAGCCGCGCGGCGCACCCGTGGATGCTGCTGGTGGACAGCGGCGTGAACGCCCCGTGGCAGGGCGCGGCGGGCGCGGCGCAAGCGCAGGCCGTGGCCGTGGACTTCGGCGAGTCGCGCACGACGGTGACGGGTGTGCAGTCGCCCGCGGCCGACGCGCAGACCATCCGCCCCGAGGCCGCGCTCCTGTTCGTGGCGGGCGCGGGCTGGACCAAGAAGCAGCGCGACGGGCAGTTCCACATCGGGCGCGCGGGCGGCATCATCCAGACGTTCCTCGCGGCGGCGAAGGCGTCGCTGGGCAGCAGCAAGTCGCTGGTGGATTTGAAGAGCGAGGGGCAGGAGACGCTGGGCTTCATGTCGCACATGAATCAGGTGGGGCAGACCGGCTCCACGCCGCGCCACCTCAAAGGGCTCTCGACCTGCTGCCACGGCGAAGAGCCGCACGCCGTCGGCTGGCGCTTCATCACCGAGCGCCGCGCCATCAACCTCGACCCCAACTGCGGCTGGGCGCAGGGCAAGGCCGATGTCGTCTATGTCGGCGACGCATTCGAGATCATGGAGAAAGTCAACGCCCTGCTGCAATCTTAAGGAATGAAATGAAGACAAAGAAAAAGATGGTTTCGCCTGTGCCGACGGAACGCACGGGTGCGCAATGCGTGATCGACAGTCTGGTGAAGGCGGGGTGCGAGGTGCTGTTCGGCTATCCGGGCGGGCAGATCATCGACACCTTCAACTGCGTCTATGACGCGCCGTTCCATTTCGTGCTGGGGCGGCACGAGCAGGGCTGCGTCCACGCGGCGGACGGCTATGCGCGCGCCACGGGCAAGGTCGGCTGCTGCATGGTCACGTCGGGGCCGGGCGCGACGAACACCATCACGGGACTGGCCACGGCGAACATGGACGGCATCCCGCTGGTGTGCATCTCGGGCCAGGTGCCGATGCACCTCATCGGCACGGACGCGTTTCAGGAGGCGGACGTCATCGGCATCACGCGCCCCGTGACCAAGCACAATTTCCTCGTGCGCAGCGTGGACGAGTTGCCGGACATCATCGCGCAGGCCTTCTACATCGCGGCGACGGGCAAGCCCGGCCCCGTGGTGATCGACCTCCCCAAGAACGTGCAGAAGGCGCTGACCGCCGTGCCGCCGAAAGACCCGAAGGGTATGGCGATGCGTGCCTACGCGCCCGCGCCCGAGGTGAGCGCGGCCGATATCCGCCGCCTCGCCGACCTGATCAACAAGGCGCAGTCGCCGCTGCTCTACGTCGGCGGCGGCGCGATCTCGGGCAACGCCTCAACAGAGATTGCGAAACTCGCGCGCAAGGCGGGCATCCCCGTCTGCACCACCATGATGGCGCTGGGCGCGTTCCCCGAGGACGACCCGCTCGCGCTGGGCATGGTGGGCATGCACGGCAGCGCGGCCGCGAATTACGCCGTGGACAAGAGCGACCTGCTCATCTCCGCCGGGGCCCGCTTCGACGACCGCGTGACGGGTAAGATTGACCAGTTCGCCTCCAAGGCCGTGACGGTGCATATCGACATCGACCGCTCCTCCATCGGCAAGAACGTCGCGACGCACTTCGGCATCCACGGTGACCTCAAGGCCGTGCTGGCCGCGGTGCTGCCGCTCGTCAAGGCGGCGCGGCACGACGCATGGTCCGCGCAGACGCAGGCGTGGAAGGCGAAGTACCCGCTCTTCTATGTGGAAGACAAGGGTGCGCTCATGCCGCAGGCCGTCGTGCAGAAGATTGACGAGGCCAGCAAGGGCAAGGCCATCATCGTGACGGACGTGGGGCAGAACCAGTTGTGGGCGGCGCAGTTCTTCGCCTACACGCGGCCGCGCACGTTCATCTCCTCCGGCGGCCTTGGCACGATGGGCTTCGGCCTGCCCGCGGCCATCGGGGCGCAACTCGGGCGGCCGAAAGAGCGCGTGGTTTGCGTGAGCGGCGACGGCGGCATCCAGATGAATTTCCAAGAACTGGTCGTGGCGGTGGAGCACCGCTTGCCCATCGTCGTCGTCATCCTCAACAACGGCTACCTCGGCATGGTGCGCCAGTGGCAGGAGCTTTTCTACAACAAGCGCTACTCGGCCGTGACGCTCGGCCAGCGCGGTCGCCGCCCCAACGAGGGCATCCCCGACGCGCCCGGCTACCTGCCCGACTTCGTGAAAATCGCCGAGGCCCACGGCGCGACCGCGTGCCGCGTCACAACGCTGAAAGAGACCGAGGCCGCGCTACGGGCGGCGCTCGCCCGCACGGGCGGCCCCACGGTCATCGAGTGCATCGTCTCGCCCGAGGCCAACGTCTACCCCATGATCCCCCCCGGCGCCCACGTCTCCTCCATGGTCGGTCACGAGAAGCCCGAATGAGGGGACGAAGGGGACCTAGGGGACGCAGGTGTTTTCCCCCTGTGTCCCCTAGGTCCCCTAAGTCCCCTAAAGGGGCGCATACGGCCCGTGCCACCTTATCCGAACGGCAACACACTTCCCAAATGCCCCTTGCTAATTCTCCCCGTGTCGGCTATAATTATGTTTTTCAAAAAGCGGAGGTGTTTATGATGAGACGTGCAATGATGTTGGCGGCGGCGTGGGGCTTGGCGGGCGTGGCCGCGATGGGCGCGGGGATCGTGTGGGACACGGATGCGAACGGGGATTCGCCGTACAGGATCGCGGGGGAGGCGGATGTGCGCACGGACGGGGTGCTGCTGTATGCGTACACCGGGGCTTCGGTGACGGTCAACACGGTGACGTTCGGGGTGTACCCGGGGGCGGACTTGGACCTGTCTTTCGGCAGCACCCACAATGCGTACGGGTCGGAGAGTGTCCTCCCGCCGTATGCGACGCTGCTGAACCACGGCATCTACCGCGACGGGGGCTCGCCGCACGAGGTGACGCTCAAGAACCTGACGCCGGGGGATTATTACCTCGTCCAGTTCTGGGTCAACGATGCGCGCTCAAGCATTGGCAATCTGCGCTCGGAGGTGCTGGGCAGCGTGGGCGGCAACACGGTGCGGGTGGATTTTCAGGACACCGCGCAGAACGCGCTGAGGGTCGGGCAGTATGCGATCGGCTATTTCGTGGCGGATGACGTGACGCAGTCGTTCAGCATCACGGGGCATAACGGGCAGATGAACGCGATCCAGGTGCGTAAGCTGCCGACGGGGGCGAGCCTCCTCGTGAGGGCGGACTCGTCGCTGACGTCGGTGGCGGTGCTTTCGCCGTGGTCGCAGTTCGTGGAGGCGGGCGAGTCGGCGGCGTGTGAGTTGAAGGCGGTGTACGGGTACAAGATCATGGCGGTGTACACGAACGGGACGCTGTATGCGTCGCCGGGGAATGGCGTGCCGTTCACGTTTGTGCTGGAGGACGTGCGGGAGAGCGTCACCGTCTCGGCGGATGTGGTGCGCGATGCGTCGGTGCCGCCCAGTTACATCGGGAACTCGGGGGACTGGAGCGACGCGGGCAAGTGGGCGAGCGGGCTTGTGGCGGACAACGGCGAGACCGCGCAATTCGTCACGCAGAACAACCAGACGATTTCTGTGGACGCGCCCGTGCTGCTGGGCGGGCTGTACATGACGCAAAATGTGTTGTTCAACGCGGCGGGCGGCGGGAGCTTGACGTTCGCGGATGAGGCGGTGATACGGGCGTATGGGAATAGCACGACGGTTTTCTACCTGCCGCTGAAAGGCACGGGCGGGACGATCACGAAGCGCGGGAGCGGCGGTGTCTCGCAGAATACGCTGAACGTGCGCTTCACGGATCTGTTCGAGGATTTTGCCACGGTGAACCTGATGGGCGGGTTGCTGGAGTTCACGGCTGCGGGGACGGTCGCCGTCAGCACGGGCAACGTCACGCTGGCGGGGTCGCGGCTGGTCGTCGCGCCGTCGGCGGACACTGCGGCGCAGGTCATCGCGGGCGGCGGCACGTTCACCGTGGGGCCGGGGCCGAACCTGATTAAGATGACCAAGCACGGCGACAGCCCCACGTTCGACCTGACGCTGGGCGGCGCGCTGGCGCACCTGCCGGGCGGGATGCTGCCGCTGAACCGCACGGGCTGGGACGGCGAGGACACGAAAATCTTTCTCGCCCAGCCGCCCGCGCTGGTGAACGGGATGCTACCGCCGTGGATGGCGTCGGTCATCGAGTCCTCGGGCCAGCCCCATTTCGTGACGTATGACGCGACCGACGGCATCGTTGACGCGACGACCGTTAACCACTCGCTCGCGGCGGCCACGGACATCGCCGAGGTCTCGGCGAGCGTGTCCTTCGCGGACGGCACGGCCTTCCACGCGCTGGAGGTCAACAACGCGACGGTGACGTTGGACGGGACGCTGACGCTGGGCGACGGGGTCAACCCCACGGGCATCATCCTGAACTCTGGCACTGTGCAGAACAACACCATCGACATCGGCGGCTCCGACCTCTACATCTGGAACCGGAACGCGGACGGGAACGTGGACGGGAGCAACCTCAAAAGCGTCATCACGGGGAGTGGCGGCATCTCGTTCTGCTCGAGCCTGTACCCGAACTGGGGGGAGTGCAAGAACCTGCAGTTCAACCCGGCATCGCCCTGCACCTACACGGGGCCGACGTATATCTCCGGCACGCGCGTGAATGTGACAGGGATACCCCACAGCCCGTTCGGCCCCGGCGACATTTACATCCACGGCAACGAGTCGCGGCTCGGCGGGCAACTGTATGTGAGCGCAAACTTAACGCTTCCCAACAACCTGCACATCTCGGGCTTCGGCGCGGATCAGGAGGCGGCGCTCCGCCTGCAAGGGAACGTCGAGATACCGGGGACCATCGAGGTCATGGACTACGCCGGGATACAGGTGTACGCCAACCCACTCGTCCTGAGCAACCTGATCTACGGGCCCGGCAAGCTCCGCTTCCGGTACGGCCACGACAACGCGCCCCACTCCGTCGTGCTGTCCCACGCGAACACCTATTCCGGCGGCACCGAAATCCTCTCGCTGACCGTCCAGCTCGACCACCCCGAGGGGCTAGGCTCTGGCGCGGTCGAACTACAGAGCTACGACTCCTCGCGCCTGCGCTTCAACAACGCGCAGGACTGGGTGTTCACCAACACGCTGTTCGGCGCAGGGAGCCTCGCGAAAATCAACACCGGCCGCCTGACCATCACCGACTTCCGCGGCGCCGCGGCGAACATGAAAGACCTGACCATCGCCGACGGGGACGTGACCCTGCCCAACTGCGCTTGGGGGTTCCTGAACACCGCGATGGACCCCGCCAGCGCACTGACCCTCCAGCCCGGCCCCGTCCGCAACTTCACGGTCATCGGCAACAACGCCGCCGCCAGCAGCCTCGCCTCCCTCGGCGGCCCCGCCTCCCTCGTCAAGGGCTTCTTCAACACGCTCACGATGGACGGCGCCAGCACCTACACTGGCCCCACGCTCATCAACGCTGGAACCCTCCAGGCCATGTGCGCGGACACCCTCCCCCCCGTGTCCACCCTCATCATGGACAACCTCAGCACGCTCGACCTCAACGGCTTCAGCCAGACCGTCGCCGGCCTCAGCGGCAGCGGCCGAGTCATCAGCGCCGCCCCCGCCACCCTCACCTTCGGCGACGCGCAGGACACCTCTTTCGAGGGCTATATCGACGGCGGCCTCACCCTCGCCAAGCAAGGCCCCGGCACCGCCACCCTCGCCTCCGCCAACACCTACAGCGGCGACACCCTCATCAGCGGCGGCACCCTCAAGCTCCGCGCCTTCGACCGCACACCCCCGCAAGACCCCGCGGCCATCGCCACCGTCTCCCTCTGGCTCGACGCCTCCAACTCCGCCAGCCTCAGCGCCGCCCACGACGACCCCGTCTCCCTCTGGCAAGACCTCTCCGCGAACGGCAACGCCTTCGAGACCGCCTCCGCCGACCCCACCTTCACCGAGCCCACCGTGGACGGCGCCAAACTGAACGGCCTGAACATGGTACGCTTCTCCCGCGCACAACGGACACGCCTCGAGACGAGGGACTACGAGCAGCCCGTCAACGTCCGCACCTTCGCCGCCGTCCTCATCCCCACCGACGCCGACGGCGGCGCCGGCGGTGCCGACGGCATCTTCGGCCGCAAGCTGCTACACCCCGTCGAAGGGCAGAACGTGGACCACGGCCTGCGTCGCGGCGGCCTCTACAACAACGGCTACACCTTCAACCAGGCCAACAACTTCGCCCACAACTTCTTCGTCAACGGGATGCAGACCGCGGGCTTCATCGACAAAGAACCCCTCATCATCGTGACGACGCGCAACGACGACGGCAACAACATGCCCGATATGTCCCTCGGCGGCTTCTACGCAAACGACCGCTGCTTCAGCGGCTGGATGGGCGAGGTCATCGGCTTCACCACGACCCTCACGATGCCCCAGCGCCAGCAGGTCGAAGGGTACCTCCGCGCGAAATGGTTCGGCACCGACCCCGTCCCCGCCGCCAGCAGCAACCTCCTGCCCACCGCCACCAGCGTCATCCTCAGCAACGGCGCCACCCTCGACCTCGGCGGCACTGAGCAGACCGTCGCCGAACTCATCG
>Ga0082212_10007780_pt1 | contig 14088 bp, 8 predicted proteins | sample TergutNt197P3_FD_71548 | JGI IMG/M metagenome (GOLD analysis project Ga0082212, IMG submission 71548) | Neocapritermes taracua P3 segment gut microbial communities from Petit-Saut dam, French Guiana - Nt197 P3 | ecosystem: Host-associated > Arthropoda: Insects > Digestive system > Gut ... | reverse complement strand
GTGCCACGCCCCGTCGTCGATTCGCCAGTCAAACGGACTGCGGATGTACTCCAGCCCCACGCGATTCCAAAGCTCAAACGCCCCAGATTTCGATTCAAAGTCGTACTGCAAGAGAATCCCGTCGCCTTGTATTTCCGCAGCGACCTTGTCGGCGTCCACGCTGATGTGCAGCCACTCGCCGGAAAAATACTCGTGCCCCCAGGTGTTCAGCTTCGCAATCCCCTGTTTGGCCGACGGTGTCTCCGATTCAATCCAGACGAAGTCGGTCTCCTGCGCCCAAAGTTGTGGGGTTAATAACAGGCAGGCCAGAAAGCACAATAGAATTGATTGTCGTTTCATGATATTTTTCCTTTGGTGAACCGGTGGTGATATAGGTGACAAAATTGTATCTGCGAAAATCCTGACAAATCTGCGTCATCAGCGGTTCTAAAATTCCCGATAAACACAGATTTTTTCCCAATATACCACCCGCGCCACCGCTTTTCAACGGTTGCCAAAGCATCATATTGCCGAAAATTCAAAAGAAAGAGACTTTCACCCCGATGCGGGGTTGATTATACTGTGGTATAATATGGGTAAAATATCTTTTACTTGCCAATAATAATAAGGTTCCCGGAAGGTAAAAAAGTGAGCACCTTGCTAATTTTTCGACAACTTCTTGTCAAATATAGGGTTACGATTGTTTCGGTGGTATTGATGACTATGCCGCTAATGATTATTGGCACAGTTTATGCCCAGCCGGGTGGCCGCGCTCAGGGTGGCATGAGGGGACAGCCCCCCCCAATGGTGGATCAAGTGCCCGAATACGAAGAGGCAATGGTTGCTCCCGCCGCTGCGCCAACGCCACAAGTGCGTAATGCACAAGTGGTTGTGACACAACAACCCGGTGGTAACGTTGTCACGACGACCACTTCCGGCGATGATGTTGCCGTCGTCGTTACCGCACCCTCGCCGCAAGGTGGTCAGGGACAGCCCCAGCCGGTTCAACGGTTGCAAGCTACGCCGGTGCAAGTCGATGGCGTTCAAATGCAACGGGTGCAAATTGAGTCGGGGCAAGACGTGCAGAATTTTCAACCGGGGCAAGGTGGGCCGGGGCAAGGCTTCCAACCGGGACAGGGTAGGCCGGGACAAGGTGGTCAGGGGCAAGGCGGCCAGGGGCAAGTTCAGCAGTGGCAACCCGGCCAAAATCAAGGCGGGCCGGGACAAGGCGGTCAGGGGCAAGTTCAGCAGTGGCAACCCGGCCAAAATCAAGGTGGGCCGGGGCAAGGCGGCCAGGGAAACCGACAGCCACAAGGTGGGCAGGCTGGGCAAAGTGGTCAAAACAATCGCAACCAGCCGCAACAGCCCGTGTTGCCGCGCAACAGACAGACCGACAACACGCCGATTGAGGACTTAGTCGATAAAGACTTTGAGGATTTCATGACAACCGGCGAAAACAAACGCCTGCAATTTGGTTTTAAGGGCACCCCATGGCGCACGGTCATCCAATGGTTCGCCAGAGAATCCGGCCTGACGCTCGAATTGGAAACTGCCCCGCCGGGTTCGTTTTCCTACCATGACGAAACGGGCAGGGACTATTCCATCGACGAAACCTTCAGTCTGCTCAACAGTTACCTCATCCGCCGCAACTTCCTCTTATTCCGCAACGCCCAGTTGCTCATGCTGGTCAACTTGGCCGATGGTATCCCGACCGAACTGATCCGTGACGTGCCGCTTGACAAGCTCGACGATGTCGGCGATTACGAGGTTGTCCGTGTGCTTTTTAGCCTGACAGGTACGACTCCCGACGTGGTGCAGGCGGAAATTCAGCAATTTCTTGGGCCGCAAGGACTTATCGTCACGTTGCCCAAGTCGCAACAGATTTACGTGACCGAATTCGGCGACAAACTGCGCACCATCCGCGAAATCATCCGGGGCATTGACGACCCGAGCGTGTCCCAAGTTTTTGAGCGTTACATCCTGAAAAGCCTTGCCTCTGACATGGCACTCGCTCAACTCAAGCAACTGCTGCCGCTTTCCGACAATGATACGACCTTGCGTGCGATGATCGACCCGACCGGGCAGTTGATTATGTTATCAGGGCGGATTGATCGGGTCAATGCGGCCATGCGTCTCTTGGGAATGATTGACGTCGAGTCAGACCCAACCGACGTGTTTTTCAGGGTTTATTCCATCCCATCAGCCAGTCCGCAACTCGTGTTGAAAGTGGCACAAACCCGGTTGGCAGGTCGTCCCGATGTGCGATTGGAACTGGATACAACGATTGGTGCGCTCGCCGTTCAGGGACGTGCCAAAGACCACGAAGAAGTTGCCGAAATTATCGAGGAACTCGAACTTGTCGCTTTCACAATCGAAGTGCTTCATTTGAAGCGGCTTACGACAACGGCGGCCAAAGATGCCATTGACAATTATTTTACGCCCCCAACCACGACGCAACAACGCCCCGGCGGCTTTGGTGTCACCGGCGGAACAACGAACACCGCTACCGTTGCCGCACCGATTGTCCAAACCGCTCCGACGCTTAAGCAATTGATCGTCAAGGGAACGAAATCGCAAATCACGCAGATCAAAATGCTGCTCACGCAAATGGGGGAGCCGAATCTCATGGAAGGGGCTGCAACGCCGCGAAATCTGGTTGACAATGGGCATGTTCCCATGTCAGAAAAAGAGGCGGTCTATGTTTTCCAAATGGTTGAGCAAGTCTGGTCGCAAATGGGCAGAGGCCAAATCAATGTCATGTCGCCCGGTCAACGCACTTCGCCATTGCCCGGCAACCGAACCATGCCGTATCAATTCAACAACACTTCGCCGGGGCAACAGCCGGGTGTTCCATTCGAAGCACAAGAGTCGGTGAACCAGCAAATCCAATTGCTGAACGACTTGGGCTACCAGGTTCATGTCGTTGACGGGGGCGACGACAACACCCAGCGCAATGTACCTTTGCCGCAACAAATGCCGACGCAGTACAATATGATGACGCCGGCACCGGGTTATCAGCAACAGCCGGCACCGTTGCAGTTTAACATACCGAACAACATGATGCCGGCACCGGGTTTTTCGCAACCCGTCAACACTTCGAGTTCAATCCCGTCGCAGGTGGATGGGCTGCTTGACAGTTTGTTCGGACCGATGGAACCGATACCGCAGTTGCCCGCGACCTTACCGGCGGCAGTGCCTGCGACAATGCCTGCAAACGTACCGGCTTATGTTCCCTCGAATGCCGTTCCCGTTGTGCAGCCAAATGTTCCGGCGGTAAATCGCCTGACAACGCAAACGTCTCACATTTCGGAACTTGTCGGGCATTACCTCCCCGTTGCCTACCGCCAAGTGCAACCGACGGCACCGCCGGAAATGCAAGAACCGGTCACCGAACCGGCAGACGCGGAATACGTCACCGAGATCGTGGCCTTTGATGATATGGCCGACACGCCGGAACCGTCCGATGATTACGTGTCAGATATTTACGTCTCAAACAGCGGCATTCAAAGTCAGGTGTTCGGTATTGTGCCGGACATCGAAGCGGATTCCGCCGTTTCGGGCAACTCACAATTCTTGTCGCAACGATTCCAACGCCAACCGGTTCGCGAAACGGCTACAGCACAACCGCTTGCACAGCCGCCGGTTACTGACGCGGGACAGCCCGCTCAGTTTGTCGAACAGAGAGCAGGGAGCAGGGAGCAGGGAACAGATTTGCGGGAGCAATGGGCAGATGGCACGCAGCCGGTCATGCCGCCGCGTGGGATGCAACCGCCGCGAGGAATGCCGCAGGATATGCGTCCCATGCCGCCGGGACAGAACAACCCGCAGAACAACGCACCGCAAACCGGACTTTCCGTCTCGACCGGACCCTCAGGCGTGGTGGCAACCGGTAATCCCGATGATGTGGCCGATTTTATTGAATTGGTTCAGATGTTTGCCAACGAGGGACTGCTCAAAGCGCAATCGACGCAGTTTTACCTGATCAAAAACGCGAAGGCCGACACGATCAAAACCATGCTCACCTCGTTGTTAGGCTCGTACAGCACGACCAGTTCTGCAAGCGATCCTCTGGGCGGCATTCCGAACGACCCGATGCAAGCCATGGTGCAAAATATGATCGGCGGTTCGAAAATCCAGGCGACCGGGTCCTACGAGATTATCGTCGATGCCCGGTCGAACATGCTGATCATCAACGCCAACCCGGTCGATCACCTGACGATTCAGGAACTGTTACCCGTACTTGACCGGCTCGGACGTTCGGACGACGTGATGATTAACTCAAAACCGCACATGATCAAACTGGAATACATGAAAGCCGAAGACGCCGAAACCATGGTACGAACACTTTTCGCCGAAAACCTGCAAGGAGCGAACCGTGGCGGTGGCGGTGCCGCCGGCGGTGCGCGTCCCGGTCAGCAGGGTGCCCAACAGAACCCCATACAGATGCTGATGGCGCAGGGTGGTGGGCCTCCCGGTATGATGCAAAATCCGATGTTACAACAAATGATGCAGCAACGCGGTGGTAATCAGCAGCAACAACAGGAAGTGCAAACCATGACGCTGGCCGTCGAAAAAACGACCAATTCGCTCATTGTTTACTCGCCGGAAGAGTTGTACTTGGATGTGAAATCCTTCGTCGAAGACCTTGATTTCGCGGCTCAAAGCCAAGAACCGACCACCGGTATGGTTCATGTTGGTAACAATTCCCCTGATTTTTATAGCAAAATGATTCGATCAATGCTTGGTACTTCGGCCACCGTGTCCAACCAATCGTCAGTCGGCGGTGGTGGTCGCACCGGAGGTGGCGGTGGCGGCAACATGGGCGGCGGTGCCCGACCCGGCGGTGCAGGCGGCATGACGTTTCCCGGTGGCGGCGGTATGACATTCCCCGGCGGAGGTGGTGGCGGCGGACAACCCGGCGGCGGTGCCCGACCCGGCGGCGGCGGTGCCGGAGGTTTCGGCGGAATCCAAGTCGGTCGCGGCGGTTGAAATTCGTGAATCAGAGCCGCGCACGTAGTAAGTGGTAATTCAGAGCCGCGAGTGTCAACGAGCGGTCGAATTGGTGCAAAGTTTCACCTGCCCGACCGCTCCGTTACCGTCGCGGTTCTGATTTGGCGGTCTTAATCTAATACCGGCAGTGCATCAATGCCTTCCAATTTGTCCAATTCCTCCGTGAGCCGCTTGATCTCCGCTTTGATTTCATCGGCGGTTTGCGGTGCTTGGGACGTGTCCTGCGTTTGCTCGCGTACCCTGAGAGCCGCAGACGCTTTTTGTAGCCATGCATCCGGATCATTGAAAAACAATTGAACGTTTTCCGCTTTGTTGCGCACGTTTTCGTCGGTCGATTCGAGATACGGCTTCAACAATTCGAGGAACGCCGCCTTGTCTTGAGTGCCGCATCCCCATCGGATGCGTCCTATCGCATTATAAAAATCCTCGGTATAAAAACCCTCGGTTTTCATGGCGACCTCGACCATCGCCTGCAAAACCTCCGGCGTTTTATCATTGGCCACCGAAAGCCCGAAATACACGGCGTTGTGCTGCGTTGTCGCGTCCGAATCTTTGGTGAGCGTTGCCATCAACTGAATCATTCCGGCGGATTGCTCTTTGGCGGACCAAATCAGGTACTGCCCACCGGTTCGTGCCGTTTCACGTCGGACTCTCGGATCAGGGTCTTTCGCGCAAGCGGCCAGGGCTTCGAGGAACGAATCATCGACAAGCAACCAGGCGTTTCCCATTTCGGTGATGGTTTTACGGCGGGTTTCGGAATTGCCCGACAATAGTTTTTCTTTGAATTCCCCCATACGTGGCCCGAGTTCTTTTTTCGTGGTTTCGAGCGTTTCTTCCGCGTTCTTTTTGAGCCATGCATCCGGATCGTTGAAAAACGATTGAACGTTTTCCGCTTTGTTGCGCACGTTTTCGTCGGTCGATTCGAGATACGGCTTCAGCAATTCGAGGAACGCCGCCTTGTCTTGAGTGCCGCATCCCCATCGGATGCGCCCTATCGCATTGTAATAATCCCCGGTTTTCATGGCGACTTCGACCATCGCCTGCAAAACCTCCGGCGTTTTGTCATTGGCCACCGAAAGCCCAAAATAAACGGCATGGTAATAAATTTCAAAATCGTCCTGCTTCGATGCTTCCCGCATCAGTTCGACGGCCTTGAGATTTTGCGGATTTTGCCCCCAGATGTATTTGTTCCCAAACCAACGCAAAATCGTCAATTTGTGCTCACTTGCGGTCAACAAACCGTTGCGCACCGTTTCGATGATTTCGTCGTCGCTTCGCGAATCCTTATCCGCCGCTTTCATGAGTGCGTCGAGCTTTTTCCCGTCCTCCTGATCAACGGGAAAATATGGCGAATCTGCGGTTGATATGTCTTGTGTTTCCGCTTGAGGTACATTGTCTCTTTCCAACGGGACATACATTCTCACGTAGCCTTCTTCAGGTTGCAAAACGCGGGACTCAAAGGTTTTGTAGCCGGGGGCTTTAATGCGAAACGCGTAAGCAAAACGGGCATCGGGAAAGCGATCGGCAAAACGGGAATCATCTTTCGTCTGCGAAAATTGCCCGCCGGGACGAACGTCGAATTTGTCATCCGGTGCCCAGTTGATTTGCGACGTATCTTCGGCGCGACACCAACCGAAATAACCGGTGAAATCCGTGATCGGTTCAAATGTTTCCGCATCATAGACTGCTCCCCTGATACTGAGCTGTTTCTCCGGGAATGTGTAAATATACGCATAGTTTTCCCCGCGAGGAACGAGACGATCCCGAAGGATTCCCGGTCTTGCTACAGCTTGTACCGTCACAGCGATTCCATCGGAGGGTGCTTCATTCCAAACCCATGTTCCGTTTTCATCCAGGCGCATGATATTGAGATTCAAACCATAGCGTTCTTCAAGATCGCCGTTATTTCTCCTCCATTGCTCGAAATAGAGAGACGCATTGGGAATCGGATGACCGGCTTTATCGACCACGCAAACTCTGATCGTGTTGCCCGGCTTGAGTTGAAATCCGACATTGGCAATCTCTTTACCGCCCGCCGGATCAATGTCTATCGCCAGCACTTCGGGGGCAAATCCTTCCGCAGTCGCATACAGCCGGATATTGCCCGACGGACAGGGCGAGAAGCAATATATCCCGTTTTCATCGGTATGCGTTTCCCGTTCCAGATTGTAGAATTTCGCGCGAATCATGCCGTTATTGATCGGCTTTCCCTGTTCGTCGGTCATGGTTCCGCTGACGGAAAAACCCCGGTCGAGCACGATTTTTTTGGTCGGTTGTCCGTTGGGATCGACGGAGTATTCGTCCGACGGCAATGTCACCCAATGCGGTGCATAATCGGGATGAAAGTTTTCAATGAATACCGCTTGCTCATCCGGTGCCACGCAATCCAATCGCCATATTCCATTTTCGTCGGTTTTAAGCTTACTGCTACCCAAATGTAGGTTTGACTTTTCATCAATACCGTATTTCTCGTTTTCTTCCGGGCGATGTTGATATTTTACATGTGCTTCCACGAGTACGTCTTTAATCGGTTCGTCGTTTTCATTGACGAAAATCGCACCGACGGTTTTTCCCCGACTCAGACGAATCACATATTCCGCAGGAACCTGTTCCGGTCCGTGAGAACCCCAATGAGCCCAAAAAGGAAGACAATGAGGAACCTCGATGAAGCAAAGCATGTAGAATATGGGTTTTTCCGGCAAGCATATCGGAACATTTCCCTCTTGATCCGTTTTCAAAACGGCACCGTGGTCGATCAATTCCCCTTCGGTTGTCCGTAATTGTTCGACGAATTGTTCCGACTGTGTCGTCCAAAGACTCGGCGGCGGATCAATCCGAACGACGACTTTCGTATCGGCAGCCAGGTTGCCGTCAGGGTCAAGAACCGTCAATGTCAAGATTCTACCGAAATAAGCATTCGACGCTTCCTCATCAACAACGGCCATTTGCTCATCATTGGCGTCGATACTACTTTTGCGAGTTTCAATCGAAAAACTGCCGGTAATCAGCGTGAGCAGCACCGTCACGGCGGCGACGCAGAGTAGCGTTTTACGACTGACGGCCACGGAAAGAACGCGGCTCGAATCGAGAATGCGTTCGACTCGCATACGCAGGCGGCTCTTGCGCGAGGCCATCGTCAGCACGCAGTCGGGCAGCGTTTCGCCGGGGACGAATTTCGACGCAACCTCCAACAACTGCTCGGCGTAAGCCCGGGAGTTGATGCCGAAACGCAGCACTTCGTCATCGCAAATTTCTTCCGATGTTTGGTGCATTTTCCGTTTGAGCACCCACAGAAGCGGCTGGAAAAACGCAATCGCCGTCACGATTCGCGCAAGTAGCAGCCATGCGATGTCGCCACGCACCAGGTGGGCAAGCTCATGGACGAGAATGGCGTCGAGTTCGCGTTCTTGACGCGGGAGGTCGTCCGGGAGCAGCATCGTCGGTCGGCGAATGCCCAGCAAACACGGGCTGGAAAGAAACGGGCATTGCAAAAGCCGCACCGGTTTCTTGACGCCGAGACCTTCGGCACACGTCGCCAGCCGTGACATCAACGCCGGTTCAACCGCCACCGCCGCGCGAATCAACGATGCGGCACGACGTTGCGAGCGGATCATTTGCACGACAAAGAACAACGTGCCGAGTCCCCAAATGGCGAGTAACACCGTTGCGACGCGATGCAACGGCAACGATTGCGCAACCGTCGGCTCTGCGGCATCTGCTGCCGAAATGGCGGCTTGCGTTTGCGTTTGAGGTGCGGCAAGTGCAACGGGTTGTGATGCCGGTTGAAATGCCGGTGCAACCGTATTATGTGTTTGCTCCGTAATGGGGAACGCGGCAACCGGCGTTGGTTCCGCCAAGATTTCGCGCGGCGATTGCGTCGGTATGGCCTCGCTGACATACGGCGAAACTTCGGCTACGTTTTCCGTGATTTGCACCAAATCGGGCAGATACACGGCAAGTCCCGGTACACCGAGTTTCGGGAAGAGCAGCGAAATCACCGGCAAAATCAACACCGCAATGAGTGTCATGCGCAACACCGCCTGTCGCAACACGGCACGATTACGCCCCAACACCCCGCCGATCATTAGCCCAAACGCCACCAACAGCGTCGATTGAATCAGAAATGCGGTCATCGTTAGTATCATGGTCATGGTTTTATCTCCTATTGTATGTTTTATTACCACGAAGGGCACGAAGATGCACGATGTTATTATCCGCAGATACACGCCGATTATCGCAGATGTATGCAAATATTTTTAAAAATGATCTGCGTATATCTGCGTCAATCTGTGGATTTATCACTCTTCGTGGCCCTTCGTGCTCTTCGTGGTGATAAGAATCTGTCGTATTTTGGCCAATTCTTCCGAATCGACCGTTTCGTTTTCGAGCAGGAACGCGACGAGTTCCGACGGCGAACCGTCAAAAAAGCGTCCGATCAGTTCGCGCGTCGCCCCTTTTTTGTAATCGCATTCCTTCACGAGCGGGTAAAACACGAACGTACGGTCTTCCGCATCGTGGGCAACGACGTTTTTTTCCTCAAGCTGACGCAACAGCGTTTGCACCGTGCTGTGCGCAATCGGCTCGTCGTCGCAGAGCGACGCGGTGATTTCTCTTGCGTTTGCCCGTCCCTGCGACCAGAGACATTGCATGATTCGCATCTGCACCCGGCCAATATTCGGCGTTGTCATTTTTTTTTCCTCATAAGCTAAGAACATTATTGTAAATCTATAGCAATAAATCTATCAAAATAAAACATCGTTGTCAATACGCAAAATGGTTAAAATGTGAGATTTTCCAAATTATTTTGCCGCTCCCACAACTGATTTGTGTTGCACAATCACAAAGTCTGTGCGATAATGTCCCTTATGTCACAATTATCACTCGAAACTGTCGTTCAATTTTTGGAAACCCGTTATCCGCTTGCACTTGCGGAGAGTTGGGACAATGTCGGCCTGCTCGTCGGCGACCCAGCGATGCCGGTTCGGCGTATTATGACCTGCCTGACCGTAACGCCGGAAAGCTGCCACGAAGCCATCGATGAGCAGGCCGATTTGATCGTCACACACCACCCGTTCCCATTTCAGCCGGTGCGGCAAATCACGACAGCGACAAACGTTGGGACGATGCTCTTGCAGTTGATTCGCGCAGGCATTGCGGTTTACAGTGTACATACGGCTTTTGATTCGGCGGCAACGGGCATCAATCAGCAAATCGCCGAAATGCTTAGCTTGGTTGATATTACGACGCTTTATCCGCAACAGAACGACGAAAATTCGCCGTTACAAGGCACAGGCCGCATCGGAATGCTCCCGCAACCTGTGTCGCTGATCGAATTGGTCGAAAAAGCAACGAAAGTGTTCAAGCAAAAGGTTTTGCCTTACGTCGGTGACCCGGGCAGGCCGGTGCAACGTGTTGTCATTGGTTGCGGCGCGGCAGGCGAGTTTCTTGAGCAGGCCATTGCCCAAAAAGCGGACGTTTTTCTTGTCGGCGAAGCAAAATTCCACCAGTACCTCGAAGCGTCGGCCAATGGTCTTGCCTTGATTATGCCAGGACACTATGCGTCGGAACGCTTTGCTGTTGAACAACTTGCGGATGTCATCGCCAACCATTTTTGCGACCGGGAAGGGACACCAACCGTCTGGGCAAGCCAAGATGAAAGCGAACCTCTGCGTTTTTTTTCTTGTGGGGCAGTGACTTCCCTGTATGAGAAAAGGGGTGATTGAAAATTATGTCTGATAATCGCACTTACAACCATCTCAAATTTTAGCAAAAACAGGAAACTTATGGTATTTAAACTGGCACAACGAGAGCAATATTGTTAAAATAAGAAAAATTTCGGATTGTTTGCTGACACGGTGGTTTTCACAGCAATCTCTCGCAATTCCGCATAAAAGAATTTTGTCAGTTGTATTGATACAACGAAACGGATTTGCTACAATAGAGTTAATATTATTGTCATCACACCTGAAATCCGAAACAGAGAACATCAATCAACACAGAGACATTGGGGCCATGAAATGGATGTGAAACTTGTTGTATCCAGCGGATCGCGTACCGGTCAAGCCATATCGATCAATCTGCCGAAATTTTTTATAGGTCGCGCGGAAGACTGTCATCTGAAACCGAAAAGTGAGTTAATCAGCCGTTATCACTGTGCCATTATTTCGGAAGACGGCGGTTATGTTGCGGTGCGTGACATGCAGAGTAAAAACGGTATTTTTGTCAATGGCGAACGGGTGAGTGGAGAAAAAGAGGTGAAAACCGGCGACAAATTTGTGGTCGGTCCGTTGGAATTCGTTTTCCAAATTTCGGTTTCCGTTCAGGGCGAGAAAAAACCGAAGGTCGAATCGGTCAAAGAAGCGGTTGCACGAACAGTTGAAGTTTCGTCGCACCAGTCGCCTGTGGCCACTGCGGATGAAGACGAGAATGAGGATGTCTCCGATTGGCTCATGGGGGACGATGACGAGGTGCAGGAGACCGCAACGGTCGAATTGAACGATGTGTCCGATGATTTGAAAGAACTCTACGCCAAGGCGTCGGAAGAGCCGCAGAATGAAGTTGCGACAGCAAAACCGGTATCAGGGTCGAACACGGCTGACAGTCGCGACGCGGCGGCCAACCTGTTGAAAAACTTCTTCAAGGGAGGACGTTAATTTTTGGCGTTTTCCGTATATTCCGACAAGGTGATTGTGTTTTTTTCCAATTACTGGTATCATAATACTAATTGTACATTTGTTGGGTCATCGTATTGACCTTGTCGGTGTGATTCGTGCTTTTCTTCTCGCAGTTATTGGAGTCAACTTGAAATGGGTAAGGAATATATCGACTTTGACCCGGCCAACGGTTATCCCAAAGGGGACGATCTCTTCTATGAATGTCTTTCCTGCCACGTTGAACTACCTTCCAGTCCGACGGAAAATCTTTGCTGCAAATGCTTCAACGTGTTCTACGATGTGGACGAAGACAAGTTCACGATACAGGATGTGAAAAAAATCGCACTCTTTCGACGGTGACACATATTGGGTTTATTTGTTCACAACCTGCGTTCATTGAGAATTTGTGTGACTTCTTCGTTTTTCTGGAATTCTTGAGCACGCAGAGGACAAAAAATTCCACCCGTTCACGGGGTGGTGTTTAATTTAGGTAAATTGGGTAGACGGAAAAAGGGCGAAAATGGTATGATTCCTTGAAAAATTCTTACCATAGAAAATCAAGGATGTTCGCATGATCGCCCAAAATAAAGATCATTTTTATTGACACAGTGAGTACCTTATTTTCACCTGATTTACAAAAACAAAGCAACAGTTGGACTTCCTCCGGACTGTTCTGTTGTTCAATGATGTTAAGTTTTGGTTTCCTGGTTTTCTTATTCTGCTTATTTTGTGTCATAACTCCTCCTTGAATGGGAAAATGAGAAGTTTAGCAGCTTAAAACCAATTTACAAAAAGGCTATACTGTCAACGGGAACAAATTACCGTTTTTTCCTAAAAAAAATATCTCACACAAAGGCACGGAATCACAGTGAAAATTGATCTTCGTGCCTCTGTGCCTCCGTGTGAAAAATACAATTTGTTGCCGTTTGGAGTATAATCCGCTATTTTGATGTGTTAGCTCTGACTTGCCAAGGGGGTTATACATCGCCGGAATCTTTTTTCGGATAAAATCGTGAGATAACTTTTTCATGACTGTCCATAAACGAATTTAGTACAAATTAAGATGCCTTCTTCCATCGACTGTTCGCTCTGTTTGTTACGTCAATCCCTTGAAGCGGCGCGATTTGCGACGACTGATCAAGAAATTCACGAGAAAACGATTCGTGAAGCGATGCATTGTGTGCTGGAAATGGGATTTCAAACGCCTCCGCCAGTCATCGGTCAGCAAATTCACCGTATCATCCGCAACTTGACGAACAGTCCCGATCCGTATCTCGCTGTCAAACAAGCGTTTAACGAGCTGATGCTCTCGCGGATTGATCATTTCCGTGATCTGATTGCCGCATCGAGCGATCCCTTCGACACGGCAGTACGATTGGCTATTGCCGGAAATTCGATCGACTTTGCTATTCGGGCAAACCTTGAGGCCAAAGACGTTGACGTTGCCATTGACCAGGCACTCACTCAGCCGATCAACGGTGGCATCAACGAGTTACGTCAAATTATCGAAAATGCAAACAAAATTCTTTACTTAGCCGATAATGCCGGTGAAATCGTCTGTGACCGCCTGTTAATCGAGCAATTGTTACCGAAAGACATTGTCGCCTGCGTTCGGGGGATGCCGGTCATCAACGACGCGATGATCGACGACGCCCGACAGGTCGGCCTGACAGAAATCGTGCCGGTTATCACCAATGGTAACGACGGTATGGGCACTGTGTTAGAACAATGTTCACAAGAGTTTATGACGGTTTTCAACGAGGTCGACTTGATTATTTCCAAAGGGCTTGGGAATTACGAAACGCTTATCTGCTACAATGACAGCCAACTGCCACAAACGGTTGCCTTCCTGTTTAAGGCGAAATGCTCATTTATCGCACGGTTTTCCGGCACACAAATGGGCGATTGTGTCGTGCGAATTAAGAACAATAAGGAATCTGAGTAATCTGAGATCGCAAAATTGAATAAAAAAACATTTTTTAATCTTCCACCTGAGTTTACCGATTTATATACCGCCCGATTTCATGTTGTGCCAATTCCTTATGAGGGAACGGTTTGCTTCATGCACGGAACGGCAAAGGGGCCGGACGCCATTCTTGACGTGTCCGATCAGATGGAACACATCGACGAAGAATTGCAAAACGAATATTGGCGTGAGGGTATTGCGACTTACGATCCGCTACCGTCGGCAAGCACGCCAGCCGAGCAACAATCCCGTATATACGACGCAGTTAAGCCATTTTTCAAACCGGGCAAGTTTCCCATCTTTTTGGGCGGAGAGCATAGTATCACACCGCCGATTGTTCGGGCGGCAGCCGAGGTGTATCCGAATTTGAGCGTGTTGCAATTTGATGCCCACGCCGATTTGCGAGACGAGTTTACCGGCGGAAAATATTCCCATGCTTGCGCAATGCGTCGCGTGCTGGAAACCACGCCTCACTTAACC
>Ga0082212_10007779_pt1 | contig 14090 bp, 8 predicted proteins | sample TergutNt197P3_FD_71548 | JGI IMG/M metagenome (GOLD analysis project Ga0082212, IMG submission 71548) | Neocapritermes taracua P3 segment gut microbial communities from Petit-Saut dam, French Guiana - Nt197 P3 | ecosystem: Host-associated > Arthropoda: Insects > Digestive system > Gut ... | reverse complement strand
CTCCACTGGCTTCCGTCCACCAGAACCGTGTCGTCCGTGTCGCCCATGATCCTCAGCACGTCCTTGCTGTCCAGGCCCAGGGTATCACCGGCGAGCTTGCTTGAATCGAGCTTTTCGAGCACACCCAGATTATCGAGCAAGGCATCCAGCGTGAAGATGTCGGCTTGGCCGTTTTTGCTCATGTCCAGTACCTCGAAACTGTCCAGAATGCCTTCCAGCCCACTTAACGAATAATTGCCCGACAGGTGCAGCGTGTCCATGCCCAAACCGCCAATCAGGTGTGTGTCGCCGGTGATAGTACCGGAAAGCCACAGATGGTCGTCTCCGGCGCCAAGGTCAATGATGGCATTGTCCAGGTCCCAAACGTGCACGATATCGTCACCGGCGCCTGTCGTGATCGTGCTGTGGGACCCCGTATTGGCGCCGATTATGCCGGATACCTCAATACAGTTATCCCCGTTACCTGTAGTGATCGATGATTCCCACATGCCGTAGGCAGTGCCGCTGCCGCTGGTGGCATCAATGCTGATGTGGTTATTCCCGTTACCCGCAACATTGATCTCCGAGACCATCATGCCGTAGGCATCGCCGCTGGCGCTTTTGGCAGTGATGCTGATGATGTTATCCCCCGCGCCCGCCGTGATCGTCGAGCTGTCGCTGACGTCGCCGAACATGCCGTAGGCCGCGCCGCTGCCGCTGGCGGTCGCGGTGATGTCGATGCGGTTGTTCCCGTCGCCCACGTCAATCTCCGAGTATTTCATGCCGTAGACATCGCCGCGTCCGCTGACCTCAATGCTGGTGCTGTTGTTGACGGCAGTGATGATGATGCTGTCGTCCCCGCCGCCCGTTTTGATCGACGAGTCGTTCATGCCGACGGCAACGCCGCCGTAGAGATAGCCGTTGTCGCCGGCGACATCGATGCGGATGCTGTTGTTCCCGCTGCCCGCGTCGATCGTCGAGCCGGACATGCCCCAGGCAACGCCGTGGTCGGCGGTGGCATTGATGGTGATGTTATCGTCCCCGCTGCCCGTTTTGATCGACGATTCCATCATGCCGTAGGCCGTGTACAAGCCGCCGTTGTTGCTGGCGGCGATGCTGATGGTGTTGTTCCCGTCGCCCGCATCGATCTTCGAGTCGTCCATGCCGTAGACATCGCCGAAGGCAACGCCGCTGGTGGCCGTGATGCGGATGGTGTTGTCCCCGCCGCCCGCCGTGATCGTTGACCCTTCCATGCCCCAGGCGTCGCTGTAGACGTTGGTGGCCTTGACGCTGATGGCGTTGTTCCCGTCGCCCACCGTGATCGCCGAGCCGTCGCGCATGCCCCAGACATCGCCGCTGGAGTAGTACTCATTGTCTTCATCGATATGGATGCCGTTGGTGGCGGCACGGATGCGGATGGTGTTATCCCCGTCACCCGCCGTGATCGTCGCGTGGTCGTCCATGCCGTAGGCATCGCCGGTGTCGCTGATGGCCGTGACGCTGATGCGGTTGTCCCCTTTGCCCGCTTCGATCGACGAATTGTATTCCATGCCGAAGACATTGCCGCTGTCGCTGCCGGTGGCCTTGATGCCGATTTTGTTGTTTCCGTCGCCAGCATAGATCGACGATTCCATCATGCCGTAGACCCAGCCGTCGCTGTTGCTGGCTGCCGTGATGCTGATGCGGTTATCCCCGTCACCCACCGTGATCGACGAGCCGCGCTCGTCGCCGTACATGCCCCAGGCATCGCCGCTATCGGTGGTGGCCGTGATGTCGATGCGGTTGTCCCCGTTGCCCACAACAATCGTCGCGTCGATAGGGACTTCGCTGTACATGCCGTAGGCATTGCCTTCTCCGGTGACGGACGTGATGCTGATGTGGTTATCCCCATCGCCCGCTTCGATCATCGGAGCACTGGAGTAGTGCCCCATGTTGCCGTACATGCCCCAGACATCGCCTTCTCCGGTAGCGGCATGGATGTCGATGTGGTTATCCCCACCGCCCGTCGTGATCGACGATTCCAGCATGCCCCAGGCATCGCCGCTACCGGTGGTGGCAGTAATGTCGATGCTGTTATTCCCGTCGCCCACTTCGATATACCCGCTCAGGCCGTAGACATCGCCTTCTCCGGTGGCGGCATCGATACTGATGCGGTTATCCCCGCTACCCGCTTCGATCCACACGCTCGCGCCCCCAGCATCGCCTTTTCCGGTAGTGGCAGTGATGTCGATGCGGTTGTCCCCGTCGCCCACTTCGATTGTCCCGTTCGCGCCCCAGGCATCGCCGCTACCGGTGGTGGCAGTGATGTCGATGCTGTTATTCCCATCGCCCGCTTCGATATACCCGCTCAGGCCTATGGCAGCGCCGATGGTGCTGGTGGCACTGATGTTGATTTCGTTGTCCCCGCCGCCCACGTGGATTCCCCCGCTCTCTATGCCCCAGGCAGCGCTGTAGGCGCTGTCTTTGAGATGGCTGTCGTTGGTGACGTCAATACTGATGATGTTGTTCCCGTTGCCCGCTTCGATCTTCATGTAACGATCCATGCCAGCGGCGTAAGTATGGTCGACGGCGGCATCGCCGCTGTCGTTGGCGACCGTGATGCTGATGCGGTTATCTCCGTCGCCCGCAGTGAGGTACGATTCCGACACGCCAACGGCACTGTTGTAGGAGGCGTAGCCATAGTCCTGGATGCCGCTGTTGGCGACATCAATGCTGATGATGTTGTTCCCGCCGCCCACATCGATCCACCCGCCGCTCATAGCATGGCCGATGTTGCCGGTAACATCAATGCTGATGCTGTTATTCCCGTCGCCCGTGTTGATATACCCGTTCATGCCGTAGAGATAGTTCCAGTCATAGTCGCCTTTGTCGGTGGTAGTGGCCGTGATGCTGATGCTGTTGTCCCCGTTGCCCGTATTGATATACCCGGCCATGCCGTAGGTAATGAAGGTATCGGCACTGTCAACCGTGATGCTGATGTTGTTATTCCCATCGCCCGTATTGATCGTCGAATCCCAGTCCATGCCCAGTATATAGCTGCCGGTACTGTCGACCGTGATGCTAATGCTGTTATCCCCGTCGCCCGCATTGATCGTCGAGCCGTGGATTGTGTAGGAGTCGTCCATGCTGCCGGACATGCCGGCGGCACCGCTGGTGTAGCGCCAGCCGTCGTAGACGAAGACGCCTTCGGTAGCAGTAATGGTGACGCTGTTATTCCCCTCGCCCACATCGATCGTCGAGCCGGACACAACCATTCCCGTGCCGCTGATGATCACTTCGTCGTCACCACCGTTTGTGTTCATCTGGCTATTGTGGAATTGCCCGAATTCCAGCACGTCCGAGCCTTCCGTGCTGTTGACGTTATACGTCGGCGTTTCCGGCATGAAGCTGTAATGCGTTTCTTCCCCTACCGGTTGAAGGTATTTCGGGTCGGTGGTGTCAAAGGATGGATCGTTTGTTAAGACGACCTGCATTTTGTGCTCAACCCCATTGGCGTCCGTGTAGGTGACGTAGTCAAGGATGTACCCGTCCGACGATGCCAGGAGAGCCGCCTTGCCCGCGTCGCTTAAGGTGTAGATAACTTTGCCGAACGCATCGATCGTGGCTTCGCCGTAGCCGTTTTCCGAGGAGGTGGTGATACCGGCGGTGAGATGCTGCTTGGCTTGCGCGTGGGCCGTCATCGCGAATGTATCGCTGCTTTCAAGCTGGTCATCCGTCATGTACATGATGATCCGCGTGGTGAAGTCGGCTGCCGGCGGCGTGACGGGTGGTTCAACCGGCGGTTCCACTGGAGGGACGACTGGCGGTTGAACCGGCGGGACGATTGGTGGATTGACCGGTGGGGTGACTGGCGGGACAACCGGCGGAAGGGTGTCCGGCGCACGGGCAGTGATGATGCCGCTGTATTCGTGAAGCGGATGGACTACATTGCCGAATGTGCCGGTTTCAAATCCCGGTGTGATATGGCCACGTGCCGCATTTTGCTGCACAACAACAAAGCTACTGCCTTCCTGGCTTGCGTCATTACTCGCGCGCGGCCCTGCTGCCGCCGCTTCGAGCAGCGCAGTTGGGTCTTCGCCTTTGGCTAGGGCTTTTTCTGTTTGTTGCTGGAGTTTTTCGATATTTGTGTCAGGCGTGATTGGCGCAGCCGATGCAGTTTGCGATTTTGCGGCTTTTGCAGCTTCTGCCGCCTGGCTGAGAAGCGTGCCGTCCAGTGACAGGCTTTGGCTTCCTCCAACCGTCGCAAAGCCGCCTTTGGCAAAATCAATGTGGGCATTTCCACCATTCACAGGCTTGATCGTTTCACCCGCATGGACTTTATCACCCGGTTTTAAGATGCGAACGGTCCCGTTGGCGCTGATCGCCTGCACAACCCCATCTATCCCTTTGACTGTCCCGACGACTTTACCGGTCTGCATGCCTGATTTAGCCATTTCTTTTCTCCGCAGTTTGTTGGCGTTTCATTTTTTTGTTGACTTTTTTCGTCAACTTTTTTGACGGGTCATGCTATCAAATACATTTCTTTGTAGAAATAGTACTTTGGTACTAATTTTGTTTCTTTTCTTCATTTTTTTTGTGATTTTAGTACATATTATTGCACTTAAGCAACTTTTTAAGGAGAAATTTTCATTCTTTTTTCTTTTTTTGATATTTTTTTATAATATGAATTAAGAATTTACGATTTCTGGAAGCAGTTTTTTCGGCAGGGTTTCTTTTTGGCTTTTGATTTTATGGTCGTTGTAATTTGACACTTTTTTTATTATATTTCGGCACTTTTTATGGGACTTTTTGGTGCTTTTTATCGCAATTCGACTATTCCGTTGGTGCAGATGGACGGCGCAATGGCTTACGCGCAGGATGGTTTCATGCTTTGGGGGAATAATAAGGGAAAGCGGCTCATGTTAAACAGGCATTAATTCTAAAATAAAAATAAATAAAACAATAGCCTGTAATTATAACCTCAATCTATTTCGAGATCAGAAAATGCGTCTGTTTCAAGTAGCTGTTGAGCCTGCGAGGATGGCAGTGCTTCGACATTTTTGAGTTTCCGGGACATTTGGCGTGTCCGTATTTCCGCATCTTCGATATTTTTGGCTGCCCGTTCCAGGGTTCGCTTGGTTGCGCTTAAGGCATCGCCGAATTTGCCAAATTCGGTTTTGACCGCGCCCAGTATTTGCCAGACTTCAGATGAGCGCTTTTCCAGCGCCAGGGTACAAAATCCCATTTGCAGGCTATTTAACAGCGCGGCGAGTGTCGAAGGGCCGGCTATGCTGACGCGGTGGTTGCGCTGGATTTCGTCAGAGAGTCCGGGACGGCGCATGATTTCGGCGTACAGCCCTTCGGTTGGCAGGAAAAGCAGCGCAAAGTCGGTGGTTAGCGGCGGAGAGAGGTATTTTTCAGCGATCGTCTTGGCTTCCTGGCGCACCGTCCTTTCCAGTTCCCGGCTTGCGGCAGCCACGCCTTCCGCATCGGCATGTTCAGCGGCGAGCATCAGCCTTTCGTATTGCTCCTTGGGAAATTTGGCGTCGATCGGCAGCCATATCGGCGTATCGTCGTTGTTGTTGCCGGGCAGACGGATGGCAAATTCGACCCTGGCATCCGATCCCGGAACGGTGGCAATGTTTTTTTCGTACTGATCCGGCGTCATGATTTGCTGTAGGAGCATTTCAAGCTGAACTTCCCCCCATGTGCCGCGTGTTTTGACATTGGTGAGGACGCGCTTTAAATCTCCCACGCCAAGGGCGAGCTGCTGCATTTCGCCTAAGCCCGCATGCACTTTTTCCAGGCGTTCGGAGACGAGCTTGAAGGACTCGCCGAGACGCTGTTCCAGTGTGGCATGGAGTTTTTCATCGACGGTTTGCCGCATTTCTTCGAGTTTACGGGCGTTTTCATTTTGGAGTTCGCGGATTTTTTCTTCGAGGGTTGCGCGAATTTCAGCCATGCGCCGGGTATTGGATTCAGAGAGCAGGTTGAGCGTTTGCTGCAAAGTGTCGGAAAACCGCTTGATATTGGCCGATTGTTCTTCACGCGAGGCGAGCGCCTGCTGAGCCAGTTCGCCGCGCATCTTTTCGAGCTGTTCGGCATTGCTTTTGCCAAGCTGTTCCAGATGGGCTGAAAAAGCGGTGATGTGGCTGTTTTGGATGGTGGCGGTTCCTGCCATTTGCGTGGCGATGCCCTGCTGGAACTGGGAAAGGCTGCCAAAGAGTTCCTGGCGCGTGCCCTGGGCCGTGTTTTGGATTTGCTCACGCAATTCGCGTTCGGTGCGCGTGTTGAAATGTTCCAGCGCCTGCATGATGCTGTTTTGCATATTGGAGAGGTCTGCGCTCATGTTGCTGTCTTGCAGACGGCGAGTTTTAAAAAGCGCGGCCAGTTGCAGTGAAATGGCGACGACAATAAGAAATAGCAGGATATAAAGCAGCATTTCGCTCATTGATTTTTCCGTGTGATGTTTCCGGCAAGATGTTTTCGGTGATTATTTCATAAATTTTGGCAGGCTGTCGATGGCGACGGCAGGTATGGGTCGTACACCGGATACCCCCATCATTATCCGGACTGGCATCCGCATATCGAGCCGTAGACATACCCAAGTAGCGCGCTTGGTGCTTTCAAGGACTGGCTTGACGAAACCTGCCTGCCCAGCGCAGGGTTTCCTTTCCCAAATCCCGCCCAACTTAAAAAAACCGCGCTTTCTTTACATTGGAAAAAACTAATTCAAAAATAATCACGGCCGCAATTTCACATTCCGCTTGACGGAATCTGTTAAACGGACTACAGTATTAATCATCATGATTCAATCATTCGCCTGCCGTGATACAGAAACGCTGTTTTACAGTCGCACGGTCAAACGTTTCAGGAACATTGAGCGCGTAGCACGTCGCAAGCTACTGATGTTACATGCTGCGCTTTCATTGGATTCTTTGAAAGTTCCTCCGGGAAATCGGCTTGAGCCGCTTTTTCGTGATCGCAAAGGGCAGCACAGTATTCGGATAAACGATCAGTGGCGTATTTGTTTTCGCTGGGAAAATGACAACGCGCATGATGTGGAAATCGCAGATTACCACTAGGAGCAGATAATGGCTAAGAGACTAGATGAAATTCATCCTGGCGAAATTCTGGCAGAGGAATTCATCAAACCCCTGGGACTAACAAACGCCAGATTGGCAGCAGATATTGATGTTCCAACTTCGCGCATCAGCGAAATCGTGAATGGCAAGCGTCCAATCACGGTAGACACGGCTATGCGTCTGGGTATGTACTTCAAGACAGAATCGCGATTCTGGCTTAACCTACAGTCTGAATATGATATTCGGATAGCCGAACGGAACCTGCTGCCGGAAATTCAAAAGCGCATTCGACCGCTGGATGTCATTTCAAATTAAAGTTGCAGTTCACTCTCTCAACACGGAAAGCTGTAATTATCGCAGTAATGCGTGCCGTATTATTTCTGTGAGACAGAGCCGGAAAGAGGAGGTGGAACTGTATGAAAAAGACTAAACAACCGATAAAGATTTCAGCAGAGGAATTTGATCGCCGTTTTGACAACGGGGAAGCGATTACGCCGCACCTCGATCTGAGTAAGGCAGCCCGCCCTGGACACGAATTGCAGCGCGTTAATGTGGATTTCCCTTCCTGGATGGTGAACGCGATGGACAAGGAAGCCTCACGGCTTGGTGTTTCACGGCAAGCGTTAATCAAATTTGTTATGAATAGCCACCTGCAACACTCGCTATAGAGTAACTCTGCACTCACCGCGTCGGCATATTGAACCATCCGCAGGCTATTCTATTGATATTTCATGCATTTTTGGCATACTTGTGAAGCCGGACGCTGCACCAGATAGACAGGCGTAGAAACCCCTGAATTTTCAACTGTAGCGTGATAATAATACCGCTTTCCTTCGTTTGTTTTCCTTGCCGTTATTTTTCAAAAAAACGGAAATTTGCGGGAGCAAAGGCAACCTACAGGCTGCACGCTTATGCTGATGTAAAACGGCTTTTCCAGCGTAAAAGCCGCAAACCATTGCCTACCACAATGAGGGTAGCGCCCACATCGGCGAATACCGCCATCCACATGCTGGTCTGGCCGATAAGCGCGAGCGCGAAGAAAATGAGCTTGATGCCAAGCGCAATGCCGATATTTTGCTGTAGTGTCCGGAAGGTTTGCCGTGAGAGATGGATGAGGTCAGCAACCCGGCGCAGGTCATCGTTCATGATGACGATGTCGGCGGTTTCCATCGCAATGTCGGTTCCGGCTCCGCCCATGGCGATGCCGATGTCGGCTGCGGCAAGGGCCGGCGCGTCATTGATGCCGTCACCAACCATAGCAATGTGCCGGTATTGCGCCCGTAGCGTTTCGATGGCCGCCAGCTTGTCTTGGGGAAGCAATCCGCTTTTAACTTCGGTAATACCGGCCTGGGAGGCGATGGCCTGGGCTGTGAGCGGATTATCGCCGGTGAGCATGACTGGGGCGATTTTCCGGCTAATAAGCGTCTTGACCGCTTCCGCGCTGTTGGCCCGGATCATATCGGCAACGGCAAATAGCGCCAGCACCGCATTGCCGGATGCCAGCAAGCTGACGGTATAGCCGGATTCTTCCCAGGCTTGAAGGCGCGCATCCAGTTCCGGCGTGATCAAGCCGCGCTCGTTCATCCATCCGGCACTGCCCAGTGCCAGTTTGTTGCTGCCGATGATCGCTTCAACGCCCTTCCCTGCTGTTTCGGTAACGTTTTCGATAGCGCCTGATTCGTCATCGCTTTGAATGCCTTTGAATATGGCGCGGGAAACAGGATGATTGGAGCGGGATGTCATGGCGGCAGCCCAGTTGAGAATGCGCTCACGGGAAGCCGTTTTTGCCGTGACTTCCACAGCAACCAGGACGGGATGGCCTTGTGTGATGGTGCCTGTTTTGTCGAACGCGATGGCTTTGAGCTTGCGCGCTTCTTCCAGATAGATGCCCCCTTTGATGAGGATGCCGTCGCGGGCTGCTGCCGTAAGGCCGCTGACGACTGTAAGCGGCGTTGCGATGACAAGCGCGCATGGGCAGGCGATGACGAGCAGAACAAGCGCCCGGTAAAAGGCATCCTGCCAGGCCCAGCCTGCGAGAAAAGGCGCTAAGGCGGCGACAGCCAGTGCAATGGCAAAGATAGCCGGCGTGTAGATGGCGGCAAAACGGTCGATAAACCGCTGGATGGGCGCACGTTTTTCCTGAGCTTGTTCTACCGTAGTGATGATGCGGGCAAGCAGGGTGTCATTTGCAGGCGCTGTTACACCCAGTTCCAGCACGCCGGATTCATTAATGCTGCCTGCATAAACCGTATCTCCGAGGATTTTGGCTACCGGGATGCTTTCACCGGTAATTGGCATCTGGTTGACCGCGCTGTGGCCTGAGAGAACGATCCCGTCCAACGGGATGCGTTCGCCGGGTTTGACGCGGATGGCTTGTCCGGGGAGGATATTTTCGACCGGAGTTTGATCCCATTGTCCGTCCGGCAGCCTGAGTTCGGCTGTTTTAGGCGCTAGGCTCAACAGTTTCCGGATGGCATGGCGTGCCCGATCGACACAATGGGCTTCGATCAATTCGGCGATGGCATAAAGAACCATCACCATGGCGGCTTCAGCCCATTGGCCCAGGATAAAGGCGCCGGTAACGGCAACCGCCATCAAGGCGCTGATATTAAGCTGTCCTCGCAAAAGCGAACGCAAGCCATTGAAATAGACGGATGCCCCCGCCAGGACAATGGCAGAGACCGCCAGGATGAAAGCGGGTATTTGAAACAAGAAGGTTTCCGGCGCGGAAAAATGCAGGATTTCGACACTGAGCGCTATCGCAAAAGCGATCCCCAGCTTCCAGGCCGGGCGGCTTTGTGCGTGGTCATGGCCTGGGCCAGCCTTTTTTGCTTCGATGGTTTCCGGTTTGAAGCCGGCTTTTTTAATGGCTTCCCGCGCTTTTTCCTTTGCCGCTTCCGATGCGTCAATGATGAGAGAACGCGAAGAGAGATGAAAAGACAGGGAATGAATGCCCTGTATACCGGCCAGCACCTGGCGGATTTCCTTTTCTTCGACCGGACAATCCATATTGGGTATGTGCCAGGTTTCGGCTTTGCCTTGAGATGGCGCGGCAATGGGTTCGAATGCAACGGCAGCGCAAGCACAACTTTCGCAACTGGTTTGCAGTTGATGCGCTTTTTCATGATTATGGCTATGAGAGCCGCACTCATGATCAGGGGCCTGTACCGGTTCGGCATGATGCAGGTGATTCATGGCTTAACTTTACTTTGTGATACTGTTCTGAGCTTACCATTCATATTAGAAACCCTGTAGCCACTATAAAGTCAAGTGGGTGTAAAATAAGGTTGTTGTTTTTATTTTTTGAGGATGAGAAGCCATGAAAATCGGTGAACTCGCCACGGCCACCGGCACGCAGGTGGAAACGATCCGCTATTACGAACGGGAAGGCTTGCTGCCGGACAGCAGCCGCACTCAAAGCAATTACCGGATTTACCATGAACGGCATGTGGAGCGCCTGCTGTTTATCCGCCGTTGCCGCTCGCTGGATATGACTTTGAATGAAATCCGCGCCCTCTTGCATTTTAATGACGCAAAAGAGGATAACTGCGCCGAGGTGAATACGCTTTTGGATGCGCATATCGGCCATGTCGCCGACCGTATCCGGGAATTGAAGAAGCTGGAAAGGCAACTGAAGGATTTGCGCAAGTATTGCCGTTGCCGGGAAATGATCCTGCATGCTGGTGAAGCCCGGCATGGCGACAGTACCTGCCTGTGCAGGGAAGGCGCGCCGCATTGCGGTATTTTAACGGCCCTTTTCAGGGCAAAACCAAGCGAAATACCGACGCCGGAAACCACTACCCATGTGCCAGGCTCGCATGTGCGGTAAAGTCAGCCTGATGCGTCAAATGCGTTGCTTGATTGCTGCTGATGGTTTTGCCTGAAGGCGGTTTTGCGCGATAAGAAAATGTTTAATTTAAAGCACCTTGACACATTGGCATATTGTACGTACAATTGTGCACATAGATATTGAATTTGACCCAGCAAAAGCACAAAGCAATTTTAAAAAACATGGTATTGGCTTTGAGGAAGCGGTATCTTGTTTGCTTGACCCAATGGCTTTGTCTCATGAGGATGGCGATATAGAAGGTGAGCAGCGGTGGATATTGTTGGGAATGAGCCGTTCAGCAAGATTACTGACTGTCGTTTATACCCTTCGTGGTGAGCGCATCCGGCTTATATCTGCTAGAACGGCAACAAAGAAGGAGATTAAAGATTATGCGTAAAGAATACGACTTTTCCAAATCAAAACGGGCGCATGAAATTCCGCACTTGCAAAAGCTGCAAACGGAAATGACAGGAAAATCGCGCATCACCATACGGGTAGACAATAAAACGCTGGCCGCATTTAAAACGCGTGCAGAAATAACAGGCGGGAATTATCAAACTTTGATAAATGAGGCCCTTAATTCTTTTATTCAGGGTCAGGCAATGGTTGATGTTGTTCGTGAGACGATCCGGGCTGAACTTCACGCGCTTGCATCCGAATAATTCACTCCCTCACCGCATCATAGCTTTGCCCGCACGTTTGCTCCACTATTCTTGCAGCATCGCATCATTCCTGTTTTTAACGCCATACTGTTTTCATGTCCCCTGATACTTATTGCCAGAAAAAAGCTGCTGAGAGCGGCTCCAGCTTTTATTACAGTTTCCGCTTTCTACCGCCTGAGCGCCGCCGGGCCATTACGGCATTGTATGCTTATTGCCGTGAAATTGATGATGCCGTTGACGCATGCCCGGACGCCGCGCTCGCACAGGAAAAGCTGACGGCCTGGCGCAAGGAGGTTGACGCGATGATGCAGGGACAGCCCACCCATCCGGTAACGAAGGCGCTTTCCCCTCATCTGGCGGTTTATGCGATTCGCGCGGAATATCTGCATGCGTTAATTGACGGGATGGAGATGGATTTGCGCCAGACGGCTTATCCGGATTTTGAGGCGCTTTTGGTGTATTGCTGGCATGTGGCCGGTGTGGTGGGCATGCTTTCCGCAGGCATTTTCGGCGCGACGCGGCCTGAGACGATGCAGTACGCGGAAAAGCTGGGATTGGCTTTTCAGTTGACGAATATTATCCGCGATGTCGGCGACGATGCGCGGCTGGGCCGGATTTACCTGCCGGCGGATGCGCTGGCCCGTTTTAACGTCAAACCCGATGATCTGATGAACCGGCGTTATACGGAAAATTTCGGGCGCCTGATGGCTTTTATGGCGAAACAAGCCCATGCCGCCTATGACGAAGCCCTGGCCCTGCTGCCACAACAGGATCGGCAAGCACAAAAGCCGGGATTAATCATGGCTGAAATCTACCGGGCGCTGCTGGTAAAAATCGAGCGTGGCGGCTTTCAGGTGCTGGATCGCCGCACGTCGCTTTCTACCGCCCGCAAGCTGTGGCTGGCGTGGAAGGCTTATGTCCGAGGATAATGCGCGCAAAGTCGCCGTGATCGGCGCAGGCTGGGCGGGCTGCGCCGCCGCAGTGGAACTGGCGGATGCCGGATGCCGCGTTTCGGTTTTTGAATCCCGGAAAACGCCTGGCGGCAGGGCGCGACGTGTGCACGCTGACGGCATGACACTGGATAACGGACAGCATATCCTTTTAGGCGCGTATACGGAATCACTGCGCCTGATGAAAAAAGTAGGCGTTAATCCCCATGCCGCCTTTTTGCGCCTGCCTTTGCAAATGTGCTATCCCCCTTCGGCGGACGGCATGACGTTTGCGGCATCGGCCCTGCCCGCGCCTTTCCATCTGCTTTCAGCGCTGGTGCGCGCAGATGGGCTGGATTGGTCTGACAAAATGGCGCTGCTCCGCTTTATTTCGGCTGCGCGGTGGATGGGCTGGAAGTTGAATGAAGATTGCAGCGTAGTCACGCTGCTTGAACGGTTCGGCCAGACAGCGCGCCTGTATCGCCTTTTGTGGCGGCCGCTTTGCATCGCGGCCTTAAATACCGTGCCGGAACAGGCGTCTTCACAGGTTTTCATGAACGTTTTGCAGGATAGCATCGGTTCAAAACGTGCCGCGTCGGATATGCTGATTCCCCGGCTGGATTTATCGGCCCTCTTTCCGGAACCGGCGCTGGCATTTGTCCGCAAACGCGGCGGCACAGTGTTTGAGGGCCGGACAATCCGCGTGCTTCAACCGGTTCCTTCGGGATGGCAGGTTGATGGCGAAACGTTCGGTGCCGTCATTGTGGCAACACCTGCCGACACGGCATCGGCCCTGCTTGGCCGCCAAATGGACAGGCACGCTTTTGACGGCCTGGCGTTCGAGCCTATCCATACGTGTTATTTGGGCTATGCGCCGGATATTCGACTACCCCGCCCTTTCCTTGCGTTGGAAGATGATGTTACCACCGGAAAATGGGGGCAATTTGTGTTTGACCGAGGCTGGCTGGAAAATGCGTCCGCAGGCGTCCTCGCTGTGGTCATCAGCACGTCTTCTTCCCTTTCAGGGCTGGCGCGCCAGGATCTGGAAAGCGACGTGGCAAACCAGCTTGCGGCGGCATTTGACCGGCCCGAACTGGCTTTGCCTTTGTGGACGCGCACGGTTTCGGAACGGCAAGCGACATTTGCCTGCAAACCCGCGCTTGTCCGGCCCAAAACCCAAAGCGGCATACCCGGCCTGGTTCTCGCCGGAGACTATGTGCATTCACCCTATCCCGGCACAATCGAATCCGCCGTCCGAAGCGGCACCCAGGCCGCCGCCTGCGTGCTGGCGAAAGATTGGGGATAGGGTATGCTCCCTAAAGCTGGCTCAATGCCAGATCAAATTGAAACGACTTCAATCCAAAAACCGGCTCGCCACATTGGAAATCGGCAAAAATGAAATAACAGGCCATAGCCGACGTTCACCGACAGGTATCGCGTTCTTCCAGAGGGGAAGCGGCTTTCGCCGCTTCCTCCTGGGAAAATGGATTACACCACGTTCAAGGTCTGCTGGATCAGCACATACTGGTCCTGACCCAATGCCTGGTACACGTTGTACGCCACGCTGTCATACATTACTGTACTGTGCGTGTCGCTCCACTGGCTTCCGTCCACCAGAACCGTGTCT
>Ga0082212_10007778_pt1 | contig 14090 bp, 11 predicted proteins | sample TergutNt197P3_FD_71548 | JGI IMG/M metagenome (GOLD analysis project Ga0082212, IMG submission 71548) | Neocapritermes taracua P3 segment gut microbial communities from Petit-Saut dam, French Guiana - Nt197 P3 | ecosystem: Host-associated > Arthropoda: Insects > Digestive system > Gut ... | reverse complement strand
GATCCGGAATGTAAAAAAAACAAATAAAAGGAGGTAATAACAATGTTAAATTTAGTAAAAAGTTTTTGGCAAGACGAGAGCGGTCTTGGTACAGTGGAAATTGTGGTTATTTTGGCGGTTTTAGTCAGCATTGCCTTAATATTTCGCAATCAAATCATCACTTTTGTGCGTGACAAACTGCAAGCTTTATTGGGAGACACAAATACCGCAGTTGAAAATGAATAAGTGTGCGAGCCATGCTTAGGCAATTAAGAAAGCAGGACGGTTATTTTACGGTAGAGGTTACATTAGTTTTTACGGTAGTACTGTTTTCACTGATGCTGATAATATTTTTGGGAATCGCCCTTTATCAGCAAGTCGCCCTGCAAAGCAGCGTGCAGCTCATAGCTTCTCAGGGGGCGACTATGTATACTTCAGGTTCAACGGAATTGGCTACGTCACAAAGGTCATTGGCTTCGTACAAGAATCACAACCCGTATATTGATTTTCTTGACAGCTCAACAAAAACCATGGCAGAAAGCATTATTCGTTCGGCTATTGCCAAAGAAGCAAATCAAAAAGCAGTCTATAATGGTAGTAATAATACTACCGGCGCCAAAATTGAGAGAAAATTTGTTGCGCAAAAAGTAATTGTTAGTGCTTCTCGTGATTATACGCTGCCAATATTATCAATTGCCAATACTTTTGGTTTGGCTTCCCCGTTCAAAGTTGATGTGAGCGCCGCCGCCCCTATAAGCGACCCGGTTGAAAGAATCCGAACAGCGGATATTTGCGTTGACGCGCTGATGTATTTTGACGCCACCAGAACCGTTTTAGAAAAATTACAGGGTTATAAAGCCAAAGTGGTTGATTTTGTTAATGGTATCGATATTGGGAGGTAACGTCAAATAAGCTATGAAAGAATCAAAGAAAGCCAAACCCTTGACAGGCACCGTCAAAAATGCACAAGTAAGCTGCCGAGGGCGACGAGAGGGAAGGAAATAGACAGGCGAAAGCCCTCGCGAAGGCAATTGTAGCATTTTTGCCGCCGCCCATCAAGGGCGTTGACCGCGCAACATTATTTGCCTCAGGCTCAAAGAAGGAAGTGTGTCAGGCTGCTTTAGACTTGATGTAATCCTCGCCCATGACGATAAGCCTAAGCCATTTGGCAGGCATGTTGGGCAACGAATCGAGATCGGGTATAAGGGCGGGGACCTTGCCCTCCAACTTGGAATGAGGGCGCAGGAAGTTGAAGTAAGCGACGAAGAGGGTAACGGAGGCAATAGCACCCGGGTCGCTGCCATAGCCAGTAGTTGGTTTGTAGTTGCCCTTGAAAGTGCGGTTCAAGCGTTCGATTATTTGTTTGATGGGACGGAACTCGGCAGAAACGTCGTCTTCGTTGGTTAGGCCAATGACCTGGGTGATATCGAATTTGATATCACGTTGTGCAAACCAGTGCTGTGCTAAGAGATAGATAGGGTTGCCGTCGGTGACGAGGTTGAGGTTTTTAGGTATCTGCTTAAATTTCACCAAAACGTCATTAATGGCGAGGATTGCGGACTGGTAGTCGCGGTTGCGCCTGACGCGGTAGGAGAGGATGATTTTCTTAACGGCATCGAAGCAAAAGAAGATATAATGCCATTTGCCCTTGACTTTTATATAAGTTTCATCACCGCATAGGGAATCAGAAAGCGCATAAGGGAAGCCATCGACAAATGGTTTAAGCCTTGGGGCGACGGCATCGCGGTAGTTGGCGATCGTCTGGTGGGAAACCTTTACGTTGTGGATGTCGAACATGAGGGCGGCGGTTTTGCGTAGGGGCAGGCCATAATTTACATGGTAAGTGAGGATTAAGCCCAGAACATGTGGCGAAGCTGTGATATTAGGCAAATCAACTTTAGGCAGATGGTCGTTGTCTTTAGATAACGGCGTAAAGTTAAAATAGAACTTACGGTAGATAAAGCGCAGTTTGAAGGCATGAGGGGATTTTTTATAGAGAGCTTTTTGCTCCTTGGTCATAGACGACAGTTTTTTCTTGCGGTATGGGCAATCGCGGTTATGGCAACGGTAAATGTCAAAAGACTTGCGCTTTTTGATGAGTTCCAGTTTATGGAGGCAGAAAGGACAGTAGGGGTCATCATCCTTGCCGGGTTTTCGGATGGTGAAGGTAGACCCGCAAACTTTGCACCGGAACTGCCCGCGGCCACCATCATTGTCATAGACATAGATATGCGGCGCTCCGCAGTAAGGGCAATCAGCATCTTCCGGCACTTCGCCGCCACCCCTATGCTTAACAGGTCGAAGCTCTTTTCCGTGGTCAAGGCGGTAGTTGTCAAGCAGTTCAGTATACTGCCAAACCTGCTCGATGGGCGGTTCGCCAAACAAGGGCAGCGGGTCAACCGCAAGCTTTAAATACTTTTTATCAGTACACTTCTCAGGTTCAGGCTTAATGCCTTTCCCAAAAAGCAAGAAACACAAAAAAGCAATAATCTGGGTTTGTGCTTGAAGTAAAACAAGCAAGTGGTCAATTATCTGTTGCATATAACGCGCTCCTTCTTGCATATTGAAGTGTTGTTACTCCAATTATCCCACATTTTGAGGGGGGATGGGGCGCGTTATATATATTTTCCCAGCTAAATCAACGAAAATAGGTGCTGTCCGTTGATTTTACAGGCGATTTTTTGACAGTACCAAAATAGAAATGGGGATGAAATGTATGAAAAGTGCTTTGTCTTATTTTCAGAATACTATCGATGAAATCAGGGAGGCTGGTTTGTATAAGCAGGAGCGTATTATTACCGTGCCTCAGAGCGGGCATATTAGTACTACGGTTAAGCCGCGGGTGATTAATATGTGCGCTAATAATTATTTGGGTTTGGCTGATGATCCTACTTTAGTTAAAGCGGCTCAGGAGGCTTTAGAGCGCTGGGGCTTTGGTATGGCTTCGGTGCGTTTTATTTGTGGTACTCAGCAGATTCATAAAGAATTGGAGCAGGCTGTGAGCGAGTTTTTGGGTATGGAGGATACCATTCTTTATTCTTCTTGCTTCGACGCCAATGGCGGTTTGTTTGAGACGCTGTTAGGTGAGGGCGATGCCATACTTAGCGATCAGCTTAATCATGCCAGTATCATTGATGGTGTGCGCCTTTGTAAAGCCGACCGTTATAGTTACTTGAATAATAATATGGAAGATTTGGAAAGTAAGCTTAAGGAAGCTACAGCCAAGGGCGCGCGGATAAAATTAATTGCCACAGACGGTGTGTTTTCTATGGACGGCTATATTGCCAATTTACCGGCCATCTGCGATTTAGCGGAAGCTTATGACGCGCTGGTTTTGGTGGACGACAGTCACGCGGTGGGCTTTTGGGGGCCTGGCGGACGGGGTACCCCGGAGTTTCATGGCGTAACTGAGCGCATAGATATCACCACCGGCACTTTTGGCAAAGCCTTAGGCGGTGCTTCCGGTGGTTATACCAGCGCCAAAAAAGAGATAGTGGAACTGTTGCGGCAAAGAAGCCGTCCTTACCTTTTCTCCAACAGTTTAGCTCCTTCCATTGCCGCAACCACCCTGTCGGTAATTAACATGCTTTCCCAAAACAGCGAGCATCTGGAGCGCTTGCGCGCCAACACCGCCTATTTCCGTAGCGAACTTTGCCAATTGGGCTTTGATGTGCTGCCGGGCGAACACCCCATTGTGCCGGTGATGTTCTATGATGCCCGAGTAGCGGGGGATTTCGCTGCCCGCATGTTGGAAAAAGGCGTATATGTAACCGCCTTCAGCTTCCCGGTGGTACCCAAAGAAAAAGCCCGCATCCGCACCCAAGTATCCGCCGCCCATACGCGAGAGGATCTGGATACGGTGCTGCAAGCTTTTAAGGAAGTTAAGGAGGAAATGGGGATATAGGGGGAAGTTTGTTATCTAGGCATACCTCAATGCCTTATAATCCGCTGATAGCGGGTGCGTTTTTTCGTTCGGGGCAGATTGAAGCTTGGGGACGAGGTGTGGAAAAAATTACCAATTCATGTAAATCATGGGGTAAACCGGAACCATTTTACGAAATCAGTTCTAATTCTATAATGATCGGATTTGATACCAAAACTCAAATTGGTGAAAAGTTCCCTGAAAAGTTCCCTGAAAAGTTCCCTGAAAAGTTCCCTGAAAACGAAACGCAACGGAAAATTATCATGATGATGCTTGCGAATCCAAAAGTAAGCAGAGATACCATCGCTGCTGAAATTGGGATTACCATACGAGGTGTTCAAAAAAGTATAAACGCGCTGAAAGAATTAGGCTTAGTTGAACGTGTAGGCAGAGCTAAAGGTGGTCATTGGGTGGTCAAGGCATAATTTAATAGTCAATGCGCAACCATAACCAAAGGGTGCCGCCGGAAAGGCTGCACACCTTGGTTATGGTTGCTGTATAGCAGCCCTATGGCTGCAATTCGATAGTAATATTGTTATTGCTGAACCCTGCCAGCAAATAAATAATCAACGGCGTTAACCATTCCATTGCCATCGAAATCCGCGTTGAACCACTTAAGCGACTTTTTGTTGAATTCTTAGTCCTGGATGCTTGCGGCTGAAAGCCGCAAAAGTATATAGCATGCACAAAGCACTTGCTTTTTGCCTAAGGTTGTGGAATAATTATACATGATTGAAGGGAGCTACTGTAGGTTTAATTATTGTCTGGGATAATTTGGGGGATAGGTAGGATTAGATGGACTTTAATGATAATATTAAGAACCAGCTAAAAGGCTTAAGCAGAAAGCAAATTTGCCAATTCGCTTGGCTATGTGGTGTTCGCTCGTTACCGTTTTTGAGTGCTAGAAGGGCTTTTACATATTGGCCAGAAGAAAAACGGAAAAAGCATTTGCTAAGTGTGTTTTATGCTTTGGATATATGTGTGTATAGATTTTTCTTTGGAAGTATTAACCCCGCCGCCGCCTACGCCGCCGCCGCCGACGCCACCGCCGCCTACGCCGCCGCCGCCGCCTACGCCGCCGCCGCCTACGCCGCCGCCTACGCCGCCGCCGCCTACGCCGCCGCCTACGCCGCCGACGCCGCCGCCGCCGACGCCGCCGCCGACGCCGTCGCCGCCGCCGCCTACGCCGCCGACGCCGCCGCTTTTGTCGGCGGTAAAAGAAAACTTGAGAATATTATAAAGAACGATATCAAAATAATAAAAAGTGGTCATAATTCCGGCTTCGCCAGCAATACCGGCATATACGGCAAAATTTGGCCTAATTTTCTTGAGGACTTAAACACCATCGGCTGCGCTTACTGGGCAAACCTTTACGAAAATCTCTTCCAAAACGGCTTCGCCATCGACAAAATAGAGCTAGAACGCCGTATGAATGTTCCTGCATCAATTCGCGTATTAGGTGCTGCTGATGTCGCAGCTTATCTCACTGGTTCACAGACACGCTTAAACGAAGCCAGGGTCATTATTTTAGGTGAAAAAGGTGTGGGCAAAACCAGCTTGGCAAAAAAGCTGCTTAACCCTGAAGAGGAACTACGCGAAGATGAGGAAAGCACCGAAGGTGTAGATGTTTTGTTTTGGAAACTGCCTGAACAGGACGGCAAAAACATGAACGTACATATTTGGGATTTTGCCGGGCATGCTATTACCCATACGGCTCATAGGTATTTTTTAGCAGAGCGCTGTGTTTATATTATTGTTTATGATGGGCGCAGTGAAAATCGCAATAATCTGGAAACATGGCTGAACCACGCACAAAATTACGGGGGAAAATCTCATGTTTATATATTGGTCAATATACGTGACAAAAGCCCGTTGCAAATAGATGAGAACAGGCTGCTGGACTCTTTCCCAAGTATTAGAGATTTTGCATACCTTTCCATACGGGATGATCAAGAAAAAGTTAGGGAATTTGCCATAGATGTAGCAAACCTCTTGTATACCGACCCAGCCTGGGGCAGCAAAATCCCTGACAAATGGTTTACGGTAAAGCAAAAACTTGAAGAGAGTTTCACCAAGGGCTCAGAATTGCTGGATAGCGCAGATTTCGACACTATAGCTCACAACGCTGGGGTTAAGGATGAAAATGATATTGCGGCTATGAAGCGTTCTTTGCACGCGCTGGGTATTTGCCTATGGTATGATAAGATTACCAATTTGCAAACTTTTGTGCTGAACCCCAATTGGATAAGCAATGGTGTATATAGGATAATCAATTGGCTTGGGAATAAAGAGAATAATAAATACGAACTGTATATTGGCGACTTTGCCAAAATATTCTGTTCAGCGGAAGATGTTAAACGCTACCCAAAAGAGAGATATAGGTTTTTGTTCAATTTAATGAAAGCTTATGAGCTGGCATATTTGATTGGCGACAAAAAGCAGGATAACTTGATACTGCCTTCCATGTTACCCGAATTGCAGCCGGAAAGGAGGATGGAGGACGCCTTCCCTATTAGAAATAGCCTGCTAATGCGCTACAAAGTTAGCGGTGTTATGCCTATGGATACCATTTCGCGGTTCATTGTGCGCCATAGCGTTGACATAGCTAAAAAAGATGGCCGACAGGTGGTTTGGCGGCGGGGGGTAGCTTTGCGTGATACAAACGGTAATGAAGCCCTGATAATAGAAGATGGTTTGGAGCTGCGGCTTTCTGTTAAAGGTCAAACTGCGCTTGATTATTTTAATGTACTTAGAGGTACTCTTAATGATATTTTCAGAAGCTACACAAGCGGTTCCCCGGAGTTAGGGTATGCCATCACAAAAACCCGGCAAAATGAAGTGGTTTACGTTATTGATGGTGAGATTTTAGCATATTCCAATAAAAATCAAACCTATACGGAGTGGAAAACAGGAGAGGAGTATAACATGACAAAATTTGTAAACCATTTTAACATTTCAGGCGATGCGCTAATAGGTGGTAAGAGAAGCGCTATTGTAAAAGAATCACCTGGTGCGATAGTCAATTCAACAGTTCATTTATCATTGCCGGCTACCATAGACCAAACGCATTTTGATCAAACCCTGAACATGCTGGAGCAGTTCCTCCAATCTGAACAAGCAGAAGAATGGAAAGGTAAAGATGTACGGGCGTTGCGAACGAAACTCAATGAAGCGCGTGATTTGGGGCATAAAAAAGGCTGGGAGAGGTTGCGTGGGTTTTTGGCTATCAGTGCCGACATTGTAACATTGGCTACAGGCATTCCCTTGTTTCTCAACATGCACCCAGAAATCCCCCAAGCAGTTCGCGGCATGTTCATCAAGATAAGCGGGATGTTCTAAGTGCGGCAACCGCTTCCTAAGCAAAAAACCCATCAGACAAAATTATATGTTAATAACACCCCTGCTTACCACATTTTTAGGATTTACGCTAAATAGCAAAAGCCCCTCCTTTTACGGTATTAATAGGTGGGACGCTGGTCTTAGCCGGTGTGTTTTTGCTGAATCGCTTTGGTATCAAGAAGATTTAGGTGAGGATATAATAGCATCACTAAGCAATTATTTGCGGATTATATCGTCCAATCCTCTAGTGTTAGCCCTTCTACACGCTGAAACTCCCGTGTATTGTTCGTAACAAGTGTTAGTCCAAGGGCTTTTGCGTGAGAAGCGATAAACATATCTCTTTCGCCTATCAGTTTTCCGGCACGTTTTAATTTCATGCGTACACGACCATATTCAGCGGCGGCCAGCGTGTCAAAAGGGAGGATTTCCACCGTAATAAGGAAGGAAAGCAATGTTTCTGTATTTTTTTTGGGGATGGCGCTGTTTTCAACACCAAACCACAATTCGGCTTCAGTTATTGCCGAAATGGATAATCCGAACGGGTATTCCGAGATAAAACGAGAGCGAACAGCAGTATTGTTGTTTATCACAAATATACAAGTGTTTGTATCAAGCATTGCTCTCACAGTATCGTCTCCCTATCGCTGTTACGGTTTGCGGCAAATTCCATTTCTTCCCTACGCGCTTCAAGAATTGATTCGAAAACGTCGTCAGTAAACGGGTCGCTATTTAAAAAGTTTTCAAGGGCTTTGTCTTTTTGGCAAAGCATAACGATTGCGCCAACCTTTTTAACGGCAACTTCATCACAAGAAAAACGGCAGGATTTTGGTAAACGAACCGCTTGACTGCCGCCGCTTGTAAATAATTTAGCTGTTTCCAAAATAATCACCTCCTAAATAGTATATACAAAAGTAGCTACTTTGTCAAGTGGAGTTGAATCAAACTTATTCGGAGTGGAAAACAGGAGAGGAGTACAATATGACAAAATTTGTAAACCAGTTTAACCGCTTCCTAAGCAAAAAACCCATCAGACAAAATTCTCTGTAAAACAGGGGTCAGGCAAACAATGAGTAAAAAAATATCTATGCATATTTTCGCGGCGGTAGCTATAGTGTTGTGGGCACTGGGATTTGTGATGACCCGCGTTGCGGTGCAGCATTTTACAGCAGAAGCCATATCATTTCTCCGCTACTTTGTTGCCGCCATATTTCTTTTGGTATTCGCGGCGATTAAGAAATTGAACCTGCCAAAACTTAAAGATATACCGCTGTTTTTTGTCGGCGGGGCGATAGGGTTCGCCGTTTATGTGTATGGCATAAATGTTGGCTCTAAGACGCTAACAGCTGCAGCGGTCAGTTTTCTGGTAAGTGCTTCCCCTATTGTTACCGCTTTGCTTGCCTATGGCTTTTTGCGGGAAAAAATCAGTATATTTGGCTGGTTATCAGTGTTATGCGCTTTTATTGGGGTGGGGGTTATCACATTTTTCCAGGGCGGCATCACTTTCACTGCCGGCACGGCTTGGATTTGCCTGTCTATGCTGCTAATTAGCGCCTATAATATTTATCAGCGTAAGCTGCTGCTACGCTATAGCCCGTTGGAGATTACCACTTATTGTGTTGTAGCGGGAGCCATGCTGCTTTCGGTCTTTGCTTTGCATTCATTTCCGCAGTTGAGCAGTGCCGCGCCACTGGGGATAGCCGCCATAGTTATTTTAGGAATTTTCTCTGCCGGTACCGGATATTTATGTTGGGCCTATGCTTTAAGCAAGGCAGATAAAACCACCCAAGTAACAAATTATATGTTTATAACACCCCTGCTTACCACATTTTTAGGATTTATGCTAATAGCCGAAGCTCCTCCTTTTACGGTTTATATAGGTGGGGCGCTGGTCTTAGCCGGTGTATTTTTGATGAATCGCTTTGGTATCAAGAAGATTTAGGTGAGGATATAGAGGATTATCCGACTGAACCGTCGCCCATTTGTATCCAGGACAGCCAAGTGCTCAGAAATGACGGATTCCTACTGCTTGAAACTGAGGGTAGCGTTTATTACCTGCCCCGGCAAAATGTGCTCGTTATCATTGAATCTGGCAAAGATAATCGCGAAGAGTTTTTTTCCATATATAATCTGAGTGGTAAATGTATGTTCCGTCTTTCACTTAACAGATGGCGTGATGACTAGCCATATAACGTGGCTTTCAAACGTAGTTAAGGTGGTAATAATATATATTGTTAAGAAAAGATTCTCTCAAGGAAAACCCCGAGGACGCACCCTCGGGGTTTTCCTTTGCTTAAACCATTGTTGCCGGTTATTCAATTACAGCAAATTCTTCATCATCGATTTTATGTATACCAATTTCCACGTCTTTGCCGGGCATAGTTCCTAAGCCTATCATATTACCAGGCGGATTCACCACTACTTGAGGTAGGGTGAGGGTGGTTACAAAGTGCCCGGTGGCTACATCGGGTAATACCTTGAACTGGAGGGTAGCGATTTTTACCGGCAGGCTGCAACTTATACCCACGGCAATATTGCTGGAGGGCATGCTGCGTACAGAGATTTTGCCCAGCGACGGAGTTACTGCGGCCACCCAACCGTTTAAATAAGTATAGGTTTCATATGCAAGATACGTGGTGTCAAAGGCGATATCCGCCGAAACCATGGTATAATTAGCATCGCCTTTCAGAAATACGTCTACCAGCATGGTTTGGCCTGCGAAATAGTCGGTTTGGGCAGGAAGCAAATATACTTCATAATTGTAGGTAATCAGATCCGCCAGTGATATGGCGGCGCTGCCAATTTTGGCGCCGTTCGTTTCGGAACTGGCGCTAAGGGTAACACTTTGGCCGCTAATGTCAAGGGTACGGATATTAAGAGGCAATTGTACATAAACCGGTATCGTTATGGTTTCACCCGCGTCTATGGCATAAAGATTATTTAAGATCGTAGTATTACAGCCAAGACCATTATCAGCAGCAATTCTTATTATATCGGTATTATCACCGGTATTCTTAATCTCAAAGTACTGAGCGGCTATTTTACCTGGTATGGCTGCTAAGGTTTCACTTACATTAACTTCAAGGTTTCCGCCGACTTTCATTGCGGTGTCCGCAGTCGATCTTACACCGATTTCATAAGAGAATGTATCGCCGTAGATATTAGGGCCATCTTCCCTGGTCTTGGTTTGTGGAAGAACTGTCTTGTTGAGCACATAGAAATGGAATTCGTTGAACGGGTCAACAAATTCATTAACAACATCGCCCGCCTGGCCATTGTAACCGTATTCGTAACCGTATTCTGGGTTATTATGTACGCCCGCGTGGAAAAGGGCTGTGCCCAGCTGCTGGATATGGGAGGGATATAAGTAATATTCGCCGTTTACCGCACGCAATTCTTCCGGAATATAGGTTACGTAGCCAGCGTCAAGCGCCGCCTGACCACCGAACTGTTCCGGTGGTTCAAGAACCCGGTTCGGTTTATAGTAATCAACGATTTTAAAAGGCTCCTTATGAGCGCTGATCGTATAGGTGTGCATGGCAATTTCGTTATTGGTAGCGATGGCTAAAAGTATGCCGCTATCCTGATTGAAGGAGTCGTAGGACGCGCGTTGAACCGCTTCCAGCGTATACATCGTGTAGGGAATATTAAGGCGGTTTGCGGAGTCCCACTTGCCAATATCGGCCTCAGGTAATACATAGGATTTCGCCGCCGGATCCCACATCAAATCAACATAGTCTTTCCAGTTCGTACCATCACTGAAATTACCACGGGGCTGGGCTTGCGTGAAACCGGAGATTCTGATGCCGGTTTTCCAGTCTTTGGTTCCGAATGCTTCCCACCTCTCACCTGTCGGGATGAGTCTTGGGTAGATTTCTCCGACCCACGGGCCGCCGGTTGGGCTCCTGAGGTCAGCGTCTGATATGTCGTGAATCTGCGCCTCCACCGTAAAACGGTTTTCAGATATTGTTTGACCAGCCGCGTTTCTACCCGTAAGATTATGCAGTCTGGATCTGAGCATCATAAGGCCGGGAACTGATCCGCCATTTGTCGGGGGAGTCATCCAACGTGTGTGCTGACCACCCGGGCCGTGGAAAGACGGCCCCATAATATCCCAAAATGAGGAAGGAACGCGTTCCGGAGGAATACCGTATATGTCTGCTAGGTTATCGGTAAAGCCGACAATATGCCCAAATTCATGGGCAAAGGTAGCCATACCGTCGTTTTCACCCTGTACAGATATATCTCTCCTTCTGCTGACTGTTCCGGGCGCAATTTCGCCTCGCTCAATTAGTTCCAGCTGTTTGGCCGGCGAAATATCAAAAGTCGCAGTTGTTTTATGCGACCATATGCCTGACACGGAGTAGTAAGAAGTCCAAGGATCAGGGCCATAACGGCTTTTCGCCCAGTTCTGACTGTTTCGGTAAGTTCCCAAGCCCAGGCTCTTCTCATATTCTGTAATAGTTGATTCCGTTGGGCCAAGGTTTTGATTGCGCAATTCTTCCCAGGCAGTAATAACCGGATGGTTGGCGAGAGCCGCTATATCGCCGCTATTTCCGACATTCGTCCCTGCCAGGTTCCTCATTCTATTCAGAACACTTTCTGTCAGTCCGTATTTATCCGGAACATCCCATCTGGTGGGGAACATCATTTCACCGAATTCTTCCCATACCCCGGATTCGTCATAACCGGAGTGTACGAAAAAAATGAAATCATAGTCGCCGAGCGGAGCGCCGGCGGCGGTAAGGATCGGGTTAATATCGGTGGCTATGGTTCTTCTGGCCAGTGGGCTAGACCCCGGAGGTCTGTCATTGATAAGCTTATGGCCATAGGTGGTCAATATTTGGCTGTAAGTGGTATTATAGGCGGATCCCCAATATGATGAGTAAACGATCTGCGGATAAGGGAGTTGGAATGGGCCATGTGTTTCTAAGGTGATGTTCCATTGTCCGGCGGAGGCTTCTCTCCAGTAGTTGTCGATGGTGGCGCCGTGGTTAAAAGCGGGGTTTTCTGAATCCATAATAGCTTTGTTCAAGAATAAGGCATAGAATTCGGCAACGCCACCTGTACCGGCAAGAATTTTTGATGGATCAAGAGGGTCTTTTTTGAAGTTTGACCAGATAGGAGGTTTATTATTATCAATAAGTTCGGCGTTCCTTTTTACGGCAACCGCGTTTTGGGGATTGGTGAAAAGCTCGGAATGTTGTGGCATGGTGATATTAAATGGTTTGTCTACAAAATCAACCAGAACTAAAGCGCCTGATAGAACTCTGTTGGCTAAAACAACATCCCTATCCGGGCTGTTCCAGTCTACTACCGGGTTTGGCAGATACTCATCCCATGACATATCTTTTTGCAGTTTCCAAGTTTGCGGGTCGATGGGATCTGGTATGGCGTCGAGTCCTTCCGGATACATTTCCTGTAAGGTAATTACCGGCTCGTCGGCTAAAACAGTGAGCGCGCTTACGGTGAAGGCAAAGGCGCTCATGCATATGGCCAAAAATACACTCCATACAGCCATAAGTTTACGTTTCTTTAACATTAATAAACCCTCCTTCAAATAATTTTGATAAATCTCGTTGGCTTATTGTACTAGTTAATTCAGAAATTGTCAATAAATATATAAAAGATAGCTTAGGCGGACTAAAGCCGTATTAGACAGTACCTATTCGGTATTTGTCAGCGGGCTGCGGTAGATGTTACCGGCTTGTAAAGTTATGTTGTAGTGTTCGTAGATTTGCGGGACTGTCATAAATTGCCAGCCTTCTTCCAATAGGGTGTCAATGGCTTTAAGAACGCCTTCCACAGTTGTACCGTAAATATCATGCAAGATAACCACCCCGCCGTCTTTTACCTTCTCCATTATGGCGGAATATACTTTTGCGGCATCGCGGGATTCCCAATCTCTGGGGTCAACATTCCACAGTACAATAGCCTTGCCAGTTTTTTCAGCAACGGCTTCGTTAATAGCTCCATAAGGTGGGCGCAACAAAAAAGGCGGATCATTACCTATAATACCGGTAATAATATCGTCGGTTTTTTGTATTTGCGTATTTAAGGCAGTAGCGCTTATTTTAGTAAAATAGCCACGATGATCATAGCTATGCCCGCCTATGGCATGCCCCTCTTCATAAGCCCTCAGCACAATATCTGGGGCTTTTTCAGCCCGTGACCCAAGCATAAAAAAGGTCACATGCACCGCACGCTCCTTTAAACCATCTAAAAGCAGCGGTGTGAATTCTTTACTTGGCCCATCGTCGAAGGTTAGTGCCAACAGGTGCTGCGTTTTTGGCTGGGGAGGCTCTGCATATTTCTCTTCAATATTATTATAATCTAAGGTCAGAGGTAAAGATGAAATATCTGTTTGCTGTGCTTCCTCATATTCTTCATTATTATTAATATTGGTAGGCGAGGTTGACAACATAGCGTCAACAACCGTATATGTTGGCTCAGCCACTGGCAAAGCAGATCCGTTTGGTATGTCAAGACTGAATTCTTCCTGAAGCGTTAGTTTATATTCTTCAGTCTGAAGTGTCAGACGGTTCTCGTCCGTGCGAAAGTAGGAAATCCTCAACAAAGCCAAGCAACAAAAAGTTAAGCTCACACAGATAATTATTATTTTTTTCATGGTAGCTTCCTAAAAAAGAGTTTCTAACACAATTATAACATAAACAAGTGTTGTTCAGCGATATTTACAAGTAAGTTTTAAAAAAAATTTAGTAAAAATTTTTCTTGACAACATATTTGGGCTATGGTATTATATTTAAGCGCCCTAAAACAGTGGTGGCGCGAGGTCTTTGAGAACTGAACAGTGAACAAGCCAAAAAAGCGAGGCTGACGAACAATTGACAAT
>Ga0082212_10007777_pt1 | contig 14091 bp, 11 predicted proteins | sample TergutNt197P3_FD_71548 | JGI IMG/M metagenome (GOLD analysis project Ga0082212, IMG submission 71548) | Neocapritermes taracua P3 segment gut microbial communities from Petit-Saut dam, French Guiana - Nt197 P3 | ecosystem: Host-associated > Arthropoda: Insects > Digestive system > Gut ... | reverse complement strand
AGCGTTCGCTCATGATAACGTCCGTGTTGGGGGAATGAGGAGCGGTGTTATACCATAAACTCGGCGAATCGCACAATACCAATTTTACCAATTTCCCCAAATTGACGTTGCCGAACAGGTCTATTGACAGACGGCGGGCGTTCCCTTAGAATCGAGTCGGCTTTGGCGTTTCGCTTTTCTGATTCCTTCTATTTTAAGGGTGTTTTCGTATGGATGACATACTCTTTGCACGTCGTTCTAACAATCGGATTTTTGTTTCGAGCCGTCCAGACCATGTGTTTGAAGGTTGGAAAGGGGAAAAAGAACGCTGGCTTTTCGTCGCTCCCCACGACGACGACATCGTGATCGGTGCGGGTCTGCACTTCATTGCCGGTATCGAGTCGGGCATTTCCACGTATGCCGTTGTGGCGACGATTGGCACCGGATATTGCCGACTGGAACATAAAGACACCATCGCACATATCCGCAGGGAAGAATGTTGCAAGTCCTTTGAGATTCTCGGTTTACAACGGGAAAATTTGCATTTTCTCGACTATTGGGCAACCGATGTGTTGAAGAATTTAGGACGGCGGTTCACTGACGACCCCGCCAGCACGACGGCGATTGCCGGTGCCGACGGATTTCAAAATTCGTTCACCTGGCTTTTGCGGCAGATTCGACCGAGTCGCGTTTTTTTGCCGTCGCAGACGGACATTCATCCGGCACACAAAGCGGTGCATGAGGAATTTATTATCAGTGTCTTTCACGCACAGGGAAAAATTTGGCCCGAATTAGGAGAGCCGATTTCCAAGTTCCCGCGCCTCTACGAATATGCAACGTACAGCGATTATCTTACGCCGCCGACGCATCAGGTCAAAACGTCGGCAGACCTGCTTGAACGCAAACTTGCCGGGATTGCCGCTTACGAATCGCAAGAACAGATTGAATCTCTCGTCGTTAACATCCGCAGTTTGGGACCTCGCGAATACATTCGGGAGATGGATTTCAAACTTTTCAATCCGCAACAATACGATGCACTCTTTGAATGAGGGCAGTCCTCAATAACGCATTGCCGTTTCGGTTGCGCCCGACTCCCATTTTCCTCTATTGTGGGTAAAATGGGGGATACGAGCGATTTGTAAATCCGATCTATCTATTCTCCTATGGCAAAACGAGCAAATTATCTTGAAATTCTACAACGCAAAGGAAAAATCAGTGCCGCCCAAATCGGCGAAGCACAAGAAATGGCACAAGCCACGGGAACCAAACTCGCTGAGGCTCTCGTGAAACTCGATTACATCAGCAGCGAAGACATTGCTCGTGCCGTCGCCGAAGAACACGGTCGGGAATTCGTCGATATACGCGGCGTTGCCATCCCTCCCGCCGTCGTCGAACTCGTACCCGAATCCGTCGCACGGGAAAACCGTATTCTCCCCTATCAAGTCGAAGGCGATACGCTCAAAATCCTCATGAGCGATCCGAACGACATCGAAACGCTCGACAAACTTCGGTTTATTCTGAACCGACCGATTGAACCTGTTTTGGCGGCACAAGAATTGATTCAAGAAGCCATTAACCGGCATTACACCCAGAGCATCGGCGAAAGTGCGGACTCCCTCATTCAGGAAATGACCGACACGCAAATCGACTTCACGCAAACAGATTCGATGGGCGGCGGAGGAGGAGGCATTAACGTTGCCGAAAGCGATGCCCCCATTGTTCGACTGGCAAATCTCATTGTCGAAGAAGCGGTGCAACTTCGTGCTTCCGATATTCATATCGAACCCTTTGAAGATCGGGTACGTGTCCGGTATCGAATTGACGGCGTATTAGTGGAACGGGACACGATTCCCAAACGTTTGCAGGGGTCGATCCTTTCCCGATTCAAAATTTTGTCCCGACTTGATGTCGCGGAGCGGCGGCGAACGCAAGACGGTCGAATCAAACTTTCGCTCGGTGAAAAGGAACTCGACCTTCGGGTGAGTGTGGTTCCGACAAGTCATGGACAATCTGTCGTGATGCGGATTTTGGACAAAGACAATATCCGAGTCAGTTTAACGCAACTCGGTTTTGCGGAAGCCGATTTCAAAAAATTTACTTCGCTCATCAAACGCCCCAACGGAATTATTCTCGTAACGGGACCGACAGGGTCGGGCAAAACGACATCGCTGTATGCCGCACTCAACGACCTCAACACACCGACACGAAAGATCATTACGGCGGAAGACCCTGTTGAGTATTATCTTCCCGGCATCAATCAGGTGGAAATTCGGCATAACATCGGTCTCGATTTTGCTCGGGTTATTCGGGCAATGCTTCGGCAAGCACCAAACATTATTCTCGTCGGCGAAATGCGGGACTTGGAAACTGCCCAAATGGGAATTCAGGCTTCATTGACCGGACACTTGGTATTCAGCACGCTTCACACGAACGATGCTCCCGGTGCGATTACCCGGCTGGTCGATATGGGAGTACCGCCGTATTTGGTGGCGAGTTCGGTCATCGGTATTATGGCACAGCGGCTTGTACGGACGATTTGTAAGAAGTGCAAGCAACCATATGTACCGTCGGAATTGGAAATTCAGGAATCGAAAATGACCCCGGAACAGGTTGCAAAGTCAACGTTTATGAAGGGAATGGGTTGCGGTAGTTGCAACAAGTCCGGCTATCGTGGGCGGATGGCAGTATTTGAACTGATGATGATGACTCCCAAGATTCGTGAGATGACGTTCAAACAAGCGAGTACGGTAGAAATCCGAAAGGCTGCCAAAGCCGAAGGAATGGCAACGTTGTATATGGACGGCATCCGAAAGGTACGGCTTGGCTTGACAACCATCGAGGAAGTCCTACGGGTTGCCAGAGAGGATGAAGATTAAGAAAATGCTAGCATTACATCTCACCCCAAAATGAAATACGTCAAACTTCAAGAGGAAGAACTGAAAAACAAAGTTGCAGACGAATTCTTCGGCAAATTCGATTGCACAGAAATCCTCGAAAAAATTGATTTTTCGGTTAAACGGCACGGAAAAACGTTGTCCGACTCGTACTTTCTCTGGGCGGAGGCAAAAGCCGCTCAAACCGACGTTTGTGAAATGCTCACGCAACTCGTGTTGACCATCGGCAAAGCACGAACGTTCGACAAAATCACGCCACCGCCCTTTCTCGGTTGCTTCGACCGGGAAAAAATCGCCTTCATTCCTTACCATGCCGTTCAGGATATTTTCTATCAAAACGACTTTAACTGGAAAGTTGCGCCGTCGAATCACAATACCCGGGAGTTCAAACAGGTTTATGAGTTGATAAAGAACATGGTAGGCAATCGACCGCCGGGCGATTGCGTCGGCGAACATTCCCCTCCCGTGGAGGGGTGGCATTTTGCGCAGCAAAATGACGGGGTGGTCATTCCCCTCAACGGAGGAGCAGGGGGGGGGCCACAAGAGACCACCCCGCCGCTGCGCGGCACCCCTCCAAAGGAGGGGAATTATCGTTGCCGCTCGGCGGTCGGCAACCTACCTACGGAAAATACTTACATATTCGACTTCGCGAAAAACGAAAGCGAACTGAAACAATTCATCCGCGACAATTTCATCGTCGGCAAGTCGGATATTTCCAAAACCCGCATCGACAAGAACAATTTCATCAACATTTACAATCGTTGGTTGGACTCGGTCAAGCCGACCATTGCGGTCGATTGGGATCGGGCAAAGAAAGCGGGCATTCACGACGGCGAATTTTATCTTGCCGACCTGCTCTCGCGGGAAAACGAAACGCTCAAAGAAAAATTGTTCGTGTTGCTCAAGTCTGACCATTACGAACTGGACAGAAAGGTCGATGATGCCGGTTTTTTCAATACCAAGAAAGCGGATTTTACGGACAACCAAAAGGCACACAAGCAATTTTGGGCGATTTATGAGCGTCCGCCGCTCGAAGAATATTGGGATTACATTATCGAGCGTCGGGACTTGCTCGTGCCGCAGGATATTCGGGAACGTAAGGGTTCGTTTTTTACGCCGAGAATTTGGGTGGAACTTTCACAGCAGTACATTGCCGAGGCGTTGGGGGAAGATTGGCAAGATGAGTATTACGTTTGGGATTGTGCTGCCGGTACGGGCAACTTGTTGGTGGGACTTACCAACAAGTACAACGTTTGGGCTTCGACGATTGACCAAGCGGATGTCGATGTGATGCATCAACGAATCGAGAACGGTGCGAACCTGTTGGATGACCATGTTTTTCAATTCGATTTTTTGAATGATGATTTCAGTAAATTGCCGAAGGGTTTAAGGGAGATTATTGACGATCCGAAATTGCGTAAAAAATTGATAGTGTATATCAATCCGCCGTATGCGGAAGCAAGCAATAAACGAACGTTAGAACGAGGAAACGAAGGCAATAAAGGCGTGGAACAAAGCAAGATAAATCAAAAATATGCCGAGCAATTAGGACAGGCAAATGCAGAACTTTTTGCCCAATTTTTCACGCGGATTTATCATGAAATTGACGGTGCAATTTTAGCGCAATTTTCCAAATTAAAAATCCTGCAAGGGCAACATTTTGCCGATTTCAGGAAGTTTTTTCTTGCGAAACTCGAAAAAATGTTTGTAATGCCTGCCAGCACTTTCGATAATGTTAAGGGTGCCTTTCCCATCGGTTTTATGATTTGGAATACGTCCCAAAAGGAAAGAATAGGAAAAGCAACTGCACATGTTTACGGTGGAGACGGTGTTCGTGTCGGCAAAAAAAAGTTTTACGCTTACAAAGACAATCGGTACTTGAATGACTGGATAAAGCCATTTCGAGCAGATAAAAAGGATAAAACTGTTATCGGCAAATTTCCCTTCAAGGGAAACGATTTTCAAAATCAAAATATGATCATCGTCGTCAATCCTGAAATGGACTATAACGTCGAGGCGGGACAGTTTTTGATAAACGCCAGTAATTTAATGGTTGCTTCGGTTTACTTCGCCGTCCGCAAAGTCATTCCCGCAACATGGCTTAATGACCGCGACCAATTTCTCGCTCCTAAAAAAGGCTGGAAAACCGATGTGGAATTTCAAAACGATTGCCTTGCCTACACGTTGTTTAACAATAACATATCGTCGAAGTATGGCGTGAATCACTGGATACCCTTTTTGGAAAGCGAGATCAATGCTCGTGATAAATTCGACAGTCATTTGATGATGAGTTTCATCAGCGGAAAGGTCATTCAGAATAGATACTCTGATTTGTTCGAGCAGGACGAAGAGGACTTGTTCATCAAACGAGAATTTTCCGCCGCAGCGAAAGCGGTGTTCAAGGCGGGTAAAAAACTTTGGACGTATTATCATGCGCTGCCGAAGTGCAACGTGAATGCCAGTTTGTATGACATTCGCGAACATTTTCAGGGACGCAATGACAAAGGAAAGATGAACAATAAATCCGAAGACGAAACGTACAATACTCTGATTGCAGACTTGCGTTCTGCACTGAAAACGTTAGCGGAAAAAATCGAACCCAAAGTGTACGAGTATGGTTTTTTGAAGGAATAGGGTAAAATTGACTACGAAAATGATATGAACGGTATATTTCCTTAACTCTTTTTCCCTTCCCATGTGGACATTTCATTTACCGACAAAAATTATCTTCGGTTCCGGTTCATCGGCATCGCTTGCGACAATGCCCGAACTGATAGGACGACGCACCGTTGTCGTTACCGATCCGGTCATTGGCAAATTACCCGCTATTCAAGCCGTCATCAAAAACGTGTCGCCGGTTGCTGTGTTCGATGATGTGCGTCCCAATCCAACCGTTGCGAATGTCGATGCACTCACCACTCTTTTGCGAAAAGAAAAAGCGGAAGCCGTGATTGCCATCGGCGGCGGCAGTGCAATGGATTGTGCAAAGGCGGCGGCGTTTCTTGCCGTAACGGAAGATGCGAGTGTTCGTGCGTACCATTCTGAAGGAAAGCCTGTCGATAAGCGGGGACTGCCGCTCATGACTGTTCCGACGACGGCGGGCACCGGCTCCGAAGTCACGCCGATTGCCGTACTCGATGACGAAGAGAAAAACATCAAGGCACCGCTGGCTTCGCCGTGGTTTTATCCGATGTGTGCTGTCGTCGATTCCGAGTTGACGCTGTCCGTGCCACTCGGCATTACGGCAGCGACGGCATTGGATTCGTTGAGTCATTCCATCGAGGGATATTGGTCGAAAAATCACCAACCGATTTGCGATGCTTTGGCAAAGGAATCGGCAAAGATGATTTTTGAGAATCTGCCGAAAGTGTATGACAACCTTGCCGATCCGATTGCGAGAGATCGGCTTTCCTACGCCGCACTCGTTGCCGGTATTGCATTTCAGATGCCGAAGAATGCGATTATGCATGCGTGTTCGTATCCGCTTTCCAATAGGGCGCATCTGTCTCACGGAGCGGCATGTGCCTTCACGATGGAAGCATCCATTCGATTGAACGCACCGTTCATGAATGGTCGAATGGAAGAGTTCGCAACGGCTTGCGGTTTCGCTACGGTCGATGAAATGATCGCTCAAATTACAGTGCTGAAAAAACGCGGCGGCTTGCCTTGCACGCTCAAAGATGCCGATATCGCTCCCGATTTGGTCGAAACGCTCATCAAGGAAAGTTTCCATCCGCTCATGAATAACAATCCCAAAGAGGTAACGGGCGAGGATTTGCAACAAATGTATAAGGAGATTGCCGATTGATGGAATTGACGCTCACGCTCATTTTGCTGCTCGGTCTGATCGTGGTGATCGCACAGGGACTCGAAGGCATCACCGGCTTCGGCAGTACGGTTCTTGCCGTCCCGTTTTTGGCAATGATTTTAGGACTCGAAAAAGCGGTCGCCATCAGTGCGGCACATACGTGGCTGCTGACCATTTATATCGTTATCGTTTCGTGGGATAAAATCGTTTGGAAAGAGTTTCGATTTATCGCCCTGTATGTTCTCCTCGGTTTGCCGGTGGGATATTTTATTTTCAAAACTCTGGATGATACGTATCTGAAACTCGTTCTCTCGCTGTTCATGATCGGCGTGGGAATCAACGGGATCCGTATGACTCGACGAAGCCGTCAAGCGGAGCCATCTGTCGAGCCAGTCAAAAAGACTCACTTGATGCGTTTCATTCTATTTTTGGGAGGCATTATTCATGGAGCGTTTGCGTCCGGCGGTCCGTTTGTGGTCATTTATGCCGCACAAGCACTGAAAGATAAGACGTTGTTCCGCGTGAGCATGTGCCTCCTTTGGTTGAGCATGAACACAATCTTGATAATAATTTACACTGCCGACGGTTTATGGTACCGGGATTCCTCGCTTGCCTTCCATGCTCTGCTGGCAACGCTTCCTTTTTTATTGGTCGGAATTTTTGTCGGCGACTATTTGCATCACCGTGTCAGCGAATATGCTTTTCGCTTGATTGTGTTCGCTCTCCTTTTGGGAACCGGCTTCGTCGTAATGTACGGTGTTTCCGACAAATTACTCACGCCGGGTTAAAGCGATCAAATCGAGATACGCTACTTGAAAATTTTATAGTTTGTGTTACCATTTAACGCAAGGGAGTGTTGCTATGAAAATTATCGTCGGAGCCCCGGTCAAAGGGTTCAAATTGAAAACCGCTGTTGCGAAGTATCTTTCCGAACGCGGTCATGAAATCATCGATGTCGGTTGCTATGAAACGGACAAATTCGTCAAATATCCGTCGATAGGCGAGCGCGTTGCCAAGGCACTCTCGGACGGTGTTGCGGCAATCGCCCTCAATTTTTGCGGGAGCGGCACCGGAGCGGCAATGAGTGCAAACAAGTATTCCGGCGTGCTGGCTTGTGCCTGCGAGTCGATGAAAACGGCGACACTCATCCGTATCGTCAACGGAGCAAATTGTCTTTGCATGGGAGAAGACATTGTTTCGGAAGACCTCGGTTGCGAAATGGCAGAAGCGTTTATCAATGCGAAATTTCAGGACAACCCGAACGTTCTGCCGGAAATTCGTGAATTCTGGAAAGAAGCACGAGACGAAATGATTGTCCAAGGAGTGCCTCCCAAAAATCGTGAAATTGAAACGTTGTAATTGTATCGCGAACCTGATCCTCCAACAGAAAGGACAATAATAATGAGCAAACAGACAAACAAATCTCGTCGTGAGTTTATGAAAACTGCCGGTATCGTTTCGGCAGGAATCGCCGGTGTGTTGACGGCGGCACCGGCAGTTCACGCCGTCGGTTCCGATGTCATCAAGGTTGGTCTCATCGGCTGTGGTGGGCGCGGAGTGGGTAGCCTCATGGATCGCTTCAATGTCGGAGATGCCGTAAAAGTCGTCGCTCTCGGTGATGTTTCCCAAGGACAAGCCGTCAAGGCGGCGGCAGAACTCGCCAAAAACGAAGACATCAAAGATAAAGTCGATCTGTCCTCCGACAGCCTTTTCGGCGGATTCGATAGTTATAAACGAGTCACGGAACTCGCCGATTTGGTACTCGTCGCTTCGCCGCCCGGTTTTCACGCCGCCCATTACTTGCACGCCGTCGAAAAGGGAAAACACGTTTTCGTCGAAAAGCCGTTCTGTGTCGATGCCGAAGGATACCGCCGTTGCATGAAGGCGAACAAGATTGCCGAGGAAAAGGGGTTGACCGTGTGTTCCGGTTTCCAACGTCGTCATGAAAAAAAGTATGTCGAGTGGGTCTCACGCATTCACGCCGGTGCGATCGGCGATGTCGTCGCCACAAGAGTTTATTGGAACGGTGAAGGTGCCAAAGATCGTGGTCGCTGGACAGAAAACGAAACTGAGATGTCATTTCAAACGCACTGCTGGTACGTTTTCCAATGGCTGAGCGGCGACCACATCCTCGAACAACACTGCCATAACCTCGATACCGGCAACTGGATTCATGGCAAAGGAGATCCGCTTGCCCATCCGGTTTCCTGTGTCGGACAAGGCGGTCGGCAAGTTCGGAAAACGCCGAAGTTTCCGTTCCACATCAGCGGTCATATTTTCGATCACCATTACGTCGAGTACCGATATGCGGACGGCAGTATCATGCACAGCATGTGTCGGCATATTCCCAAGTGCTGGAACAAAGTTTCCGAATTGGTATCCGGCACAAAAGGGAACGGAGAGGGACACTGGTTACAACCGACCAGCGGAGAACGATGGATATACCGAGGCAACCAAGATAAGAGTGGGTATGTCCAAGAACACATCGACCAAGCGGATGCAATGCGAAATAGTGAACGATTGCACGATGGTTGGGCATCCTCAACCAGTAGCATGATTGGCGTGATGGGTTGGATGGCAACGTACAGCGGTCAGGAAATCAAGTGGGACGATGCGATAGCCAAGGGGCGAACGATTTTTCCTTACGATCAGGAATTGACGTTCGATACGGTGCCGCCGGTAACAATTGGTTCCGATGGAACTTACGAACATGCCGTTGCAGTACCAGGTGAGTATGATCCGTTCGATAAGACATGAGAGGAGAAACGACAACGCGTAGACAATTTTTACAAACCGGTCTCTTTGCAACAGCGGCAGTGATGTTTCCGAGACGAAACATCTTTGCACAAACGGAGCAGAAGAAAATGTCGTTGGTTCTGCAAACGTACACGCTCCGCAAGTTTAATGTTGAAGAACGGATATTGGCATTCAGCAATAGAGCGAAGGTCGTTCACCGCAAATTCCTTTGCGCTTTCAGAACCTCCCGGCATTGAGTCAAAAATGTTTGGTAGCCTTCGCTCTGATAGTCGGGATAAGTCCACGGCAACGATTTCCACTGTTTCTGCGTGTAAATCAATGTCGTTTCCGCGAAAATACCGTCGGTCAAATATATCCGATGTGCGTGATCCTTCGTTGATGCCAGTATCAATTTTCCCAAATCAACGTAGCCCGGATCAATGTTCAACGGACGTTCTACGGAACAATCCGTGAGCGACTTGAACTCCGCTTCCCAATCGTTGGTGGCGCATTTGATCTTCGGCAACATATCGGGATCGACGAGATTCTCGAATGCCCAAAGTCGTTTGGGTAATATCTCTCCCATCGACTTTGCGTAGTAATCGGTAAATGTTTCAAAGGCAAAGGGGGCACTTGCCAGTGCCAACGTTCCCCATTCTGCTTCGGCACGTTTTCGTACCCAATCGAACGCCGCTGGATCGGCACTGAACACCGCCATCAATAACAACACCGGTTTGGGAGAATGGATCGTACCCATATATTGCCATTATATTTTTTTTACCAACACTCTTGCAAAACATTCTTTGCCATTCATAGAAGGCGTGTATCTTGTATCTTGAACAATGATGTATCCCTTCTCTAACAAACCGTGTAATATCGTTCGGGCAGAAACTGCAAAAGGCTTCTTGTAATCGCTTGGAATGTAACACTTATCGACAATTAACGTTTTTGAATCATCGTACCTTTTATATTTTTCTGGTATATCTTCCAGGGGAACGAATTTAAGGTTTTTATAGAGTCTGTTTTTTATTGGAATGTTTGTGTACCAGGTTCCTGCGGCTCTTGTCAATTCTCTTTTTGGCGTTAGATACCAATCTACTCTATTATACCCTGCCCAAACCAGATTATCCTTAAAGTAGGGAATGTATGCTGTATTAATGGCATTCGTAATGTTAGAAATAATGATAAAACGTTTGCCGCTTTCAATGATTGTTCTCCAATAATCGATGGCTCTCGAAAATGGCGGATTCGTGCAAACGATGTCCGCATCTTCTCGAAGTATTTTTAGAGACAACGGATCGTCAAAACTACCCGTGTAATTTTGGGGAAAAACCTTTTTTCCTTCTCTATATCCGTCTTTTGTAAAAATGTAACCTTTGGATCCCTGATTGAACAAGTCAACATTCTCACCATAATGCGTGCATATGAGTTTTTTTAATCCCAAAACATTGAAATTGTTCAGGAAGTACAAAGCGAAAGCAGACGTTCTCCGTTTATCATTGTTGTCATCAACGGCATCATCACAGTTGCAGAACACGACTTTATTTTTCCAGACCGATTTGGGATACATATCTAATTCTTTTTCAACGTCTTCATACCTTGTATAAAACTCATCGTTGTCAATTTGCTGTGCTTGTTGCAGTAATTCTTTTCTCGACATTCCCCTTTCTGCAAGCGGCGGAGCGGGTTTCTTAACTATTGCTACTGACATGCGTAAACCTCTCAGGGTATTTTCCGACCAGACAGTACGCCCTTATACCCTTATTATATCAATGATAAGAATATAAGGGTGCGTTGTTTGGGGAACATTGTGCGACTAAGGGCGCAGAACCTCGTCTTTGCAGGCGTAAGGTTCTATCTTTATGCTTTGTGTCCCTTGTGCCTTTGTGGTAAAATTCTTAACCACAAAGGGCACAAAGTATATTTCATAATCAAATTGGTAATTTGTTGCCGCGTATAGTATAGCGTTTTTTCGATTGTATGCAAAGACTCCCCCTTTCGATTGCCCGTATTCGGAATACGGAACTTTCCAAGTCAATGGGATCGTTTCTGCTATCGAAACAGCATGTCAATCGCTTCCCAGCCACGTTCGTAACGATGAGGGGAATCCTTTGCCGTTTCCTCGTCGTAACGCTGCGACATTGCCGGTATGTCCGAACCGGCGATAAGCCACGGAACCGACTCCGACGTATGCGTTTTCGTTGCACAGGGCGTGGGATGATCCGGTGATAAGAAAAGCCGCCAGTCGCCGTGAGAACGCAATGCCTCCATAATCGGCGGAATAAGTTTTGCATCAATTTCTTCCAGCGACCAAATTTTCTTTTCGGCGTTTCCTTCGTGTCCTGCCTCGTCCGGTGCTTCAATGTGAACGCAAACAATGTCGTACTCTTTCAGAGCATCGGCAGCATAACGTCCCTTGGCGGCGTAGTCGGTGTCGATGTAACCGGTGATGCCGGGAACGTCGATGATGTCCCAGCCGACGAGTGTGGCAATCCCTCGGAGCAAATCCACCGCCGTAATCATTGCCCCCTTTTGAGGAACATTTCGCTGCGGCAATTTTTTCCAAAAGTGCGGCAACGTCGGTTTTTGACCGAGCCCCCAGAGCCAAATTTGTGTGGCAGGCAGTTTGCCGCCTTCGATTCGTTGCCGATTGACCGGATGATTTGCCAGAATTTTTTGACTTTCATTCATCCAAAATCGAAGCAAGCCGCCGCCGGTGCCCGTCGGTAACGCATCGGTAATGATACTGCCTGCGTGATCATGCGGCGGCGATGTCTGTGTGCTTTGGTCGAACGGCGGCGTTTCACAATCCCGAAGGATTGCCAAATTTCGGTAACTCACGCCGGGATAAAACTGCAATGGAATCGGCGACTTTGGAGTCAGTTGGTCATTCAGCGTTTGCATGATTTCCGCTGCTTCCGATGTGGAAATATGTCCGGCGGCAAACGATTGCATGACCGATTCCGTAATGGTAACGAGATTGCACCGGATTGCCCAATCGTTTTCGGTAAGTTCGATTCCCTGGGCAACGGCTTCCAGCGGAGCACGACCGGTGTAACAGAGAGAGGGATCGTAGCCGAGCAGACCGAGGACGGCAACGTCGGAGCCGGGCACAAAGCCGTCAGGAACGTTGCAACTTTGTCCAATGATTCCCGACTGTGCGAGTGTTTGAATGTTCGGCAAGTTCGCCGCTTGAAGCGGAGTCCGATTTCCGAGCGATTCAATCATCCAATCGGCACAGCCGTCGGGAATGATGATAACGTATTTCATAGTTTTTGATGTTGAACGTCAATGGTGCACATTATACCATGCTGTAAATTGGATGTTTTGGAGTAGGTTACGGTTTTCCGTTTTTTGCCAGTTCGCCGCATAAGTTTGATCGATGGCAGGTCAGGAGATTGAAGAGGCGTAAAAAAATTCTTGCATGTCCTTCCACATGTGTTATAATCCGTACTATGTCCTTCCCCACTGTTCGTCTTCGGCGATTGCGTTATGAACCTGCTATTCGGCAGTTGGTTCGAGAAACCTCCCTCTCGCCGGATCGCTTGATTCTGCCCCTGTTCGTTCGCCCCGGTCAAAGGATTCGGCAACCGATTTCCGCGATGCCGGGCAATTTTCAACTTTCCATTGACGAACTCGTCAAAGAAGCCGAAGAAGCGGTTGCTCTCGGACTCGGCGGTATCATTCTCTTCGGCATTCCCGATGCGAAAGATGCCGTAGGTAGCGATTCGATGAGCGATAACGGAATCATCGCCCAGGCGGTTCGTGCCGTCAAGCAAACGCTCGGCGATAAACTGCTCGTCATTACCGACGTGTGTTTTTGCGAATACACCGATCACGGTCATTGCGGTGTGATTCAAAAAATGTCGAATGGTCGTCAAGAAGTCGATAACGATGCGACGCTGGAAAATCTCGTTCAGCAATCGCTCGTTCACGCCCGTGCCGATGCTGATCTGCTCGCTCCCAGCGGAATGATGGACGGCATGATTCAAGCAATGCGAACCGGCTTGGATCGGGAGGGCTTTTCGCATCTTCCTATTATGAGTTATGCGGCAAAGTATGCAAGTGCATTTTACGGACCCTTTCGGGAAGCGGCGGGCAGTACACCGCAGTTTGGAGATCGCCGTTCGTATCAGATGGACCCGGCATCGGCGGCGGGACAAGCGATCCGGGAAGTGCAACTCGATTTAGACGAAGGAGCGGATATCATTATGGTCAAACCGGCGTTAGCGTATTTGGATATTGTGCGGATGGTGCGAGATCGTTTTGAAGGAGTTCCGATAGCGGCGTACAATGTTTCCGGCGAATTCAGTATGGTGAAAGCGGCGGCGGAGCGCGGTTGGATCGACGAAAAGGCGGTTGTCTTGGAATCGCTCACCGCAATTACGCGTGCGGGGGCGAACATCATTTTGACTTACTGGGCAAAAGATGTCGCCAAGTGGTTGAACGGATAGAGATACCATAAACGGCAACAAACTGCCATCTTCTCTTTGCGCACATTGCGTAACCCTTTGCGCCCTTTGCGGTTAGAATTTTACCGCAAAGGCACAAGGGACACGAAGATAATCGTTTTGGTTCTCTAGCAGAATTTGTGGGTGTAATTTAGGTTTTTTTAGGCATTTTCAACAGAGAATATATGGTTTAGAGTTCCGCCATCGAGCGTTGCTTTCCGGC
>Ga0082212_10007776_pt1 | contig 14098 bp, 9 predicted proteins | sample TergutNt197P3_FD_71548 | JGI IMG/M metagenome (GOLD analysis project Ga0082212, IMG submission 71548) | Neocapritermes taracua P3 segment gut microbial communities from Petit-Saut dam, French Guiana - Nt197 P3 | ecosystem: Host-associated > Arthropoda: Insects > Digestive system > Gut ... | reverse complement strand
ACATCAATGCACTGTCGGGATTTAGTTCCGTCAATATCTGTGCCTGCTGCATCAGGCGACTGTTTTCACGGCTGCCCCATTGCACACAGGAAACAAACAGCCCACAAAATACGGCTAATAATACACGTTGAAGTAATTTCATTTAATTTGGATTCTCTTTATTACGAAACAAAGATAATAGTTTTCAATTAAAATCGTACCTTTGTACCCATTTAATTGGATATTAATGCACACAAGCGAACAAGATAATCTGTTAGAACATATTCACATTCCGGCTGATTTACGCAGGTTGCCTGTCGAAAAATTAGAACAGGTATGCCGCGAAATCCGTCAATATATTATTACCGTTTTAGCTGAAAATCCGGGTCATTTGGGGGCAAGCCTCGGAACGGTCGAGTTGACTGTTGCGCTTCACTATGTATTCAATACGCCCGACGATCGAATTGTATGGGACGTCGGGCATCAGGCGTACGGACATAAGATATTGACAGGAAGGCGGGAATCGTTCCATACACTCAGGCAATTGAAAGGAATCAGCGGTTTTCCTCATCCTGCAGAAAGCGAATATGACGCCTTTATTGCAGGACATGCCTCTAATTCGATATCTGCGGCTTTGGGAATGTCGATTGCCTTTGAACTCAACCGCGAAGAGAACCGCAATGTCATAGCCGTCATTGGCGATGGCGCAATGACGGGAGGATTGGCTTACGAAGGACTTAACAACGTTTCAACCAATCCTAACAACCTGCTTATTATCCTCAATGACAACGATATGGCTATCGACAACAATGTGGGAGGGTTAAGCCGTTATTTAGTCAATATCACTACCAGCAAGACGTATAATAAAATACGCTGGGGGGTTTATAAAATCTTTCGGAAAATGAACCTTATCTCCGAAAAACGCAGGGAAAATATTCTCCGTTTCAATAATAGTTTGAAAGCGTTAATCAACAGACAACACAATCTTTTTGAGGGGTTTAGCATCCGCTATTTCGGTCCGGTCTATGGACATGACGTTGTGGATTTGGTACAGAAATTCAATGATATCAAACGCATGAAAGGCCCCAAGTTGCTACATATCAAAACGATCAAAGGAAAAGGTTTCAAACCGGCAGAAGATTCTGCTACCGAATGGCATGCGCCCGGCAAATTCAATATAGACACAGAAGAGCGCATCCTGCCTCCGGATTTGGACACACCTCAACTCTATCAGGATGTTTTCGGGCAAACATTGGTCGAGTTGGCCAAGCAAGACAAACGAGTTGTCGGCGTTACACCGGCCATGCTCACCGGATGTTCGATGACCTCTATGATGCATATTTTTCCTGACCGGACATTTGATGTCGGTATTGCCGAAGGTCATGCCGTCACTTTTTCGGCCGGATTAGCCAAAGAGGGGATGATCCCATTCTGCAATATCTATTCATCTTTTATGCAACGTGCTTACGATCAGGTAATTCACGATGTGGCCATACAGAATCTGCATCTGATTCTTTGCCTCGATCGTGCAGGAATCGTTGGCGAAGATGGCGTCACACACCATGGCGTCTTCGATCTGGCCTGTTTGCGGCCTGTCCCAAACCTGACGATTGCCTCACCCATCAATGAATGGGATTTACGCAATCTGATGTATACAGCCCTACATGCGACAAGCCCTTTCGTAATCAGATACCCGCGCGGCAAGGGTGAATTGAAATACCTGAAAAACGAAATCGAAATATTGCCTGTGGGCAAAGGGAGAAAAATCAGAGAAGGCAATCACATCGCCGTGCTTTCTATCGGCCCAATTGGCAACGAAGTGACCAAAGCCATTGATATGGTTGAAAAAGAGCATATTTCAGTTGCTCATTACGATATGATTTACCTCAAACCGATAGATGAATCCATCCTTCACGAAGCAGGAAAGTCATTTTCCCGTATGATCACAGTCGAAGACGGAACAATTGCCGGAGGCTTGGGCAGCGCTGTCGTCGAATTTATGGCTGAAAACGGATACCACACTCAAATAAAACGCATCGGCATAACCGACCGCTTTATCGAACACGGCAAAACATCCGATCTCTATCGCCTTTGCGGCATGGATGCAAAAAGCATTGCGCAGGCAATCAAATATTTATTAAAAAAATAAGGTAGTCACGAAAGCATAAATAATACTTTATATTTAAATAACGCATAACATGTATTCATATCAATGCCAAAACGATCGAAAACGCTTTTTTCTTTTTTTGATAATAATAGATTGATTACTCATTAGTGTAATAAATGTTCATTTATTTGAAGTTTAACAATATTAAGACATTATTATCTTCTTTTTCGTTTAGTGTATCAACCAATTTCTTCAACTTACCATTTAATTTGTTTTCGCGGTTTGCCTGTTTCAGTTCAATTAAATCCAATTCAAAGTGAGCCAGCGTTTTTTTTCCATTAAAATGTGTTTTTTGTGCTGTAATAAAAAAATCTTTTCCTTCATAATCCGGTAAACTGATTTTCTGACGGAATATTTCACCGGTTTTTTTGTCATGTATATAATGCTTATTCAAATAATCATAGCGCTCATCTTGTGGAATTTTAAACTCATGATCAGCGTTAATAATCGTGTACACTCTTATAAATTGATATTTTCCGACATCCACAAAATCATTCAAAATGACCTTTGGATTTTGGTCACTCACTAAAGGTGTTTTACAAATTATTGGGGTTAATGTATTATCTTTGTTGTAAAGAAAAACCGTATCAGTTTCTGGATTACAAAAAAAAAGTCCTGCAGCACTGTTTGTGATTCGCATATAACCATCTACTCTCCTGATACCGCCACCACGATCTGTAAGATCTATAACGTTATCGGGAAAATTCACATATGTCAACACTTTTCCATCAGTTTTAGAAATACGGAAGTAGCTCGAATCAACCGATTGAGAAGAAACATCTGTTTTTTCTCTCATCAATTTTCGATATTGATTTTGCAAACTGTACAAAAATAATGATTGTCTGTCAAAATCAATTAATGAAAGTGCACTCCATGATAGAGGTAATTTTCGCTTATACTCGCCCGTAGATGAAAAAACCAAAATTGAATTACCAGAAATGAGAAAAAAAGAAGGAATATTTACAAATACATCGTCTGCTGCTTCATCAAAAACAATAGAAAAAAATTTGTTCGAATATTCTTCAGGGCCATTTCCATACCGATTAAATCTCGATTTTGGCTTTCCATCAATTGAAAAAAACAAAATACTTCCTGAAGCATCATCAACAACAACAATTGTACTGTCTGTTATATATTTAATTCCGCCTCTGTAAAGGTAATCAGCGTTTTCCGTATTTAAGTGTATATAAGTGACATCGGCAATATCAGTTAAAATGATTTTTTTTACAGGATAGACTTTCCTTACGTCAATACATGGTAAAACGTCTATTAATTGTTTGTCTGAAGAACAGTTTGTAACAAAAGCCACTATTACAAACAAATATAACATTTTGTGTATTTTCATAATTATTTCATTTCAAAAACAATTACCCTCTGTGAGCAATACACAGGAGGGTAATTACACTTTTTTTTTGTATTACCATGGACATGGCTGAATTGTAAAACTATACATGCAATTATCCACCATATAAGCCCAACATTCATCTTGGGTCATGTAGCCTATACCAATAAACCACGGATCACCACCACATTCATATAAACAGCAATTTTCACCGCCGCTTCCACCAAGCACATTCTTCATTTCTTTAGGGCTAAGTATTTTTTTTAGCCCACTAATAGTAATAAATTCTCTTTTCATACGACTTAAGTATTTAAAAAATAATAAATAAGGGTTAATTACAATTTGTTGCTCTTCTGCAATAATTGATCAGGTTATTGCTCCATGGCTCGCAACAAGTTAAGGCAGTAGGATTATTTAATGTTCGCTCAAATCTTGTTATTTATTTTACACAGATTGTGTGCAGATATACTCTCCCCTCGTTCCTGAATACTTCTTCACGGGTTAAGAAGGTCAATCCCGTTTCTTTCTTTAACATCTCTACATTGGTGGGAACATATTCCGTGTCCCATGTCAATTTAAAAAAAATCCGTATTTTAAGTTCTTCAGCCATTGCTTTTGCCTTAACAACATCGTTTTCATTATGTTCCATCAGTATATACTGCCACTGTAGTACAGGAAACGGCGAATTGTATTTTTGTTTGAATACATTCAACTTTTTTATATTGTCGATTACGGTATCAAAGTCTCCATTTACTCTGTAAAGGGAATATGTTTCTTGCGATGCACCGTCAATCGAGATCGTAATAAATCTGAAATTATATCGCACCAACGCTTCCAGCATCTCATCGGAAACTTGATTAAGGTTGACTCCGTTGGATGCATGTAATTCGATATTATTTTCAAAGGCATATTTGATGATTTGAAACAGATCGGGGTTAAGGAATATTTCGCCGCTGTTTGATAATTCTATGATTTTTACAAATGGATTGTTTTGAATGAATTTCTCGAAATCCGAAAATTTTAAATAGCCTCTTCCCATTGTACCATAATTGCATTTCCGCATGTAACATGATTTACATGCCAGTTGACACAAAGTAGAAGCGTCAATCCTGACTTTTCGAGGCAGGGGGTCTTCAAATATTCTCATTAACTCGTCATGGCTGAATACTTCCCGGTCATGACTATCATACCGTTTGGTAATAGTAAGAAAGTGGTGTGTCATTTTTCGGATTTTCAGTCGAGCCGACATTTTTTTGCGCTCAGGCATCAAAGCTCTTTTCCTTAAATAATAGCGTATTCCTTCCCAATCAAAATTTTGATCTTCTTTGAAATTCACGACAGCATCGAATACCGTATCATCGAGATTCTCCAAAATACCATCTTCATCTCCTTTTACAAAATGATTGCGCAGTAAATAGATGATTCCTGAACCGATTCCCAGCAAACCGTTTCCTGTACACATCGGCATGGCCGGATGAACGTTTTCTAAAACATGGTTCAACAGATATTCCGCCTGATTCCGAAATGTCTGACCAAAACAGTCACCCATAATATACAACCCGATGACTTGCCCTATCCTGGCATGTCCTGTTTCGGCTTCACCGACTTCAGGCAATTGCGGCGATTTATGCCTGTTGATAAAAGCGATTTGATATTTTTGTCTGATTATATTGGCATATCCTTTTTGTTCAAGGCGCTTTGCCTGTGAAATCTGATCCGGATGCCAACGGTACGACATACATATATCGGGTAAATTTTCGATCCGACCCATCAGGCTTAAGCGGCAAATCAAATCGTAGTCGGATGCATATATATACTGTTCATCATAACCACTTAAACGCTTTATGACATCGGAGCGAACTAACAGTGACGGATGCAGCATACAACTGTCATTGAGCAGTGCAGCTTGAATTTCAGCATGTAAAACAGGCTTCTCTGAAATACGATCCGTACCCAACAAAGTATATTGTGTTCCTGTGGCCAATACATCGGGGTTGTTCTTCATACAGTCAAACTGTATCCTCAAACGGTCGGGTAGTGCAATATCATCAGCGTCCATTACAGCCATGTATTTTCCTTTCATCAGGCGTATCCCGATATTACGGGAAGGATAGGTACCTCTGTTTGCTGCGTTCCGTACGGCAATTATTCGATCGTCTGCAAATGATTGAATGATATCCCATGAATTGTCTGTTGAACCGTCATCGATAATGATGAACTCGAAATCGGCAAATGTCTGATTCAAAATGCTTGATATAGCCTCAGACACGAATTTCTCCGCATTATGCACAGGCATAATGACGGAAATGGCGCAGAAATTATTTTTGTGTTTCACCTTATTTGTCTCCAAATTCACTTGGTCGTTTTTTTTGTTTGGTATATTTTTTCCTTCCCGATCCGGAATTTATCGGGGATTGGACGGTACAAGTCAAGTGGTTCTGAATATTTTCGTTTGAACCGTACTAAGTGGTAAAGCATTGCTTCAAATTGTTTGCGGTAAATCAATGTCCCTTTTTCCCATAGCATATTACCTGCAAATCCTTCAACGATTTGAAATTCAAAATACGCTTTCAGTTTGTTTGCTTCCTGCAAACGCCTGACAACATGTGTCATGCTTTCTACTTCGGTCCGGATTTGGCTGTAATGTTGGCCTTTGGCAAATGCGTCGAATGCAAAATTGGTTTCATCGAAGAAAAAATTACGGGGGTCTGTAAAAACTTTCTTGTAATCTTTGCTTTGTCGGAACAATTCACGCATATACGGAATATTACGATAAAGAGAAAAACAGCCCGTCAAGTAATCATGGCGGGCGCTGATTACGTCATACTCATTCAGCAGTTTATCCGTCATAAATGCACGGATATTGCCGAAAATTATATCAATATCGCAATAACCCCAAAAATCGTATCCCTTGATAAAATCCGAGAAGACAGTTCCGTAAGCAGGTTTGAAATCGCACAGCTTATATCCCGATTCTACAGCGACTTCAAACCCCAGCGATTTGGCAGCGTCGGCTCTGAATTGATCAAGTGAATAAGGGGTTAATTTTACGTTGGGTGGTAATTCAAGATTCGGATCGTCGTTGTCTGTCAGAAGCAGGAAATCAACCGTCGGATTATAACGGCATGAATGAAGAAAGTATGGGAAATACCAGGGGTATTTGCCTAAATAGGTGATGATGAGTATGATGCGGGGCATAATAAAAAAAATTATAAGTTAAGCAGAAATGATTTTCAAACGATCCTCTATTTTTTCAATGTTGCAATTACTATCACAGGATTATCTTCTTCGTCTAAGTGTTTCAAAAGTTCTTTTAACTTTTGGTGCGCTTGAGGATCCTTGATTTCGTGAGCGGTAAAATATGTATCCGTTAAGTACTCTTTCATTTCGTTCGCCTGCCAAACATCAACCAGTTCATTAGCCGAAGAATAATATTTTGGCCAAAAAGGCAAGCCACCATCTAAATCATTGATTAATCCACGTCTTCGCAATACAGGATCCGTATCTAAAAGCTGTGTTCTTTGATTGATAATGTCATATATTCCAAGATGACTTTTGCTGTCTGACTCAATAAAATTTTGAACGCCAACAGGTGGTGGTGGATTATACTTCTCGGGGAAAGAATAATTTCCGGAGAGATTTCGTGCTTCATAACTAAAAAAAACATAATTGGGAGAGCCAACCATAGGTATTGGAAAATAAGGCACAAAAATTACTTTTAGTTGGGATACTTTTGGTGGTTGGGGCGGATTAATCATTCCCGGATCTTCTCTGTCTTTTATACTGTAAGCATATTGCCCCAAATTAAATACGAATTTGGGGATCAATTCGTTTTGTGTATTCAAACAGAATACTGTGTCGTTCGGCATTTCTTTCACATAGATGTTTTCCGATACACGGTAAGGTCTCATTGCCACTTCATTCGGATTACCTATAGTTACTCTTGTTCGATTAAATTGGACATAATTACGAAAAGATTTGACCACCTGGGCTGAGTCATTTATTAATTGAAAATTGTATTTTTCATTACCCATAAAGTTTAGTGTGTGTCCAATAAACAAATTATCATGTGCAAAAAAAACATTATTCATTCTATTCGTATATTCGGATGCAGACGGATGATCTTGTAATTGCAACTGGGTTTGAGGCATTTTAAATGACCGACGAAAAGCGCCATTATACGAGTATTCTATTAAGGAATAAAGTGCATTAATATACAAAGATTGTTTGTTTTCATCTATGGATAAACCATGTATATATTGATATTCTTCAGGCCCTTGTCCAAAATTTCCAATCTTGCAAATAAAACGACCATCACGACCAAAAGCATAACAAAATTTGTATTTGTTGCCTGCTATAAAAATATGAGAAGAAGTTACAATAATATGGCTAAACCCGCCATCCCATTCGCTAATCAAACAGTCATCGCCAATCTCTAAAGGAATATATTCCAATTCATTTACAAAATCGCTGAGAGGTATTGCTTTATATTTGCCAAGATTTCGCACAATATCAATCACAGCGATACTGTCTGTCTTAACATTAGAGTTGTGTCGGCAACCATACAACAAACAGAAAAACATCAGAATCAGGATAGTTTTAAAAAATGCACACATAACGCTTTAAAAAATCAAACAAAACAATACCTCTCACTGTCTAACTTTGTGCAAACATCCTAATAGATTTTGTCCAAATCCAACAGCGAGAGGTAACAATCCTTTTCATAATTAAACTACCCACTTAGGTGAATAATTTGTTGTAATTATGAAATTCAATTACAATCCTGAGGACTTGCACAATCAACTCCAGGGCAACTCATTGTTGCACATTCTTCAGCAGTAACACCAGGAGGGCATGCAGCCCACCATTCACGACCATCACATATACAATAACATGATACACCTGAGCCTCCCAAAATGTTCTTCATTTCTTTCGTGCTCAGCACTTTTTTTAGGCCGTCAATACTAATAAATTTACATTCCATACTCATAAATATAAAAGTAATGGGTTAAAAACTCTTTGTTGCTCTTCTGCAATAATTGATCAGATTATTACTCCATGCCCCGCAACAAGTTAAGGCAGAGGGATTATTTAATGTTCACATCAAATTCTGAAAAAAATTGCAAGTCTTCGATTTTATAGTTTTCAGGCAGTTTATAGCCGTTGATCAAAATCGTGGGCGTTGCCCTTAACTGCGTTTTCTCTTTCCATGCTACATGTTTCTGAAATTCCTCTTCAATCGCTGGATTGGATATGTTCAATTGAAGTTTTTCAAAAAACGCTTCTTTTAACGCTTTCCCTTTGGTAAACCAGTCGGAAAATAATTGCCATGCTGCATCCTCCTGCCCCCTCCTAAGGGGGATAGTCTCTTTTTCAAAGAAAAGGGAGTCGAAATATGCTGCAATCATATACCGGTTGGCATAGTTTAAATCTTCGTTGAAAGAGGAGAAGATATATTGTATACAAATATTCCCTTTGGTTTCTTTTAGCAACTTTTCTACTCTTACGTGCATCTTGGCGCAGGGGTTGCAAAATGGATTGGTCAGGATAGTAATTATCAATTTGGCGTCAGGATTACCGAAAAGAATTTGCGTGTCGGATCGGCTGACTTCATAAAAAGGCTGTTGCAGGAGCAACGTCTTGAAAAGCTCGTCATTGGCCTTGAGACTGTTGATTTCCTGACGGAGCCGAGCCACTTGATTTCCTTCACTCAGTTTGGGGAGTAAGAGGTTGAGCGTGAATATCGGAATGACGTAAATGCAGCCGACAAATATCAATTGATAAATAAAAATTGAGACCTCTAATTCCCCCTGCCCCCTCCAAAGGGGGATATTGATATAGCCAAAAATCAGGTTGATAAGAAAGATTGTCCATAACAAAATTTGTACGATCAGGCAAAGGGGACACCAATGACGGGCTTTGACTTTCTGATACCATATACTCCAAACTGTGTAGGGGAGCGCTAAAATATTTACAATAGCTGAATAAAGTAACTGGTGCGGCAAAAACAGCAAGATAATCGTATTGGCCACAAAATATCCCATTCCTATTTCGCTCCATCCGAAAACTCCAAACAGTTTGGCGGCATCGGATTCCAATACATTATTACAGTCGCTTTGGCTGAAAAGGGTGCAAATCTTGTAGGCATATCGGCTTTCAATATGCAGTTGTTTCAGTACCAACAGGTAGCAGATATAAATGCCGGTCAGGTTGACGAGTAAAAGTAAAGAGAAGCCTAAAAGTCCCTCCCTCTGCCCACTCCAAAGGGAGATAAAAACGGGGGAAATGTAAGTATTTATGTATGCAATGCCCAAAAACAGGATGCACGCTAAAGCGAGGATAGACTTTTGAACGAAAGTCAGCAGGCCTTTTTTTCGATGTATGGTATAATCAGGTTCGATAGAATCGGACGATGGTTCAGCCAAAAGGGCTATGCCTGACCATGATTGAATAAATTGTACAACAGGAATAGAAAATTTCTTGCCATTGCGGAGATAATGCACTTTTTCAGGGTCTATGCCATAGACCCCTACGAAATCTCCACCCATATATGCGACAAATGGACATTCAATATTGAAAATATCCTTTTCCTTGTCTTCGATTTGTGTTCCGGCATTCCGAACGCCATAGTCTGTTAATATCTTCGACAGTCCGTACAAATTATTTTTATGCGGATGCTCGTTGAAGTATTGATTCGAAAACGATTTGGTATGTTTTACTTTCAACAAATCTAAAAATGTTACGAATGTATTCATTTTTTATTATCCAAAATCCGGCACAAAGATACGTTCGAAAAATAGACAAAACAATAGCGGTTTTCCGCTATCTTTTTACAGGATCTGAGTTTTCATTGTTGTTCCGTTTCTGTTGTTCCGTTTCTGCCATTGATTCGGGATGAAATAATAAACGATGGTTTGTTGCATAAATAGTAGCCTGTATGCTATTGTCCACCTTTAGTTTTTCAAAAATATGTTTCATTGTATTGTCAACCGTATTCATTTCTATACACATGATCTCGGCTATCTCTTTCCGGTTCTTCCCCTGTTTCAACCACATGATCAATTCTCTTTCACGAGGGCTTAATTTAATGTGCTTTACCTGTTTCCATCTTGCAAATTGCCTTGAATATTCGCAGAAAAACTTCTTTTCTTTAAAATGAATGCGTAAGTTTCCGGATGTTTTAATTACTGATTCGGACAACAGGCAGAGTCCAAATCTTAATTGCCGGTTTACCCAAACCGGCTTGATTTTCAAATACGCCATCAAATATTGAGCCGATTTTCTAAACTTCAAACTGTTTTTAATACGAAAAGTACATGAAAAATAATGCACTTCATCTTGCTTGAATTTCTGTTCGTGCAAACTTAATAAAATGGTGTTGTGCATTTCAGTCCATAAAAAAATGTCGTCAGGATGAATCGCTTTTTCGAAAAACCGATAACCCATACTTGTTACTTTTTCATGCGAATAACCACATAAGAAAAAATCGTGGTTACCCACATTATAGAAATTTCGTTTTTGAAAATCAATGATCAATGATGCTTCTATCATCATATCCGTAAACTGTATATGATCTAAAAACACATCATCTTTAGGCTTAACATCTATTGGAATGTCTTTATAATAATCATCTAAAGTTGGCACCATATTTACTCTTTTAAAAAATGTTTTGCAAAGTTACGATTAATTAATAATACAAAAGTTATAAAAAAACAAAAAAATAAAGCAAGACTAAAAGAGCAGCAGAAATTTGATTTTTCATCTCCTCAAATATACGCTTTTACTGTTTTTTGCGTTATAAGATGGCACTGCTTATATTATAATGTAATGATAGAGTATATTAAGGGAGATATCCGGGAGCTGGCGCCTGCCCGGATGATATTGGAATGTAACGGAATAGGGTATGAAATACATATTTCGTTGACTACTTTTGACGCTTTTCGAAGCCTGCCGTCCGGCATTGTTTATATACAGGAAATAATCAGGGAAGATGCCCATTTATTGTATGGGTTTGCCACAAAAGAAGAACGCGAATTGTTTCTTTTACTGACTTCTGTCTCAGGAGTAGGCCCTAATACGGCACGTACTATTTTATCGTCAGTGACTCCTGATGAGGCGATTCAAATCATCGCTTCGGGCGACGAAAAAAGCCTGACAATGGTCAAAGGCATTGGCTCAAAAACAGCACAACGTATCATCGTAGACCTGAAAAATAAAGTAAAATCCGGCGATGGAAAAATAACTCAAATATCGCGTTCAGAGCGTTCGGAAGTGGCCGAAGAAGCCGTTGCAGCATTGGTGATGCTCGGTTTTCAAAAAGCGGCTTCACAAAAGGCGGTTGAGATTATCCTGAAAAAATCGTCCGAAACAAAGGTGGAACAGATAATTAAAACAGCGCTCAAAATGCTTTAATCATATTTGTGTTGTGCAGGCTGTGAAATATTCTATTAACATCCCCATAGCCCCCTTCAAAGGGGGAATTAACCAGAGACCTTTCAAAAGGGGTATTTGCCGAAGTCCCTTCAAAGGGGGACTTTGTTTACATCTTTTCAAAGCAGGTCTTTGCTTACCTCCTTTCAAAATGGGAATGGGCTGTCATTTCTTGATTGACATGACACGCAGGTTTAGGCAGATTGCCTTGTTGGGATTCATAGCATGTTTCATTCAATCAGTAAGTTACGGACAAAACACCGTTTCGTCCGACACTGTTCCACGTAATCCATTTACCAAAACTGTCCCGCAAGAAATTAAAGATCTGACCGATCGCACCCCCGCCGAATTGCGTGATCCTGAAAATCTGACAAGGACAATTGAGTACGACCTGCATACCGGTATGTACATTGTCCATACAAAGATTGGCGATATGGAATTGGGTACTCCCATGGTGCTGACACCCGAAGAATACCGCGACTACATTTTCGAGGAATCCATGCGCGACTTTTACCGCAAGATGAATGATGATTATTTCAAAGACCAATCGTCCGGAAAAATCAACCTTACCGACCTGCAATTCAATATCGACGCCGCCGATAAGATATTCGGGCCGGGAGGCGTCCGCTTAACATCGCAGGGATCGGGTGAAATAAAAATGGGTTTCAAAAATTCAAATACCAAAAATCCTTCATTGCCGGAACGTTCGCGCAACCGCACATTTTTTAGTTTCGACACCAACGTACAACTGAACATGAGAGCCAGTGTAGGGACAAAAGTAAATTTTAACCTGAATTATAATACGCAGGCCTCGTTCGATTTCGACGCTCAAAAGATTGGATTGAGGTATGGCGGCGAAGAAGACGAAATACTTAAAAACATCGAAGCAGGTAATGTAACGCTGAACACGGGAAATACATTGATACGGGGCGGCGTTTCGCTGTTCGGTGTCAAAACAGAATTGCAGTTCGGAAAATTGCGCGTAAGCGCACTGTTGGCACAGCAGGAGGGACAAAGCAAAACCATTTCGACCAAAGGAGGAGCACAAACCAATAATTTTGAAATCAATATTGACCAATACGACGACAACCGTCACTTTTTTCTGGGCTTCTATTTCCGTGATAACTACGACAATGCATTGGCCAAACCGCCCTATATCGCATCGGCCGTAACCATCAACCGCATCGAGGTATGGATAACCAACAAACGCGGCAATTACAATCAAGCCCGTAACATCGTTGCATTCACCGATTTAGGCGAACACGACCGCATCTCGAATAATCAATTTTACCCTTCCGGTTTAATGAAAATTCCTTACAACGATGCCAATTCGCTTTATCAACAACTAAGCGAATATCCTGATGCACGCGATATCAGCAAAGTAAATCAGGTGTTTGGCAGTTTTCTGACAGGCGGATTTGATTATGAAAAAGTCGAAAGCGCACGCAGGTTGGAAAACAATGAGTATAGCTTTAATAAACAATTGGGTACCATTTCGTTACAAGCACAGTTGCAACCCGATGAAATATTAGCCGTCGCCTATGAATACACCTATAACGGAACAGTCTATCAGGTCGGGGAATTTTCGACCGACAAGACAGACAAACTGACTGAATGTCTTTATCTTAAACTATTGAAAGGTACCAGCACATCGCCTGCGATGCCCTTCTGGGATTTAATGATGAAAAATGTGTATTCCTTAAATGCATATTCGGTTCAAAAAGACAGGTTTCGATTGGATATTATGTTTAGAAGTGATACACTCGGCACCTATATCAATTATATTCCTGATGGTAATATAGCTGACGAAATTCTGTTAAGGGTAATGAATTTAGACCGCTTAGACATTAATAATGAAGCACATCCCGACGGTTTCTTCGATTATTTGGAGAATGTAACCATTCAATCCGCAACCGGTAAAGTAATTTTTCCTGTAGTTGAACCTTTTGGCTCGCATCTGCGCAAAATGATCGGAAACGATGCCATCGCCGACAAATATGTATTTCAGGAATTATACGACTCCACAAAAACCATCGCACAACAGACGGCCGAAAAAAACAAATTTATCCTGCGGGGTGAATACCGCGCATCGTCGTCGAACGAAATAAGTCTGGGTGCAACAAACGTAGCACGTGGATCGGTAGTCGTGACCGCAGGAGGAGCTACATTGCAGGAAAATG
>Ga0082212_10007775_pt1 | contig 14098 bp, 13 predicted proteins | sample TergutNt197P3_FD_71548 | JGI IMG/M metagenome (GOLD analysis project Ga0082212, IMG submission 71548) | Neocapritermes taracua P3 segment gut microbial communities from Petit-Saut dam, French Guiana - Nt197 P3 | ecosystem: Host-associated > Arthropoda: Insects > Digestive system > Gut ... | reverse complement strand
AGCTATTATCGACGCAGGCCTCAAGAGCCAAGTCAAGATCATAGTTGGCGGAGCCCCCATCACCCAGGAGTTTGCCGACAGGATCGGCGCCGACGCTTATGCGACCGACGCAGGCTCAGGCGCTGTCCAAGCTGTAGAGCTTGTCGGATAGGACAAACAACACAAACAAAAAATCAATCATTAAAGAAGGAGAAACACTATGCTGACAATTAGGCAGAACTTCATGGAGACTATCAGGGGCGGAAACCCAGACAGGTTTGTCAAGCAGTTCGAAGCTTTCCCAAGGCCTGTAGCTCCAACCCCAATAGCAAAAAGAGTACCTTCTGTCCAGAAAGGCGGTCCACCAGTCAAAAACGCTTGGGGCGTCACCTATACATGGCCGGAGCACGTTTACGCAGGAATGCCTGACCACATAAATAAAGAGAATATCGTTATCAAAGACATAGCCCATTGGAAAGACTATGTGAACGCGCCTGAGACAAACTTCCCTGAGGAAGAATGGCAAGAGCTGGCTGAAGCTTGCGCAGCAGTAGACCGCAATGAGATATTCTGCGGATTGACTGTAGCTCCAGGTCTTTTTGAGAATTGCCACCACCACATGAGCATGGACGTTGCTTGTGCAAACATGTTGCTTGAGCCTGAGCACATGAAAGACCTCATCAAGTACTTTGTCGAGTATGAGCTTAGGTATGCCGAGCAATTGATCAAGTACACAAAAATCGATCTTATGTGCCATCATGACGACTGGGGCGGCCAGTCCTCCACATTCTTCTCCCCAGCTATGTTTGACGATTTCTTCCTTGACGCCTATAAAGAGATCTATGGCTACTACAAGGCAAATGGCGTTGAAATAATCGTGCACCACGCTGACTCTTATGCGGCAACCTTGGTGCCCCAGATGATCGAGGTAGGCATTGACGTGTGGCAAGGATGCCTCAAGTCAAACAACGTGCCAGAGCTGGTCAAGAAATATGGCGGCCAGATCTCCTTCATGGGCGATATCAACAATGGCATCGTCGATGTGCCCGGCTGGACACCAGAGCTTATCAGGACCGAAGTCGAGCGGGCATGCAGGGAGAACGGCAAACTCTACTTCATCCCATGCATGACAGCAGGCGGACCTGGCGGATATTACGGAGTTGGACCAACTGTTGATGAAGAGATCGACAGAATGAGCCAGTTGATGTTTTAACTCAAGGTCTTTAATGCTTTAAACTTGCAAAGTGCCCTGCCAATATGGTTTAGGGCGCTTTGTTTATTGCTGGCTAAAAAAATCTGGTTTAAATGGCGCTTTCGCGCCTTGATAAAAAAATCCATTCTTTTCGTCCCTGTTATCTGCTCTGCTTTTGAATTAGTTCCTTCTAAATATAGGCATTTATTCATCCCAAACCCATAGCCCCGGTTCATCATTAACCGCAGTGATTGCACAAATGCAGGATTAGTGTTATGATTTGGATAGTTGCATAACAATGCAGCCATCCAATAAATACAGATGCGAAGTATTAAGCGAGGTATAAAAAATGCCGGAAACGAATGCAAGTTTTTTTGGCGATATGCAGAATTGGCAGAAACTCTTCGAAAAATTGGAGGCAGAGCACGGCGCAACAAAAGAAGAGTTCGACGGTTTTATTGATCTGTTATCTACAACCACATTATAATGCGAAAAATGAGGTAGCTACTATGGGAGAGGCCAGTGCCGAGAGGCTGTCAGTATACAAAAATACAGTCGCTTTGCAAAACACTAAAAGGATATTAAACGCTTCCACGGCTTCCTTGTGGACGATGTTTGATTCAGGTTACAGGATATCTGATGCAGCCCGTGACTATGAGAAAAGGCTTGATGCGACAAACAGGTTCCATGAGCGATATGGGTTTGATGTGTACAATAGCATATGGAGCAGCAATCCGCTTTTGATAAGCGATGCGCTTGGATACTCTATTTTTGAAATATCTGACGAACCGCTTTTAATCCAACCTAAAAGGAACGACGATTTCATCGACATGCCAGACATTGGAATGCTCGCCACAGATAAAAAAGAGGTTGTATGGACGAAATTGCTTAAGAACAAATATCCAAACCTTGATGTAGGCGAAGCAATTGCAATGCCTGCGCTCGAAGAAGCTTTCTTGGAATACCAGAAATTCCAGAATTACGTTAGAAAAGCCCAGGAGCTATTAACTCTCCAAAATGAAGCTTTATTGATGCAAAACGTGCCCGGCACTATTCGGGTGTCGACGCCTTTTGAAGAAAGTGGCATCCGCAATATTGGTTTTGAAAAATTGTCAATAGCGCTACGCAGGAATCTGGGCCAAATTGCTGATATTTGCGAGCAAGTCGGAATATCTAACTACGAGAGCTTGAGCCTTGGCCGCGGCACAAACCCTGGGCTGCCAAATGATGTCCAGCTTGTGCTTAACGCTGTTTATGCTGTCAACCCTAAACAGTTTGAATTGCTATATGTGCCATACTTGATGAAGCTGTTTGGATATGTAGATGAATACGACAAGATAATGTGGGTTTCAATCCAATCATCCACCGCAAAAATATGGGACTTTCTGAAAGACGCGCCAAAAGGGCATGTCATGTACTCAATCTCCATGGATGATATCCGCCAAGCCAAAGAGAAGCTGGGCTCCACAAGCGCGATATCCGGAGGGATGCCCACAAAGCTGTTGGGGACAGGCACAGTGGATGAGAATATCGAATTCCTAAAAAGGCTCCTTGATGATGTCGCTACAGATGGCGCATTTATTTTGGGGCAGGATATGGTGCTGGTTTATCCAAAAGATGCCAAACGCGAAAACTTGATGGCAATCTGCGAATACATGTCGGATATGCGTCTATGACCCATAAAGGCCTGCCAAAACGCCAAATGGGCATTGTCGATGCTGAAAAACTGCCTGTGGGCGATTGTGAGTCCAAAACAATTGCCCATGCCCGCTCCACCTCTTGGGCAACCACAGGCAGCTACAATGCTTTTGCCAAAAACCACTGCGCTGCTGTTCTGGCGACAAACTTGGCTTTGTACTTTGCCCACATTGGCTATCCCCAATTGAAAGAAAACAACACCATTGATGCCACTTTTTTTTCGCTATATAAACTAATCGGGAATGGGCCGGTCGCTAGGCTTGCCCCCAAAGCCGCAAGGTACTTCAGTGGCAAAGAAACTATTTTGAACTACAAACCAGTGCATTCCCAAAAGCTGGTAGCTGAAGCGATAGACAATAACAGGCTATGCTCTGTTTTGATATCAGACTGCCTTTTCAACTGGCATTGGGTAATCTGCGTAGGATATGTGCGATACAAAAGCGGGCGGTTTTTCATGCAAGTTGTAGATGGCTGGAACGACACCGTCGATAGATACTATGAGCCTAATTCAGGCAGCGCTTGGATGTATGCCACCCAGTTCTGGGCAAGCAGTTTGTAATAATACACAGCCGGAATTTAGCCAAAGTTTTTTTGATAATGTAGGTTGTTGAACTAGCACAATTTAGCAAAAGGCGGGTGCCCAAAGTGAAAAACTTCCGTTAGGGATACAAAACTTCAGAAAGATAATAGAAGGCGGATATGTCTATGTGGATAAAACAAGATATATATACGACCTCATTAATGAAGCAAGCTATTATTTTCTATCCCGGCCCAGGAGATTTGGCAAGTCCCTTCTGCTCGATACAATTGCCGAAGCTTTCTACGGAAACAAAGAGCTGTTCAAAGGGCTATGGATATACGGATCAGATTATGCTTTCCCCACACATCCGGTGATTCGCCTTGATATGGGCAAAGCATCAAGCGATACACCTGAAAGGCTGGAAGAGTCATTAATGTCAGTGCTCTCCAGGCAATCCAAGGAAGAAGGTTTTGACCTTGATGATAGAATTCCTTCAGTTTTTTGGGGCAACCTGGTTGAGGAGCTCAATAAAAATACGGGCAACGGGTTGTGGTGTTAGTTGACGAATATGACAAGCCAATTCTTGACCAGATTGGCGACCCTGGCAAAGCTAGCGCAAACAGGGAGGTGCTCCGCGGATTTTATGGCATACTCAAATCGATGGACCCATTTCTCCAATTCACTATGTTTACCGGCGTTTCCAAGTTTGGGAAGACTTCAATCTTTTCAGGCCTTGACAACTTGCATGACATTACATTGACAGAGGAATACTCAAACATATGCGGGATTGGCATTGAAGAGCTATCCACATTTTTCGGCGAGCATATCAAAGATGCTTCCAAAGCTAAAGCGCTTAAAGATATAAGCGATCTGGGCAATGAAATACTTGCTTGGTGTGACGGGTATTCTTGGGATGGCGAGACAAGGGTCATCAACCCCTTTTCACCGTTAAGCTTTTTTAAGCAAAAGAGGTTCTCCAGTTTTTGGTTCGCCAGCGGCTCTCCCAAATTCCTCATTGATCTGATAGAGGATAGGCTGGCTTCATACTTGGATATGGAAAATATAGAAATTTCAGAGTGGTCCTTGGACGTTGTTAGACTTGAAAACATACCGATAGCCAGCCTGATGTTCCAAACCGGCTATCTAACTATCGGCCAGGTGAGATATGACTTGGCAGAGCCCACATACCTGCTTCGCATACCAAACTATGAAGTCCAGATTGCTTTTAACATGCATATGCTGGCAATGTTGACAAAGAGCGGGGAAGAAGCTGCAAACAAGTCGCAAATCGGCTTGCAGAGGGCTTTCGAATCAGGGGATCTAGACAAGGCATTAGCGGTCTTGAAGAGCCTTTTCGCCTCAATCCCATACCAGATCCACATCGGGCAGGAAGCTTATTGCCACTCTATCTTTTACGCTGTCTTGAAAATAACCGGATTTGACATACAAGCTGATGTGTCCACAGCCAGGGGCAGGGTTGATGCTATTCTAGATATGGAGGAGTATGTCTATATAATCGAGCTGAAATACGAAGACTGCCCGGCAGGCGCAAGCGGGGAAACCAAACAGAAGCTGGATAGCAAAGTTTTGGCTGAAGGGATTGCCAAAATCAAGAAAAAGGGATACCACACAAAATATACCGGCAGCGGCAAGAAGATAATCCTTGCTTCTTTCGCATTTCTTGGCAGAGACAATATCGATATGGCTTATGAAGAACTGTAAACATGCTTCGGCAGCAAAGAAATGAAGCATTGAGTGTACAAATCTACGATATAAATCTCAAAAATCCCACGCATAGAATTATGCTGAATGGGTATTGTAGGCATAAATAAATTCTTGCACAGCTATATTCCGGTTTAATGTGACTGGTTTCAATTAGCTGTTTTCTGGTTGAAAATTATCCGGGATGATTATAACATATGGCGCACACCACATTAGACGAAGCTTTGGCTTGGGCTTCCAGCCAAATGCAAGACAACCCGTCTGCAAAACTAGATGCAATGCTTCTGCTTTGCAAAGCCACTGGCTTTAGCCGGGAATTTGTTATTGCACATGGGGCTCAAACAATTGACGATGTTGAAGAAAAAACTTTTGCGGCTGATATAAAAAGAAGAGCCGCTGGTTTTCCTTTGGCTTACATAACCAAAAAAAAAGAATTCTTTGGCATCAGCTTCTACGTGGATGAGCGGGTGCTCACTCCACGCCCGGAGACAGAGCTGCTAGTCCAACGCGCCTATGAGGCAGCCGTGGATATAAAAAACCCTAAAATCCTAGACCTGTGCTGTGGAAGCGGCTGTGTCGGGCTGACTCTGGCGATGCTCATCAAAGACGCTGATGTAACCCTCGCCGACATTTCTGCCGAAGCAGCCAAGGTAGCCATTCTCAACAAGTCAATGCTGGTCGGTGAAAGATCCAATGTGTCAGTTGCCACAAGCGACTTGTTTAGCGCATTCGAAGGCGAGCTCTTTGACGTGGTCGCCTCAAACCCACCGTATATACCTTCAAGAGACATATCTGGCCTTGCCGCTGAAGTTAGAAGCGAGCCAATGCTCGCCCTCGATGGGGGAGTTGACGGCTTAAGTTTGATCCGCAAAATCATCGAAGAGGCTCCAAAGCACCTAAAGCCCAAAGGGACTTTGGCGGTGGAAATCGGCGCCGGGCAAGCAAAACAAACCATGGAGCTGATGTCTAATGCCGGTTTTAAACAAGTCAGCGCCATAGAGGATTACAGCGGGATAGAGCGCATTGCCAGCGGGGTTTTGGTATAATCTACAATAGCCCCTTTGAGCGGGTTGCCTCGAGAAAAATCTTGACTGCGGCACTGGCTTCATCCAAGGTGTTTTGCCTTCCGATCGAGAAACGGATGCTAGCCCCGCCTTCCCCCCTGCCCATTGCCGAAATTACGTGGGAGGGCCCAATTGCGCCTGCGTCGCAAGCAGCCCCGGCTGAAACCTGGAGCCCGCGCATGTCCATGGCTGCCAGCATCATATCTGCCCTTCCCCCCGGAACAAAGAAATTCACAATCTCATCCAGGCAGCTCTCTTGGCTTCCATTGATTAAAATCCCGTTTCCTTCCCCCGCAATCCCATCAACCAGCAATTGTTTAATTTCCCGTATCCGCTCCCTGTCCCCGCTGCCGTTTTTAATGCATAGCGCTATAGCTTCGCCTAGACCGGCGATTTGTTCCACATTGAGGGTTCCAGGCCGTATGCCCCGCTCATGGCTTCCACCAAGCATCAAAGGTTCCAAGCATTCCACATCCTTGGCGTACAAAAAACCAACGCCCTTCGGTCCATAGCATTTATGGCCGCTTGCAGACAGCATGTCTATTCCCATGCAGACCACATCTATGCCAATCTTCATAAAGCTCGCAATAGCGTCAGTATGGAATGTTGCCCCGTATAAATGGGCAATATCCGCCATTGCCGCAATATCCTGCACAACCCCCGTTTCGTTGTTGGCATGCATAATAGAGACCAGCTTGGTGTCTGGCGTTATCGCAGCCAGTAGGGATCTTGGGCTGATAATGCCATCTTGCCCTGGCTTGAGATAGGTGAGCCTATACCCCTCTTTTTCCAGCTGGCTTGCCGGAGCAAGAAGCGAACTGTGCTCAATTGCGCTCGTTATAATATGGGCAGGCTTTGGCAAGCTTCGGCAAAAACCAAGCATCGCCATGTTGTTTGCTTCCGTGCCAGAGGATGTGAAGCAAATTTGGGCCGGGTTTGCACCAATTGCTTTGGCTGCAATTTCACGTGTTTTTTCAATGACAGCCATGGAAGACTGCCCCGCAAAGTGGAGGGATGACGGGTTTGCGTAATTTATCGCCATAGTTTCTGCAACGCGCTTGACCACTTCCGGGTAAGGCATGCTAGATGCCGCATTGTCAAAGTAGTAATTCTGTGCCAAGTTTCCCGCTCCTTGTCTCAATCATTGCCCCGCTTTTCTAATCTCTGCAAAGAAACCGGAAAGCAGCTTTGAGCATTCCTCTTCTTTTATCCCTGCATACACCGCAAGTTTCTTTGCGCTTGGGTGGGACTGCAAAGAAAAAAACCCCCCTGCTGCGCCATAAGCGAAATCAGGGGCCCCGTAGCATAGGGTGCCCAAACCAGCTTGAATTATAGCCCCCATACACATGGGGCAAGGCTCTAATGTGGCAAAGATCGACATATCGGCGAGTTTGCCCGCCCCATGTGAAGCGAACACCTCATGCAATGCTCTCATTTCAGCATGCATAAGGGGATTGGCTTGCTTCTTGCCTGTGTTATGGGATTTCGCCACAAGAGTCCCGGAACCGTCGAATATGGCGGCTCCAACCGGCACTTCGCCCTCGCTGTAAGCGGCTTTTGCCTCGCTGATGGCAACATCCATACAAGATTCCAAGCTGGAATACAACATGATTTTTGCCTCCAATATGTTATAATGTCAGCAAATGTCAACACTAAATATAATAATATCATTTAATTAACCAGCACTCTAATTAATCTTAGGTGAAATAAAGGAGGGGTATGTAATGGATTTTACTAAATTACAGAATGGCTCGGATATCAGGGGTGTGGCAATGGGCGAAGGTTTGCAGCTGTCCAATGATGTTGCTTTTGCGATTGGCGCAGCATTTGCGCTTTTTTTGAAGTCAAAAGGCTTCAGCAGCCCAAAAGTCTCAATCGGCAGGGATCCAAGGCTGACCGGCGCCGAACTGTCTGTGCATTTGGCAAAAGGCCTGTACTCCCAAGGGGCAAGTTTGGTCTATGACTTTGGCATATGCACCACCCCTGCAATGTTTGAATCCACCCAAGACAGCGAGCTGGACTGCAGCGGGGCAGTGATGGTCACTGCCAGCCATTTGCCGGCTGACAGGAATGGTTTCAAATTCTTCACGAAAAGCGGCGGCACAGACGCAAGCGACATCGCTGAATTGTTGGATATTGCAGCAACAGTGAGTGTAGGCCCCAACATTGACAACGCTTCACACAAAGTGGATTATCTCGATGTTTATGCCGCAAACCTGGCAAGGTTAATCCAGCAAAAAACGGGATTAAAAGCCCCTTTTAAAGGATTTAAAATTATAGTTGACGCAGGCGGCGGCAGCGGCGGTTTTTTTGTGGACAAAGTGTTGAAAACTTTGGGCGCCAACACTTCCGGCAGTGTGTTCATAGAGCCTGACGGCACATTTTCCGGGCATGTGCCCAATCCAGAGGATTTAAACGCCTTAAGCGAATTTGCGGAGATTGTCAAGGCAGAAAAAGCCGATTTGGGCATCATATTCGATACTGATGTAGACAGGGCTGCCATTATCGACAAAGGAGGCGGGATAATCGGGCGCAGCAAACTCATCGCTTTGATGTCATCGATTATCCTGGCAGACTATCCAAATACTACAATTGTGACTGACTCAGTGACCAGCATATCCCTGAAAAGCTTCATAGAAGACAGGGGAGGCGTCCATTGCAGATATATGAGAGGCTATAACAACGTCATCAAAAAAGCTATAAGCCTCAATGAAGAAGGCATCGACTCCCAAATGGCCATTGAGACCAGCGGCCATTGCGCGCTGAAGGAAAACAGGTTCCTTGATGATGGGGCATACTTGGCTGTGAGGGTCCTAGCCCGCTTTGCTTCTTTGGCAAAAGAGGGCAAAAGCCTTTCAAGCGACCTTGCAGGATACGAGGACCCCAGATATGAGTTTGAAGCGCGCATTGATATCGCCAGCGAGGACTTCAAGAAAGCAGGGGCAGGAGTAATAAAAGCTTTCTCGTCATTAGCTGAAAACACCAATGGCTGGGAGATCGAGGAGCCAAATTATGAAGGTGTGCGCATCAATGCTACAGCGCTTGGCGCGTGGATACTAATGCGCATGAGCCTCCATGACCCGGTTATAGTCATTAATGTTGAAACCCAAGCGCTAGGCTCTGTCCCCATATTAGCTAATTGGTTGCGAGAGTTCTTTGAAAAGTTGCCGGACGCAAAGCAATTCAAGACCGGGGAGATTGATAAATATGCAAGCTAAGACACCAAAGAAAAAACCCCTGCAAGGCATTGCAGTCTCTGTTATCCTTTTCTTGGCTGTTATAACGATGGTCTTTGTTTTAATCAACAATTTCTACATCGATTGGCTTTGGTTTGGGGAGTTGGGCTACAGGCAAGTCTTTTTCACCGAGCTTGTGACAAAACTCAAATTGGCAAGCCCGTTGTTTGTCATTTTCGCTATTGCCTGCTGCATTAGTTTCAAGGTGCTTGCAAAGCTGTTTTTCTCCAATAGCCGGATAGTGAAAACTCCCAGCAAGCTAACAAAGGCTATGCCTTATTTATTGGGGATTCTTGCGGCGCTAGTCCTTTCAATATCAGTAGCTGGCAGGTTATGGCAGGAGTGGCTGTTCTTTTCGAATTCTGTAGATTTCGGTGTTGTTGACCCGGTTTTTGGAAAGGACATATCTTTTTTTGTCTTTAAGCTGCCGTTCTACAACAGCCTTTTGTCAATGGGCATAGCAGGGCTCTTTTTCGTAGCCCTCATTTCCATCGCTGTGACACTGTACACAAAAACCAGTAAATTGGTGGTAGAAAAGAAACACGGGGATGATGTGGACTACAAGCCCGCTTTGGAAGCCGTCTGGGATGCCGTGCGCATCCAAGTGTCTTTGTTCGCGGTAGGCTTTTTTTTGCTCTTGGCTGTCTACTACTACCTGAACAGATTCAAGATAGTCTCCTCGCCAGGAAATTTGATATACGGGGCAGGATATACTGATGTCAACGTGCTGAAGCCTTTCTACCTGGTAAGGATTGGATTTTGCTTTATCGCAGCAGGATGCCTTATGGTCTTTGGGCGCAAGAAAAACATCAAGCCTTTGGCGATAACACTGGCAGCCTTTATAATAGCAAATATGGCTGGCTCATTAGTATTGTGGGGTTATGAGACCTATATTGTCGCCCCGAACCAATTCTCAAGAGAGTCGGATTATATATCATTCCACTTGGAGTATACAAAGAAAGCGTATGGCATTGATGATGTCCAAGCGATATTTTTTGATGTTGACTATAGCCTTACAGCAGAGGACATTGAAGCCAACAAAGTCACAATCAACAATATCCCGATAAACGACTACAGGCCCACCCAAGACACCTACAATTCCTTGCAAGCCATCAGGCCATACTACTATTTTAACGACATTGATGTCGACCGCTATATGCTGAATGGCGAGTATATCCAAGTCTTCCTGTCACCAAGGGAAATGGAAACCAGGAGGCTCGCCTCAACCGCCCAAAACTGGATCAATACCCAGCTCAAATATACACATGGATTCGGGGTGGCAGTGTCGCCCGTAAACCAGGTCACAGCCACCGGGCAGCCGGCGCTTATATCAAGGGACATCCCAACCGTTACAGCATACCCTGCCTTGGCGGTTGAGCAGCCACGGATTTACTTTGGCGAAATCACCCACAACTATGTCGTGGTCAACACAAAAGCCAAAGAGTTCGACTACCCTTCCGGCTCCGACAATGTGGAAAATGTGTATTCCGGCAGAGCCGGCATTCAATTGTCTTTGCTCAACAAGTTCGCATTTTCGATAAAATACGGCACTGCAAAGATGTTTTTGTCTACTGATGTCACCAATGAGTCCAAAATCTTGATAAACAGGGATGTAGTCACAAGGGTCAAGAAAATAGCGCCGTTTTTCCTTTATGACGAGGATCCATATATCGTGATAGCAGACAATAACTTGTATTGGATCATGGATGGCCTAACCACAACAAACAAATACCCTTATTCACAGCCGTACGACAGTTATGGAAACAATTACTTGCGCAACTCAGTGAAAGTAGTCGTGGATGCCTATAATGGGGATGTCTCTTTCTATCTGGCTGAGGAAGATGACGCAATCGCCAAGGCATATGAGGGCATTTTCCCAAACCTCTTCAAACCAATGTCCCAGATGCCGGAATCGATCAAATCCCACATGAGATACTCCGAGGCCCTATTTGATGTGCAAGCGAAAATGTATGGCTCCCACCATATGAAAAACCCTGGAGTGTTCTACAACAAAGAGGACACTTGGCAAGTCGCCACACAGCTCTTCCAAGGGTCGACAGACCCTGTTGAAGTCAACGCTTCCTACATCATAATGAAGCTTCCCGACAAGAGTGAAGAGGAGTTTCTCCTTATGATCCCCTATACCCTCCTTGGCAAGGACAACATGGTTTCTTGGCTTGCTGGTATGTGTGACGGAGACAATTACGGAGAGCTGGTTGTCTACCAGTTCTCGAAACAAAGCGTGGTATACGGCCCTATGCAGATTGAAAAGAGGATAGACCAAGACACGGTTATCGCCCCCCAACTCAACTTGCTTGCCCAGCAAGGGGCAACTATATTGAGGGGCAATATGCAGACTATACCGATCAACAACAGCGTCCTTTATGTTGAGCCGATATATATCCAGGCAACCAGCAGCGAGCGCAATATACCTGAAGTCAAAAAGGTTATTATCAGCTATGCTGACAAGATTGTAATGGCGGACACTTTGACGCAAGCCCTTGAGTCTATTTTTGGCAAAGTCGCAGCGGCAACACCAGAAACCCCGCCGGGTGAAAAACCTGGTGGCGAGGTGGCAACCCCGTCAAACCAATTGGCTTTGGAAGCCCAAAAGCTGTACAACGAAGCCCAAAATGCTTTAAAGAACGGGGATTGGGCGCTATACGGGCAACGAATGTCCCAGCTGGAAGCTGTTTTGCAGCAACTGGTTGACACAAGTTCGCCGATGCCATTGGAGTCAACAGAACAAGGGCAAGAACAAGAGCAAGGGCAAGATCAAGATCAAGTACAAGAACAAGTACAAGAACAAGTACAAGAACAAGAACAGGTTCAAGAACAAGAGCAAGAGGAGGCTCCGGCAAGAATACAACTTGAAACCATCCCAACAGACCTTCCAGAGAATGAAGGCTGACAAGCAACTAAAAAAGTGCCCCAGATGGGGCACTTTTGGATTTTAAGAAAACAACAAAAACGATTCAAAATTGCTCAATCAAACCATACTTTGCGGGCAGCCTCATTTCTGCACTCTGCCTCGTCAAAAGCCATCTCCTTTGGCCAAGAATTGCTAAAGGACCAACGTGGCACTATCATGTTGAACTCCCTTGTGAGAATCCTATATAACTGAGGATAGCTGGCGATCTCTTCCTCAAAGACTTCATTGCCCACTTTCCTGCGGAAGGTTGTTCCATCGACAACAATGCTGCCTGTCTCAGTGCGAAGCCGGACAACACGCCTGTCGCTGTTTTGTGCGACTTCGTTTGAGTGGACAAACTCAAGCAAGGTATGCGGATGTAGATACACACAGTAAAAATCTGATTCTGTGCCGTCTGGCGCATGCTTGACCAGCGTGATATCCCCAAACTGGGCTCCATCATGGTGGCGGATCGAAAAATTGTATCCGCAGATATCTTGGATGCCTGGCTCGTCAATGTCTACAGGGCCTTCAGCGCATCCTGCGCCATACCCCACATCACAAAGGTAGCGCTTGCCTTCTATCATAACGATTGTCGTCCGGTGGCGCATGGGGATGTAAACTTCCCTGCCAAAAAGCAGGCGGCCGGCAAGGGGGGAGCATTCATAACCTAGACCTTCCAGTATAGATTGGAAAAAACCATTAATTTCGTAACAATACCCTCCCCTGCGGTTAAGGACAAATTTCTCAAACAAGTACTCAGGCGCAAAGTCCACCTTACGGTTGTAGTCGCATGAATCCAAAGTCTCATAAGGTATAGCCATAACATGGGCTAACATTAACTTCTGCAAGTTTTCCTTGCTGGGCGAATAATCCCCATTTGGATCCAAACCGATGCGCTCCAGCGCCATTCCAAGGTGTGGCAGCGGCAAGTAGTACTCAGGCCTGCCTATTGAATATCTTCCATCGTCAAGTGACAAAGCTAAGGCTCCCTTCAATATTAAATAATACGGGCAATTTACCCAAGCGCCAGCTGAAGTGGCTAGCTACAATCTATTGTACAGGTATCCTGGCTGTCTATGCGCAAAATGCCAATCGGTTTAGTTTTTCTTTGGCATTAACTTTCTGTAAAGTTGTTTGAAGGTGGATTTCATCCTGGCAACGTGTTAAGCCAGCATTTGGGCATACAATTACAATGAGATTTATGGTGATTAGTAGCAAGGGTCCATGAACCGCGAATTTATCCGCTTAAGCTGTTGTTTGTCTAGCGCAGTATATCCCGTCTTGGTGTATAACTAAACTAGATGGGGCGGGCAGCAAAAAAGGATGTGGTTTGCTGTTCTTTGACAAGCCCAAACAGCTGCTTGGAAAAACTTTACATGCTGCCTAGGCAATATAGCCGATGCCCGTAAATGCTTGTTATTATCAGTATGAACTTTCAGCACATCGTTAAGCGGAAAACGAAAATCGGGACAGCTTACATTAACGCTTTGAACGGCTATTCGCGCCGTTGAAATCTACCGCCAATGGAGGTGATTGAAGATGAAAACGATTTGCAAAATAGAGCAGGAGGTCAATCAAATCCAGCATGCGATTTATGAAAAAACAAAGGATATGGCCCCGGTACAATTAACAGAGTATTATAAGGAAAGCACAGAGGCCACGATACAAAAATATGGCTTTAGAGGCTGTTTAATATGTCCATAAATGTCGATAAATGGTATAATAACGCTAAAAAGGCTGTTTACCATTATATGAGAAATAAATATCCAAGCG
>Ga0082212_10007774_pt1 | contig 14099 bp, 14 predicted proteins | sample TergutNt197P3_FD_71548 | JGI IMG/M metagenome (GOLD analysis project Ga0082212, IMG submission 71548) | Neocapritermes taracua P3 segment gut microbial communities from Petit-Saut dam, French Guiana - Nt197 P3 | ecosystem: Host-associated > Arthropoda: Insects > Digestive system > Gut ... | reverse complement strand
ACCATGAATATCAATGCAACCGACATAGCGGTCGTCAAGCCGGCAATAAGAAATGGATTGGCGCGGTTGTCAGCACCGCCCTGGAATAAGAAAATTGAGCCGAAGATTATGCATACCATACCTACGGCAGTAACAACTCCCCTTGAGCGCACGAATGCCTCGGCTATGATGAATGCAAGCGCAAGAATGATGAGTGACAGTCCAAGAGGATTGACCGACAGTGTGGAAAAGGCAAGAAAGGCCAGCAACCCTGCTATGATGCCTGCTGTTCCGGCAAAAAAGATGCCGGGGGTAAAAATCTCCACGGAAATACCAAATATGGACAGCATGAGCAATACGTATGCGAGATTTGGATCTGAAAGAGCAGAACGCAAATTGTCAACAGCATCCATAAACAAACCTCCGTCTGCTCGTATGTCAGAGCGCCAAAAATAGACAGCCTTTATACCATACATAAGTATAGCACATGGTTCCTGCGATGCGATACAAAATTATCACAATTTCTCAAACTTTTTCACGTCCAATTCCTGTCATCGTTTATTTATAACACACTTTAGTGTAAAATTGACTGATTGAAAGAATAGGATAGAAATATGCAGATTGAACGTTGCAAGGGTTGCACTGATCTAAGCGCGCAGGACATGTTGCGCTTCCGCAGTGTCGAGGCGGCTTTTCAGGAAACGGCCAGGAGTTATGGCTATGATGAGGTGCGTACGCCCACACTGGAATACCTCTATCTTTTCACCTCCGCAGGTACTTTAACCACAGGTATGCTGCGTCGTGTATACTCATTTCTTGACTGGGACGGGTGGAGTGGCGAGCGCGTAGTTCTCAAGCCTGATACTACAATCCCAACGGCACGGCTTTTTATTGAGCAGATGCAGCAGCAAGGCTATCCGGCACGTTTAAGTTACGTTACAAACTCATTCGTGTTTGAGGAAAGCGCCACAAAAGCGCGCGAGCGCTGGCAGTGCGGAGCAGAACTCATCGGCGCAGGCGGAGATATAGCAGATGCCGAACTGATTTCTTTTGCGTGTGACGCCGTCAAGCGCATGGGAATCGATAAAATTGAAGTCAGGCTTTCCCACGTCGGTTTATTACGCGAGTTGCTTGCAAGCTTGGGCTTAAATCACACTGAGCAGGATGACGTGCTAAGCCGTATCCTTGATGGTGAGTTGAGCGCCCTCGAAAGCATGCATGCCGCCAAAGGGCAGTCCCTTGAGGCTCTTCGGTTGCTACTCAACACAAAAGGTGACTCGGCCGCTTTCCTCAAAAACCTGCGCTCCCTTTTTGCATCAGATATCGCCGGGGTGCAGGATGAATTGAGTTCTTTCATAAAAACCATTGAGATGGTTGAGTCCATGGGGCTTGCATATCAAATTGATTTCACGTGCGGTAAAGGCTTTGAGTATTACACCGGAATTATCTTCAGACTGTTCGCCGGTGCGGTGAATGTAGGTGGCGGCGGACGTTATGACAGGCTTGTTGAGACGATGGGTGGCACCTCTGCTCCGGCAGCGGGCTTTGGGCTTTATATTGACCGTTTATCAGCACTTATCAACATCGACCATTTGTATATTCCTGTTTCGCAGCGGGTGAGCCTCAGTGTTGACCCCTCTGCTATGAAAGTCGGATGCGAGGTGGCTGACCTTTTACGCCGTGCGGGGCTTGTTGTTCTGATGGGTCCGAACGGCACAGTTGCGCATGATTGCGGCTGGGAGTTGCAGGTAAAACAGGATGAGCCGCAAATCGTACTGTTCAATTGCGCCACAGGCGAAAGGAATAACTGCTCTTCTGCCATTGAGGCCGTGGCGCTGGTTGGGTTGGTTTGAGAATGACTATACGCATTGCACTTCCAAAAGGAAGACTAATGCCACCCACGGCTGACATACTTGAAAAAGCAAGATGGGGCTTGGATGACTACAATGATAAATCACGCCTATACCGCCTGAAATCATCCACAAGAGGCGATATCAGCGCCAAGATATTTCAGGAACGGGACATTCCCATACAGGTGGCCATAGGCAACTATGACATAGGCATTTGCGGATCTGACTGGGTGGCAGAGTACACCGTAAAGTATCCTTCATGCAATCTGGTCACCGTGCGTGACATGGGATTTGGTGAAGGAGCTGTATATGCTGCCGCAATGCCGAGAGTTATGGAAAATGATGAAATTACTACGCGCAATCCCGCGGTGAGAATAGCCGGGGAGTACCCTAATCTGGCACACTCGCTTGCCTTAAAGATGCGCCTGCGGCGCTTCTCAATTTATCCTTTGTGGGGTTCTGCGGATGCCTATCCCCCCGAAAATGCCGACATTGTTCTGCTGTCGCGCAAGAACGAGGCTGAGATAACCTCTTTGGGTTTTGTGTCGCTTGGCAAAATCGTAGGTTTCAGGGCTTGTTTAATAGTCAACAGGGACAGCCTGCGCCACAAGGATATGTCCGACGTCTTGGCATCAATTGATGCCATAATACCCAAGGTATTCCCGCATGAGTCCGCCGGTTTCGGGCAGTTCGTAAATATTGGAGCAACCAGACAATGTATGCAGCCGCGGTGTGAGCTTGACGCAGACACTGTACGCCTGGCGCTTCCCGACGGGCATCAGCAGTCGCATGTACGCAAGATAATGGATGCTGCGGGCATACAGATAGACGATTATCCCTCCGCATACGGCAATAGACGCCCCAAAATCTCGCTTGACGGTTTTTTCATCAAGGTTATACGCCCGCAGGATATGCCAATGCAGGTAGCGGGCGGCGACTATGATTTGGCAATTACCGGTCGTGACTGGCTTATCGATCACCTGCATCAGTTTCCGGGAAGTCCACTTATGCAAATGCTTGATCTCAAGTATGGCTGGGTGCGTATTGTAGCCGTTGTGACCAACGAAACACCGGTGAGCACGACGGCTGAGTTGCAGCAGATGTACAGTGCTCAGGGCAAATCCTGTCGCATTGCTGCCGAGTACGTCAACATTGCCGACCATTATGCCCGCACGAACCATTTCGACTCATACCGCGTTGTGCCGACCTGGGGTGCCACGGAGGCCTTTTTACCGGAGGATGCCGACGTGCTAATTGAGAACACAGAAACAGGCTCTACGCTTGTTAAAAACAACCTTAAAATTATTGACACGCTTTTCGAGTCTACGGCCTGTATTATCGGCTGCACACACCCTGATCAAAGCCCCATCAAAGCACAGCGCATGGCACACTTTGTGCAGTTGCTGCGCGGTGCGTTGGAGGCAAGCTGACATGAAGCTGATAAGGGGATTCGCCGAGTGCAGGGGTGCCTTGTCGCGGCGTGCCGTGCCGCAGAAATACTCCGTTTCACCGCGTTTGGCTGCTGCCTTAACACAACTGTTTGGCACGGAAGATGTGCAGCAGGCGGTGGCTATTATTATTGAGCGGATAAGGGAGCATGGTGATGATGCCCTGAAGGATTTCAGCCGTCGCATCGACCGCGTGGAACTGGACTCACTTGAGGTACCCCAAGAAGAGATGCGCTCAGCTGCAGGGCGTATTGCGCCAAAGCTGCTGGATGCACTGAAAGCAGCGGCGCAGAATATTGAGCATTTCCACCGCAGGCAGTTTGAGGCTTGGGAGTGTGGCGCGCAAAAAATGTCACCTGATACGGTCTTTCGCGTGCTGTCGCGGGTGGGTCTGTATGTGCCAGGCGGTACCGCCAGCTATCCGTCTTCGGTTTTGATGACTGTATTACCTGCAAAAGCGGCTGGTGTGAAAGAAATAATCGTATGCACGCCGCCCGCCAAGGACGGCAAGATACCTGATATGACGCTCGCCGCAGCTTACATCGCCGGCGTGGATAAGCTGTTTGCCATTGGTGGGGCACAGGCAATTGCCGCTTTGGCATTCGGCACAAAAATCGTACCCGCCGTAGATAAAATCTGCGGTCCGGGTAATATTTTCGTTATGCTGGCAAAAAAGCAGCTTTTCGGAACTGTTGATATTGACGGACTTCAGGGTCCAAGCGAGGTATTGGTGCTGGCTGATGCATCAGCCAATATTAAGTGGTGTGCAGCCGACATACTGGCTCAGGCAGAACATGACGCCATGTCGCAGTCCATACTGCTTACCACATCTGAAGACGTGGCAGAACAGGTAATTCAGGAAGTGACGTCTGTGGCAAAGACACTATCACGCAGGGACATTATTGAGGAGTCATTAACACACCATGCCGTGGCATGCGTTGTGGACAACATGGAGCAGGCAATTGAACTTGCAAATCTATATGCGCCTGAGCATCTGTGTATTTTTGCCGAGGACTCTCATAAAATTGCTCAGCGTATTTCACACGCAGGGTGTATCTTTGTTGGTGAGCACCCAACCGTTGCCATGGGGGACTACATTGCAGGGCCAAGCCATGCTTTGCCAACAAGCGGCACGGCACGTTTTGCCGCACCGCTTAATACCACCGACTTCGTGCGTTTGATGAATGTTGTCAGTGTTGATGCTAAAATGTACGCACAATTCGGTCCGCAGGCTGCCGTTATTGCCGAGGCCGAGGGGTTAACTGCGCATGTATTAGCGCTAACACATGTGAATGACGAGGCAAACAGATGAGCAACTCAAACAGAATAGAGGCTTTTGTCCGCCCTGAAATGACCAAATTCAAAGGCTATGCCGCCTGTAAAGCACCCGACGTCATAGCCAGAAGGCTGGGTATTCCCGAGGAGGATGTGGTAAAGCTTGATGCCAATGAGAATAACTATGGTGCATCCCCCCGTGTTGGCAAAGTACTCAGCGGTTATAACAATTTTCACATTTATCCGGATGCGGCTCAAACAGAACTGCGGGAGGAGTTGTCACGCTATACCGGTGTACCTGCCGAGCAGATTGTGGTCGGTGCCGGGTCGGATCAGCTTATTGAGTTGATTATTATGCTTTTTGCTGCACCAAACGATGAGATAATAACAATGAGCCCATCTTTTCCAATGTATCGCTTTTATGCCGAACTTGGCGGGATAAAGGTTGTGGACGTACCGCGCGATAGTGATTTTTATATTGACGTTGCCGGTATTATTGATGCCGTAACACCCAAAACGAAGCTTATTTTCCTGCCTAACCCAAACAACCCGACCGGCACCATGACCACCGCCGGGGACATACGCAGGCTGGCACAAACAGGACTGCCGCTTGTGGTGGATGAGGCGTATTTCGAGTTTACCGGAGAGACGGCACTCCCGCTTATGCCTGAGTTTCAAAACGTGATGCTGCTGCGCACTTTTTCCAAATGGAGCGGTTTGGCAGGACTGCGCGTAGGATACGGTATCTTCCCACGCTCAATTGCGGACTTTTTGCATGCCATCCGCGACCCTTATAACGTCAACGCAACAGCGGTGGCGGCCGTAAAAGAATCCCTTGCAGATTTAGACTATTTGTTGTGCAACATCCAGAAAATTGTGTCTGAACGCGAGAGATTGCTGCTTAAATTAGCTGACATAAAATGGCTGAAGGTTTATCCTTCCAAAGCCAACTTCATTCTATGTGACCTTCTCAAAGGTGATGCAAAAGACGTGCAACAAAAGCTTGAGGACCGGGGAATATTGATACGCCATTATGCTGATGCCCGCCTTAAAAACTGCATCCGCATAAGTGTCGGCAAACCCGGTGAGGATGATAAACTACTTGCGGCTCTTGAGGAAATAGGGAGGTGAGCACTATGGCACAGCGCAAAGCATCAATTAAGCGTGAAACACGCGAAACCTGCATTGACCTCAGTTTAAACGTGGATGGCACGGGTCAGTATGAAATTGCCACCGGCATACATATGTTTGACCATATGTTGTCGCAGTTGGCGCGTCACGGCAGTTTTGATATCAGCCTAAAGGCAACAGGAGATGATGCTCATCATCTTGTTGAGGATGTGGGTATCTGTCTTGGGAAGGCTTTTCTGGAGGCATTGGGTGAATGCAGGGGCATTGTGCGCATGGCCGACGCCTCTGTTCCAATGGATGATGCCCTTTCCATGGTGGCGCTCGACATCAGCGGGCGTGGATATGCCAAGCTGGATTTGGTTCTCACCGAAAACGACATGCTGGGGTTTCCGTCTGATCTGATCCGGCATTTCCTTGAAACATTCGCCATTGAGGCGCGCATGAACTTGCATGCCCGTACCTTGTATGGCACCAATGACCACCACAAGGCCGAGGCTGTTTTCAAGGCAATGGGTAAGGCACTTGACAGAGCAACAAGCGTTGACGCGCGCTGTGCGGATGATTTGCCTTCTACAAAAGGGTGTTTGGAAAATTAAACAGTTGTAGATTAGTATGAGTGGTGATATGCAGGATGCTAAGAATACGGCGGGCGCTATGTTGAACATTGCAGTTTTTGCGTCACACAGCGGCTCCAACCTTCAGGCGATAATTGATGCCTGCAGCTCAGGCGCAATGAAAGCAAATGTTTGTGTTGTGCTGAGCAATAATTCCGGCTCGCGTGCTCTGCAAAGGGCAGCGGATGCCGGAATTGACAGTTTTCACGTGAGTCCCAAAGCTCTCGGAAGTGACGAAGTAGCCGATGCTGAAATTTTGAAAATTTTGACGTCACACAATACTGATATTATTTTCCTTGCCGGTTACCTGAAGAGAATCGGTGAAAGTATTTTAAACAAGTATCACAACAGGGTATTCAACATACATCCGGCTCTGCTCCCAAAGTATGGCGGCAGAGGAATGTTCGGTATGAACGTACATAAGGCCGTCATAGCAGCTAACGAGCCGCTTTCAGGTATTACAATCCATAGAGCCAGCCAGGAATACGATGAAGGTGAGGTTGTGGCCCAAACAACAATAGCCGTCTCTGCGGATGATACAGCTGAAACCTTAGCCCAAAAAATTTTAGCAAGGGAACATACTTTCATCGTTGAGGTTATAAACCAAATCATAGACGGAAGCATTTTATTAGGCGCCCCAAAATAACGATATTCTATAGGAGGTATGAACGATGTTGTTATCACCATGCGGCATAGACTGTGCAGCCTGCGACTATTACAAAGATTGCGGCGGATGCTACGCAATCAAGGGCAAGCCTTTTTATATCAAGGATTTTGGCATGGAGGTTTGCCCTATGTATGACTGCCCTATTAACAAAAAGAGCTATAAGTCGTGTGCAGAGTGCGCCGAACTTCCCTGTAAAACATATTATGACTGGAAAGATCCCAGCATGACGGATGAGGCGCACATAAGCTCAATCAACGTCAGGGTTAAAGCGTTAAAAGACTCGCTGTTGTAAGACGAATCAGGGCGTCAAAGGAAACTTTGACGCCCTGAACTTCTATTTTAAGACAAGAACCTACAGAGCTTTTGGTGCAAGCCGGCTGGTTCTCTTTTTAACCATTTTGCTCTTCCATTGGCTTGCGCTAAGCCCGAGCCGCTGGAATATTGCATCCACATGCGCCGTGTAAAAATTATAATCAAAGACAGCCTCAAGTTCTCCTGCGCTGATTTTCTGGAGCAATTCCCCGTCGGCTTTAAGTAATGTTAAAAACTTCTTGCCGGTCTTCCAGCATTCCATGGCGTTGCGCTGGGTGAGTTTATATGCCTCTTGGCGCGACAACCCCTTATTGATTAGTGCCAGCATAACACGCTGCGAAAAAACCAATCCATGGGTAGTCTCCAAGCCCTTTAGCATGTTTTTGGGGTAAACATTGAGATTTGCGACTATGCCGGTGAAAATATCAAGCATATAGTCCAGCAAAAGACAGGCATCCGGCAAAATGATACGCTCAGTGGAAGAGTGTGAGATATCCCGTTCATGCCAGAGCGAGACGTTCTCTATGGAAGTTATGGCATAACCACGCATAAGGCGCGCCATACCGCAAATACGCTCGCATAACTCAGGGTTGCGCTTATGCGGCATGGAAGATGAGCCGGTTTGTCCTTCCTCAAAAGGCTCCTCAACTTCGCGTGATTCGCTTTTTTGCAGCAAGCGAATTTCCGTGGCGAATTTTTCAAGTGAAGCGGCACAAATTGTCAGTGTGGTGACAAACTGCGCATGACTGTCGCGCTGTAGAATCTGGTTTGAAATGGGAGCCGGCGTTAGCCCCAGTTTGGCACAGGCAATTTCCTCTACCTCAGGCGGCACTGTGGCATATGTACCTACCGCACCGGAAATTTGCCCAAAGGCGATGCCCTTGACTGCTTCATCAAGACGATGCCTGTTGCGCTGCATTTCATCCATCCATAGGGCTAGCTTAAGCCCGAAAGTAGTCGGCTCGGCATGGATGCCATGCGTGCGACCTATCATCAATGTGTATTTGTGCTCAATGGCCTTAACAGCCAGCGCCTCCACCAAAGCCTTCATGCCGGCAGAGAGTATTTCGGAGGCTTCAATAAGCTGTAGCGACAGTGCCGTATCCATTACATCGCTTGATGTGATACCCATGTGTATGAATCTTGCATCAGAGCCCACAGATGGCACCACAGCCCCCAGAAAGGCTGTCATGTCGTGGTGTGTTTCTTTCAGTATTTTTGCCATTAGCTTTAGGTCGCACTTGGCAACCTTGATTTTACTTAGCGATGCACGGGGTACCTTGCCAAGCTTAACCCATGCCTCGCATACGGCGACCTCAACATCCAGCCATTTGCTGAACTTGTTTTCATCGGACCATACCCGCTTCATCTCAGGACGGCTGTAGCGTTCTATCATAAAATCCCTCTTTTAGCTTTTTGCCAACTCCAGACGATAATCGTCATAGGCTATACGTATTTGCTCGTACTTAAGTCCCAGTATTTCTGCTGCCAAAAAAGCTGCATTCTTAGCTCCTGCCACACCAATAGCCACCGTCGCCACGGGAATTCCAGCCGGCATTTGAACTATGGCATAAAGGGCATCCATCCCCTTGAGATCACTGGTCGGCATAGGCACGCCGATGACAGGCAGGGTTGTCCACGACGCCATAACACCCGGAAGATGTGCAGCACCTCCCGCGGCCGCGATAATGACCTCAATACCTCGCCCGCGTGCCTCCTGCCCGAAGCGCCGGGCTTTCTCAGGTGTGCGGTGCGCCGAAATCACATGCACCTCATGCTCAATACCCATTTTGAGCAGTGTGTCGAGGCACGGCTGTATGGCCTCGCCGTCAGACCTTGAACCCATAACCACAGCAACTAATGCCATATCCCAATCCTTTAGAATTATTTCACCATCATTATCGCAGATGCTGCCCCAGTGTTAAAACTGTGCAATATCAGTTCGATAATGCGCACCATCAAAGCTGATGCGTGACAGATTATTATATACTTTCTGCCGCGCCTGCAACAAAGTTGCGCCTTTAGCCACCACCGTAAGCACGCGACCGCCGCATGAAACAACCTTGCCATCCGAATCATGCTTTGTTCCGGCGTGGAATACCATCACGTCCTGATCAACATCCGACAGCCCTGAAATAACAAGCCCGGTTGGGTAATGTCCGGGGTATCCCGGTGCTGCCATAACCACACCCACGCAAGCCTCGTCGCTCCATTCAATGCTCTGGCGCTCCAAGCGTTTTTCAATAACTGCAAGCACAATATCAACAAGGTCGCTTTTTAATCTGGGCATGATAACCTGCGTTTCCGGATCACCAAAACGGCAGTTGAATTCAACAGTACGCATGATGTTGCCATCAACCATAAGGCCGCCATATAGAACACCGGCAAAAGGTGCACCCTCTGACGTAAGCGCTTTAATAGTCGGTCTCATGACCTCGCTCATGGCACGCTCCCCCAATTCCGTCGTGTAAAAATCAGGCGGGGAGAAGCTTCCCATACCGCCGGTATTCGGTCCCTGATTATGGTCAAAAACCTGCTTATAATCACAGGCACTCACCGGCGCAGAAAGCGCTGTGCCGTCAGAGAAAGCAAAAATGCTCATCTCACGCCCTGTCATATACTCCTCAATCACTACCTGCTCACCTGCCTGCCCAAGAGAACTGTCCTGCATCATACATTTGAGGGCATCAACGGCATCATCAGTGCTCTGCGCAATGACCACACCTTTGCCGGCAGCAAGACCATCTGCCTTTAATACAATCGGTGGCTTAAGCGGCTTGACATAATTTGTGGCAGCATTGAGGTCAGAAAAGCTGCGGCTGGCAGCAGTAGGTATGCCGTATTTGGTCATCAGTGCCTTTGAAAAGACCTTGGATGACTCAATACGCGCAGCGGCTTGAGTCGGGCCGAAAACAGGCAGACCTGCCTTACTGAATGCATCAACCAGTCCCCCAGCCAGAGGCGTTTCGGGTCCGACAAAGGTAAAATACACTTTGTTTTGCCGTGCTACATCAATGAGAGACTGTATGTCTGTTGCAGAGATGTCAATATTTTGCGCGATTTCTGACGTGCCTGCATTGCCTGGTGCTACAAATACTTTTTCAACCTGCGGACTTTGCAGCAGTTTCCAAACAATAGCGTGCTCACGCGCCCCAGAACCGATAACCAAAACTTTCATATGCTTAAGCCTCAATTAAAATTTCCGACATACATTTTAGCACGGCAAGACCTGAAAATTGGAGTGCCCGGAAAACTTTGTTTCGTTTTACACTGCAAATCATTTAGTGTAGAATAGGCACAAATTGAATAAATGGGCGGTTAGCTCAGCGGTTAGAGCGCTTGCTTCACACGCAAGAAGTCAGAGGTTCAAATCCTCTACCGCCCACCATTACAAGATAATTTGAACTTAATTTTTCACGAACAGCCGCAAAACTACCCAAGAATTAAGTGATTTTTGCCAGTTTGGTACGCAATTCGTGATATTGGGCAATGGCTTGACGACCTGCATCGGTAATTTGGGCATGTCCGCCACCGGCTCCACCGGTGATTTTTTCCACCAAGGGAGACGGCGCCAAACGGTTCATAGCATCAATCCAAAGCCATGCATTTCGGTACGTCAGTTTCATGGCACGTGCGGCAGCAGCGATGGAACCAAGTTCCTCAAGCTTCTCCAGCAAAGCGGCGCGCCCTCCGCCGATGTATAATTCCCCGTCTTTTTCAAGCCAAATACTCGCCTGAACAGTGTAGCCTGTTTGAGGGTGTCTTCCAAAACGTGATAGTTTACGGCTGCCGCTTTGTGCTTTTTTAGTGTTTTCCATATGATACTTCCTCGTAAGTTATTTGCTTATACTACATAAACGTGCTAAACAATTCAATTTTGAGCGGAATCATCAGAAGAAAATCAATTTTGCTAATAAATTTGCTTCAAATCTAGCTTTTTTCCATCTCGACTATTTTATCAAGGCGTTTTACATGACGCTCATCCTCAAAAGCACTGGTTAAAAACACTTTAACAATATTCTCAGCGTCTTGATTATTTTCAGCCCCCATACATAAAACATTGGCGTTGTTGTGTTGCCTTGCGCGCTCAGCCATGAAAGTATTACAGCACAGTGCCGCACGAATGCCGCGCACCTTGTTTGCGGCGATGCTCATGCCAATTCCTGTGCCGCATAAGAGTATGCCGCAAACGCATGTTCCCTGCACCACCTGGCGGCAGACATCATGCGCAATATCGGGATAGTCCACACTCTGCGTGTCATACGCTCCGACGTCACAGGATTGAATACCGAGTTCATTAAGCAGTCGCAAGATATCCGCTTTCATATCAAAACCGCGGTGATCGCTTCCTATAGCTACTATCATAATCCCTCCAAAGCTAATAAATGCTGCAGTATTTTTGCAGTACTTCGCGCGGCACTGCTCCCTGGCGTAATATTCGCGGCATGTCCGTGCTCATGTCCAAAATGGTAGACTCCACACCTCCCGGTGTCTTGCCGCCGTCAATAATTAAATCCACTTTATCGCCGATTTGGCTCTCGACTTCACATGCTGTGAGCGGGCTCGGTAGCCCGTGAATATTAGCGGAAGTACCCACCACCGGCACGTCAACCCATTTGATAATATCTATGGTCACCGGATGATCGGCCATGCGCACGCCTATGGTTGGCTGCCCTGCAGTGACAATATCAGGCACGAATGGCTTTTTACGCAGGACCAATGTTAGTGCTCCTGGCCAAAGATCATGCATCATCTGTCGTGCAACGTCGGATATATCGCACGCTACCAAATCAACGTCACGCTCCGCACCAAGCAATAACGGAAGAGGCTGGTTCATTGGGCGTTGTTTGATATCAAAAACTTTTTGCACACAGGAAATGTAATTCACAGGCGCACCGAGCGCATATACGGTATCTGTAGGAAATGCCACAGAATTGCCATTTACCAGTAACGACACAGCCCGCCGCAGATTGACGTAAGCGGTGTCTCGCACGTCTGCCAATAACTTCCTCCAGTTTGTTATTTGACGCTGAGTATAGCATAATACTAATATCTATTTTCAAAAAAAAGCCATGACAGAAAACGACATTACAAACAACACAGATTCACGGCACATCCACGGCAGCGGGGATGCAGAGGTATCCACTTATCTTGGGATAGCCAAGGAAAAAAGCGGGCAACAACCCATTTCAGGCGGGCAACCGGTATCGGGTGCCGAGCGCGAAACCATCATTGTAATTGATTTCGGCTCGCAGTACTCGCATCTTATCGCACGCCGCATTCGCGAACTACACGTCTATTGCGAGTTGTTACCGCACGATACCCCATGGGAGAAAATTGCCGAGCTAAATCCCAAAGGCTTCGTGCTTTCAGGTAGTCCGGCATCGGTATATGAAGACGGCGCTCCGCTGGCCGCATCTTACGTATATGAAAAACATCTGCCAGTTTTGGGTATATGCTATGGTATGCAGGTAATTGCGCACCAACTGGGTGGTAAAGTAGTCGCCGGGCAGAAAAAAGAGTACGGGCATGCCGTATTACACGTGGGAGATGTGGATTCACCTCTGTTTGCGGATTTTCCAACGTCATCGCCTGTATGGATGAGCCATGGGGACAGAATTGAAGAACTGCCGCAAGGCTTTAAGTCGCTTGCGCATACTGAAAACTCACCCGTGGCCGTTATGGGATGCGATAATATCTTCGGACTGCAGTGGCACCCTGAGGTTGTGCATTCGCAGTACGGCACCACAATTTTGAAGAATTTTGTGTTTGATATCTGCCACTGTCAGGGCAACTGGACTATAGGCAATTTTGTTAATGTCAGTTTGGAGCGCATTAAGGAACAAGTGGGACAGCGCAAGGTTATAAGCGCCATCTCTGGCGGCGTGGACTCATCAGTGGTTTCTACACTAATTCATAAGGCAATAGGCGAGCAACTGACATGCATCTTCGTCAACACCGGACTGCTCAGGCGTGAGGAAGCAGACCGTACACTGGCTGTATTCCGCAATAACTTCCATATGAACATCATTTATGTGGATGCCACAGAACGCTTTTTATCACGCCTTAGCGGCATAACCGACCCTGAAACAAAACGTAAGACAATTGGGGCTGAGTTCATCAAGGTTTTTGAAGAAGAGGCTTCCAAGCTTGAGCAGGTCGATTTCCTAGCGCAAGGTACAGTTTATCCAGATGTTATTGAGAGTGCCTCCTCTACAGCTGCCACATCAGTAAAAATTAAATCACACCACAACGTGGGTGGTCTGCCATCCCATATGACACTGAAATTAATTGAGCCGCTGCGTTTTTTATTCAAGGATGAAGTGCGTCAGGTTGGTTTGGAACTGGGGCTTCCTGAGGAAATGGTCTGGAGACAGCCTTTCCCTGGACCCGGTTTATCTATCCGCATCATAGGTGACGTAACGCATGAAAAACTGGAGATATTAAAGTCTGCTGACTGGATAGTGATGGAAGAAATCAAGAAAGCCAACCTATACCGCCAGTTATGGCAGAGTTTTGCTATACTTACCGACCTAAAAAGTGTAGGTGTCACTGGAGACTTCCGAACATATGGACATTTAGTTGCGATACGCGCAGTTACCTCAAATGATGCTATGACAGCCGATTGGGCTCGACTGCCATACGATGTACTGGCGACTATTTCATCTCGCATTGTTAATGAAGTGCCCGGTGTCAATCGTGTAGTATATGACATAACATCCAAACCGCCTGCCACAATCGAATGGGAATAGTGACAAGGCAATGAGTTCGTGCGTAAAAGAGTCTTGAAAATGGTTCAGCGATACTAAAACGATACTGATAA
>Ga0082212_10007773_pt1 | contig 14100 bp, 13 predicted proteins | sample TergutNt197P3_FD_71548 | JGI IMG/M metagenome (GOLD analysis project Ga0082212, IMG submission 71548) | Neocapritermes taracua P3 segment gut microbial communities from Petit-Saut dam, French Guiana - Nt197 P3 | ecosystem: Host-associated > Arthropoda: Insects > Digestive system > Gut ... | reverse complement strand
AGGATTTTAATCTGGTGAAGTGGATTTGAGAAATTGAAAATGCTGTTTCTTTACACAGGATTTGTCGACTGGCTCGAAAAAAGGCAGATGCCTTGTTTTTACAAGTCGTTGCTGGGAGTAGAATGTCCTGGATGCGGTATGCAACGTGCATTCATTGCCTTGCTTCGCGGAGATTTGCTGTCCAGCCTCCAACTTTATCCCGCTTTGATTCCCACCATTATAGCAATTGAATAATTTATATACTATCTTTGCGTCCTGAATACCCCTAAATAGTCGCTCCTTACCAATACAATTTACGCTGCGATTGAGTAATAAAATTTCGGGCAATACCGGTGGTGAAACATTTTTTTCTACCGAACTTACATTCCTGACGGAATGTCCAAAAAACGTAAAAAACGATAATTTGAACGGCGCAACCCTCGGTGCAGTCAATTGCACCCTTTTTTATCGTATGTGAACAGTACAAGATAAATATTTTGTAACTTGCGCCTTTATAAAGGATAAGGCTTTATGTTTTCACTTTTACAAAACGACTTTCTGAAGGTGCTTTACATCCTCACCATAGTTTTTATGGTGATTCTGGTGATTCAGCAACGGGGCGATCCCATGAAGACCATCGCCTGGTTGCTGGTAGTTACTTTTTTGCCTCTGCTGGGAATCATTCTGTATTTCTTTTTTGGAAAAAATTATCGTAAGGAAAAGATTTTTTCGCGGAAAGGATTGGCAGACAGCAAACGAATAAAAATGCTGGCACAATATCAACCCGATAACAAACCCGATGCAACCTACTGGCCAGATGAACTGATTGCCGGCAAAGCACACATCATGAAGATGCTGTACAATTCGGACAAAGCGTTGATTACCGCACACAATCGGGTAAAAATATTAGTCAACGGCAAGGTTACTTTCGAACATATCATCGCAGAACTCGAAAAAGCCGAAAAACACATTCATCTGGAATACTATATCATTGACGACGACCATATCGGAAACGAAGTACGCCGCATCCTCATCCGCAAAGCGCAGGAAGGATTGGAAGTACGGGTAATTTACGACGATATAGGATGCTGGTCGCTGAGCAATGAATTTATCTGCTCGCTAAAAAACGCCGGAGTGCATGTATTTCCGTTTATGCCTGTGAGGTTTCCCTATTTCACCAATAAAATCAATTATCGAAATCACCGAAAAATCATTGTTATTGACGGAAAGGTCGGATTTGTAGGCGGATTGAATATCGCCGACCGCTACATCTCCGGCAGCGAAGAATTGCTGCCCTGGCGCGATACGCACCTGAAAATAGAAGGTGAAGCCGTTTATTCGCTGCAATCGGTATTTCTGCTCGACTGGTATTTTGTGAGCAAGCGCAACCTTCATCATCAGGATCAGTATTTCCCGCCTGTGGAAATCGCCGATCAGCATCTGATACAAATTGTAGCCAGCGGTCCCGACTCGGACTGGTCGAGCATCATGCAGACTTTCTTTTCGGCAATAGCCACCGCCAGGTCATATATTTACATATCCACGCCCTATTTCCTGCCCAACGAAAGTATCCTCACGGCATTGCTTACAGCATCGCTGAGCGGCGTGGATGTGCGTATGCTGTTACCCGAACAGTGCGATTCAAAACTGGTTCACTGGAGTTCGTTCTCATATATCGGACAGTTGCTTGACGCCGGCATTAAAGTTTACCTCTACCGAAAAGGTTTCACACATTCAAAACTGATGATAGTTGACGATGCTTTCTGCTCCATCGGAACAGCCAATATGGATATTCGCAGTTTCGACCAGAATTTCGAGGTCAACGCCCTGATGTACGACCAGCGTATCTCCGTAGCCATGCGAAATATTTTCATGAACGATATCAAGGACTTGAAATACATTAATATCAACGACTGGGATAAGCGTTCGCGATGGGTGGTTTTGCGCGAATCGGTAGCAAGGCTGTTCAGTCCGTTGCTGTGAGGAAGTCTTCGGCGAAAACACTACTCATGCACGGCGCACAAAAAAAGGCTGACTTTTTCAGTCAGCCTCTCCATTTCATTAGTGGCAATAATTACCAACGCTTGTTGTTCTGCCTGTCTCCATAACCGCCGCCGCGACGTCTGTCGCCGCCATGCCCGCCGCCATGTCCGCTTCTTGCCGGACGATCTTCGCGTGGGCGAGCTTCATTAACGGTAATCACCTTTCCATCGTATTCAGCCTGATTCAATTCATTAACTGCTTTTTGTGCAGCCTCATTGTCGGGCATTTCAACAAAACCGAACCCTCTGGAACGTCCCGTATAGCGGTCGGTGATGACTTTCGCTGAAGAGACTTCGCCATATTCTTCGAATAATTGCCTCAAGTCACCATCTTCAACCTTAAAACTCAGATTTGAAATATAGATATTCATTAAAAAAAAATAAAAAAAATTAATACTTTTGGTTGAAAACAGTGGGAAAAAGTAACATCCTAACAAAAGGCAATCATTCTGACCTAAAATTCTCAAACAATGGCGCAAATGTAATCAAAAGAAAATCAAATCAAAAAAAATCTTAAATATTTCGTATAAATATGCTATTATTTATATTTGCGATAAGCACGGTATTTCAATACGCAAACAGCGGATAATCCTTCATCACGCGGTTAACCTTTTCTTTCACCTGTTTGATCGCCAAATCATTCCCGGTATTACTCAGCACGGTATCAATCATTTCCACGATTTCGGGCATTAGTGTTTCTTTGGCGCCACGTGTGGTAATGGCAGGCGTTCCCAGCCGGATTCCCGAAGTGAGGAACGGCGAACGCGAGTCGAAAGGAACCATGTTTTTGTTGGTGGTGATATCGGCTTTTACAAGAGCATTTTCTGCCATTTTTCCGGTCAGCTCGGGAAAACGCGAACGTAAATCAATCAGCATACTGTGGTTGTCCGTTCCGCCGGAAATCACTTTGTATCCTTTGTCGATCAGCGATTTTGCCATAATGGAAGCGTTTTTAATCACCTGGCGAACATATTCCAGATAATTGCCGGTTAACGCTTCGCCGAACGATACGGCTTTGGCAGCGATGACATGCTCAAGCGGACCTCCCTGTATTCCGGGAAAAACAGCCGAATCAAGCATCGCCGACATCATCCTGACTTCGCCTTTGGGTGTAGTCAATCCCCAAGGGTTTTCGAAATCTTTGCCGATCATGATCATTCCGCCACGCGGACCGCGCAGGGTTTTATGCGTAGTAGTGGTAACAATATGGCAGTGAGGAAACGGATGATTCAGCAAACCTTTGGCAATCAATCCGGCAGGATGTGCAATGTCAGCCATCAGCAAAGCGCCAATTTTGTCGGCAATGGAGCGCATACGGGCAAAATCCCAGTCGCGCGAATACGCCGAAGCGCCTGCAATGATCAGTTTAGGCTTTTCCTGCAAGGCAATGGATTCCATCTGCTCATAGTCGATCATTCCGGTATCTTCGCGAACCCTGTATGCCACCGGACGGTACAGGATTCCCGATGAATTGACCGGAGAGCCGTGCGAGAGATGCCCGCCATGCGAAAGGTCGAATCCCAGAAATGTATCGCCCGGCTTCAGGCATGTCAGCATCACTGCGGCATTGGCTTGCGCTCCCGAATGTGGCTGAACATTCACCCATTCGGCTTTAAAAAGTTGCCTGGCACGGTCGATAGCCGTTTGTTCAACCTGATCGATGACCTGGCAGCCACCGTAATAACGCTTTCCCGGATAACCTTCGGCATATTTGTTGGTCAGACAGGTTCCCATAGCCTGCATCACCTGTTCGCTGACAAAATTTTCGGAAGCGATCAGTTCAATGCCCGATAACTGGCGTTCGCGTTCAGCGTCAATCAAATTAAAAATGTGTGTATCTTTATTCATTATAGATTTTTTCGATTGGTTTGACGGAGGCAAAAATAAGGAGAAATTTTGTGGGAACAGAAAAAATTTTCAACACATTTGAAATCACAGTTCCCGCGTTTGATATTTTCCCGCTTTCCAAGCTCCGGTTTTTATGATAAAAACTCCATAACACATTGGTTCAGAATATCCGGTTTCGAAAACATCCAGAAATGGTTGCCGCCCCGAATGATTAATCTCCTGGCTCCTGCAATGGCGTGGCTTATCTCATCATTGTGCCGTTGGCTTACCATATCTTTTTCACCTGTTACGACCAGTGTTGGTAAGGTAATCCGCGAAATTTCCTCAATAGTCAGGTTCGGCTGATATACCATCAAACCCCAGATTTCTTTTCGTTGACGCATCTTTACCGAAAATAACGATATTGCCGATAGCCAGGCATATACAAGCCATATTTGAAGACGTGCTGTCCACCGTAATCCTTTTGGATTACAGTTAGCGCCCAGCAGTACCATGGATGCAATACGTTCAGGAGCGGTCAGCGCCATGTGCAGCGCCGTAATCGCGCCATCGCTGAAACCCACGATATGCGCTTTGTTAATATGGAGTGTATCCAGTACGGCAAGCAAGTCGCTGGCGAAGGTATTGAAGTTGAAAGGCGCTGTTCCCCGAGTCGATAGCCCGTGTGCGCGGGTATCCACGGCAACTGTCATGTAATACTGTGAAAAGTAATGTACTTGCGCATCAAAAACATGCAGATTCTCACCATTGCCGTGCAACAATACCAATGCAGCAGTATCTTCGCGACCGGTTATCTCGCAATGAATCGTTGCTCCGCCTGATGCGATATACAGCGAATATGTTTCTCCCGAAGAATATTGTTGCGCTTTCATTAGGGATCGTCCATTATTTATTTTAGAGTTAAAGGCTGTAGTTTAATTTTGTGTTGTAAAATCTACTCAATCATATACGTCTGAAAATGAATCCCGTAGGGACAGATTGCAACGCTATTCATAGCTACAGCCAAATATTGTGCCGTTTTTTTGTGAAAAAGAACATAATATTGAATTTGTTATTCTACCCAAAAATTCAGAATCGAGTACAGATGAAGCGAATATTTTTACATGTGCCAAGGATATTTTTTGGGAAAAAAGTGTTACCCTTTTATTTTGTCTGCATCCCTTTTCAAAAAAAACACGTATTTTTGTCTGTTTAAAATAAATAATTCTGAGATGGAATTTAAAGCAAGTATGATTGCAGATTTTCTGCAAGGAACCGTTGAAGGCGACCCCGACGCAACCGTATCGGTTTTCGCCAAAATTGAAGAAGGACACGCGGGAGCGTTGAGTTTTCTGGCAAATCCGAAATACGAAAAATACTTGTACGAAACCGAGTCAAGTATTGTGATGATTAATAAAACACAAAAACTGGAACATCCTGTCAAATGCACCCTCATCAGGGTTGATGACGCATACCGGTCATTCGCATCGTTGCTTGAACTGTATTCGGCTACGCAACAGGAAAAGACGGGACGCGAAGAACCCGTTTCCGTAGCGGCTTCGGCAACTCTGGGCGAAAATATTTTTATCGGCGCGTTTACGTACATTGCCGACAACGCCAGGATCGGAAACGGCGTAAAAATTCATCAGCAAGTATTTATCGGCGAAAATGTTACCGTTGGCGACAATACCGTCCTTTATCCGGGCGTGAAAATTTACAGGGACTGCAAAGTCGGCAGCGATTGCGTGATTCATTCGGGCGCGGTGATTGGCGCCGACGGCTTTGGTTTTGCACCGCAAGCCGATACTGATTACAAGAAGGTGCCGCAGATAGGAAACGCAGTCATTGAAGACCATGTGGAAATAGGCTCCAACACCTGCATTGACCGTGCCACCATGGGGTCTACCATCATCCGCCGGGGCGTGAAATTAGACAATCTGATACAGATAGCCCATAATGTGGAAATCGGCGAAAACACCGTTATAGCAGCACAGACCGGCATATCCGGTTCCAGCAAAGTGGGCAAAAACTGTATGTTTGCCGGTCAGGTGGGGCTTGCCGGACACATCGCCATTGCCGATGGCGTTAAAATCGGCGCCCAGTCGGGGCTGAACTCAAGCATCAAACAGCCGGACAGCACTCTTTTGGGAACTCCGGCAATGGATTATCACGATTGTATCAAATCTTACGTAGTCGCCCGCCGGTTGCCCGATTTGAAAAAGAAAGTAGATGAATTGGAAAGAGAATTAAAAATTAAAAATTAAAATGGCAGAATACGCATTAATTACCGGAGCATCAAACGGTATAGGATTAGAGTTGGCGAAGATAGCCGCCTCCAACAATATGAATCTGATACTGTTGGCACGTAATGCCGAAAAAATGATGCAGTTACGAACAGAACTGGAAGAACTTTATCCGATAAAGGTGCTGGCTGTAGGTTGCGACCTCACCGAACCTGATACCGTGGAAAAGATAGTAGCCTTGCTGCAGACTCGCGGCATCATACCCGACATATTGATCAACAATGCAGGTTTTGGCATGTATGGAACTTTCGACCGGATAGGAACCGATACTGAGGAGAATATGATACAGTTGAACATCACCTCATTGACGGAATTAACCAAGGTCATATACAGACAGATGCGCAGTCGCGGCAGCGGGAAGATACTGAATGTATCGTCCATTGCGGGTTTTATGCCCGGTCCGTGGATGGCGGCGTACCATGCCACCAAAGCATACGTATTATCGTTTTCCGAAGCGCTGGCAGTTGAAGCCAGAGAAAGCGGGGTTACTGTAACGGCGTTGTGCCCCGGTCCCACTGAAACGAATTTTGAAAATCGGGCGTCGGCAGGTCTGGGCATCAAAGCATTCAAAAAATTCGGAAAACTGCCCACAGCCAGGCAGGTTGCCGAATATGGTTGGAAAAGTATGATGAAAGGCAAAACGGTTGCCATACACGGAGGACTGAACCGGTGGTTAGTTTTCCTCATTCGTTTCCTCCCGCGCAAAACAGTAGCGAACATGTCAGGTAGGATGCAGGCGTCCGGAAAATGAACTGTTAAGGAACGACATTAAATTTGCTTACTGTCTTTTGCTTGCAGATAACATTGCTTTTCATACGTTTTTACCAATCTTTCAGCCATCACCTCGTCGCGATAACGGTTTTGCGACATTTCCAGCGCTTTTTCGCAGCAATGATTAAATAATGTTTTGTCGGTCAGCAGTTTTTCGATGGCGTCGGCGAGCGTGTCGCTGTTGTTGGGCGAGTAAACCATTCCGGCGTCGCCGATAATTTCAGGGAAAGAACCTGACGCCGGTTCCACTGCAGGACGCTCTGCGGCGAAGGCTTCGCAAAGGTACAAACCAACGCCTTCGTCGAAAGTGATGGGAACGCTGATACATGTAATCTGTCTGTAAAAATCGGCATGATGTTCGGGATCATAAGCGTCGCTCCAATCTACGTCATCCATGTACGGTCGCAATATTTTTTTCACGCCTCTCAGAAATCGCCTGTCTTTCGCCGTATGCCCTCCGGCAATTTTGAGTTTGAGGTTTTTTATCGTATTGCGTTTTTTCAGTTTCACAAAGGCTTCCGCCAGAATATCCAGTCCATTTTCGCGGTTCATCCTGTAAAAGAAACCAATGACAGGATCGGCAGGGTACGCGCCGGAAGCATATTTCGCGACATCCACACCCGGATAAATTACCTCTACATCTGTGATTTGCGGAATGCGCTCCGTGATGGTCTTTTTATAAAATTCGCTGGTGGTAACAAACTTATTGATGTATTTTAAATTTTCGATAATACCTTTCCATGCTGCCTGCGCGAAAATTGATTCCATACTGTCAATCCACACTTCTTCGTCCTGAACGGAACAAACCACAGGAATGTTGATGCGCTGCCTGATGGCTTTTGCCACTCCGATCAACAAAGTGGTGGAAAGATGTATGACGTCGGGTTTTTCGTGATGTTCAATCCAATCCGTCATTATATTTACCTGTTCGGCGAAAGCCGCATTTGCGCCAAAGATCATGGAAAGCGTAATATCTTCGAGCCCGTCGGCAGAGGTTGTTCCCGAAAAAGAAGAGGCGATACGAAGCATGAGTTTTGATTCCAGCATACGGCTTAACAAACGGGGTACCCTGCCTTCCTTGAAATATCTTTCAGCGGCAAAAAACGTGGTTGCCGGAAAAAACAGCGGCGTGTCAGCTTTGAATGACGGGTATTTGAACGGCAGGTACAGCGGCATGACAATAACCTCGTGTCCGGCTTTGCGCAGAGCGTTTGCCTGAAGGTTGTCGCGGAAACAGTTACCGCAGTAAAAAGCATCTCCCGAACCGGGGACTATGAATAGGATTTTCATGAGCGGCTGATCGTTTGATAAATGTTTACCATCACATCAATATTGAATTGAGGGTATTTTTCTGTGATCATTGATTGTATGCGCTGATTGATTCTACGCATCATTTCGTCAAACTCTTCTTTAGTCGCTCCCCGTTCAAACATCCTGTTACAAACTATATTCCAGCGTTCGTTTAAAAATTTTACTTCATCCGGCGTAAACTCACGCCGACGTTCCTGCTGTACAATTTCCAACAAGTCAACTGAACGATTATCTCCTTCAAAAAGCGCTTCTGTTCTGGTATATAAATGAATACAGGAACAATGCCGTTCCTGCTGCAAACGTTGTAAAGTTTTCGGCATACCTTCATACGCAGCAACAAGCGAATGATCGTGTACATATCTTCCGGCGCCGCGTGATGATTTTAAATCTTCGTAACGATCGAAACAACCAACCAAACTTTTATCATAACTCACAACAAAGATTTTCGCCTGTACATCATATCCGCCTTTAGCCAGCCGTCGCGCCGTTTCGCCAATCACGTCAGGGCTTCGCATGGTCGTTTCGATCATCATATTCATCCGGCTGCGAGCCGTATCTTCTATCAGGCGACCTGTCCAGATACCACTGTCTTTCGCCGTATAGGCAACCATTAATTTATCATCATGTTGATTGTATTCATCAAACTTAGGATGATAATCCCGCAAGGCATCGCCCTCAATCCGCACAATACCACAACCTTGTCGTTTGTATATTGATAAAAATTGATTTCCGAGTGTAGATTTTCCGGAAGCATTTTGCCCACCTAAGATAATCGCAACCGGATATTTTTGTGGAATAGCAGTAACTGCCGCCTTTCTAAATATTTCTTTTTCCCGATAAATTCTTAAATTTTCTTCCGATGATAATTGTCCGGCAATTACACAATCTTCATAGTTATGAGACAAGTGCATAACGGCTATGTTGTAAAATATAATCAACAGTGATTATGTCGTTATCTATCATCGGTTTAACGTCAGAATATACACGGTCTACTGCTGCTTTATCTGCAATTTTTAATGTATTGCGCCAAATAGCATACGGCGTCTCAAATTCTACAATAGCTGCTTTAATATCTTCGTCATCAGTATTGTAGTATATTTTACCGCATCTTACAATTACTTCTCCTAAAATGCCGCATGCAGAAATATAGCGGTTGCTTTCATCTGCGGTGTACGGTACGATTTCCATAACGATTTGTTTTTAAAAATTATTGGCAAAAATAATCAAAATTTTTGACGTATTGAAACGGGATTTCAATTTGTTCGTTCGTTTTGCTTTACCATTTCATACATCAGTACCGCAGCCGCTGCCGAAACGTTGAGTGATGACACTTTCCCTTTTACCGGAATTTTCACTGCAACATCAGCCAAACGCAGATATTCATCCGAAATGCCGGTATCTTCTGCGCCCAGCAGCAATGCGGCAGGACCCGCGAGGTCGGCTTGATGATATATCTTGATTGCCTTTTCTGTGGCGGCAATAATTTTCAGTCCGCTGTTTTTCAGAAAAATGAGTGTGGATTTCAGATGGTCTGTTCGGCAAACGGCAATATGATTTAACGCTCCGGCAGATGTTTTTACCGCATCGGCGCTGATCATTGCCGAACCTTTTGCAGGCAAGAGCAGGGCATGCGCTCCGGCGCACTCTGCCGAACGCGCGATGGCGCCGATATTCCGAACATCGGTAATGCCCTCGCAAACGATGACAAACGGATTTTCGCCTTTTTCAAACAATTCCGGTATCAGGTTTTCGATGCGGGTATATTCAACCGGCGACACAAAAGCGATGACGCCCTGATGATTTTTGCGGGTAATCCTGTTGAGTTTCTCTACGGGTACTGTTTGCGATGGAATGTCGTGTTTCCGCAGTGCAGCAATCAAATCCCTGTGTGTTTCGCTTTCAAGACCTTTTCGCAAAAGTACCTTGGATATTTCGCGTCCTGCGCCGATGGCTTCCATTAACGGACGCAAGCCGAAAATCATCTGTTGAGATATTTGAGATGGTTCCATAGATGGATTACTCCTTCACTAATTTCACAGTGGTCAATCTTCTGAAACGTTCGAGAAGATTAAAATTTTTGATGAAGTTGAATTTTTTTTCTCTTGCAGGATCGTAAAGCATACCGGTGCAAAGACACATCCGGCGGCTGTTGCGTTGCAGGATGTCGTAATTGACACACGCTTCGCAACCTTTCCAAAATTCTTCATCGTCAGTCAGTTCGGAAAAAGTAACCGGTTTATAGCCAATTTCCGAATTGAGTTTCAGCACTGCCAGACTGGTGGTAATACTGAAAATCTTGGCATCGGGAAACTTTTTTCGCGAGAGTTCAAATATCTTCTTTTTGATTTGCCGTGCCAATCCGCTTTTACGGTATTTCGGATTGACAATCAATCCGGAATTTGCCACAAAACACTCGTGGCTCCACGACTCAATATACGAAAAACCGGCAAAATGCTGTTCTTCATCTAAAGCAATCACGGCTTTCCCCTCGCTTATCTTTTTCACGACATATTCCGGAGTGCGTTTGGCAATACCGGTACCGCGAACCTTTGCCGACTCTTCCATTTCCCTGCATATTTCATTGGCGTAGGAACAGTGCTTTGCAGCGGCTATTTCAATGTGAAATTTCATATTTGATTGATCATCAAATTTATATGTGTTAAAATGGTGTTTTTTTGAATGGGCAAACCTAATATTTTTTTTCGATATTATTTACTTTTCTCTAAAAACCATTACCTTTGCGCTCGAAATCTTTTAGGGGTGTCTTCCAACAGACTGAGATCATACCCGTTGAACCTGATCCGGACAATACCGGCGTAGGGATAAAGATTGCCGCCGCGGGGCAATTTTCTTCATCGTGTTTTTTGTTGCTCAACCATCTCCTTTTTTCGGGTTTCAATCTTTGAATCTGACCTGTCAGGTTTTTAAAACCTGACAGGTCTTGAATGAGTATGTTTTATATTTTAATGAAATGGAAAAGGTATTTTTATTTTTGTTTTCTTTTTATGCTTTGGGAATATTTGCTCAAAACGATACCATCCGGCAATTGGACTTGTCGGAAGTCGTTGTTTCGGCAACCCGCGCCAATCAACGAACGCCAACCACGTTTACCGATTTGAAAACTCTGGACGTTGGTAAAATCATGGTCATGCCCGAAGTCCCATCCGCTATCGGACTTACGCCGTCTGTGGTGATGACTTCCGAAAACGGCGCCGCTATCGGTAATCAGACCTTCCGTGTGCGGGGCAGCGATGCTACCCGTACCAACGTTACTTTCGACGGCGTGCCGCTGAACGACGCCGAAAGTCAGGCTGTATTCTGGGCGAACATGCCCGATTTGACGTCGTCGCTGCAAACGATGCAGATACAGCGGGGCGTGGGTACTTCGGCAAACGGAGCCGCCGCATTCGGAGCAACGCTGAATATGCAGGCGTTACAGCCCGTTGCTGAGCCATACGGGGAGATAAGCGCTGCGTACGGTTCTTTCAACACCTTCAAACTGAATGCCGCAGCAGGTACCGGACGCAGCAAAACAGGATGGAACGCCGACATGCGTTATTCGCTGGGACAAACCGACGGATACATTGACCACAGCGGTTCCAGCCAGCAATCGTTTTTCTTTACGGGCGGATATTCGAGCAGCCGGAAAATCATCAAGATGAATATTTTTTTCGGCGACCAGCATACGGATATTTCGTGGGAAGGAGTTCCGGAAAACAAAATGGCGGAAAACCGCCGCTACAATCCATCGGGACTGTTGTATAAAGGAAACGCCGGTCGCTACGACAACGAAACCGACAATTACCGGCAAACGCATATACATCTGCACTATACCGATCAGTTAAGCGAATGCCTCAAATTCAATACCTCATTTTATTACACTCGCGGTATAGGTTATTACGAACAGTACAAAGAAGACGCCAAACTTTCGAAATACGGATTACCGGCATACTCCGCCGGAACAGCGACGATTACGGCTACCGACCTGATACGCCGGAAATGGCTGGACAACGATCTTGGGGGAGTCATCGCAACGCTGACGTACGCTACGGATAAAACCCGCGTACATCTGGGCGTTTCGGGCAATATTTTTTACAACAACCATTATGGCAGCATCATTTGGGCGGAACATCAACAAGCCGTTCCTGACGATTGCGAATGGTACCGCAGCACAGGCAAAAAATCAGACGTCAGCGCCTATTTGAAGATAACGCAACAAGTTGGCGAACGCTGGTATGCTTTTGGCGATATCCAATGGCGAGGAGTCGGATACAGAATGACAGGAACGGATGATGATTTGGCAAATCTCACGCATGACAAGCATTATCATTTCTTCAATCCAAAGGCGGGCATTACTTTTGCGATTACATCACAGCAGCGCGCTTACGCCTCGTTTGCCGTTGGACGCCGCGAACCCGCACGCGCCGATATCAAGGATGCGTTCAAATATGGCGGTACGGTAATGCCTCGTCCCGAAACGCTTTATGATGTGGAAGCAGGTTATGAACTGAATAGCGCTGTATGGTCGCTTGGCGCGAATTTTTTCTACATGTATTACATTGATCAGTTGGTCAATACCGGAAAAATGAACGATGTTGGTTATGCCCTGATGGAAAACGTGCCGGACAGTTACCGTACAGGCGTTGAATTAACATTCGGCGTCCGTCCCGCAAGCGCTTTGCAAATCAACGGAAATCTGACATACAGCCGCAATAAAATCAAAAACTATGTGGCATACGTGGATGCTGCAACCGCAGAAGGCGTAACGCTGCCACAGCGCGAAGAACGTCTGGGCGCCACCGATCTCGCCTTTTCGCCCGAATGGGTAGGCGCGGCAGATGTTTCTTATCAAATCATCAAGGGTTTTTCTGTTGGTTGGACGGCAAAGTATGTCGGAAAACAGTATTATGACAACACATCAAGTAAAGACCGCCGTTTGGACGGGTATTTTGTGAACAACGCCATAGCACAGTATCAACTTGATTTCAGAAAATTTTACGCGGGGTTGCAGTTTTCGGTAAATAACCTCTGGAATACCGGCTATATCTCAAATGCAGCGGTATATCGCGGTTATGCAGGCGATAGTGAATGGGCAGAGCGGTACTTTTTTCCGCAACCGTTTAGAAATTTTTTGGTGAAATTGAAGGTGGGATTTTAGTGAAACATGATCAAATCTGTCAGAAAGATTTATTCCTTGGGCTCGTCCATCCGCCCGATGAACAGAATCGCTCCCGTACTCTTTTCTTTGATCAGATACAGGAATGGACGGTTGGCAAAAAACGGAACAGGTGGGACTCCGGTTCCGCCTATGCTTGTATTCCTCATTCCAATTACCGTAACAGCGGCGGCTTCGGTGCCTTCTTCGTTTACTTCCACAAATGTTTTTTGTTTGATGTTGGATACAAATAAAGAAATATCGGAAATATTTTCAAACTCTGCTATATCAGGCTTAAAAATTCGCTTCATGCCTGCATTCTTTACCGGCTCATTGAGTGGAATATCGCACTCGATTTTGAAGCGCGGCAATTTCACCCAAACATTTTGTTCGTGCAGGTTGCTGACGATATTTTTCCACGCGGTATCGTCCAAGTATTCAATTAGTTCGTCAATATTCTTATCATTTGCAGGCAGAATGGCTACCATGCTGAATGCCTGATTGCCGTAAGGCATTTCAACGCATTGCAGATGCTGGTCGGCATAATAAGGCAGATCAGTAGTTTGTGTCATCATGTTTACCTCTTTCTTCTGATTGCCGGATTTTGTAAAAATTTCCTGTTTCGTATACGCCTTATCGAACTCAAACTGCCATTTGCTTTTGAAATAGAGGGCATTAATCAGGTACATCATCACATCGCCGGGTATCGGGT
>Ga0082212_10007772_pt1 | contig 14101 bp, 10 predicted proteins | sample TergutNt197P3_FD_71548 | JGI IMG/M metagenome (GOLD analysis project Ga0082212, IMG submission 71548) | Neocapritermes taracua P3 segment gut microbial communities from Petit-Saut dam, French Guiana - Nt197 P3 | ecosystem: Host-associated > Arthropoda: Insects > Digestive system > Gut ... | reverse complement strand
CTGTAAGTGCGGTTGGCAAAACCAATTGTGGCCTCGGCTTCAACCTTGTCTCCATCTGTCACCGCCACGTTGCGCATGTTGTCACCGAAACGTACTACGATTCCTCGTTTGGAATCAGCCCAGGCCAACGCCGCCCGAGCCCAAGTCTCGATGCGACTGGTGACCGTCGGATTGTCCAAAGCTCCGGCCACTGTTTTGCGATTAATCGCCAGTCGGGATTCGATGTAAGCGAACTCGCGGTCACCATGAGCCGCTTGATGCAAGTTCATATAGTCCATGTCAATGGTCTGCCACGGCAGAGCTGCATCGACTTGAGTGTGCAGGTGTAACAGCGGCAGCCGCAGATCTTTTAGACCTGCAATCCACATTTTCGCGGGCGAAAAAGTGTGCATCCAAGCAATTAGACCAACACAAATGGGGTCGGCATTAGCCTCCAAAATGGCGCGTTCAATCGCCGCTTTTGAGGTAAGAACAGGTTGCCACACTACTTTGAGCGGGAGTTTTGCCAAGTTGAGCTGCTGCACTAGCGCTTGGGAGTTTTGCTGAACCTGACGTAAGGTTTCTTCGCCGTACATCTCTTGTGAACCGGTCAAGAACCAGACCTCGTGTAGTGCCTGCTGAGCTGTCATATGCCATTGCCTCCTGTATCGACTAGCTGAGTCATAAATCCTTGGGCAGCAATCCGGCAACTGCCCCCTTGGGTACAAAGGAGTAGAAGATGCTCCTAAGAACCTGGCGTACATTTGTGGCCAAGTCGGTGAGACTGTCAATACGACTCAGTCGACATCAACCAGACTGCAATAGTGTGAACGCTAACACTCAAGAAAGTCAAGCTTCTTATCGCCTTCCGATTATCACAATTTGGTAACGACAGGATGCATGTTCGGTGTCTTGCCCTAGACAGCGCAGTCAGGTTTTGCTTTTACGTCCTAATGGCCGGTTGTCGCTAGTAACAATTTGGTAACGTTGCAATGTGAGGCTTGACACCAGTTTATGTGAGCGTTAACAATATCATCATACGCAGAGTTCACATAGAACTAAATGGGTTGTGTGCGCTGCGTGAGTCATCGACCATGGTGTCGACCACTAGTGACTACGAGGAGAACACGTGAAAACTACAACACTCACGAAGATCATGGCTGCTGCGTGTGCAATGACCTTCGCCGTAGGTCTTACTGCCTGCGGAAGTGATACCCCCGCCCCACCACCACCGCCATCGTCAGATGCCCCGCCCGCTACCTCAACTGGGAACACCGGTAGCTCTGCAATGGGTGCCTGGGACAAGAATGGCGACGGGATTATCGTGGTGGGCTTTGCCCAAACCGGTTCTGAATCCGGCTGGCGTACAGCCAACACTCAAAGCTTCAAAGACTACTTCATTCCAGCCAATGGCTTTGATTTGAAGTTTGGTGATGCAAACGGAGACGACGCTACCCAGAAAGCACAAGTCCGAGACTTTATCAGCCAAGGAGCTGAAGTAATTGTCATCCAACCATTGAGCAACGACGGCTGGGAACCGGTGCTTAAAGAAGCAAAGGATGCCGGCATTCCTGTCATCAACTCTGACCGGCGTCTCCAAGGTTTAGATCAATACTATGAATTCTTCTTCGGCTCTGACATGCGCGGCGAAGGAGACAGGGCTGTAGCTTGGCTCGAGGGCTACATCGCGGCGAATAACCTGTCGAACAGCGACATCAAAATCATCCATCTACAAGGTCAAATGGGTTCAGACGCCCAGGCTGGCCGAACTGAGGGACTGGAAGCCGGTGTCCAAAAGAATGGCTGGACCATCCTCAAACAACAGACCGGAGAGTTCGCTCGCGACAAGGGGCAAGCTGCCATGGCAGCCATACTGAGCTCCGTTCAGCCGACTGACTTCACCGTGGTGTGGGGCGAAAATGACGACATGGTCTATGGCGCGATAGATGCCATGACCGCTGTCGGCTTGGATCCCAAGGACTACATCGTCATCTCCTTCGATGGTAACAAGTCAGCAGTTCAGATGGTCAAAGATGGGATTATTGATGCTATAGCCGAGTGCAACCCTCTGCTAGGTGAACAAGTTGGCAAGCTGATTCTGCGGGCATCACAAGGCGAAAAGATTCCGTCCCCCACCTTCTCGCAAGAGGAAGTGATTGATTCAACAAATGTCGATGCGAAACTCCCCATTGCGTTCGGTTCATAAGTTTGAAAAGGGCGTTTTCATAATCGAGTAAATGCAACATCACATACGAACGCGAAGAGTTCTCCAGGCTCTTCGCGTTCGTCTATGATGGGCAACAGGAAGGTCAAACCATGGCAGACTCCCTGGTGAAGATGCGAAACATCACCAAGAACTTTCCCGGTGTCCTCGCTCTCGATGAGGTGGATTTCACGCTCCGCCCAGGTGAGATTCATGCGGTGATGGGAGAAAATGGTGCCGGTAAGTCCACCCTAGTAAAGGTGTTGACCGGTGCCGAAGAATTTGAATCCGGTGAGATCTACTTGAACGATGCCAGCACGCCAATCGTGAATCGTTCACCGCAGGAAGCCCAGCAGCGTGGCATATCAACCGTGTACCAAGAGGTCAACCTCTGCGGCAATCTGTCGGTGGCAGAGAATTTATTCCTTGGTAGACAACCGCGCCGGTTTGGAATGGTCAATTGGCAGCAGATGAACCGCCAAGCTCGTGCAGTACTTCGCGGCATTGGCCTCGATATTAATGTCGAGAAGCCCCTGTCGGGTTATTCCATAGCCGTACAGCAGATGATCGCCATTGGCCGGGCAATCGACATTTCAGCCAAGGTCTTAATTCTGGACGAGCCGACTTCCTCTTTGAACGAGCAAGAGGTGGTTCGCTTGTTTGAGTTGATGCAAAAACTGCAAGCTGGTGGGATGGGCATTGTCTTTATCACCCACTTTCTCGATCAGGTCTATCAGATCTGCGACCAGATAACGGTGTTGCGCAATGGCGCACTGGTGGGACAATACGCCGTTGCTGATATGCCGCGCCGTGATCTAGTAGCAGCCATGCTCGGACGGACATTTGACGACTTAGCTACCATCGAACGTAGACCATCGGCGGTTGCTAAAAAAGCAGGTGTGCCGGTGGTCTCGGCCAAGCAGTTGGGTGTCGCGCAAGGGGTAAAACCATTTGACTTGGACATCAATCAAGGCGAAGTTGTGGGTTTAGCAGGACTGCTCGGCAGTGGCCGCACTGAGGTGGCTCGAGTGATTTTCGGTGCCGACATCCCAGAAACGGGCAGCCTGGAAGTAAAAGGGCAACCAGCTCGGCCTAATCCACTAGCTTCAATGCAAGCCGGTATGGCCTTTTGCCCAGAAGACCGTAAAGCCGAGGGCTGCATCCTAGAACTTTCGGTTCAAGACAACATTATCTTGGCCGAACAGACAAAACGCGGTGCCTTCCATCTAATTCCCAAGTCCGAACAAGACAAGATCGCTCGCAAGTATGTCGAGCTGCTCCAGATAAAGGTTCCCAGCCTGGACACCCCTGTCAAGCAGCTATCCGGCGGTAACCAGCAAAAGGTTATCTTGGCTAGATGGCTGGCCACTAACCCGGATTTGTTGATATTGGACGAGCCGACGCGTGGTATCGATGTAGGAACCAAAACTGAAATCCAGAGACTGTGTGTCGAATTGGCCGATGATGGAATGGCGGTGCTCTTCATTTCTTCGGAGATTGACGAGATGCTGCGTTCCTGTGACCGGATAGGGATCATGCGCGATTTGAAAAAGGTAGGAGAGCTGGTCGGCTCCGAAATGTCCACAGCGGCCATAATGTCCAAGATCGCTGGCGATGATTTTCAAGAAGGTGAACTCAATGCCTAGCGCCCTAAGTAGGGTAGTCAAGAGCCGACTGTTCTTTGCGCTGGTCTGTTTGGGGCTGGTATTGGCTCTCGACGTAGTGGTGTTTGCGATTACTAATCAGCAGAACTTCTTCAAGATTGAGCTGTCACCGGCAAACACCTTAACCGGGCCGCTGATGCAGATTCTCTACTGGGCGCCTGAACTGGTGATTTTGGCCATGGGGATGACCTTGGTGGCCTCATGCTCTGCTGGTGCCGACATCTCGGTTGGTTCGGTAATGGTGTTGTCTGGTGCGGTCGGGATCAAGATTCTAGGCGGCAATAACATTGAAAACTTCAAGGTGGAAGAATACGCCGTTCCGCTAGTGTTGGCCTTCGGAGCATTCATCGCCGTCGGGGCTCTTTGCGGGGTATGGAACGGCTTTTTAGTAGCCAAGCTGAAAGTTCAGCCGATGGTGGCCACCCTGATCTTGTTCATAGGTGCCCGAGCGGCCGCCAAGGTTGTTACCGGCGGCACCATCTTGCGTGTGGAACCAAAGAGTTTTCGCTGGCTCGGCAACTACATCACCGATAGCGAAGGTAACAACATTTTCCCAGTGCCAACCCAAGTTTTCGTTGCGATTGTGGTGGTCGCTGCCACGGCTCTAGTGCTGCGCTTCACCGCCCTTGGCACCAACATCCAGTCTGTGGGCATTAACGCTAAGGCTTCTAAGATTATGGGCATCAGATCGGACCGCACCATCTGGCTGGCCTTTGTATTCTGCGGAGTCTGTGCCGGAATTGCCGGCATCATAATGACCTCAAAGATCTCAAGCATCGACTCGCAGTGGGGTGCGAGAATGATCGAGCTAGATGCAATCTTGGCGGTCGCCCTGGGCGGTAACAGCCTAGCTGGCGGGAAGTTCTCCCTAGCCGGTTCAGTGGTGGGTGCGATAACAATTCAAGCGCTGAAGACAGGCCTTCTCACTGCCGGTGTCAGAGCCGAACAAATGCCCTTCTACCAGGCGATTGTTGTAGTAATCATTGTCATAATCCAATCCCCGGAACTGCGTCCGATGGCCTCTCGGACGCTGGCGCGAATGCGCAAATTTAGTGGAAAAAAGGTGGTGAAATCATGAACAGCGATTCGAAAAATCGACCGCAAGACTTTCGTGTAGCTGATCTGAATAAAGGCTTTTTTGGCGGGGTTTTCGCAAAGTTCTATGGCAACAACCTGTTGGTGTTGATAACATTCGCGATGCTGGTGTTGATCTATTCCGCTGCTTCGTTTATTTTCCGCGATCAGAATTTCGGCAGTTTGAATTCCATTTTCAGCATGCTTCACTCTTGGCCGCATCTGGTGGTCATTGCTGCTGGTATGACCATGGTGCTAATCAGTGGTGGCATCGACATCTCGGTTGGCGGGCAATGCGCTATGTACTGCATGATGTTCGCTTACTTCATGCAAGAGGATGGATGGAATGTAAACAGCTATGTGATGATAGCCGTGGTTCTGGCGACTGGCCTAGTCTTTGGTTTTGCCCAGGGAGTGCTGGTGGCTTACTTCAAGATTCAGCCATTTATCGTCACACTGGCAGGGATGTTCTTCGCTCGTGGTCTCACAGCCATCATTTCCGAGAAAACCATAGGGATTAAGAACGAGGACTTCCTGGGGTTAGCTGCTGTGAAATTCACGCTGCCCTTTGGCGGATATACCGATGGCGGCGGGGTTTACCAGGCTCCCTACATCTATCTCTATGCCATCTTGGCGCTGCTTGGAGTTGTCGTGCTCTATATTGTCATGACCTGGACCGGTTTTGGCCGTAGCGTCTACGCGGTGGGTGGTTCCGAACAGTCGGCCATGCTGATGGGCTTGAATCCGAAGCGGATTGTATTGCAAGTCTTTGTTATCCAAGGATTGATGACTGCCTTTGGATCCTTCCTATTCTGCCTATCGTTGCCGGGAGGCGCCGTGGAGAAGGCTGTGGCTTTTGAGATGAACGCCATAGCTGCTGCCGTGATTGGAGGTGCGCTGTTGACAGGCGGAGTTGGCAATATCCTTGGGTCGCTGGCAGGTACCTTGATTCAACTCACCATCTTGAAGATCATAACCTCGGTTGGAACTCTGTCATCGGGCTGGGGTCCTATCTCTACAGCGGCCATGATGGCTTTCTTCATCGCCATGCAGTCGGTTTTGACCAGCGGACGCCGAAAACGCAAGTAGTAGCTAGCTGATCTGACCCGGTGGTGTGGGGTGTTGGTTTGCAGGGTTGACCTTGTCCTGTAGCGCGTTACTCGGGCGGGGCGGCGGTGGATGCGCGTTCAATAAGTCGGGGTCTAATCAGCCTAGTTTCTGGCTCTCCGCCACCAATCCGGTTAACCAGAGCGTCAACTGCCATCGCGCCAATCACGCCGATCTGTTGGCGAACGGTAGTGAGCGGCGGGATGAAATGGCTCGCTCCAGGTATATCGTCAAACCCGACAACTGAAACCATTTCTGGGACGGAGCGTCCCAGTTCGTGGGCTGCCCGTAGGGCACCTAGCGCCATGTGGTCGTTTGCGGTGAACAGCGCGGTTAGGGATCGATCGTCACTCAAAAACTGCTTAGCCAAGCGATAGCTGTCATTCGGCAGCCAACTGCCTGCGCTGATCATTGGCCCGTCTAAGCCAGCAGCCGTCATAGCTTGCTTCCAGCCCTCCAAGCGGCACTCAGCATGAAAATCATCTTCTGGACCTGCCAGGAAGGCGATCTTCTGATGCCCTAGACCAATCAGATGTCGTACCGCCAAGCGTGCCCCTTCGATCTGGTCAATGTCGATGGTCGAGACATCGGTGCCAGAAACATCTCCTGAAGTCAGAGCCACTAAAGGCATATCGGCGGCTGCCGTGATGGTGGCAGCAAGCACACTGCGAGTCGGAGCAATCGCCACAATGCCGTCCACGCCTAAATCAATCAAACGACTGATTGCACTGGCAGTGGCTTTGGCTGTTGATGTCTCGGGCGCTGAAACAGTCACTGAATAACCCTGGGCGTGAGCTGAACGTTCAATAGCCATTAGCGCCGTTGACGGACCGTAAAGATGGGAGTTCGCCACTAGCGCGCCAATCGTAAAGGTGCGGTTGGTCACTAAAGCCCGAGCGCTTCGGTTCCGTCGGTAGCCGATCTCTGCCATGGCTGCCTGTACCCGCTGGCGAGTGTCGTCCTTGACAGCGGGGTGGTTGTTTATCACCCGTGAAACGGTCTGGTGAGAAACACCAACGTGTTTGGCCACATCCATCATGGACGGAGTTCTTGGCCGAAGTGGTGTTGTCACCAGAAAATAATATCAACTACACGTCTCACAGCTTTCAAGAATAGCCAGATAAGAACTGTGGAAAACTTCTAGCACTTTCCACAGGGTATGGGTGCTGCTGAATACGGCGTTGACAACTGGCAATAATGCTTGGTGAACGAGAGAACGGAGCATTATGGATACACAGATAGCTATGACCGGCAGAGTTGGCTCAGAGGTCGATCATCGCATTGTCAAGGAGATTGCATACGCCAATTTTCGGTTAGGTTGCACGCCGCGGGTGAATCGCCGCGGAGAGTGGTCCGATCAAGAAACAATTTGGATTAGCGTTCATTGTAGTCGTTCCTTAGCCGATGGGATTAGCGCCAGCCTCAAAAAGGGCGATCCGGTGGTAGTCACCGGAAAACTGCGAAACTCAAAGTGGACTGACTCTGAGGGCAATATCCGCCAAGACCTGCGGCTGGAAGCTAGTAGTGTCGGGCATGATTTATCGCTGGGGACGACCACCTTTACCAAACGTCCAACCAAGACTCGTGATGCCGAGGCTGGAAGTGATGAGACATATTTGGACTAGGCGGTGGCGCCTCGCCTGGCTGCGAGAAATCGCTGGACGTTACGGTTGAATAAACGCGAGGTGAATCTACGGATGGTTCGCTGGGTTAGCCAAAGTTGCCGCGCGTTTGAAATCGCTGTGGGGCTACTCCCGAATGAGGCGACGGTGTGTGGTGCGGTGTGGGCGTGCCGCTTCTGCGCCGAGACGTGAAATCTTGTTTTCCACATAATCGGCGTAGTTGCCTTCATACCAGAACCAGTTAGCCTCGTCGGTGTCGTTGCCTTCCCAAGCCAGAATATGGGTGGCTACCCGATCTAGGAACCAGCGGTCGTGTGAAACTACGACAGCGCATCCTGGGAAATCCAGCAGAGCGTCTTCAAGGGATTGCAGGGTCTCAACGTCGAGGTCGTTCGTGGGCTCGTCGAGGAGCAGTACGTTGCCACCCATCTTCAGGGTGAGTGCCAGGTTAAGCCGGTTGCGTTCGCCGCCGGAGAGCACCTCGGTCAGTTTCTGCTGATCTGGGCCTTTGAAGCCGAAAGATGCCACATATGCGCGTGAGGGCATTTCAAAACTAGCGACCTTGATGTGGTCAAGGCCATCGGAGACTGCTTCCCAGACGTTCTTCTTGGGGTCGATACCACTGCGGCCTTGGTCAACGTAAGAGAAGGTTACGGTTTCGCCAACCTTCAGTGAACCGGAATCGACCTGTTCTTCACCAATCAGCATTTTGAACAGTGTGGTCTTCCCGACTCCGTTCGGCCCGATGATCCCCACAATTCCCGCTCTGGGGAGCAAGAAGCTCAGCTCGCGTATCAGGACGCGATCACCGAAACCTTTAGTTAGTTTCTTGGCTTCAATGACAGTTGAGCCGAGTCGCGGGCCGGGAGGAATGTTTATCTCGGTCAAATCCAACTGGCGGTTACGTTCGGCTTGGGTGGCAAGTTCTTCGTAGCGGGCTAGCCGAGCGCGATTTTTGGCTTGCCGAGCTTTCGGATTGGAACGAACCCACTCCAGCTCCCGAGCCAAGATTTTGGCACGCTTGGCGTCTTTTTTGCCTTCAATGGTTAGCCGGGAACGCTTGGTTTCCAAATAGGTGGAGTAATTCCCTTCGTAGCCGTGGAGTTGGCCGCGGTCAACTTCGCAAATCCACTCGGCTACGTTGTCCAAGAAGTAGCGGTCGTGGGTTACTGCCAGTACTGCGCCTGGGTAATTCTTCAAATGGCCTTCAAGCCAACTTACGCTTTCGGCATCTAGGTGGTTGGTAGGCTCGTCAAGAAGCAGCAGATCGGGTTGTTGCAGCAGCAGCTTGCACAGGGCAACTCGGCGGCGTTCTCCCCCGGAAAGCACGTCAACTGTGGCATCTGAGGGTGGGCACTGCAACGCGTCCATCGCCTGCTCCAATTGTGAGTCGATGTCCCAGGCGTTGCGATGGTCTAACTCGGTTTGCAATTCGCCCATCTCGGCCAGCAGTGCGTCGAAGTCAGCATCGGGGTCAGCCAGCTCCGCCGACACCTCGTTGAAGCGGTCGAGCATCGTCTTAGTTTCAGCTACTGCCTCTTGAATGTTCTCCAGTACGGTTTTACCTTCAGTTAGCGGAGGTTCCTGAAGCAAAATGCCAACGCTGGCATCTTTCTTAAGCAGGGCGTCGCCGTTGTCGGGCTTAATCATTCCTGCCATAACTGCTAGCAAGGTGGATTTTCCTGCCCCATTCGGGCCAACTACCCCGATCTTGGCTCCCTCATAGAAAGCGAGGGTGATGTTGTCAAGGATGAGCTTCTCACCCAGCTTCTTGCGCACTCCATGCATCGTGTAAATAAACTCTGGCACCTGAGAATTATGCCATCTTCAGCTTCCTGTTTACTCCCCGACCAGGTATGCCGCGAAGTCCTCCTTCGAATTTTGCGCATGAACGTTTGCTGTTTTTGTCGGCAGCAGGTGGTATACCTTGAAGTAAATCAACTATTTGATGTGTGGACTCAAAATGGCAGTTGGTTCTATGGCGTGTGTTATGCCAACCAAGGCCACGATCTAGTAACCTCTGCATAGGGCAAAGGTTACTAGAATCTTTGAGGCGGAGGGGATCATGACAGCAGCTACCCCAGTAGCAACATATAGGATTTCTGATGCGGCAACCGCCCTGCAAGTATCGGTCGACACAATACGCCGATGGGAGAAGCTGGGTCTGATAAAGGCCGTACGCGATGGGCACAACCACCGTATCTTCGATATCGATGAACTCAGGCGCGTGCAACAGAAAACTTGCGGGAACCACCAAGAAAACAACTTCAAGATTCTGAAGTCCGATTTGAGCTACCCCGTGACATGCATTGATCTTTTCGCTGGAGCAGGAGGGACAGCTCTCGGCTTCCATAATGCGGGAATAAGTCACACGTTGCTCTCAGAAATCAATAAAGACGCATCCGCTACCTTGAGGGAAAACTCAAGGAAAATGAAGTTGGAATGGAACGTCATTGAGGGTGACGTTGCTGAGATAGATTTTTCTGGCATGCAAGCAGATGTCATCCAAGCTGGATTCCCCTGCCAAGCGTTCAGCTATGCAGGGAAAAGCATGGGTTTTGAAGATACGCGCGGAACCCTATTCTTCGAGTTCGCAAGGGCTATCAAAGAGGTACGCCCAAAGATTGCTATCGGTGAGAATGTTAGAGGACTGCTGTCTCATGATGACGGCAGAACCCTCCAGACTATGCTCAACGTGCTAAACGATCTTGGCTATTCGACTTCCTATAAACTCTTAAAGGCGCAATACCTGGATGTGCCTCAAAAAAGGGAGAGGTTGATTCTCTTTGCTGTCCGCAACGACCTGACAATACCTGCTGTATTTCCGAAAGAGAAGAATTATTTTATTTCGCTTCGTGAGGCTTTGGTGGGCTGTCCTGAGTCAACTGGCCATAAATACACGGAGCGAAAGCATCGGATAATGGAATTAATCCCTGAAGGCGGATATTGGCGCGACCTGCCAGTAGAACTTCAGCGTGAGTACATGGGCGCAAGTTTTCACTTGGGCGGCGGAAAAACTGGTATGGCAAGGAGGCTGTCGTGGGATCAACCCAGCCTGACTCTGACCTGTAACCCAGCTCAAAAGCAAACAGAAAGGTGTCATCCTGGCGAGACACGGCCACTGAATATTCGAGAGTACGCGAGGATTCAAACATTCCCAGACGAATGGGTATTCACCGGATCGACTGGTAGCCAATACAAGCAAATCGGGAATGCTGTTCCAGTGAACCTGGGTTACCACATCGGGAGGTGCGTACTCGCTGCTTTGGGGCACATTAAAGCTGACGACACAATGGACATCATCGACATGTTAGAGAGAAAATGATATGTGGAATATGGATTTCATTTCCGAGAATGATTTTAGAACCCATGTGGAAAACACAATAAAAGCCTATGTAGACAATCTCGTTTCTTGCGACATGAAAACATTCAACAAGAATATTGTCGATCCAATAAAGCTCATCTTTGACAAGTCGGTATATGACTTCAACTGGGCGGAAATCATTAAAAATGAGATATTTCGACAGCGAGACAAGTCAAATAACAACAGTATTGGATACTACCACCAGAAGATATTCAACTTTATTGCGGACTGCGAAGTGCCTCAGCAAGGCTGGGATGTGATTTATCAGCCCGATGGCGGGGTTGATCTTCCTAGCAATCAGCATGTTTCCAGAGTTTTTGTTGAGATGAAGAATAAGCACAATACGATGAACTCTGCTTCGGCCGCAAAGACTTACATCAAAATGCAAAGCCAGCTCCTGGAGGATGACGATTGTGCCTGCCTCTTGGTTGAAGCAATAGCGAAACAGTCACAGAACAAAAAGTGGGACATTTCGATTGATGGTGAGTTAAAGAGCCATAGCCGGATACGCAGAGTTAGCCTCGACAGGTTCTTTGCTTTGGTGACTGGTGACAAAGATGCTTTCTACAAAATCTGTGTCGCCTTGCCGGATACCATTGATTATGTTCTGGCAACCGTACCTGAAGTGCAAGCACCTCTTGACACTGTGATGGAAGATTTGCTGGCAATGGCAGGCGGAGATGAATCCTCAATCCCAGTTGCTTTATATTCCCTAGCTTTTAGTGGATACACAGGATTTTCTGACATGCAAGCAAAAAATGAATAGGGAGGCTCCGTGCCTCAACCCACCCAGTAGCGGAGCCAAGGACAGCAAGGGAGTTTTAGTAGAGAAGCTCACAAAAGCGATCTCGGTTTCTGTTGGAGTAACATACTTCTTCTAAGAAGAAAGCGGTTTAGACTGCACATACTGAGAGCGTGATTTGCAAGGAGGCCAATGACCACCGCTGATGAGATTCTTGCAGGGAAACCTGAGACCATTCCCACGCTGCTTGATTGGCGCATCAAGCAGACTCCCGACAAAGAGGCTTTTCGTTATCGGGGGCCAGCTGAGGACCAGTGGCACAGTCTCACTTGGTCGCAGGCTGGTAAGAAAATAGAATGGCTAGCTGCCGGTTTAGTAGAGCTTGGACTACAAATCGGCGACCGAGTTGCGATAGTTAGTTCCACACGGATTGAGTGGATTCTCGCAGATTTGGCTACGAATGTCGCCGGTGGGGCGACAACAACGATCTACCCGAATACCCACGGCGAAGATTTTGAACACATAATCACCCATTCAGATTCCCAGCTATTGGTAGCGGAAAACGAGTCACAACTTGAGAAACTAACCGGTTGTGAAACTGCAAACCAACAAGTTCGCAATGTGATTCTGATAGAAGGCGAAGGTCAAGACGAGCGGGTGTTGAGTTGGCAGCAATTGCTAGACATTGGCAAAGCCGCACTTAGCAAAACTCCCGATCTCTTGGAGCACATTAGTGAGCAAATCACAGGTGATTCATTGGCGACATTGGTATACACCTCTGGAACCACCGGACTGCCAAAAGGTGTGGAGCTGATTCATCGCGGCTGGTCATATGAAGGTTTCGCCATTGCTCAAATCGGAATTATCGATCCTGACGACATGCATTTTCTTTGGTTGCCATTGAGTCACGTTTATGGAAAATGTATCGCTGCGGCGCAGCTTGCAATCGGATTCATCCATGGAATAGACGGCCAGATTGATCGCATCGTCACTGGCTTGGGCGAATTGAAACCCGAGATCATGTGCGGTGCTCCGCGTATCTTTGAAAAAGTACGTGCCACCGTGATGTTGACATCACGTACTGGAATCAAATCAAAAATTGCGCGCTGGGCATTCTCAATCGGTCGCGCGTCACGTGAGCCTAGACTTGCTGGTCGCAAGCTACCGATGCCGCTACGTCCGGCCTATGCGATTGCCGACAAGCTGGTTTTCTCCAAGCTGAAGCAGAAAATTGGGGGAAACATCAAGCACTTTATCTCCGGTTCGGCAAAATTGAGTGCGCAAGTTCAAGCCTGGTTTTACTCTGCTGGAATTCTAGTTATCGAAGGCTACGGCTTGACAGAATCTTCGGCAATCAGTTTTGTCACCCGTCCTGACGACCCGCGTTTTGGGACGGTGGGGCCGCCATTGCCTGGCACCTTGGTACGGATTGACGACGATGGCGAAGTGCTGATCAAGGGTCCCGGCGTGATGCGCTGCTACCACAAGAATCCTGAACTAACCGCAGAAGTGCTGCAAGACGGCTGGCTGCGTACTGGAGATATTGGACGTCTTGACGACGCTGGACATCTCATCATTACTGACCGCAAGAAAGATCTGATGAAGACATCAGGCGGAAAATATGTGGCTCCTGCAAAAGTAGAGACGGCGATTGCAGCATCGGTGCACTATGTTTCACAAGTTGTGGCGGTGGGAGACGGACAGAAATTCATTTCTGCGCTGCTCACCATGGATCACGACTTAGTGATGAACTGGGCCGGGCGGCATCAGATGGCAAACCAGAGTTACGAAACCATCCTTGCCAGCGCCGAATTCTATGAGAGCATCAACCGTGGAGTTCAGCTAGCAAATACGAAGTTGGAGCGTTGGGAGACGGTAAAGAAATTCGCAATCCTGCCGACTGAATTTTCAGTTTACGATGGTGGCATTACTCCAAGCCTGAAGGTGCGACGCGCCATCATTGCCCAGCGGTACGCCGACGTTGTAGCCTCACTGTACGCAGAAGAAAAGGTTGCTGGGGAAGAGGACTAAACGACGTGAGCTTTTTCACCAAGGTACGGTTGCGTTGGGTCGATTTGGACGTCCAAAATCACGTCAACAATGCGATCATCGTCGACTACCTGCAACAAGCCCGTATCGACTTCCTGCTTTCTGGACCGCTTGCGCACCTGGTAAACGATGGGGCAGCGGTCGTCGGACACCAGGTGGAATTTGTCAGACCCGTACTCTTTGATACAGAACCTGTCGAAGTGCAGGTACAAGTCCGTAGTGCTGAAACTGCGGCTTTCTGCTTGCATTTCCTCCTTCGTCAGCACGGTGAAATCTGCGCTAAAGCTAATCCGTCAA
>Ga0082212_10007771_pt1 | contig 14101 bp, 15 predicted proteins | sample TergutNt197P3_FD_71548 | JGI IMG/M metagenome (GOLD analysis project Ga0082212, IMG submission 71548) | Neocapritermes taracua P3 segment gut microbial communities from Petit-Saut dam, French Guiana - Nt197 P3 | ecosystem: Host-associated > Arthropoda: Insects > Digestive system > Gut ... | reverse complement strand
CCGGATCACTACAGTATTGTTTGATCACGAATATGAAGTATTGCATGACCGCATCGATATCAAAGCGGTCAGCCCCATAAACGAACAGGATTATTTTGTCCGGGGCACAACCGCCCTGCTTGATGCTATAGGCAGGTCTATTAACAAAATCGACAATGTCCAAAAGACCACGGCAGAAGCTTTCCGGGCCCAAAAGGTGCTTTTTGTCATCACAACAGACGGCATGGAGAATGCCAGCCGCGAGTTCGGTTATGATAAGATCAAGTCGATGATCGAGCGTAAAAAGACAGAGCTGGGCTGGGAATTTATCTTTCTTGGCGCCAATATTGATGCGGTAGAGGTAGCCGGCCGCTTTGGTATAGCCGGGAACCGGGCTCAAAACTTCCACAATGACAGCGAGGGCATTGCCGTGAACTATTCTGCAGTCAGTGAAGCCGTAGCCTCCTTTAGGGCAGCTCCCAAAGAGGCAAAGCTGGACGATAATTGGAACGCCAAAATCGCGGCAGATTATCAAAAACGGAGCGCTAATTGATCTTGTTGATTTACAGATGACCAACGTCATTATCAAAATTTAAGAGAGTTTTCGCGGAGCGAAAACCTACAACAATTCAGCACTCGGCATTCATAATTCAGCACTGCACTCCAAGAGCGCTTTGGCTTCTTGGCACCAATCAAGGTATACAGTAAAAACTTTTATACCCAGCATCGCTGTCAGGTGATAATAAAGATGGGCATTATCCTTTTCCAGCACCTTTTCAAGGTCGCCGCTAAGACTTGATAAAAAAGCCAGTTCTTTTCGTGTTTTCGCCTCAAAGTTTTCTATGTGCTTGATTGCCAATTCCGGCCCGGCTTCATCGCAGAAAAACAGTTTCAGTAAAGTTTCATAGCGTAATTCATCCTTTATCACAGGGAGTGACAACCAGTTTTTCAGATGCTCACGACCTGCCTCGGTGATAGTATATATTATCTTTTCCCGCCCATTCTCTTTGCCGGCTGATTTTACTGCCAGCCCTTTTTTAACAAGCTCGCCTAATGTGGGGTATATGCTTCCGTAACTGGCATGCCAGAAAAATCTCAAAGCGGTATCCAGCCGCTTTTTGATTTGATATCCTGTCAAATCCTCATGGCTCAGCAGCCCCAAAATCACACAGTCCAGTTTCTTTTCATTTGCCACTTCTAGCGGTCCTTTCCAAATTTGTATTTCAAGGCTTGAGGAGAGCAAGTATCGGCACAGGCGCCGCACTGGATACATTCCGGATCACTAATGCCGCTGCTTTTCATACTATTCTTCACAAAGCCATAAACATCAATGCACATCGGGCAAGTTTTATTGCACTTTTTGCAGGATATGCATTTAGAGGCTTCCGTAGAAATATGCAGACCAGGCAAACGCAGCAGTTTTCGCAGTTTTACCCCAATCGCCATAAAAGGAGCCATCCAACAGATGTAGTGGCAAAATGCTCTCTTCCCCCCGATCAGCGCCGGCAGCAATATCAGTAAGATGATACCGTAATAGATTATGTAACTAAAGATATTTGTCACGGATATGCCATGTTCTGTCTGGTAGAAAAAATCGATTTTGATAATTTGGCCTTTGAAGATATAACAAAAGACCACAGCCAAGATCCAGACAAGCCAGATCCCGTATTTAATATTATTCCTCCACCTTTGCTTTGGAGGTTTTTCTGTAACCAAAAAAGCACATTCCTGCAGCCCTCCACCCGGACAGATATAGGCGCAGAACAACCTTCCCAGGAAAATACTGCTCAAAAACAGAGCAATAAAAACAATAAAGCTCCCGTTGATAACCCCTTCCAGCCCTGCTTCGATAATAAGCGCAGGCGAAAAATAAAAGAGAGTAACCGGGAAAAGCAGCAGGGATACAATCAACAATAGCTTGCGTATTTTTTGTCTGGTCATACTATTCCCTTCGTATATATCAGTCTGATATGTTCATTATATGTCAGTCTGATATATCTGTCAAGGGTTGCCAAAAATAAATTTCAAAACTCATTGCATTTTATCAAATAATAGATTATAATTAGTTATGATGTGTGAAAAAATCTCACAACATGTGGTTGGAATTGATTTGTCCTGCATATAATAACTCACATAAAGCATTAACAAGAAAGGAAGTTGCAATATGTTATGCCAATTTTCGGTAAAAAACTTTCGTTGCATCAAAGATGAGATCACGCTTGATTTACAAGCAACAAATATATCCGAGCATGAACAATCTCTACTTTATGATGTTGACGGAGAAAAATTTTTACCATTAGGTGTTATTTATGGGCCTAATGGTTCTGGTAAATCGACGGTATTATCGGCGCTATTTAGTCTAGGCAGCAAAATAATGCTCCCTATTTGTACAACCACATGTGAAAAAGGAAAAGATTGCGAACGCATTTCCAAAACACAAACCATTGAACCTTTCAAATTTTCAGAGGAAACAGAAAACAACCCCACAGAATTTGAGCTTTTCATTAGAACAAATGAGTGTGAATATCAATATAAAATTTCTATCTTAAAAGGCAAAGTTGTTAATGAGGAGTTATATAGAAAGGCCTTAGATGAAATAGATTACAAGACTGTTTTTACAAGGAACGGTGATAATATTTCTATTGAAATATTATCGGATTCTACTGTTTCGGATATTTCAGATGACTTGGCATTACTTTCTTATTTAGGGATAACACATAGAAAGAACATCGTGGTAAAGGATGTTCTTAATTGGTTTGATAATCGCATTAGGTTTCTTAACTATGGAAACTCTTCTATGGATACGGAAATGGCTATAGATGATACTGGTGACATGAAACCAATTATTTTGCAAATGCTCAAGGAAATGGACATTGATATTTCTGACTATAGGATAGAGAAGATGGAAAATGAAGAGGGAAGAAAAATTAGAATTTATACCTCTCATAACGTTAATGGGAAAGAATATGAATTAGGATTATCTAGTGAATCAAGAGGCACTATAAAAATATTTGGGATGTTACCATATATTATAGATGGTGTGCGTGATGGACGCACCTTAATTATTGATGAATTAGACGCAAAACTGCATCCGCTACTGTTGAATTACATTATCGGGCTTTTTAGAGATCCCAAAATAAATAAAAATAAGGCTCAACTTATATTTACTTCACATGATTTAACTACAATGAATAACTATACTTTTAGGCGGGATGAAATTTGGCTTATAGCCAAAGGGAACAACGGAGCGTCAAAAATGTATTCTCTTGTCGAATTTAAAGACAAAGACGGCGGTAAGGAGAGAAAAGACGCAAGCTACAATAAACGCTATTTAGCTGGACGTTATGGCGCAGACCCATATCTCAAAAGAATAATTAATTGGGAGGAGTATAATGCCAAATAAAAAGCCACAAAACCGCAAGAAACCAAGAAGGCTTGGGCATTTAGACGATATTCCCTACAAGTATTATATTTTTTGTGAAGGGAAACAGACTGAGCCCAATTATTTTGATGGGTTTGAGAAGGCGATTGGGGAGGCAATCAGTATTGACCCTATTTATAAAAATCAGGTTTATATTGAAACCATAGGCTTAGGTGTAAATACGAGAGGAGTAGTAGATGCTGCGGCAGAACGAATATCAACAGGCTTAATCACAGACGCTCAAATTTGGTGTGTTTATGATAAAGATAGTTTTCCTGATAAGAACTTTAATGCAGTATCCGAAAAAGTGAATAACTTAAATGTTCAAAAAAATTCTAAGGATAGAAGCATAAAATACAACGTTGCCTGGTCGAATCAGTGCATTGAGTATTGGTTTATACTGCATTTTGACCTCTATGAATCAAAGAATGACAGACAGTATTATATCCAGTATTTGAATAAGAAATTTAGGGCTCTAGAATTGCCGCCCTATAAAAAGAATGATAAAAATATATTTGACATTTTAACTAACTATGGAGATCCCAAGCTTGCAATTCGGCGCGCATATAATAGGCTTAAGTCATGCGAAGAATTAGGCTTGACAACAGACTCACAGTGCTTTCCTGCTACAAAGGTACATCTTTTAGTAGAAGAATTAGCAAAATATTTGCCAGAAAGCATCAAAGAGAAATATATAAACTAGCCCTACTTAATAAAGCTGATTTTGCTCAAATCCAGCTCATGAGGTTGGCCGCCGGGATTTGCCGCATAGCCCAGTAAAACAGCCATACCGATCTCATAACCCTCCGGGAACCCCAGGCGTTTTTTGAATTCCGCGCCTTTGGCTCCGGTAAAAGCAAATGCCGCCAGGCCACAAATCAGGTTATCAATGCCAAGAGAGGTAGCTGCCAAGGCAATGTTTTCGGTTACAATACCGCAATCAAGCAATTCGGCTCCGGCACGCTCGGCTGTGGTAACTGGCAGCATGATCAGACAAGGTGAGTTATAAAACAGCTTACCGCCCCTTTCCATAATCCATTCCAGCATTGATTGATCCGGCAATTGAGCCAGATTGCGCATAGCCTCTGTTTCCATAGCATTGATAAGCTCCCTGTTTTTTACAACGATGACCCGCCAAAGCTGGCGATTTATCCCGCTGGGGGCAGCAACGGCGGCTTTGGCAATAGTTTGCAAGTCCTCATAAGAGGGGATTCTGTCTGTAAAATTCCGGCAGGAATAGCGGGTAAAAATAGATTGAATGGCATCTAAAGGCATGGTTATTCTCCTTTCCTGATTAGTTCGGTCGCGTTTGTATTATCAACTGGAGTCTCCTCATGTTTACTTATATCTTTGTAAATATCTCTTAGATTATTATTATATTTTTCGTTATCGGGTTCTAATTCAACTGCTTTTTTATAGTCAGCTAAAGCATTTTCTAAAGTTGACCTGCTTTTATGCTACAATGACATACAGATTATTATTCTTTAAGGTGTTTGAGATGGACGTAAAAGAAAAGATACGGGAAATGGTTTTGTCTTATGGAGCTGATTTGTGCGGGTTTGCCCATATAGACCGCCTTGGTATGGCTCCGGATGGTTTTAAGCCTACTGATATTTATGGTGATTGCAAGGCAGTCATATCTTTTGGTGTGGCTCTCCCGCAGGGATTAACTAAAGTCAGCCCGCGCTTGATTTATGGTTACTATAATTATTTTAGTTGCCCGGAAGTGGATCTTATAGCTTTTAAGTCAGCAAAATGGATTGAACAAAGTTTTCATTGTAATGCCATCCCAATCCCTTGCGACGTACCCTATGAATATTGGGATAGCGAGAAAATGGAGGGACGCGGGCTATTATCTCTGAAGCATTTGGCTGTACAAGCCGGGTTAGGTATAATGGGGAAAAGCACCTTGTTTATCCATCAAAACTTTGGGAATATGGTAACACTTGGAGCTATCTTAACTGACATGGAACTGCAGTCAGATCCGCTTTCCCAAAACATATGCATAGCAAATTGCCGCAAGTGCATTGATTCTTGTCCCGTCAACGCTATTGATAATGGGTCTGTGAATCAAAAGCTATGCAGAGTACATACATATGGAAAGACAGCACGGGGTTTTGATACCGTTGACTGCAATCAATGCAGAATTATTTGTCCTTTGAATTGCAGGACCGAACGGCGCCAATGAGCATTCTCTCGTTTTAATAATCAACTATACGCCAACTACCTTGACCATAAATTTGCGTGTTCTTGGCGGGTCGAACTCACAAAAATATATACCCTGCCAGGTTCCAAGGACAGGCTTGCCCTCATCTATGATCACAGTCGCGCTTGATCCAATCGCGCTTGCCTTTAAATGGGCCGCGCTATTGCCTTCGGCGTGGCGGAATTCGGCACGGTCAGGGAATGCCTTTTTTAGCCCAAACAGCAGATCACGCACCACATCCGGATCGGCATTCTCGTTTATGGTGATACCCGCCGTTGTGTGAGGACAATAGACCACAATGATCCCGTCCCTAATTCCGCTTTTGGTGACGGCTTCACGGACTTGGGCTGTAATATTATAGAAATCCTCCCGGGGTGTAGATATGGTATATTCGTAGAACATGATTAGTTTCCATCTTCCTTTCTCTTGATTTTCCAGAAAAAAACAGTATAATTAAGTTATATAACTATGCTTTCAAGGAAGGTGGTTTTAGTGGATCAGACAAAATGGCTTATCCACGAATCGGAAGAGTGGGTACGGAACGAAATTATCTCAGCCGAACAACAAACACTAATTCTTAACCGCTACCAACCTGCAAAGAGCGGAAACCTTTTGCTGCTCTTTTTCTGCTTTAGCCTGCCGCCTTGTTGCTAATATTATTTTGACTGTTGACTATCATTCACTTTCTTATTTCATTGCTAATCCTCTTAATCTTGCTCTATCCATAGGGGTCACGCTGTTGCTCTTGGATGCGGTCTTTCAGAAAATAAGCAACCTTCGTTTCTTGACGGCGGTTAAGTTTTTGGGATGTCTTTGTATTGGTCTGACTATTTGGATTGCCGGAATAAATTTTTCCGGTGTAAACAGTTACTTATTTTCGCTGCTGGTGGTAGTTCTTCCGGCTTGCGCCTATGCCGGATTACGTCTAACGGATTTCAAGAATCCGGTATCTGCCGATATTTTTGCCGCTTCCGCCCTGGTACTCGCCCTTTCAGCTTCGTTGATGGGTATCGCTGCCAATTTGCTCATGCTTGTAATAGGCGTCATCTTTATAGTTTGGGGCAGTAAGACTCTGAATATTCCTCAGTTGAATATCGGCATGGTATCCCTGGTTCTCTTAGTTGGGACCCGTTTTTTCGATTCTTCTCTCAGCCTCCTGATTAGAGGTATTGTCTTTATCCTGTTGGGCATTGCTTTCCTTGGTATTAACATAGTAATCTCCAAAAAGAGAAAGGAGCTGAGATCATGAAAAAGCCTTTACTCTACTTATTGGCTGCTTACCTGATTTTATTACTCCTGGTTCCAGGGTATTTGATTTGCCGCCATTACAATACCTTAGTTACCGGGGAGGACTATAAATTTATTGTCCGTCCTTATGATCCTTACGATCCTTTCCGGGGCCGCTATGTGGCTCTTCAAACCGAGCAGTCACTGTTTGGCAATCAGACTTATGCAATGCTGGAGCGTGATGCTTTAGGTTATGCCACTATTGCCGGTTGGAGCGATAGCAAACCACAAGGGGAAGCCTATGTTAAAAACCTTCAGCTTGACCGCTATTATATGAATGAACGAATGGCTCCTGAGGCAGAACGGATACAGTTCAACCTTGCAGAGAGTGATCAGTTATATCTAATGGTCAAAGTCAAAAACGGAGCCTATGTGATCCAGGGGCTTTATTTTAACGATATTCCCATTGAACAATACATTTCAGATAAAGAAAGGGGCTAATATTATGTTCTCATTACTTGTGCCCTTGGTGTTTATAGCGGTTTTTGGCTTAGTCATTTATATAGTGATAAAAGGGATCGCTCAATGGAATAAAAACAACAATTCACCTATTCTCACAGTAGGGGCAAGGGTTGTAGCAAAGCGCACGGCGGTAGATAGCCATATGCATCACCACGGAGACAATATGGCAATGAATCATTCCTCAACATCTACGACATATTATGCTACATTTGAAGTAGAAAGTGGCAACCGAATGGAACTTAAAATTCCAGGTAGAGAATATGGCATGCTTGCCGGGGGTGATATTGGCAGGCTGACATTTCAGGGAACCAGATATAAGGGATTTGAGCGAAGCAAAGATGGCTTATGAGAGCCTATCCTATAAATCCTACCCCTATAGATATACTGCCAAAATATTCCATAAGAGCTTCGCGTTCATTCACAACCTTTTCGTCAATAACAGCATTCAGTAAAGAATTCAGGGCTAAGCCGATTTCCTTTCCTTGAAGCCCCAAAACAAGCAAATCATGCCCGTTCACAGCCAGGTCTTTTAAGGAAAAACAGGCGTTTTCCGCTATTATTTCTGCCAGCAGCGCTTCAATTTGGGCAAATTTTTCCTGCCGGTGATGATATTCCGGGGCCTGGGCTAAGTTATCCGCTCTTTGCAGCTGCAGCAAATCCTTAAACAAATCTTCTCCCATCCCATTAAGCAAGCGCTTTATATACTTTTTATCCGGTCTTAAAATCAGCATATGGTTTTCCACCAATTGCAGAACTTTGTCCCTGGTTGCATTATCAAACTTCAAGCGGCCCATTACATTGTCAGCTATTTCCTTGCTTTTACTTTGATGACCATAAAAGTGGCCTCTGCCATCTTCGCCCAGGGAAAAACAGGCCGGTTTGCCGATATCATGAAACAAGGCCGCCCATCTGCCTGCCGGCAGCGGGGGGCTTTTTTCTATGGCGGCGATTGTATGCTCCCAGACATCATAGCAATGATATTTATTGCGCTGAGCAAAACCGAACATAGGGCTTAGTTCCGGTATGGGTATATTGATAACATCCGCATATTCCTTGAGGACAGATCTGCTGTTTTTTCCGCAGAGGATTTTTGTCAGCTCCTCGCAAATCCGCTCGGCGGAAATATTTTCTAACAAATGTTTTGTATCATGGATCGCGGCGGCGGTGGCCCTTTCGATCTTAAAGCCTAAAACAGAGGAAAAACGCAAGGCCCGTAAGATACGCAAAGCATCCTCGCTAAAGCGTTTTTCGGGATCACCCACGCAGCGGATAATACCGGCAGAGATATCTGATCTGCCTTGATAAAAGTCTATAACCTGTCCGTCTATATCATAAGCCAAAGCATTCATGGTAAAATCCCTCCGGGAAAGATCCTCCTGCAAGCTTTGGCTGAAGCAGATATTGTCCGGATGACGGTTATCCGAATAGTCACCGTCAACCCTATAGGTAGTTATTTCCAAAGGGGTTTCTTCAACAATCACCGTTATAGTGCCATGTTTTAGTCCGGTTTCAAAGTATTTATATCCATAAAAAGCCTGTTTAACCTCCTCAGGGCGGGCATTTGTGGTAATGTCCCAATCTTTGGGAAATTTTCCCATAAACAAATCGCGCACACAGCCGCCAACCAGGTAAGCCTCATAGCCATTTAAGCGAAGCAGCATTATTGCGGCAAAAGCTGAATTAAGGATATTAAACATAAGCTCCAGCCCCCAGAATGGGTCTATTTTCCCTCGAAACTTATAATCTGATCCCAAAGCCCAAGATTTGAAAAACTCTCCAGGGTAATCAAATCCCCGTCCGGGGAAAAGATCATTTTCATCATATGCTGTTCTTTTAATACCAATTTGACCGCTATGGCGCCATGCTTTACAGTTTCGCTCCTGCCCACATTCAAAAACACCATTTTGCCCTGTTCGCGCATAACAGATTTTATGATGGATTTTAATCTTGAAGCTTCCATCCCATTGTTTTTGGCGTATTCGGCTACACTCTTTTTTTTCAGCGGATTTTGGGAGTCCCCAATCAGTTTATCTATAATAGCGGCGTCCCCGCAAATCTTAAACGGTTCACCGGGATAGGGTCCAACATTACCAAAACCAAATCCTTCGATAAAATCAGGATAGCAGTCACGAGGACTGGGATACCAGTTTAGGCGGTATTGCCCGCGCTCCTTGGCAAGCAGGGTAAGGCCGGCAGTATCTGAGGCATAGATAATTTTATAAAAGCCTGTTCCCAGCACCAATGTCGGAATAGTCTTATGCTTTACCGCAAAAAGACCTTCATAAATAGGCGCCAAGGATTTGGCAAGATTTTCCTCTAGTGTTACTTTACCGTCATTGACTGTCAAGAGACCCGCTTGTTGCTGAGCCGCCACAAACTCATCCAGGAGTTTTTTGACTTTCTTTTTGGAAGCCCGGCCAAAGGGATCCGACACCAGTTCCGGTAAAGCAACTTCGTTGATCAAGCAAAGGCACCCCAGATCCAGCGCGGAAAATACATATTCGGTCATAGTTTATCCTTTCGCTCCTCCAGTAAGATTCATCTAAAACGGCTTCGCCGCAAGGGATTAGGGAATAAAACATTTTCTTGTTATTCTTGGGTGTAATGTGTCCTCAAAATCTTATATATTACGGACCGCTATTGGTCCAGTTCAGCCAAAACAGCTGTGAAGACTTTGCCGATCGGCTCATGGATTACCAGGTTGGCCTGGCTGTCATATTGGGTGGCGGTTTTGTTGATCAGTACAAGGTTGCTACCCTTAAAATAATGCAACAGGCCGGCAGCGGGATAGACAACCAGCGAGGTGCCGCCTACTATCAGGCAATGGGCGGCGGTGATGGCAGCCTCTGCGGAGTTCATGATATCATTATCTAAAGATTCTTCATATAAAACGACATCAGGACGCACGATCCCTCCGCACATCCGGCATTTGGGGACATCGCCGGTACAGTTAGCCGGGATCAAGATATAATCCAGGCTATATTTTCCCCCGCAGTTCAGGCAGTATTGGCGATGGTTGGAACCGTGCAATTCTATAACATTTACGCTCCCCGCTGCCTGGTGCAGGCCGTCAATGTTTTGGGTTATTACAGCTTTTAATAAGCCTGCTTCTTCCAATTTGGCCAAAGCAATATGGGCCGGGTTTGGTTTTACCTCCCGGTAAATCATATTTTCTTTATAGTATTTGTAGAACATTTCTCTTTCCCGCTCAAAAAAAGTACGAGACAGAAGTTCCTCCGGAGAATATCCATAAACCTGTTTTTCGGCATAAAGACCCGTCTCGGAACGAAAATCCGGCACACCGCTTTCGGTAGATACCCCGGCGCCGCCAAAAAATACGGTAGAGGGACTGTTTTTAATGATTTGGGCAAGCTCTGTATAATAACTCATTACTTTTATTATACCCTTTCCGTTCCGACCTACCTTAACTCAACACTCATAACTCAACACTGCGGTCGCAGACCGCTTTAGAGTCTTTTCTCCACTTGGCAAGAGATTTCCTGCCAAATAACTCCAAACCGGCCAAAGAACCCCAAACCGGCCAAAGAACCCCCAAAAGGCGTGTTGAATAATTTTTTCTTTTCCTCAACTAATAAAAATAGACAAGCAGCTCTATTTTAGAGCCATTGCCTATTATTTACTGGTTGAGTTAACCTTTGAAGCACCTATTTAATTATTCACGCTCTGTACCGTCAGTACCGGGGTCAGATTGTAATAACCGTAATAGCCGCAGCAACTTGAATCAATATTCGCTGCAACCAGCCTTTCCTGGCCGTCTTCATATACATATAGGTCAAATACATTACCATTAATACGAACAAAACTGATCGCTTTGCCTCCAATAATATATCGCGGCCAGATATTAAACCCGGTCTCGGTAATGATTCTGCTTTTTCCGCTGGTAAAATCATGCTCCCAAATGCTATGATGTTCATAATAGCTTCCGCCTTCGAGAATTGCTTCCAGCGCCTCTTCGAAATCCTCTATTGGCTCCCCGGCAGAAAAGAGGATCCTTTGCCCGTCAGCAAAAAAGCAGGGATGCATAGATCCCATGCCATCCTCATCTGCTGTCAGCATTGTTATTTCCCCCGAAAGGGGATCCAAGAGAGACAGGACTTTTTTATTAAAAGACATTTCTCTGTTACCCCCATAGATAAAAGCTAACTCCGGCTTTGTGGGGTTGACGGAGAAATTTTCTCTTTTGGGTAATGTAACTATATCCAAAGGGGTGAACTCTCTTTTCTCAATGTTATATATTCCCATAGAAACGCCATCAGAGGAAAGAGATCCGGAATGGGGCCCTCGCAGTAGATAAAGAAATTTATTATCGGCGGAAATGCCAATAGTCCGGTAATATTCACCCAGAGAACCTTTCTCGTCAGGTAGAATGCTGGGGATAACCAAAGTTTCGCTTCCATCAGTTAATTTGATTTCCGTAATACCAACATCTTGTTCCTCCCATGATGTGCCAACTCTGCGGGCAAATACTCTATCCGTCGAGGCAACCAGCCAATAGTAATAGTATTTATCGCTGGCTATCAGGGCTTCTTTTTCTTTGCTTGCCGGATCATAAGAGTAGAGGCCCCCGCTTTTGGGGGAATAAACAAGAGCATTTTGAATGAAGATATAATCGGATACTTCTTCGCAAATGGGCAGGGGCTGGGCGGATAGGTTATTGAAATCAATAGAGACTAAAAATAAGTCATCGTTTTTGACATAAGCTGCCGTTTTATTATCCTGGGCAAGAGTCAATTGAAACTCTGTATCCTTATTCACATTCGGGCTCGCATCAAGGCAAATTTCGGCCCCGGAAGGTAAATCCACAGCATAAAGACCATCACTGCGCACAAATAAAGCAATGTTTTTGCCTTTATCAATAAATTTCTGATCGGTATTTTCTTTTGATCTTATACTGACACAACCGCTCATAAATACTAACAAGGTAAGCATTAGTAAAAGGCAAGGCAATAGGTTACAAGGTTTAGGTTTTGGCAGGTATGTAAGCTGATTTTTCATAATATAGTCTCTCTTCCTAAAAATATAAGCCTCTGCCAAACTTTATTCGCGATTGTCATTGATGCAGAACAAGTTGAATGCGTCTATATCGGTGATAATGAAGTTTTATTATAATTCTTGACGGAATAATTCTTTGTAGTATAATATATTGCAAGGAGTTGATTTCAAATGAAGAGATTTATTAATCGTGAGCGCGAGCTTGCTGCTTTGGAAAAACAATATGCCGCCGACGATGCCTCTTTTATGGTGATTTATGGCCGCCGCCGAGTGGGTAAAACCACGCTGATCAAAGAATTTATCAAAGATAAGAAGGCGTTATATTTTTTAGCGGATAATGAAAATGAAGCGAACAGTATGAAACGTTTCGCCGGGTCGCTCGCGGAGTATACCGGGCAAGATTATATAAACAAAATGAAGTTTGATAATTGGCGCGAATTGTTTAAATTTTTTAATGATTACGACAGCGACAAAAAGAAAATTCTAATCCTTGATGAACTGCCTTATATGGTAGCCGCAAACCCGGCATTTCCCTCTATTTTACAATGGATTTGGGATGAATGGTTCCAAAACCAAAACATTATGCTGATTCTCTGCGGCTCACTGATCCACATGATGGTAAAACACACCTTAAATTACAGCAGCCCGCTTTATGGTCGCCGTACCGGACAGATCAAAATGAAGCAGATCGATTTTATGTTCTACGATAAATTTTATGATAAGCTGCCTTATCGTGATCTGGTTGAGCGTTATGCAGTCACCGGCGGCGTTCCCAAATATATCGAATTGTTTGATGGGAAGAAGGACCTTTTTGAGGAAATAGAACGACTGGTACTTTCAACTGATGGCTTATTATTTGAAGAACCTGAGTTTTTACTCCTCCGTGAAGTTGATGAGATCAGCAGTTATTTCGCGATAATCAAAAGTATTGCGGCAGGTAATCGAAAACCGGGGAAAATCAGTTCCGATATTGGTTTAAAGCAAACCAGTCTCCCTAAATATTTGAAGACGCTGATTGATTTGGATATTTTAGAGCGCGAGGTTCCTGTGACTGAAAATAATCCCGAAAAGAGCAAGATGAGTCTCTATCAAATAAAAGATAATTTTATTCGCTTCTGGTTTCGCTTCGTTTACCCGGAACGGGGACGGATAGAAATCGGCCAGTCTGATTATGTGCTGGAGAAAATTAAAGCTAATTTCATTGATAACCATGTGGCCCATATTTATGAAACCGTTTGCAAAAGCGAGCTTTGGCGGCTTGCTATCGCAGATAAGCTGCAATTTAATACAATTGGGCGCTGGTGGAACAGTAAAGAAGAAATTGATATCGTAGCCTTGGACAGTACCGGTGAGGATATAGTCTTTGCGGAGTGTAAATATCGCATTAAGCCGATGGATGCCGATTTGTTTTATGACCTATTACGCAAAAAAGAACTTGTACCATGGAATAAAGAGAAGCGCCGGGAAAAGTTTGTCTTGTTTTCCATCAGCGGCTTTACTGAACGGTTGATAGAGTTAGCCGGAGAACGCAATGATTTGTTATTAGTCGGTGGGAGCAGTAAGCCGGAGAACCTAACCCGGACAAGCCGGAGTGTTGAGTTTTGAGTAGGAGCAGGAATACGGCGGCACGAAAATTTTGCCATTTTACGCAGAATTTCGAGAGTAAGTGCCTAAGCATATGCCGGACTCATTAAAGAATAGGTTAAATAACGGGTTGCTTCAATTTTGGAATA
>Ga0082212_10007770_pt1 | contig 14102 bp, 12 predicted proteins | sample TergutNt197P3_FD_71548 | JGI IMG/M metagenome (GOLD analysis project Ga0082212, IMG submission 71548) | Neocapritermes taracua P3 segment gut microbial communities from Petit-Saut dam, French Guiana - Nt197 P3 | ecosystem: Host-associated > Arthropoda: Insects > Digestive system > Gut ... | reverse complement strand
CAATATCTTTCATTTTTGCCTCTCCATCAACCCATAAACTGAGAAAATAGGGTGAACTTCCCCATCTTTTGTCTGTTTCCATTTTCACAAAAAATGATTTACCCGGCTTTCCTGTTTCTACTTTTTCTTTTAAGTGTACCGCTAAGTGGCGATTGATTCCTGCTTTGGCAAATGTTTTGTTACAAAAAAAGCATTTGCCTTCTGATTTCATCTTTTCTTGCATAATGCTGATTTTAATCGTATTATAATTATTTATTCAAAATTTTTGATTCTTTTGTCAAAATCGGAGATGTTTTTTGCGTTTTGTTAATCCCAATACTCGTTTCATAGAATAGCATATTAAATTCGGGGATAAAGGTAAAAAGTTTTTGCCAATAAGTGTGAGGCTTTAATCAAACTGTCAATGGGAAAAATTCAGGACTTTTCTTTTGTTATGCCTTTGTTTGCCAAAAAACCTTACCTTTGCCATAAACTTACACGATCATGGGAGCGGAAACAGGAATAAAGTTTACCAAAGGCACTAATGGGGGGCGGGGCTTTGTCGTTATTGATTTGGACGTGCACGGCGATAATGAACTTTTGGAAGATTTTTTGGATTTGATGGAAATAAAGGCTCACATGAATGAACCTTCAAGACCGCTAAGGGATATTATTGAGGAACAAAACAAAAAGAGGGGACTGGATGTATAATGTGATTGTTTCTGCATCGTTGAGGTGGCAATTAGGAGAATAACCCTTTTTAAATGGACTCACAAAACTCACTTTTTATTGGACTCAGAAAACTCGCTTTTTCCTCGCGCACGTGTGCGTGCCTTTCGTAATTATCGTATTTACTGCCTCATTTATTTAGGTAATGGTCTCACAGGCAATGCTCTCGCCTCAAGTGCTCAAACTTTTCCTCGTTGAGGTGGCAAAAATGAAATTCATCTACTTCTGTACACTCGGTATTTAACGCCGCTATGGGGCTTGTATCAAAAACCATTTTTGCCTCACTCAGCATTTTTATACAGGCATCAGTTTTGGTGGTTGTATTCATACCTCAACAATTAAATCGGTTTCTATGCTATCCCTCTACAATACCTAAGTACCGTTCCATGGATTGCCTTACTGCCTTTGCCACCAACAAATAAAACGCCTCTCTGTCGCCCTCCGTGTGGCTCTGCTCCAATGCCGTGTAATATGCCTGCTTTGCCTCGTTATCGCCCTTTAGAATGGTTATTGTATAGCCTTTGGATAGTAGATACAGATTCATTAAAAGCCGTGAAGTACGCCCGTTCCCGTCAATGAACGGGTGAATTTTTACCAATTCATCGTGTAGAAAAGCGGCAACAATAACAGGGTGTACCCCATTCCTCTGCATGGTTTGGAACTCCCCTATAAACTGCTCCATTTGTGGCATAACCAAATAGGGTTGAGGTGGTATATACCTACTCCCCACAATCATTACGGGAACACTCCTATACCTGCCTGCCTGCTCCTTATTGATGCCGTGCAAAATAATGGCGTGAATCTCCTTTATGGTACGTTCCTCTATCTCTATCTCGGAACTGACTATATCTTTGATAAACTCCACCGCTTGAGCGTGGTTTATGGCTTCCAAGTGCTCCCTCATACTTTTGCCTCCAATAGTAACCCCCTCGCTCACAACCATAGCCGTCTCCTGCAATGTGAGCGTGTTTCCCTCTATCCTGTTACTCTCATAAGTGTATTCCATTTCAATAGCGGCTTTGATTTTATTCAGCGCCTCCACCGATAACGGGCGTATTGTCTGAAGCCTGATTTTCAGGCTATCTATTTGCTGCAAAAGACTATTCAACTCCGTGTTCATATTGCTGTATTTTAATCCATTAAACCATCCAATTTGTGTACCCCTGTTTTTACCTGCTCTGCCAAAACCTTTGCATATATTTGAGCAGTCCCAATATCGGAGTGTCCCAACATCTTACTCACCACTTCAATAGGAACGCCCAAACTTAATAACATTGTGGCGGTGGTGTGTCGGGCTATGTGAAAGGTTACTTTTTTCCCTTCAATCCCCGCCTGTCTCCTTTGCGGGCAACAGGCGGGGTGCAAAAGGGATAACCACTGCGGATGAATGCAGATACGGTTGTTTAGAAACAGTAACTCAACCCCAGCGAGGGCAAAAAGGCGTGTACTTTGTAGTCTCCGCCAAATCCCCCCACAGACGACACGGGACTTTCGGAAAAATATCCGGTGGTTTTGGCTCCGTGGGAGTAGGTGAAGGCAACATCCACAGACAAGCCGCGTGCGGGACGGTAGCTGAAGCCGCCGGTAAAAGCCATCTTGTTGGAGCCGGGCGTTTCGGGGCTGTAGCACCGATCTTTGTTTACGGGGGTGGTATCGTAGTAGAAGCCCAGACGAACATCAAAATTAGGATATGCTGTCCACTGTCCGCCAATGCGGTAGATCATGGTATTGGAGTAGTTTTTTGGTACTATGCTTTTAAAGTTCCCTACCTTTTCGTCGTACTGAATCACCAACTCCTCAAACACACCCCAGCCTACCCGCTGGAGTTCTGCCGTAAGCAAAAAATCTTCGGAGGGTTTAAACGAGATACCAAAGTTAATATTGGACGGAATAGGCATGGAGGCTGAGAAAAGACCCTTATCCAAAGGAGGAATGGTTACGCCATAGTCAGCAAGCCCGCCGATAATTTGCTGAATTTGCGTGTCTGCATAGTTGATGTCGGTATTGCCCTTATCCACTTTTAAATCGACTTTGGAACGATAACTAACTCCGATACTCAGTTGAGGGATAGGAGAGAAGAGGATGCCCACATTAAAACCATAATTCATCTTGGCATCTCCGTAAAGTTTGGCGGAAACGGGTACGATGTCGGCATATTGTCCCAAACTGGGTACAAGAGGTACCAAAGCCGAAAGTCCGTTCGCAGGAATCAGCGCTTTGGAGTTGCTAAAGTTTCCCCACATCATCATCAATCCGGCGCCTATACTTAATTTGTCGTCCAAAAACTTGAATGAGAGGGTGGGTTGAACAGAAAAAGCCTGAAGAGAAGAGTTTTGGACAATATTTGCCCCTTTCCAATTGTCAGCCCAGCAGATCGAATTACCGGCAGGATTATTCAGCGATACGCCTGCCGCTAAGTTTTTGGAAATCTTAAATCCGGCATAGAAAAAGAGGGGGGTGCCCAATGGGTTGTCTGTTTCGGCTTCGTATGAACCGCTCTTGTAAGAGACATAGGAGCGAACTCCGGTAACGCCGGCGGCAAAACTAATGCTGCCATTGATAAAGGATAGTCCGGCAGGGTTATAGATCATGCTCTCGCCGCCCAACTTGAGGGCTACGCCGGCATTACCCATACCTGCCTGCTTGGTACCGTTGAGGTTAAGTTGATAACCTTCGGCATGCAACACGACTACAGTTGCCGCCATTGCAAGGGTGGATAGAATAATTTTACGCATAAATTGATATTTTAGTTAAAAAATGTGAGCGGCAAAAATAAGAAACGATTTCGATTTTGCGGCATATTCTTCCGAAAATTCGGATTCATCAACAGGGCAAGGTGTTTCTGCAATCAGGAGAGTGCGCTGATATTTAATTCGTTGTAGAGGTTCTTCCCTTCGGGAGTATAGAGATGCTCAATGCGGTGGGCGTAGTGCTTCTCCACCTTCCCGCGCACAATTTTCATGGTGCTGTTTACCATACCGTTCTGCTCGGTAAAGGGTTCCGGAAGCACGGCAAAGGCGCTTGGGAGCCATCGCTCAGGGAAGGCTCCGGCAAAGCGAGCGCCCGAGCGGTAGTCATCAATGCCGGCACGGATGAGGTCAATCGCCTTCTTGGCACACGCTTGAGTGCCCCATGTTTCGCCGGAGAGCCTCTTCTTGAGATATTCACAATTGGGCACAATCAGCGCGGTGGTATAGGGGCTTTGGTTGTTGTACAACACGATTTGTTGGATGGCGGGTGCAGAAGCCAACAACGCCTCTTCTATCCCTTCGGGGCTATACTTCTCTCCGTCTGAGGCAATCAACAGGCTTTTGAATCGTCCCAACACCACCAACAATCCATCCTTATCGACGTAGCCCAAATCTCCGGTGTAGAGGTAGCCGTCCCGCAACGCCTCCTGCGTGGCAGCGTCATTTTTCCAATACCCCGCCATCACGTTCTCCCCGCGCACCACAATCTCTCCCTGTGCTCCCTGAGGAAGCGTCCGACCCTCGGCGTCTTTGATTAGCAGTTCCAAGGGCTTTACAATCACCCCCGAAGTACCGAACTTATGCTTAACGGGCGTATTTGAGGAGAGGACGGGCGTTGCCTCCGACAGTCCGTACCCTTGGTACATGGGCATACCAATGGCGTAGTAAAAGTCTTGCATCTCTTTATCCAACAGCGCTCCGCCTCCAACCATAAATTTGAGTTCGCCACCCATGCCCAAGCGCACTTTGGAGAAGAGCAACTTGTCAAAGAGGGGCAACAGCGGGCGCAAGAGGAAACGCCAGCCCCTGCCCTTTTTCCACCCGTCTCCATTATAGACGTAGGAGACTTTCAGTCCAAACCTGAAGAGGTTTTCGGCAAAAGCGCCCTTAGCGCGCACCCCCGACTCAATCGATTTGCGGAACGTCTTTGCCAACGCCGGAACCGACAGCAACATCGTAGGTTTGATCTCCTGAATGTTGATGGGAATGTTCCTGAGCGTCTCCATAGGTGTTTTGCCCGTTTGTACGGTGGCAACTGTGGCGCCGCGCATCATAAAGATGTAAAAACCAACCACGTGTGCAAAACAATGGTCTAATGGCAGAATAATCAGCGTTTTGTAATCCGGAGCAATGTCCATGAGCGTGAGCGACTGCTCTACATTGGCGGTGTAGTTGCGGTGGGTCAGGATCACCCCTTTGGGATCGGCGGTGGTGCCCGACGTGTAGGTGATGGTGGCGGGATCGTCGTTCTTGATTTGGCGTCCGATGCCCAGCGCTAATTCTCTGTCTTGAGACAACCGCTCTCCTCCCATCCGTGCAATTTCCTCTATGGAGATCTCTTTTTCCTGATATTCAGAAAGTTTAGTTAATATTATAAAGTGTTTTACACTATGGAGTTGCTCTTTTATCTTCCTGATTTTGGGGAGTTGTCCCGCAGAAACCATCACATACTTGGTCTCCGAATGAATCAGCCGGAACATGAGGTCGCTGCTCTCCTCTAATTTGATGGATAGAGGAACGTTTACGGCGCCGGCGTAAAAGATGGCTAATTCGCCCAAAATCCAAGCGTTGCGCCCTTCTGACAGCAGGGCAATGTGGTCGCCTTTCTCTACGCCAAGCGCCTGTAGTCCGGCACCCCAGCGATAGACAGTTTCTTGAGTTTGCAAAAAGGAGGTGCGTTGCCATTCGCTGCCCACCTTTTCCATGAGGAATGTGTTGTTGGCAAAGGTACTAACCGATTCTTCAAAGAGGTCAACAAGGGTTCGTTTGCTCATAAGTGTGGTGTTTTATGAGGCAAATATAGACAAAATATGGATACCGTCTATGTGACAAAAAAGAGGTCGTCTCATGGGCACCAAGACAACCTCTTGAAATAGATGTGCGGGGGGGTTTGGCTATCTCTTACTGATAGAGGCGCCGCTGCTGACCTTTAAGTCCCCTATCTGCGGTGATCCTTGATAATTAAGCGTTGATGAACTGGAAAGGGTAGGAGACAACGACTCCGTAACATAGATCCCTGCCTTGCTTGCCCCGCTTGCCGATATTCTCATCTCTTTGAGGATGAATTTTTCGGCAGAGAGGGTGGTGGCGCCGGAGAGACTCACTCTGGCTTGTTTGGCTTCGCCTTCCATGGTAACATTGCTCGCTCCCGATGCTTCCAATGTGATTTGATCTGCTTGAATGTTCCAGTTTGCCTTAGAGGCACCGCTGATTTCCAGGCTGCATTGTGTAATGACTCCCTTAATGGTGCTCTTACTTGCTCCGGAAAAGTCAAAAGAGGCGCGGTCGCACTGAACCTCCATTTGAAGGTTGCTTGCTCCGCTCACATCAAAATCGGCGTCTTTTGTGTGGATGCGCAAACCGTTCACTTTGGAGGCGCCCGAAAGGTCTGCCTTAAAGCGTGCAGGTGTAAAGAGGTCGGACGTGGTGAGGGTACAGGCTCCCGACAGATCAAGAAAGTGGAGATCCGGAACGGTGATATAGGCGTTAAACTTGATATTTACTCGCCTGAGTCTTGTTGGGCTGCTGAAGTAGAGCCTCAAAATGCCGTTCCTTACCTCCGTTTTGACGTAAGGTAAATATTGCGGCTCACATTCAATCACAACAGATTGAGTCGAGCCTTTTTTTAGTTCAATGGTAAAGGCGCTTGAAGCGTCAAGCCCTGTGAAGGAGGAGACGTTACGCGTTTCCGAAGCGAGGTTTTGCGCAAAAGCGCCGATGGCGAGGGCGCAGAAGAGCGCCAGGGTGGTGAGTTGTTTCATGGGAGTTAGGAATTGGGAATTAGGAATTGGGAATTGACGAAGGAGTGAGTGCAGAGACCACTTGTGGGCTAGCCGAGCGAGAACCGATGAACGAAGCAGGAGGAGGAACTCCCGAAGGGAGAACATTGGAAGAAAAGACCGCGAAGCGGGATTAATTGGGAATTGAAAGTTGGGTTAGTGGTTTTGGGATAACAGGTCGGCAATTTGTTGAAAGCCGGAGAGGTTTTGGCTATAATACGCTTCGAGGGCGGCAAGGCGCAGGGCAAAAGGGATTTCCGGAGGGAGCGATTCGGCAAGGAGGTTACGCTGTTGCGCAAGAAGTTCCAGCGTGTATTCAATCTGTTCCCAATCGGAGAGGGGTACGTCAGAAGCATAAGCCTTAATACGTTGCTCAATTATATTTACCTGATTTTGATATTTTTGCAATATTTTTGCTTCGATTTTTTGCTCTCGGTATATGGCAAAAGGAGTGGTGTTGGCGGGCAATACAACTTTCCAGATGCCAATGCCTGTAATCAGAAGAAGAGCAACAGAGGCTGCGATACCCATCAAGCGTTGATGACCGTGGGTTTTTCCATGAATAAAATTGATCCTCTTTGCCGACTGTGGGGGAAGTTTTTGAAAGAACCGCTCTTCGTGCCCTTCGGGGAGGGGGTCTTGGTCAAAGAGGTGGCGGTGTTTGGAGATAAATTCGTTGAGGGAATCCATGTTGGGAATTGGGAATTAGGAGTTGGGAATTAGGGGGTTGGAGAGGAGGGATCGGAGTTTGGCGCGGGCGCGGACGTATTGAGACCTGACGGTGGATGGGGTGAGGGAGAGTATAGATGCAATTTCTTCAAAGTCGTATCCTTCAAATAAAAATAGCGACAAAACGGTGCGATAGCCCGGGGCAAGCGCTGTCAACTCTTTTTTGATTCTTGCCACTTTTTTTGCCACCTCGCTATCTGTTTGCCCTTGTTCAGAGAATGGATCTGTTTCTTGAATCGCGTCTTCCTGTTCCCATTGCGGATCCGTTTTTCCATAAACATTCCCTTCTGTTGCGAACTCCGGCTCTCTCTTTCTGAGCCTGTCGATGGATTTGGATGCCGCCACTTTAAAGAGCCAACTTCTCTTTTGCACTTCCGACTCAAATGTTCCCTGAAAAGCAAAATAGTGAAGCAGAGAGTCGTGCATCGCCTCCTCAGCCTCAAATTGATTAGATAAAATCCGCAGACAGGTGGGATAGAGCAAGCCACTGTATATGGCGTACTCCTTTTGCTGTACGGTTTTCCCTTTTGGGGATGAGGGGTTGTGCTTCATGCTGCTATTATAACGAAATTTTTATCATTTTGCTGCATATTGCACATCTTTTTTCGCCTCTTTTTCGTTTTTATCTCATTTTTCTCTATTTTCGCGCCATAAATCTGTACGCCCCATGATCATGAATAACCACATAGCGATTTTTTCGCGTCTAATCAGAACACAACTGTTGCAACACAATCGGGTATCCCTCCCCGGCTTGGGAAGTTTTATTGCAGAGGACCAGCCTTCAAAGATAATGGATGATGGACGGTTGATTAGTCCCCCTACTCGGGTAATCACTTTTTCCGTCAAAGAGACTTGGAATGACGAAATCTTGGAACGGGCGTATGCCGCAGAGTTAGAGGGATCCATGTTGGAATTGGAAGACGAGGATCTTTCCTTTGAAAAGGAGGGAAGTTCTTCAGGGCTCTTTTTGGAAGAAGCCAAGAAAGAGGTGGAGCAATTTGTTTCCTACATCGAAACTCAACTTCAAAGTCGTGGTGTTTTACACTTTCCGGGGTTGGGTGTCATGAAAATGGAAGGAAAGCGAGGGGCAATCTCTTTTGTCAAGTCAGAAGATAGCGATTTAGATCCCAACTCATTCGGTTTGACACCCCTGTTGGTTAAGCCTTTGCTCTCTCCTTCTCGTCTTCAACCCATGCCACGAGCAGGCGAACTTTCGAGAAATGAGAGAGCAAAGAACATCGGGCGTTTTGAAGAAGACGATGCTCCAAACACAGGAAGTCATAGACATGACGAAACGGAAAAGGTCAAAAACGTTAAATACACCCAACCTGCGAAACCCGTATCCACCACCAAAGCGGTACGGTATCAAACAAAGAGATCCCACAAATGGTTGAAGGTTATTCTTGTAATAATATTGATAATTATTCTTGCCTGTCTGCTGATCTATATATTCCGCGAACCGTTGAGGCCCTTCTTGGAGTGGTTGCTCTATACCCGCGAAGAGCGGATCGTTCTAAAGACATTATGGAGAGAACCGTTTTAGGAGTGCCCTTAACTTTATCGTAGTTGAAAGACAACGGGGAAGTAGTATCGTACCGGCACTTTTTTCTCTTCGTGTTTGCCAGGCGTCCATTTTGGAGAAGAAGAGACAACCCTGATGGCCTCTGCATCCAAAAGGGGATCAACACCCCTAAGTACGGTGACATCCTGAACGTTCCCCTCCATATTCACCACAAAGGAGAGCGTGATACTGCCTTGGATTCCATTCTTTTTTGCCGCTTCGGGGTAAACGATCTGTTGACTCACCCACTTTGCGAAGTCATTATTCAGATCGCCGCCTTGAAAAGCGGGCTTTGTTCCAACAGTTGTAAAGAGATAAACACCGTTTTCCTTGTCCATATTCACTAATGTTTCAAGTTGTTGTGACAGTGCCTGTGTTGCGTTTTTGCCGGAATCTAACATAAAGATAATAGGAAAGTTATATCGTACATTTGCGACTCTTCCTTCGTGTTCGCCCGGCGTCCATTTCGGAGAAGAAGAGACAACCCTGATGGCTTCATTATCCAAAAGGGGATCAACGCCCCTTAGCACGGTAACGTCCTGAACATTCCCCTCTGTATCCACCACAAAGGAGAGCATGACTCTGCCTTGGATTTCATTCTCTTTTGCCGCTTCGGGATAGATGATCTGTTGGCCCACCCATTTTGAGAAGTCGTTTTCATCGCCACCTTGAAAGGTGGGCTTTTTTTCAACAATTTCAAATCGAATGATTTCTGCTTGAGATAGATCAATTTTCGTTTGGGGATCAACTAAATCGGTTCCTGCTTGAGGATCCCTTGCTGTACAGGAGAATAGCAACAAATTGATTGCGATAACAGGTACAATCAGCGCCATGCGCACGATTGTATGGTTGGTTTTAAAAGGTTGAGAAAGCATCATAATACGTTTTTTTGTGATTGATTGGTTAAAAGCATTGGCAATTTTTGGAGAAAAACCAAGAAATTCATTGACAATTAATGTTTTATATAGATGGATATTGTGAAAATCTTCGGAAGAAGTCACGGCACGATCGGCTTGATATTCATGGATTTTTTTAAATTCTTTGCCCATAAGCCGGAATATGGGATTGAACCAAAAGAAGATGGAGAGAACTTCACAGAGCAGGATGTCTATGGAGTGTCTGTTCCTGATATGCGCATGTTCATGCAGAAGGAAGATTTTTTCATCCACAGGATCAAGCGTTTTGGGGAAATAGATGGTTCGAAAAAAAGAGAAAGGAGTTTTTACTTTGGAAGAGCGAACAATCAGGCAACCACTTGCCAGGTGGATGCTACCCGATTGGAAGACCCTAAGGATGGAGCGAAGTTGGAGGCCTAATTTGACTGTCAATAAACCGCAAATGGCAAGGTATATCAAGATGCCCACCATAAAGAGATCAATTTTCGTTTGGGATGTGGCCTCAATAAAGGGGTTGGTTGCTATAGGTGTGGTTGTATATACGAGAGATTCCGGATTTGGGGAGAGTGAAGCGGGGAAGATGGGAACGGAGAGGAGAGGAATCACCACCGGCGCCACCAAAGCAAAGAGCAGATACAATCGACAAAGCGTAAAGTGACGCCCAGGCTCAATCACACCCCTGTAAAAGAGGTAGAAGATAGCGCTACAGATGAATCCCTGAAAAGCGTAGAGGAGTATAGGGTTGATATTGATGATTGCAAACATTTTATGAGCGTATAGGGTGTGGATATTAATTTCCGGGACTCTGTTTGAGCAAGGCGATAATCTCCTCCCGTTCCTCTTCGCTCACCTTTTTCTTTTCGGAGAAGAATGAGACCAATTGTGCAAAGGAGTTGTCAAAATAGTTTTGCATCACATTGCCGAGCATCCGGTCGGTATAATCCTCTTTGGAGACGACAGGGACATAACGGTGGTGGGGGCTCATCAGTTGGTAGTTCAAAAAACCTTTTGTGACCAATGTACGACAAACTGTGGAGACGGTAGTGTAGGCTGGTTTTGGCTCTGACATTTGTTCAATAATCTCATATACAAAAGATCCGCCGCTCTTCCAAATAATGTTCATGATCTCCTCTTCTGCACGGGTAAGTTCTTTAAAATCATGATAAATAACATTTAGTCTCCGCTGTTTTTGAATTGTTTTTTGCTTCATGCGTATGGTTTTAATTTTTTAGTTTCAAAATCGACTACAAAGATAAAACTATTTTTTTAGTTGTGCAAATTTTTTCGAAAGAAAGTTTAAAAAACTGTCTCGCCCTCTACCCGATACGGGTGTTCACGCTACCTTTTTCGCAAAACAGTTCCCCAGTCGAGATAGTATATTACCTTGAGTGAGAGAAGGTTTCTTTGATTGGCATTTGACAGTGAGCCAATATCTCTAAAATAGTTGTCGTAAAGGGTATCTGTACCTTGCGGATTGATTTCATTTTTCCAAATTAAGTTTATCTCGCTTCCGGGAGCAAATCGCCAGGTGTAGAGAAAGTCAATGTAGAAGAGGTTATACACGTCTCCTTCTCTCCCTTTGTAGTCAGTAGGATCAAGTTCCCCGTTTGCATTGAGGAAGAAGAATTCTTTGTTCTTTACCTTGGATACATAGTGGCGGGCGGCAAGGGTGATGTTCATTTTATTGTTAAAGGTAAAACGCCCATCCACCACGTTCTCAATAACAGAACGGTTTCGGGAGGCAAAAATCACCGAATCCTGAACGCTACCCGTCGGCTCAGAGTTGTGCCAATAGTAGCCTTGGTCACTGAACATATTATTGATTCCGGACGTGAGGGTCAGGGTGACCTTTTGGCTGACCCTGAAGCCCGGTTTGATTTGTACATTGTAACCATTGTACCCGTTCTTGGGATAGGCTTCGTAACTGAGCGTCACGTCAACAAATATGGGCTTATTGTAGTTGCTGCTCACATAGAATGTTCCCCCCCAACCCCCCGGTGTTCTGTAGTAACGCCTTGCTTTTTTTGGTTCGTAAAAATCATTGGAAGGGAAAGCATAAGCTCCTGCAATACGAAACATCGTGTAGTCTTTGAGCAGCAACATACTTGTGAAATTAAGGTTTGCCTGTTCAAAGGTCCAGGGGATAAATCGCTGCACATATACAGGGTTGAAGCTAAAACTGTAGCGTGAGTACCAGTTAGAAGGGGTGTAGTTATTGTAGGAGATGTTACCGTTGAGAATCATTCGATTTCGCTCGAATTGCATCCCAAGATCGTTGATATCAATCTTTTCGTCTAAAAAAGAGTTTTCAACATAGTATTGCCACGACCCCCTTGCCTTTCCCGCCCTTAGGGTGTATGAGAATCCGGTCTCTTTCTCCTTTTGACTAAACATACTCACGGTTCCCTGCCCTTGTACATAATACTCCCTGTTTTTGTCGTTAAACCTGAAAAGGGTGCCAAAAACATCTGAATTGTAGGCTCCGCCCGCTCTGATTACGCTTGCGTTTACAGCAGAGAGATAGGAGTTATTCTTTAGGGATTGGTCTAATACCATTACGTTGGAGTTGATAAGGGGAGTGGTTTGATAATGCCGGACGGAACCTGTGAGGGTATCCTCAATTCGCGCAGACATATTGGAAGTGATGGCATTCAACACCCCTATGCCCAGACCGCCCTCTGTCCGTCCGGAAAATTTGATGGCATTAATCAGTTTTGATTCGGAGGGATTGTCAATAACCACCTCGTTCGACTCCAAAGGGATGTTGTAATAGTTTAAGGGCTGCCCGCCAATGCGCCTTGAATAGAAATAGTTTCCTTTATTGAAAAGTTCGGTTCCTTCCATAAAGAAGGGGCGTTTTTCGTTGTATTTCACCTCAAAGGGCGTCAAATTAAGCACACGGGGATCTGACTGTACCTGTCCAAAATCGGGAATCAATGCTGCGTCAAGGGTGAAGGCTTGGTTGATGCCCCACTTGAGATCAGCTCCCACATTCAGGCCATTTTGCCACCCCTTCTCGGTGTGATGATCTGCCGCTACCGAGACGTAGGGAGAGAGTGAAAGGAGCAGGGGGGCTTTGATGCCCGAAACACCGCCCAATGTCCCCCATTGCGAAATAAAGTTCTCAATTTGTGGATTTCTGGACGACCAAAACAACTCTTGTCGTGTCTCCCTCCGATATCTTTGTACGTTGAACCCCCACAGTTGCTCCGGTTTGTCGGGAAAACGAATGGCGGTGTAGGGAATCTTCATCTCTACCGTCCATCGCTCATCCTCAACATGGACGGCGGAGTTCCACACCGCATCCCAGCTGCTGTCTCCTCCCGATCCCCAGCCTCTACCTCCGCCGCCAACGCTTGCGCTGACAGGGGAGTATCGTCTGTCAATCTGAACTCCTGCACTGGTAACTCCAAATTCATATCCATTCAAGCCATCTTTGTAGGTGTCAAAATAGACGCTGAACCAATCGGCATTGCCGGCATCATCTCTTTTGGTGAACTCCCGTTTGATGCGTTTGGATTTATCTATCATTTCAGCGCCGATATAGATTCCCGAATCGTCGTAAAAGATCCATACTTTAGTAATCTCATCTTCCGTCTCTGTATAGCCGTAGGTAGGCAAATATTCGGTAAGCCCCACAAATGCAGGAGGAGTATTCCAAATTGATTCGTTCAGAATGCCATCAATTTTTGGCGGGGTGGTGATTCGATGTGCGTATGCAGATTTTTGTTGAGAGACTGCCGGATCTTGGGCAAAAAGTGGAAAAGAGGAGTAAAAAAGTATTACTATGCTGAATACTATATTGATAAATATGTTTTGTTGCATGAAATGAGGTGTTTGAGGGGCAAAAATACGAAAAGTGAAGGAAAAACAAGCCGAAACAGCCATTGCGGGTTATCCGTAATGGCTGTTTCGGCTTGGCTCCTCGTCTAGGACTTGAACCTAGGACCCTCTGATTAACAGTCAGATGCTCTAACCAACTGAGCTAACGAGGAGTGTTTTATGGGGAGTGCAAATGTACACGGTTTTTTTGATTCAGCAAATTTATTTTTGGTTTTGAAAAGGGATATTCGCTATATTCGCACAAAAATTAGCTGCTATGAAAAAAATGATGTTCTCTCTGTTCTTAGGGTTATTGGCCTCCCCACTCTTTTCACAAACGCTACAGGAGCGCTACAAAAAGCACATCGAATTTTTGGCAAGCGATGAAATAGAAGGGCGTGCAGCAGGTACGCGCATGGATACAGTCGCGGCAATGTATGTTGTAAACCAACTCGCTACCATTGACGGACTGACTCTTTTGGGCGATAACGGATTGCAAGTTGTATCCTACAGGGCGCGTGTCTCGCGTACCGATACCACAAGGGTTACTAAATACACCTTCAATGTCGTGGGGTTTATTGAGGCGGAAAATCCGCAATACAGAAACAGAACGTTTATTATGGGCGCCCACTACGAC
>Ga0082212_10007769_pt1 | contig 14103 bp, 13 predicted proteins | sample TergutNt197P3_FD_71548 | JGI IMG/M metagenome (GOLD analysis project Ga0082212, IMG submission 71548) | Neocapritermes taracua P3 segment gut microbial communities from Petit-Saut dam, French Guiana - Nt197 P3 | ecosystem: Host-associated > Arthropoda: Insects > Digestive system > Gut ... | reverse complement strand
GACGCTGTCGAGATTAAAGCAGTAGACGTGAATGTGCTGGAAGGCACCGCGCCGGAGCTGATACGCCATTACGTCGAACTGAGGGGGATCGGGGTAATCGACGTCCGGCAGATATTCGGAGTCGGCGCTGTTAAGGCTTCGCAGAACATCCATCTGGTCGTCAACCTTGAACCTTGGAAAGATGAAACGAACTACGACAGGCTGGGGCTGACTGAGAATAAAATCGACATTCTTGGCGTCGAGATAGCGACTGTCACGGTGCCCGTAAAACCGGGGCGCAACCTTGCGGTTATCCTTGAAGTGGCGGCAATGAATCAGCGCCAGAAGTTCATGGGATATAACGCTGCGGTCGAGTTCACGCGGCAGATAAACAAACGCTTCGATGAGAAAATGATGTGAAAATGGACGCAACCGGCTACGCGATTGAGCATATAAGAAAAGCACTTCCGGGCATCCGCTGCCTCACCGGCGAGATGATGAAAGACCATACATCATTCAAGATTGGCGGCCCCGTGAGAGCCATGTACTTCCCGGAAAGCGCGGATGCGGTTTCGAGCCTCTGCGAGGCGCTAAGCCGTTTTGACGCTTGCAGCCTCATAATCGGCAATGGAACGAATATGCTTTTTGACGACGGCAGGCATGACGTCGCGGTAATAAAAATGACCGGGGTTTCCGGCGTGGAGCGCAGCGGCGCGACAGGGCTGAAAGCCGGCGCGGGCGTTTCGCTCTCCGCGCTAGCTGCCGCTGCATGCCGCGCAGGCCTTGCAGGGCTGGAGTTTGCCCACGGGATTCCGGGCACGCTCGGAGGCGCGCTGGCGATGAACGCCGGAGCCTATGGAAATGAGATGAAAGACGTCGTAGAGAGTACGACGGTATTCCGCCCCGGCTTCGGAGCAGAAGAAATTCCAAAGGCCGGGCATGGTTTTGCATACAGGAGCAGCAGGTTCTCAACCGGCGATGAGACTGTTCTATCGTCGGTAATACGGCTGGAACCGGGAGAGGTATCGCAAATAAGCGCCGGGATGGACGAACTTGGGAGGCGGAGGAGCGGCAGCCAACCGCTGGACTACCCCAGCGCGGGGAGCGTGTTCAAGAGGCCTGCAAGCGGATACGCTGCCGAGCTGATAGAGAAGTCCGGCCTGAAGGGCTACGCCTTCGGAGGCGCACAGGTCAGCGAGAAGCACGCGGGGTTCATAATTAACCGGGGCGGCGCTGCGTTTGCCGACGTCATGGAGGTCATGGAGCATATCCGGGAGACAGTTTTTAGGCAGTTCGGAGTAGAGCTCGAACCGGAAATCAAGATAGTACGGTCAAGTTAGGAATCGAGGTTTTGTTGGCATGGAACTAATAATTATCTCCGGGTTATCAGGCGCCGGAAAGAGCCGCGTCGCCGCAGTGCTGGAGGACATGGACTTCTACTGCGTGGACAATATGCCCCTGTCGATGCTCCCTAAGTTCGCGGAACTCTGCCTCGCTACCGGAGGCAGGTATGAGCGCGTGGCGATAGTGACAGATACGAGAGCCATGAAGAACATCAGCGAACTTTTTGTGACTCTTGACGAAATCCGCGAAATGGGATGCCAATATACCATACTGTTCATAGAGGCAGAGGTCGACACGATCATCAAACGCTTCAAAGAAACGCGCAGGCGGCACCCTATGGGGATGGCGGGGAGAGCTCTCGAGGACACGATAAAAAACGAAGCCGAGATGCTCAAACCGCTCAGAGACATTGCCGACGGCATAATCGACACCACGAGCCTGACGCTCAGCAAGCTCCAAAACCGGCTGGCGCTGCGCTTCAGGGAAGGGCAGCAGGTCAAGTCTCCGAACATCAACGTTAAATCGTTCGGGTATAAGTATGGCGTGCCTGTAGACTCTGACCTTGTCTTTGACGTAAGGTTCATGCCGAACCCCTACTACGTTACGCAGCTCAAAGGGATGACAGGGCTTGACGACCCGGTCAAGGACTTCATTTTTGCCCATGAGCAGAGCAGGGAGTTTTTCAGCAGGTTATGCGACATGCTCGCTTTTCTGCTTCCCTACTATATCGAAGAAGGCAAACAGTACCTCGTGGTGTGCATTGGGTGTACCGGTGGAAAGCACAGGTCTGTCACGATGGCGGAAGCCCTTGCGGCGCACCTGGCGCAGCAAGGCTACAGCTCGGACTGCACGCACAGAGACATTGAAAGAGATAATTAACCTTGTCATTCTCATACGACACGAAAACTGAGTTATGCAGGCTGCCTACCGGCAAGAATTGCTGCGCGGTAGCGGAGTGCTACGGGCTGTTATTGTTCTGCAACACATTTTCAGCGCGCGAGATACGCCTGGTTACAGGCAACGAGGCGCTTGGCAGGCGCATAGAGGAGCTGTTTGGCAAAGCCTACTCGCTGTCTTTCGATATGCTTCCGGAAAGGAGCAAGACGGGCAGGCAGGCCTACATGATAAATTACTCGGAAAAGCTGGAGCGCGTATTCGACACCTACGGATACTCTGCCTCGAACCTGCTGGCGCACCATGTGAACCTGGGCGTGCTTGAGGAAGAATGCTGCCGCAGGAGTTTTATCCGGGGGGCATTCCTGATGGGCGGAGCGATTACAGACCCCGCGAAAAGCTACCATCTCGAAATGGTCACGGACCATTACAATGTCAGCCGGGAAATATATACTTTGCTACTGGATATGGGGCTATCGCCAAAAACAACAGCGCGCGGCGGGAACTACGTAATATACTTCAAGCAAAGCAGCTCGATTGAGGATTATCTGGCGCTCATCGGGGCTCCGCTGGCGGCGATGGAGCTGATGTCGACCAAGATAGAAAAAGACTTACGCAACGCAGTCAACAGAAAAGTTAACTGCGATACTGCGAACGTAACGAAAACGATTGACGCCGCTGCGGCGCACATACTTGCGATTACGAAGATTCAAAGCTCCGATATCTTCGACGCGCTCCCGGAAAAGTTAAGGCAGACGGCGCGGCTCAGGCTTGAAAACCCTGAACTCAGCATAAAAGAACTGGCTGAAGCGTCCACGCCTCCGGTGACGAAATCGTGCTTGAACCATCGCCTGAGAAAACTGGTCGAAATAGCACAAAGCTCTTGACAAAAGTGTTATCCGGGAGTAGAATGCAACAGGGGTGAGTGAAATGGCAATAAATCCTATCAGCGGCAATTCCAGCGTCTACACCATATATGAGTCCATGTTTAAAAACAACATGTCCCTGTTTAACAACAAACTGGATCTCTCCAAACTTTTCCCTGCTCAAAATAAGGACAAGACTGATCCGCTCAGCTCAAGCGCCATGAAGTACGTTACGGGCATCAAGTCTTCCGCGAGCAGCCTTAACAAGACCTTGGGGACGCTTGCCGGCGGCTCCGCGTTCAGCTCGAAAGCTATGGTTTCCTCCGACAAGGAAGCCCTTTCGGTTAACTACTCCGGGAACCTCTTTAGCAAACCCGGGGAGACGAAGGTCAAGATTATTCAATTGGCGGACGATAAGGGCCAGGAGGCAATCTACAGCATTAATGGCGGCCCTGAGCAAAAGTCGAAGTCAAACACTGTCGATTTGGGCAATGGGCTAAACGTGACTTTCAAGAAAGCCTCCGACGATGAGATTACAATCTCGCAAGGGGTTGACCTCGAGCGCGCAAAGAGTTCGGTCAAAGACCTGGTCATGAACTACAACGACATCTACATAGCCGCGCTGAAGAACTCCGACGACCCAAAGGCCGAGAACCTCGCGTCGAAGATGCTCAGCATCTCCAAGACATACTCGGGGGGCCTTGCGAATATCGGGATTGGCTTCGATTCGGATGGCAAGATGACGATCGATGAAAAGCAGCTCGACAAAGCCGCGCAAGACGGGAGCCTCGAGAAGTTTTTCACACAGAACGCAGGCAAGAACTACGGTTTTACCAACCAGCTTTCAAAGCTCGCGACCGGCATAACCAACAACACGTCGAACTATGTCACAAAGTCGATCTTCGGCAACAACCTGATGCAAAACTTCTCATACAACAGCATCGGGAGCATGTTGTCCTACAACTACATGAACTCAGGCTGGCTGCTTGATTTCCTCTACTAATTGACTGCGAAAGGATTTGTGCGATTATGGCTGAGAAAAGTTTTTTTGAGGTATGGAACGAAGAAGCCCCCGGTCTAAGCAAAGCGTTTTTCGAACTGGCAGGAGCCATTGAGAAAGAAGGCGGGCTCGACGCAAAGACATTCCAGTTGGTCTACCTGGCGATCAAAGCAGCTAAAGGCGAAGTCAGCTCTGTGGCTGCGCACTCGGGGTTCGCGAAGAAAGCCGGGGCGACAAAGGCTGAAGTCAGGGGCGCGATAATGGTTTCCCTCATGACGGACGGCATAACCGGCGTCGCCGCGTGCCTCCCCGCCGCGATGGAAGCCTACGACAAGGCGTAGGCTCGTCGCTGAGTACCAACAACACCTAAAAGCTCCGCAGGGCATATACGCCCAGCGGAGCTTTCGCTAACAGACACACAGACCCTAGATCTCTATCCTGCCGTCGAAGCACTTGATTGCGCTGCCCGTCATAAAGACTCCGCCATCCGTGTAGCGAATTTTCAAGTCGCCGCCAAGCAGCTTTACCGTAATGTCGGCATCTTTCCTGCAAAAGCCATTTTCAACGGCGGCTACGGCCGCGGCGCAGGCGCCTGTGCCGCATGACTGAGTCTCGCCGTTGCCGCGCTCCCAGACGCGCACGAACAATGTCGTCTCGTCCAGGACAAGCACGAACTCGGTGTTTACCCGCTCCGGGAAAGCGGAGTCATGCTCGAAGAGAGGGCCTATCCTGCCCAGGTCAAGCCCGTGGACGTCGCGGGCAAACACGACGCAGTGGGGGTTCCCGACAGACAAGCAGGTTATTGCGTACTCGTCGCCGCCTACAACATAGGGCCTGCTTATCACCCTGTCGCCGCCGAGCGTGACAGGGATTTTTTCCGGGCTGAACTCGACGAGGCCCATATCTGCCGTCACCGTCGATACGAGACCGCCTGTGGTATAAACAAGCAGGCGCCTTATAATACCGTCAGTCTCAATGAGCATCTCTTTCTTCCTGACTATGTCCTCGTCATAGAGATACTTGCAGACGCACCGGAGCGCATTGCCCCCGACGCCGCCGAATGTACCATCCATATTATATAGGCGCACGGACGCGTCGGCCCTGTCGGACGGGCAGATCAGGACGACTCCATCGCCGCCGATGCCGAGGTGCCTGTCGGAGAGCCTGATGCTTAGGCTCTCCGGGTCGCTTATAGCCTCGTCGAGGCAGTTGAAGTAAATATAATCATTGCCGCAGGTCTGCATTTTAGTAAAGGGCAGCGTTTTCTTCTCGCGCCGCATGTTGTTTATGTCTACAAGCTCTATCGTCGCCTGGGAATACTTGCTCAGGAGACAGTCGGCAAGCGCGTCTGCGGTGTCGAGCGAAGTAAAGCAGGGGATCGAGCGCTCGACAGCCTTGCGCCGCAGCTTCACGCTGTCGCGCTCAGGGTTGCGGCCCCTTGTGGACGTCGATATCACATAGCTCACGGCGCCGCTCTCGATAAGCGGCAGAGCGTTATTCTCGGTTTCATGGATCTTTCCGATCGAGACTGCATCGATGCCGACGCTTTCCAGCCGTTCTGCCGTCCCTCCGGTCGCGTATAGCTTAAAACCCAGCTTCGAAAACTTTTGGGCTACGGCAGTTATCTCAGCCTTATCCTGATTGCGCACCGAGATGAACACGCCGCCTTCTTTGTTCATTTTATAGCCTGCCGAACGGAGGCCTTTGTATAGAGCCTCTTCGCGCGTGGAGGCTATGCCCAGCACCTCTCCGGTCGACTTCATCTCCGGCCCGAGCTGTGTGTCGACGTCGCTCAGTTTTTCAAAAGAGAACACAGGTACCTTGACCGCGACATAGGGGGACTTCACAGCGAGCCCGGAGCCGTAGCCGAGGTCGGCAAGTTTCTCTCCGAGCATGCATCTCGTGGCAAGGTCGACCATGGGCACGCCGGTTACTTTGCTTATATAGGGTACTGTCCTCGAGGAGCGCGGGTTTACTTCGATCACATAAAGCTTTGCTTCGCTGACAAGGTACTGGATGTTGACAATGCCTATGACGGATAGCGCCTTGGCGAGCCTGACTGTATGGTCGATTATCAGCTCGCTCAAATCATCATCGACATTCCACGCCGGATATACGGCTATGGAATCGCCCGAATGGACGCCGGCCCGCTCGACATGTTCCATGATACCGGGGATCAGGACGTCCGTGCCATCGCAGATCGCGTCGACCTCGAGCTCTGTCCCCGCCAGGTACTTATCGATAAGGACCGGGTTTTCGATATTCTGGCGGAGGATGATTTCCATATATTCATGGATGTCAGCCTCGGAGAAAGCGATGATCATGTTCTGCCCGCCAAGCACATAGGAAGGCCGCATCAGGACGGGGTAGCCTATGCGCCCGGCTGTCTCCAGAGCTTCAGCCTCGGTCATAACCGTGCCTCCTACGGGGCGGGCGATGCCGAGATCGCCCAGCAGCTCGTCGAAACGCTCGCGGTCTTCCGCAGCGTCAATGCTGTCGGGCGGGGTACCCAGAATGCGCACCCCCGCTTTATGTAAAAATGACGTTAGCTTTATTGCTGTCTGGCCGCCGAATGCGACGACTGCGGCGTAAGGCTTTTCAGTATCGATGATGCTCCGGACGTCTTCGCCCGTCAGCGGCTCGAAGTACAGCCTGTCGGCGGTGTCGAAGTCGGTTGAGACAGTCTCAGGGTTGTTGTTGACTATCACGACGTCATATCCGGCCCTTTTGAGGGACCAGACGCAGTGCACGGATGCGTAATCGAACTCAATGCCCTGGCCGATGCGGATGGGGCCGGAGCCGAAAACGATAACAGTCTTCTTGCTGCCGCCCAGCGCATCGATAAACCCGGCTGCCTCGTTCTCATCGTCGAATGTAGAGTAAAAGTACGGAGTCTCGGCAGCGAAAGCGGCAGCGCAGGTGTCGACCATTTTGAATACGGCGCGGCGGGGGTTAGTGACTTCATGGCCTGACAACCGCTTGATCACAGCGTCGGGGAAACCCATGTGCTTTGCCCGGAGGTATGACTCATCATCAAAGCCGCCGGAGAGCTCTTTTTCCATCTTGACTATATTTCCGAGTTTATGCAGGAACCAGCGGTCGATCATCGTCACGCTATGGATTTCGTCGACCGATATGCCTCGCCGCAAAGCCTCGCATACGACGAATACCCTCTCGTCGTCGCAGTCATGGAGGCGGAGCCTGATCGTCTCGGTATCCTGCGCGGCGCAAACGGCGTCTATGAAGCAATCCCTGCCAATCTCCACCCCGCGGACAGCTTTCATCATCGCCTGTTCAAACGATGTGCCTATCGCCATGACTTCGCCGGTCGCCTTCATCTGAGTCCCCAGTGTGCGTTTCGCGTAGACGAACTTGTCGAAGGGCCATTTCGGGAACTTGACGACGACATAATCTATTACCGGCTCAGCCAGGGCGGTCGTCGAGCCGGTGACGGTATTGAGTATTTCGTCAAGCCGGTAGCCTATGGCGACTTTTGTCGCGACCTTTGCTATCGGGTATCCTGTCGCTTTTGAGGCAAGCGCGGATGAGCGCGAGACGCGCGGGTTGACTTCAATGACCATGTACTCAAAGCTCCCGGGGTCCAGCGCAAGCTGGACATTGCAGCCGCCCTCGACGCCAAGCGCGCAGACGATTTCAATCGAGGCGCTGCGCAGCATTGTGTACTCCCTGTGGGACAGGGTTACCGCAGGAGCAATCACGATGCTGTCGCCCGTGTGGACGCCTACGGGGTCTACATTTTCCATGGAACAGACAGATATTACGTTATCATCCCGGTCCCGCATGACTTCGAACTCGATTTCTTTCCAACCCGCGACGGATTGTTCAACGAGTACCTGGTTGATCGGCGATTGCCTGAGACCCCCTGCCGCTATCTCATCCAGCTCTTCCATGTTGTCGACCATGCCGCCGCCGCTTCCACCCAAAGTGAACGCGGGCCTGATAATCAGCGGGAAGCCGACCTCAAGCGCGAACGCGCGCGCGTCTTCGACAGTGTTGACGACTCTTGATGGGATCACAGGCTGGCCTATCTGCTGCATAGCGTCTTTGAACGCCTGCCTGTCCTCGGCCATATCTATCGTATCGGGGCTCGCGCCCAGGAGGCGGACGCCGTGTCTGCTCAGAAAACCGGACTTGGCAAGCTGCATCGACAGGGTCAGGCCGTTTTGGCCGCCCAGAGTCGATAGCAGGCTATCGGGCTTCTCCTTGAGTATTATGCGTTCCAGGACAGGTATTGTCAGCGGCTCGATGTAGATCCTGTCTGCCATGTTGGTATCAGTCATTATTGTCGCGGGATTGGAGTTGACGAGTACGACCTCGAGGCCGTCTTCCCGCAGGGCGCGGCACGCCTGGGTTCCCGCGTAATCGAACTCTGCGGCCTGTCCTATGACAATCGGGCCGGACCCTATGACCATGACTTTTTTTATGCGCTTATCCAGCGGCATGTTCTGCCTCCTTCGTGATTAGCAGTGCATTAAGCTGTTCTTCGCTGAGCTCCGCCGTCGAGGAGATAATGGCGCTCATCGAGCCATTCTTGCGAAGGTGTACCATCAGCGCCCTCGTATCGACTCCGCACAGCCCCGGTATACCGCGCTCGCGCAAAAAAATATCAAGAGTTCCTTCGCTTTTGAAGTTTGAAGGCTCTTGACACCACTGCCTTACGATATACCCGACAGGCCGGACGCCCCCTTCGCCGAGTTCTTCGCTGATTACTCCGTAGTTGCCGATAAGCGGGAACGTTTCAAAAACGATTTGCCCGGAGTACCTGGGGTCGGAGAGAGTCTTCATGTAGCCTGTCATCGATGTTGAGCAAACGAGCTTTCCTGCTGCTTCCCCGGCGTATCCGAAGGGCTGCCCCTTGAAGACCGTACCGTCTTCAAGTATTAAGTACGCCTCGCCCATAAACCTCACCTACCTTAACTCTTCGGTATCTCAATGCTACCATAAACGCGCAGATGTGTAAAGAGCGATTCAAGAATTGATTGACAAAAAAACGCGATAGTGCTAGCATTGGGCGAAAAACCGGTGGCGCGATTGCGAAATAGCGGCGCGAACCATTTCACGGAGCACGGGGTGGATATGCTCGATAAGACGATACCGTATGCAGGGCTGTACATGTGCAGGAAAGCCGGGACGCCGCTCGCAACAAGCTGCGAGCTGCCGGAAGGCTATCGCTTTGCGCTCTTTAGCGACGGCGACGAGGAGAGCTGGGCAGCGATTGAGACTTCTGTGCTCGAGTTTGACAGCGTTTTTTCGGCGCTGCTTCACTTTAAGGGCAAGTTCATGCCCTATGCGGACGAGCTGCGCAGGCGATGCCTGTTCATAGAGGACGCGCAGGGGGAGAAAGTAGCGACAGCGACCGCGTGGTGGTCTGATGTAGAAGGCCGGAGCTGCCCCTGGCTACACTGGGTGGCTGCCGATCCGCGTTACCAGGGGCTCGGGCTGGGCAAAGCGATCGTGTCGAGAGTCACGCAACTGATGCTCGAAATCGAAGGGGACGTGGACTTCTACCTCCATACGCAGACATGGAGCTATAAAGCTATCAGCATATACATGAAGAACGGATTTCAGCCCGCTGCCGACAAGCGGCTATATAAAGATAAGCGCGACAACTGCCGCAAAGCGCTGAAGATTCTGAGAAAGGCAGGGAAGTTTTAGTATGCTTGACATAAAGCAATACGAGGATATGACGATGCTCGATTTGCCGGAGGATGAACGCTCGCTTCTAAGCGGGCGCATCGACGCTTTGCGCGCGGGCTTCGACAGTATGGCACAGGCTGATACCGGTGATACTCAGCCGCTGGTGACTGTGCTCGAACTGTGCAACATCCTGCGCGAAGATTCAAGCGCCAAGCTGATATCGAGGGAAGAACTCATGCAAAACGCGCCGGAACAGCAAGACGGCTACTTCCGCGTACCGGCGACTCTGTAGGAGCTTGTGAAGAATGGACTTTGATATGGAATGCTTCAGCACCGGATATGAAGGCGTCGAGCCGGGGGACGGAAGCGTGGCGCTTGAGGACTCGATTATGCATAAAGGGCGCTCCGCTACAGCCGGGTCGAGAATGCTGGAAGGCTTTATTTCGCCTATAAGCGCGACAGTTATTGCCCGGCTGGAGAGCGCGGGGTATAGAATACTTGGCAAGACGACCATGGATGAGTTCGGAGCATCAGGGCTTTTCCCCGGCGCAGGAGATTCGCCAACATCGGGGTCTGTAGTGGCTGTCGAGCAAGGCCTCGCGGAATTTGCGCTTTGCAACGACTATTCAGGCTCGGTCAGGCGCAGCGCCGCGTCACATGGGCTCTTCTACATACACCCGACCTACGGGACTGTCTCCAGGTATGGGCTAATCCATTGCGTGCCGTCAATGGATCAAATCGGGATTGTCTGCAGGGCGCCCGATGGCGGAGAAAGGGTACTTTCGATAATCTCCGGCAACGACCCGAACGATGGCGCGATGCTCCCTGATACCGGTTTCGCTGCAGGCGAAGGAAGCCGGGGGCGAAAACCTGCCGTGGTCGCAGTCGCGCGCAATGCGATGGCAGCATCAGCCGACTCGCCGGCCGTATGGGATTTTGCGGAGCGGTTTGAGGCGGTTGAATTTGAGCTGGAACACTTCAGCCTGATCGGCGCGGTGATGCAGGCGCTGTGCTGCGCAGAAATCAGCAGCAGCTTGTGCCGCTATGACGGCGTCAAATTCGGGCACAGAGCCGCAGACTACAAAGACATGCGCGAACTATACACAAAGACGCGTACCGAAGCTTTCGGGGTTGAGGCAAAGCTGGCGGCACTTGCCGGAGCAATGGTGCTCGCGCAGGAGAACTACAGCAAATACTACGATAAGTCTATGAGGCTCAGACGCGTAATTAAAGAATCCCTCGACTTTGAGAAGTATGATCTCATCGCGTTGCCAATATGCAGCGCGTCGCCGGAAGGCTTGCTCGCGCTGCACTCGCTGCCGCAGTTGTGCGGGCTTCCGTCAATCACGGCGCCGTTTGGGAATGGCGGCGTCACGCTCATTGCGGACGCAGGACGCGAGGACGTCCTGTTTGCCGCGCTGCGGGAGGCGCTAAAACTGTGAATTATGAAGTAGTGATGGGACTTGAGGTTCACGTTGAACTTGCGACGGAGTCCAAACTGTTTTGCTCTTGCTCGGCTAAGTTCGGCGCCGAGGCAAACGAGAATGTATGCCCTGCTTGCGCAGGCATGCCCGGAATGCCGGCGGTAACGAATAAGAAAGCCGTCGAGCTCGGTATAGCCGCAGCGCTCGTGACGAACAGCGCGATAGCGCAGGTAATGTCGTTTGACAAGAAGAGTTATTTTTACCCGGATCTGCCCGCAGGTTACCAGATAACCCAGTGGTTTGCGCCTATCTGCAAGGATGGGTGGGTCGAAATAGAGGCCGGCAGCGGTAAGAAGCGCATCACGCTTAAGCAGATCCACATCGAAGAGGACGCCGGCAAGCTGGTGCACGAGCCGCGCACCCGCTCTTCGCTGGTTGATTACAACCGCACTTCGGTACCACTGGTAGAAATCGTCAGCAATCCTGACTTCCGAAGCGCGGATGAAGTGGTCGCCTACCTCGAAAAGCTCCGCTCGCTGCTCAGCTTTGCGGGAGTATCAGACTGTAAGATGCAGGAGGGGTCATTGCGCTGCGACGTCAACATTTCCGTGCGGGAAGAGGGGAGCGAAGTACTTGGGACGCGTACGGAGATAAAAAACATGAACTCGCTCAAAGCGATAGCGCGGGCGATAGATTATGAGTCGCGGCGGCATATCGGCGCGATTGAGGCCGGCAGCGGCGAGCTTATACAAGAGACGCGGCGCTGGGACGACGATCTCGGAGAGACGTTTTCCATGCGCGAGAAGGAGACTGCGGAGGACTACAGGTATTTTCCAAACCCGGAGCTTATGCCGATCCGCATAGATGAGCAGTGGATCAGCAGCATACGCGATTCTTTGCCGGAGCCGGCGCACGTAAAGTATGAACGCATGACGACGCAGCTTGGGTTGCCGGAGCACGACAGCAAGATCATCACCGGGAGCCTGAACCTTTCGCGTATTTATGAGCAGACCCTCGAATGCTTTAATAACCCGAAAGAGGTCGCGAACTGGATTATCGGCGAGCTGCTCAGCATCGTCCACGCAGCCGGAGTCGCCGACGACGACTGCGCTATCGATTGCGCGAAGTTTGCCGGGGTCCTGCGGCTTGTCGAGGGGAAAACCATTAACCGCGCTGTTGGGAAAAAACTGCTCGCCAAGGTCTATTCGGAGGGCGTCGACCCGGACGAATATGTCGCCAAGCATGGCCTGGGGATGGTTTCCGACGCCGGCGCGCTTGAGCCGTTGCTGCGGGAGGTTCTTGAGGAGAACGCAAAAACTGTAGCGGAGTACCTGGGGGGCAGCCAGAAAGTCTTTGGATTCCTGATTGGCCAGGCTATGAAGAAAACAGCCGGCAAGGCAGACCCGGCGGTAATCAACGAGCTAATGCGCAAGCTGTTGAGCGATATTGATAGGAAGTCTGTGTAGGATGGATACGAGAATTGGTGTTGACCTTGGCGGAACAAACATCGCGGCTGCAGCTGTTGACTCAGGCGGCTTGATCGTTTCCCGCGTCAGCGTGCCCACTAACGCGGGCGCGGGCGCCGGCGCGGTAATGGAAGGGCTCCTAAAGGTCTGCGGCATGATAGTCAGCGATACAGGCTGCGTCCCTGAATCGGTCGGCATCGGCGTGCCCGGGACGGTCAACACTGCGGCCGGCGAAGTGATTTTCACGCCGAACCTGCCGGTTAGCGGGGTCAATATCACGGATGCGATAAGAAAGAAACTGGGCTGCCCTGTGTATCTTGGTAACGACGCAAACTGCGCGGCGCTAGGCGAAGCGACGGCAGGGAGCGCCAGGGGGGTGCACTGCGCCGTTATGATAACGCTGGGCACAGGGCTTGGCGGCGGAGTCGTCGTTGGCGGTAAACTGCATACGGGGCTCAGCGGAGCTGCCGGTGAGCTGGGGCACATGGTAATTTCGGCCGGTGGCCGCAGGTGCGGCTGCGGCCGCTTGGGGTGCTGGGAGACATACGCTTCCGCTACCGGGCTGGTCGTCACTGCCTTAGAAGCAATGAAGTCGCACGACAGCGGCATCATGTCGCAAATGTGCGCAGGCGATACCTCCAGGCTGGATGGGAGGTTGATTTTCAAGGCCTCCCGCGTCGGCGACAAGGCTGCCTGCATCGCGGTCGCGCAGTATATTTCGCATCTCGCGGAGGGAATAGCGAACATAATTAATATTCTTGAGCCTGACGTAATATGCGTTGGCGGCGGCATATCGCAAGAGTGGAACAGCATAGAAAAACCGCTCTTAGCGGCTGTCAACCTGGATAAGTATACAAGCCATTCAGAAAATGTGCCCTCGACGCGCATTGTCAGGGCTGAACTGGGTAACGACGCGGGGATCATCGGAGCCGCGATGCTGGGCATTCTCTAATACGGGAATTTTGTCCAAGGGCAAAAAAAAGCCGCCCTCGGCGGATTGGGGTTGCTTCGCGCAGCGCATCTTGCAGCAGGGCTGTGGTTATGAGCAGGATGCCGGGCGTTTACGCAATATATGTTCAGAAGTGTTGCTATGCCGGGATTTCATCGAATCGGGAGTCCGGCTCTTTTGCGCTATATGACGCCTGATGCCATTCTTCGACTTCATAATACTCTTTCGGTACAGGCTCAATAGATATAAACGCCGCGCCGTTATCGTACTCGCCATCTATACGCAAGCTCTTTCACCTCCTTATGTGCATATTATACATGAGCATATTTACTATGTATACAGTCAATATGTAAAAAGTGCAGCTAACGCGCCTCGTTTTTTTGGCTATACTAGCCGAAATAAGGCTGTTCAGACACAATGCCCCGGTAACTATTCAGTGCCACCTTAGTTCGGCCGTTACATCACGTTCCTTTCGCTCGAATGCGCATCCATGCGCATACTCGCGCGCTCCGGCATCCATGCC
>Ga0082212_10007768_pt1 | contig 14103 bp, 8 predicted proteins | sample TergutNt197P3_FD_71548 | JGI IMG/M metagenome (GOLD analysis project Ga0082212, IMG submission 71548) | Neocapritermes taracua P3 segment gut microbial communities from Petit-Saut dam, French Guiana - Nt197 P3 | ecosystem: Host-associated > Arthropoda: Insects > Digestive system > Gut ... | reverse complement strand
CAGAACGCACAAAACGGGGGACAAGTTCAAAGTTCATCAACGTTCAACATGCGAAGCGGGGATCAAGTTCAAAGTTCGCAAATCGATGCGCAAATCGATGCGCAAAGCAGGGAGAACGGAGAGAACGGAGAGAACGGAGAGAACGGAGAGAACGGAGAGAACGGGGAGAACGGGGAGAACGGGGAGAACGGGGAGAACGGGGAGAACGGGGAGAACGGGGAGAACGGGGAGAATGCTGCGTTTCCCCGTGGGACAGAGAGTCTCACGCCATTGCTACCGCGAGTCTCACGCCATTGCTACCGCCCGTTGTCACTCGCGGCTCGGAATTCACCCATCCCACACGAGACGGTAAGCCACGCCATTGCTACCGCCCGTTGTCACTCGCGGCTCTGATATTCACCCATCCCACACGAGACGGTAAGCGTCGAACACCGGCCCATCGACGCAGGTGCGGACATAATCCGGCTCATCGACGCAGCTGCGGACGTCATCCGCCCCATCGACGCAGCTGCGGACATTATCCGGCCCATCGACGCAGCTGCGGACATAATCCGGCCCATCATTCGGCGTGCCGTCATCATCACGGTCTTTGACGCGGTACTTGACGACGCAACTGAAACATAAGCCCAGTCCGCAGGCCATGGGTGACTCAAGCGACACATAGCAAGGCAGTTGCCCCAGCGATTGGGCGACCCGAAACGCGGCCTGCAACATCGGGTGCGGTCCGCAACAGGCGATGACAACGCGCGGCAATCCCACACGGGCAATCGTCGGCGCGATGAGATCGGTGACGAAACCGCGCGTGCCTTCCGAGCCGTCTTCGGTGGTGACTTGCACATCAACGCCAAGTTCGCGAAACTCATCGAGACACACCAATCGGTTTTTGCTTCTTGCGCCAAACAAGAGCGTCGCTTTTTTGACCCGACCGTTACGTCCGGCAAAAGTGCGAAGTCCGAGCGTTTCTTCGGCCAACATGTAAAACGGCGTCTGACCGATCCCGCCGGCCACCATGACAAGATGATCGTCTTGACGATCGCTTTCCGAGAGGGCAAACCCTTTGCCGAGCGGTCCCCAGACTTGCAGCGGCTCTCCGACGGGCAATTGCGAGAGCCGTTCGGTCATTTGACCAACGACGAGATACACCACCTCAACCCTGCCGCATGTCGCGTCGGCACGATAGACGGCCAACGGTCGCCCCAAGAGCGGGTCATTGGTGTTTGCCAGTCGCAACATGAGAAACTGCCCCGGCTGCAAATGAGGAATCAAATCCGGCGCAACAAATCGCAACCGAAACGTGTTTTCCGCAACACGCTCATTGGACTGCACGGTCACGGTCACATGGCGAATGGCGTGATTTTCTCTAAGGTCACAAGTCATGAAATCTATTTTAGCATAAGTCAAGCATGGGTGGAATCATGCTTGCGCCGGAAAAATTTCTGCCGTCAACGATTGCTTCGGCAGTCACGCCGCGACCGACCGGCAGGGATGCCCTTGCTGATGCAGCGGGTTTTGATTTGTCCTACTGACGTTCCGGTGAAAATTTGTCAACAAAGTTTCGCTCTCTTGACTGTCCGTTGCGAGGCGAGGTTGCTTTTTTGGGGAAATAAGGTAAAAATAGGGTTTCAATAGGACAGTTTTTCCGGGGCGCCAGTTCCGGGCTGTTCTGTGTCGGCCTGACAGGCCGGTGACTTACGTGAGCGGTTACTCCTAGTCGGCCTGACAGGCCGGTTACTTACGTGAGCGGTTACTCCTCACTCAAACTCTTAACTTCCATGTTTACCATCCTATCGAAACGAGAACTTTGCCCCAAAATTTGGGAAATGGTTGTTACCAATCCGCGTTTGGCCAAAAAGGCCGAGCCGGGACATTTCGTCATTGTCATGGCCGACGAACAGGGGGAACGCATTCCGCTGACCATCGCCGACTTTGACGCCGAACAAGGCACGATCACCATGGTCATCATGGCGGTCGGCACTTCGTCGGAAAAACTCGTCCGCATGAACGTCGGCGAAGACCTCTTTGCCATGATCGGCCCGCTGGGACACGCCAGCGAACTGGAACACTATGGCAAGGTCGTCATGGTGGCCGGCGGCGTCGGCGCGGCACCGGTGTATCCGATTGCCCGTGCGCTCAAGGCGATGGGCAATCACGTCACGATGATACACGGTGCCCGCAACAAGGGGCTGCTCTTCTGGCAAGACCGATTGACCGAAGCGTCGAGCGAGTACATCATCACAACCGACGACGGTTCCGAAGGCCGCAAGGGGCTCGTCACCGAACCTTTGCGCGAGATGCTCGAAGCGGACAAGTCGAACGATCCACGAACGATCACCGGCGTGATTGCCATCGGTCCGGCGATTATGATGAAATTTTGCGCCGAAACGGTACGCCCTTTTGGCGTCAAAACGATTGCCAGTCTCAACACGATTATGATCGACGGCACCGGCATGTGCGGCGGCTGTCGTGTCAGCGTTGGCGGTGCGACGAAATTCACCTGCGTTGACGGCCCTGAATTTGACGCTCTCGCCGTTGATTGGGACTCCGTGCTTTCCCGCCAGAAAATTTACTGTAATGAGGAAAAATGCTCACTTGAGCAGTTTCTCAAGCAGAGTGCAGAGTAAATAGTCGAGTCAGAAAAAGCACATTTTTGCATGTTTGAAAATGACATTTCTGTATTAACACATCATTTATGAAAGGCTTTCCCATGAAAGAACATGTCAATTGTCACTGCTGTCCGCCGCCACAGCCGCAAATCTCCGAATCGCAGTTTCGGCTCAACCGACGTTCGTTTATCGCCGGGGCTGCCGCCGCAGGAAGCGTCTTGGGCGGGTTGTCCTGGAATTCCATCCTCATGGGTGCCGCTGCCCAGCAGGTACCCATGCCGTCTGAGCGTACACCGCTGGTCGTCAAGCCGATTCTCGTGTACGACCTGCCCCAACGTCGCGAAGGGACTTCCTGGCGCAATTGGGGCGACATTCAAACTCAGGAACACGTCGAAAAGGAAATTGCCCTGATTCAGGAAGAACTGACCGGGATCAAAGATTCGGCGGATTTTCCGGTCGAGTTTCTGGCCGTCACCGGCGTGGCAGGAAGCATGGGCAACATGGCCGAACATCCCGATGTGGCCAAAGCCGATGTGCTCATCGTTTATGGCGCCGGATATGGCGTCGATCCGCTAAAAAACATACAAAAAGATGTTATTATTTTCCAACGCTGGCGGAGCGGGCCGGTTTATCTGCAATATGAAATCATCTCGCCCCGTTTTTTGCGGCAGCATACCGACAGGCAGCAAGTGCCGCATATCCAGCCGGACGATGTTGTGACCGACAGTCTCGACGAATTGACCTGGCGACTTCGCTCCTTGTGTGGGTTGAAGAACGCGAAAAATGCGAAAATCGTCACCATCGGCGGTGCAGGCGGCTGGGCGCAACCTGCCGGTTCGGTGCCTAAACTGGCGACTGAACGCTGGGGGATTCAGTATCATGACATTTCCTACCCCGAACTTCGCGGACTGATCGAAGCCGCCAAGGCCGATGCCGACACCATGAAAGTAGCCAAAGACCGTGCGGAAGCCTACATGAAAATTCCCGGCACGACGATGAAAGCCGCGCCTCCGTGGGGAACGGAGTCAACGATGGATTTTGTTGTCAACTGTTTTGTCCTCGATAAGGTCTTCCGCCAAATCATGGCCGAGGCCGGTTGCCGCAACCTCACGATCAACAGTTGCATGGGTACCGTCATGGACGTCTCCAAAACCGCCGCGTGCCTGACGCTGACAACGCTCAACGACGACGGCTACCTGGCGTTTTGCGAGTCGGACTTTGTGGTCATTCCCGCTGGTATCCTGTTGGGCAACATCACCGGCAAGCCCGTATTTCTGTGCAACCCCTGCTATCCGCACGATCAAATTCTCACGTTTGCGCATTGCACCGGCCCTCGTAAAATGGACGGCAAAAAGCTGGAGCCGACTTACATTGTGCGGCACTACGAATCGGATTACGGTGCCGCTCCAAAAGTCGAATATCCCAACGGCACGATTTTTACGGGCATTTCCACCGATTTCGAGGCGAAAAGTTGGTTCGGTTTGCGTGCCGAAGTCGTGGACGCACCGTTCCGTCCCATTTGCACAACGCAGATCGACGTCAAGTACAACACCCCGTCGGCGGAACTTGCCGCGCGAATGCACGGTTTCCACTGGATGTTGGGCTACGGCGATTACCGCAAGGAAGTCGGCTACGCCCTCCGCCGCGTCGGCATCACTTGGGACAACCTGGATTAGTCATCAGAGCCCTCCGCGTAAGCAAGGTCATGGTAGGGCGGTCACGCCGTGGCCGCCGTTTAGCCGAGCGTCCTGGACGCCGGCGAAATTCACTCGGTATCCCGCGTTTTCAACACCACATCCCCGATTTCGAGCGTTTCGACCGACCAGCCGCCGGGGATGTCGGGAATGATGATCGGTTGCTCGGCGACGTGGACCACGCTCGGCGGTTCGACGTCTAAATAGAGTTCGTTCTCTTCCGGCAAATAGACGCGGAGCGTCAGCTGGTACGTTCCCGGCTCCGCCATGGTAAACGTCAGCACGCCGGTGTAACGGTTGAAGCTGCCGGTTAAGGTTAACTTGCCGTCGGTTCGCTGAAGTTCGGCGGTAATCGTGGTTTGTCGGAACTTGGCTTCTTCCTCGCGCGTCAATTCCCACGGTATAATCACTTTTTCCATTCCGGCAAAACTCGGCTTCATACTGACCGGTCGCCCGATCATGGCCAACTCGATTTTCACCGTTTCACCGGACGCAACGGACACCGGCTCGTCAAGCCGCGCGACGAGTAATCGCCTGCCGGAGCCAATTGAACCGTCGAACATGTTCGCATAACCGGTAACGCGATATTTCGCACCCGGCAACAGGGCGTTCAACACCGCGTTGCCGTTGAAGCCGGCTTTTTGCGTGTTTCTATCCGGCACGAGCGGATAGACGCCCGGGATGGGTTGCTGCGCGTCAACCGGCACCAATTCGATTTCCAACTCGCGCGGCGGAACGGTGGTCACTTCGAGACGTCCCCAGGGACGAAGCTGAATCACGTTGCCGTTCTGTTCAAACTCCTCACGGGTCATGATGGCGAAGCCCTGTTGGCTATTTGCAGAAAGTAGATGATACTGTTCGTAACTCTTATCAAATGTAAAGCTGCCGTCTCGATTAATATTTTTAAACTCCTCCATTCTTTCCCCTGTGCGGGAAATGGAACCGCCGTAATTGCCATTACGAACGGTCATGGTCGAAGCCTTCGACATCGCGACGGCACCATTCGACGCCGGATTACCCGAAGTGTCCAGCAGCGTGCCGGACAACCCCGGATCAGGCTTGAGGTGAATATCCAATGTGCGGTCGCCGCCTTCTTTCGTGAACGTCACGGTTTGCGGAAAGTAGCCCTCTGCGGTGACGGTCATTGAGTATTCGGGATAGTCAATGCGAATTGTTTCATAATAGGAACCGTCTTCATTTCTGGGAATCATACTTTCATTCCAACCCGATACATCACGAGACGGCGATGAAGTGGCCACGAGCCGTATCCTGTGATCCGGGATTGTATCTCCGGTTGCCACGTCAAGGATTTTTCCCTTGATGGTGAAGCAGTCTGGCAGAACGATTTCCAAAATTTCATCGCCGGGTTGAAGGATAACGCGAGGGTCGCTTTCCGTACTGAAAATTCTCATGTACTTGTCGTTCCGCGATGGTGAAAGTGAGCAGAAAAGTTTGACATCAGGCGACATTTCAAATTCCCAAAGTCCGTTTTCATCGGTTATCGTCGCTTTCTCAAAAAACGAGCCGGTAGCGATTGAAAAATGCCAAGTTCTGCGTTCACCCGGTTTTGGAAATTCGTTAGGATTAACAAAAATATTTGGAATCGGATTCCCGGACGAATCCACGACACGCATTCTGACTTTTTCACCTCCTTTGGTCATGCGTATTTCCAGCGGCCTTTCATTATCTCCCAAATTCACCGGATAAAACACCGAAGAATAGGATTCCGCAACAACAAGCATATTGAGAATGTTAGCGAAACCACGAGAAAAATCCGGGCCGTTCAACCAAAAATGTCCATTCGCGTCCGTCACGGCTTCACCACCACAATTGAGATGGGCATTGGCAATCGGCTTGCCGTCGGCATCCAAGACGTAGCCTTCAAGGACACGGCCTTCGATGGGAACCGTCACAACATCCGTCGGACCAAATGGGATGGGTACTTTGAGAATGGGTGTTACATAAGGAGACATGATCTGCCCGGACGTGACTTGCGAAGATTGATTCGGTTTAGTTTTCTCAGGTGGCTGTGCCGATTGCGCGGCGGTGAACCGGTCACTAACGTTCCCGACTGCTATTTCTTGCGATTCCATACCTGATTCCTGAGTCCTGATCCCTGAATCCTGCCCCCTGACAACAAGATTCGGTCGCAACAGGCCAAGACCGGCAAACAGCACGACGCAAAACAGCATGGCAAATTTTTTCATGGCGGAGTCTCTCTTTCCTTGTTGGTGTTCGGATAGCAATTCCAGAATCTCTATTTCGCCTGTTTTTGTGAATACTATAATGCAGAAGTGCTGTCAAGAGAAATAGGGAAAATTTCTCACAGATTTTCCCTTTTTAAACCGGAGGCACGCCCCCGCGATACGAGTGTAGAACGGGGGCAAGTCCCTTGTTGTCCCCCACAAGTGGTCATGATGGTGTAGCCTCTTGTCCGAAGGCGTCCCAAGTCCAAGCGAGGTCGCGCATGCGTTGCAGCCCCCTCCAGACCGTTTCCACGCCGGGTGGGTCAGGCCGATTCGCCCTCAACACGTAGCCGCCCAAGCTCGCGATCAGCCAAATCATCACCGACAACGCCGACGGTTTCTGTGGCATCGCCTGGCCGCGATGCGTGACGCTCCACACCGATTGGAAACAGTATAAAATTACTGGATGTTCAATCCCATGAGGAACTCGCCGTTTGACTTGGTTTTGGCGAGCCGTTTTGTCAGAAATTCCATCGCGTCGGTTGGATTTTGGTCGCTCAGAACGCGACGCAAAATCGAAATGCGGCGGTACTCTTCCGGGTCCATGAGCATTTCCTCGCGTCGGGTGCCGCTACGGCCAATGTTGATGGCCGGCCAGATGCGTTTATCGACTAAACTACGGTCGAGTAGGATTTCGAGATTGCCCGTGCCTTTAAATTCTTCGAAGATGACATCGTCCATTCGACTGCCTGTGTCAATCAGTGCCGTTGCGATAATCGTCAGCGAGCCGCCTTCCTCAACCTTGCGTGCGGAACCGAAAAAGCGTTTCGGTCGTTGCAATGCGTTGGCATCGACCCCGCCGGACAATGTGCGTCCCGACGTGGGACATTCCGTATTCCAGGCACGCGCCAGTCGCGTAATCGAATCGAGAAAAATAATTACGTCCTTGCCGTATTCGACCATGCGTTTGGCTTTGTCGAGAACCATTTCGGACACCTGAATGTGGCGGGACGGTGGTTCGTCAAAGGTCGAACTGATGACTTCGCAACGTTGCCCCTTGATCTGGCGTTCCATGTCGGTCACTTCTTCCGGACGTTCATCGACCAGTAGCATAAAGACGTGCAAATTCGGGTAATTCACCAGTGCTGCTTTGGCCATTTTTTGCATGAGAATCGTTTTCCCTGCACGCGGTGGCGAAACGATCAGCCCACGTTGACCAAAGCCGACCGGCACGGTCAGGTCAACAACGCGCGTATTCATGTCACCGTTCGGGTCTTCCATGATGATGCGTTCGTCCGGGTGAATCGGCGTCAGGTCGTCAAAAAACGGCTTGGTGGACAGTTTGTTCGGGTCTTCGTGGTTGATGCCTTCGACGCGAAGCAGTGCGAAATATCGCTCATTTTCTTTCGGCGGACGAATTTGCCCCGAAACTATCGAGCCGTTCCGCAACCCAAACCGCCGGATTTGGCTTGGTGAAACGTAAATGTCGTCGGGACACGAGAGGTAATGGTAATCCGAACTTCTCAAAAAGCCAAACTCATCGGGTAAAATCTCAAGCGTGCCTTCGCCGTACATGAGGCCGTTTCGTTTGATCCTTGCCCGCAGCAGATGGAAGATCAAATCCTGACGCTCGATGCCCACTTCGGTGGTGATGTCCTGCCGACGGGCTTCGGTGACGAGTTCCAGGGTTGACATCTTTTCCAGTTCGACAAGGTACGTTTCGTCGCCCATTTGTCGGAGTTGTTCGTAGCACTCGTCATAATTCGGCTCTGTCAGGCCGCGACTCTTTTCGAGAGCCAGTTCTTCGGCCAGCGAAATCGGCTCGCCTTTCTTACCGCGAGCACCAATGGTCGGTTCGATCTGTTCCCCCTGTGACCGCCCACGCCAAGAACGATTTTGATAACCGCTGTTTTGATAGTTGCCGTTTTGGTAACCATCGTTTTGGTAACCACCCTGCCGCTGCTCACCGTTCCGGTAACCGCTGTTGCGATTTCTGTTATTGCGGTCCTGGTTGTTTCGTTCGTTGTGGTTACGCTCATAACCATTGCGTTCGTAGCCATTGTGCTGATCCTGCTGCCGCGAACCATTTCGGCCATAACCGTTATTGTTCCGGTAGTCATGATGATAGTCATTCCTCTGCCCGTTATCGCGGCGGTAATCCGTGCGGCGATCATTCTCATGTCGATCATTCTCACGGTGGTCGCTGTCATGTCGGCCATACTCCCGTCGATCCCCCGTTCGGCGTTCTCCGTTGCGGCGATCCTGGACGCCACAACCGGAGTCGCGATATCCGTTGTCGCGGTATTGCCCCTGGCCCTCGCGACCGGCGTAATCGTGATAGCGTTGCCCCTGTTCGGCTCGCTCTTCCTTCGGTGCGTAACGGGAATTGCTTCGGTCGTAAACAATCGGCTCTTCATTCAAGTTGGACATGACATCGCTCTCATAATAATAGGTCGAAGTCCTTTCCCCATAACGGTTCCTCACATTCGTTGGGATACCTGGCAACGCAAAATTGTCATAAGAAGTGGGGAAAGGGGTGTCGTTAGCCTGCGACATTCAATGCTCCTTCATACTGCGGGACGCAAACAAGATGATGATGGATGGTAACACGGAATTCCCATATGCGCAGCAAAATCCATATTGCGAACAGGGAACGATTACAAATGAAACGATAAACTAACAAAAACGGGTGGGCTAAAACGCACGCAAGTAACTTTGCTGATAGTTACAAAAATGCGGCGTTGAGGAAAAGTGATACATGTACAAAAACTCACAAGTGCGGCAAAAAGGATGTGCCAGACACTAAAGAAGCTTTCTCTGGACGAAATTACAGCACAAAAATCCGTAAATCACGTCCACTACAATATATGTTATTCGGCGGGTAAGTCAAAAAAACTATACCATAAGGCTAAAAAAATACCAAAAATACTGTATTTTTGTTCTGTATGGACAAAACGGCAGTAAATTCTGAAAACGGCTATTCTGCCTGCAAGGTTAAAAACGGGAAAAGAAATAAAACAAGTCGTTTGGAAAAGTCATTTAGCTATTCAATAAGCGGTCACACAAAAATTTGCCGGAAAAGGCCATCGATGCGCTGCTCCAGTTCGACAAGAGAGCAGTCGTTCTCAATGGCGTAATGTGCGGTGTCTCGCTTGACATCCAGTGGCAACTGGTTGGCTGTACGAGCTTGGAATTCCTCCGATGTCCAACCACGTTCAAGTACACGGGATATCCGCACCTGGATCGGGGTATCGATGAAGACCAAAATATCGCAAAACCTATCCCATCCGCCTTCGAGCAAAAGCGGTGCGTCAAGTAGCACCAATCGTACACCGCTCATTTTAGCAACTTCAATTTGGCTTTTCAACAGTTCGGTAATATGGGGGTGCGAAATTGTCGTTAATTTTTCGAGATTGGCGTTTCCATCTTCGGAACCTGAAAAGACGATGGTCGCCATTTTGCGGCGGTCAACTTCGCCGTCGCCATCAAAGGGAGTGTTACCCCATTGTGCCCGAATGAGCAATTTGACCTCATCGAGCCGCAGAACATCGTGCCCCAAACGGTCGGCATCAACGACAAGGACACCCTCGCGCTGTCCAATCAACTTGGCAACGGTACTTTTGCCGCTGCCGATTCCGCCAACCAGTCCGATGATTTTCATAAGTGTTGAAATAATGCCATACAACGCCAAAATGGTGCTGTTAGAAAGTCTATTTTTGAATAGCGGTCTCATTTTAGCATATTCCCCACAACCAACGCAAGGGGTTGTACTTTTTGAATACAACCGTTAGTTATTCGTCAATCGCTAATATCAATACGAATGTTTCATCAGTTGAAAACAAAAAAGCCGGTACTGGGTCCAATAAAATTAATGAAAACTACAGCAGACTGTTGTGACTTTTCGATTTGTTAAACCGAAAAATCATATTGTGACGTGTGACCATTTTTCACAGGTTAACCGGATGGAGCGAAAATAGCCTTGTTTGAAAGTGATTTGAGTGAAAAAAGGGAAAAATGTGTCAAGCTAGGTAAAATCTAGTAATTTTTCTGTCAAATCACTTGCTTTTGAAAGGTTTTTTTCACAATTTGTGAATTTTTAGTCGATAGGGATACTACGAATCGTACTGAAAGTTCTTGTTGTGTCGAAATAGTCCAGAAAAACTATGGTGACACATCGGGAGATATTTGGTGCAAGTACCTCATTGATTTGAAATGCGTTTATGATGCAAGCGGGTTAGCTTGAATTGACAACGAGGTGAGGGGGGAAACTGAAGGATTCAGCTTCCCGTGCTTATCTAAATTAACAGGAATGGATGTCTGATGAGTTGGAAAAAATGGATTCCGTTGTTCTTGATAGGAATAATTGTCCTTGGGGCATTGGGCTGTCGTCCACAACAGCCGGCTTACTTTCATGAGAAAGGCTATATAGCAGCCCATTATATCGGCAGTGGAATGTGGCCGGAACTCGCGGACACAAATGTTTCCAGTTTGTCGGAGGTCATGAGTTCGGAAGCCCCGCTCACGGTTGACAATGGGACGCCGCGCGAGTATTGGAATCTTTCGCTCCAGGAAGTTGTGCAAGTCGCCCTGCAAAACGGAAAAGTTTTGCGAAATCTGGGCGGCGTATCCTTCGGTCCGACTGGTGCGAATGGGGCACCCAGCGTTTTGATTAGCAACCCTTACTCGGTTGGTACCATTTACGATCCCGCTTTGGTGGAAGCCGACCCACGTTACGGCATCGAAGCCGCTCTGTCTGCTTACGACGGCCAATTGAGTGCCTCGGCAGGTTGGACCAAAACCGACGAGCAGGTCAATCCGTCGCAAATCATGTTCACACCGAGTGTCTCCCAAGGTGATCAGGGAACATTTCAGGCAACGATTTCAAAATATGCGGCAACCGGCACGACGTTCTACGTCCGCAACAATAACGTTTACGATTGGAGCAACAATAACGTTGCCACCCGGCTCTATCCCAGTACATGGTCAACCTATACGGAAGCCGGGTTCACACAAGCCTTGCTTCAGGGACGCGGCGTGACCTTCAACCGAATTGCCGGTCCCGGTGCGATTCCCGGGTATTATAACGGCGTGCTTATCGCCCGCATCAATTCGGAAAGATCGCTCATCGACTTCGAAATGGGAGTCCGCGAACTGGTTTACAGCACGGAAAACGCTTACTGGAATTTGTACAACGCCTACCGCAATTACGACACGGTCAAAAAAGGCTTGAGAGCGTCTTATCAGACTTGGGAAAAAGTGTTTTCGTTCTATGAAGAAGGTGACCGTCGCGGAGGTGCCCAAGCTGAAGCGCAGGCAAGACAGCAATTCTATCGCTTTTACGGCAATGCAAAGGATGCCTTGAGTAACATTTACAAAACGGAAGCGATGCTCCGCTATGCCATGGGGATTGCGTCATCGGACGGTCGTCTGATCAAGCCGGTGGACGAGCCGTCGGTGGCAAAGATTCGTTTCGATTTTGGTGAAGTCAAATCCGAAGGACTCAGCCGTGCCCCGGAACTCCGCAAAATGAAATGGGACGTTAAGCAACGCGAATTGGAATTGATCGCGTCACGGAATTTCCTGTTGCCGAACCTGGATTTCTCCGGCTCCTACCGCTTCAACGGCATGGGAGAGGACCTGATCAATCACAGAGCAGGCGCGTCCAACGCTTACGGTTCGATGACCAGCGGCGATTACCAGGGTTGGCACATGGAATTGGGATTGCGGGTGCCTTTCGGCTGGCGCAAGGAACGTGCCGCCGTGCGTCACGCGGAACTGAATCTGATCAAATACCGTGCCTTGTTGCAGGAACAGGAACTTACACTCGACCACAACCTGGCTGACAGCATTCGTGATATGGATCGCTTCTATAACCAGGCGGAGATTGCCTTCAATACCCGTCGGGCGGCTCAGGAAGAAGTTCGGGCGACGGAACAAGCTTATGATCTCGGAACAACGACCCTTGACCAGGTACTGGATTCACAGCGTCGGTTGGCGGAAGCGGAAAGTTCCTACTTCAACAGCATTGTCAACTACAATCTGTCGATCACGAAGTTGCACTATCTGAAAGGTTCCCTGCTTGAGTTCAACAATGTTGCCTTGGCCGAAGGTCCCTGGCCGGCCAAAGCCCAGTTTGACGCTGTGCGACAGGCACGCAAACGTGATGCCGGCCACTACATCAACTACGGTTACACTCGCCCGGGCGTAATTTCCAACGGAGTTCACCGACAGTTCCAAAACCCGCAGGCCGCCTCCATGACCTACGATCAGTCGAACTTCCCGGTACAGGAACAACAGGCGATTTACAACGACCAGGCATACATGTATGACGGTGCCATGCAGTATCAAGGAACGCCGTACCAGCAGGGAATGCCGGCTTATCAGTACGAATCGATTCCCGGTAACGTCACTGTCCCGCAACCGAACTATGGTATCCCGGCCGGTCAATACAATCAACCGTATCCCGTCAGGCCGGTGAGTTACCAGAGCAGTTCTGCCAACAACGGCAATTCGTCATTTGCGACGGCCACCCCGCAACAGCCGACCGTCTATTCGGTCAACTACCCGACTTCGGAACAGGCAGTGGGGCCGGCTCAAACGAACCCCATGGCAACGGCCAGAACGACAGGTTACAGGTAACGGTAACAGCTCATGGTGACGGAACGGCTTCGGCGATTGTTGACGATCCTGAAACTGATCCAAACCCGGTGAGATGAAATTGACGCTGCACCCGTATGTGATTTTCTTCAGCCGTCGGAGTTGGTATGTGGTCGGCCACTCATCGCTGCACGGCGAAACACGAACCTTCAATGTCGGGCGCATTCGCAAGATTGTATTGACCAATGAGGTTTTTGTCGTGTCGGACAACTTCCAACTTGACAAATATCTCGGCAACGCCTGGCATCTGATCCCGGAACACGGTCGCGATTCGCACGTGATTTTGCGGTTTTCACCCAAAGTGGCGCAAAATGTTTCCGAAGTGGCATGGCACAAGACGCAAAAAATTGTGCCGCTCGACAACGGCGGCATCGAATATCACGTCACGGTTTCCGGCGTCAACGAGCGGTCGAAGCGGGACAGCGTCTCATACCACTCCGTTACCGTCGCGGCTCTGACCAAAAGTATCTACACATCGTTGTAGTCCGCAGATACACGCAGATTTTCGCAGATGATTAATCAATATAGGATATTCAGATAGAATAAATAAAATTAATCAACCAATAGTACATGATACATAAACAACCTGTTTTGACTATTTTATCTAAACGAAATTTTACTAAATAATATAATCTGCGTCAATCGGCGTGTATCTGCGGATAAATATTTGTGTAGATACGTTTGGCTCTGACCGGGGGCGGAGGTAAACCCCGCCCTTACGGTTTACCACCGGAAAAACCGGTACGGATCATCCCATTCTTCGGGTTGGTCGAGGTACAGGCCGTTGAGCCAACGGGTTTCGTCGGGGGCGACTTGGCCGTGGAAGCGGTCGGGAAGCGGCGTGCGCAGGTCAACGTTCATGTTGCCCAACAGTCGTGAAAGCGTAAACGCACTGCGGCGGAATGTGCGTTTGAAACTCTGCTCGTCCGCCGGAAACTGCCACGGGGCAAGGCCGCATATCAC
>Ga0082212_10007767_pt1 | contig 14103 bp, 10 predicted proteins | sample TergutNt197P3_FD_71548 | JGI IMG/M metagenome (GOLD analysis project Ga0082212, IMG submission 71548) | Neocapritermes taracua P3 segment gut microbial communities from Petit-Saut dam, French Guiana - Nt197 P3 | ecosystem: Host-associated > Arthropoda: Insects > Digestive system > Gut ... | reverse complement strand
GACGACGTCGGCCGATTTGGCGGCTGTTTGGGGATCGCGTACAAGGGAAAAATGCTCGTGCTTCTCTGCAAATTCCAACACTTCGGGCGCCGGGTCGTACCCTTCGGGGCAGGCGACCGAAACCTTCATGCCGACCTTTAAACCACCCACAATGAGGGAGTTCATCATGTTGTTGCCATCGCCGATGTAACACAGCTTTAGTCCCTTGAATTTGCCCTTGTGTTCGCGGACGGTCATGAGATCGGCCAGCACCTGACAGGGATGGGCATAATCCGTCAATCCATTGATGACCGGAACGCTGCCATATCTGGCCAGGTCCTCCGCCTCCCGCTGGGCGAAGGTGCGAATCATCAGCCCGTCCACATAACGGCTCAGCACCCGGGCGGTGTCCTGGATAGGTTCACCCCGGCCGATCTGCAGATCCCGGCCGCTTAAAAACAACGCGACACCTCCCAATTGGGCCATACCCACCTCAAAGCTGACTCGGGTACGGGTACTGGCCTTTTGGAATATCATGCCCAGGGTCTTCCCCTTCAACAGCGGGTGGCTGATATTGTGGGCCCGCTCATACTTAAGCTGATCCGCTAAGCCTAGAATGCTCAGGATCTCCTCCGGGCTTAAGTCACCCAGCTTCAGCAAATGACAGGGGCCTTGTTCCCGTACCCGCATTCCGTCCTGGTTTATCGTCATGTTCATACTCCTTCCGGGAGCAGGGATTACCCCCTGTTCTCCTCCTTGATGATCGCCACGGCCTTTTCCAACTCCGCGAAGGGGATGGTCAAGGGCGGCAACAAGCGCAGCTTATGCTTGGCGGTGAGGGTTACAACTCCGCGGGCCAGCAGTGCCCGCGCCCATTCCCTGGCGTCCCTCCGACCTTCTACGCCCAGCATCAGCCCTATGCCGGATACGCCCGTCACTCCCGGCAGAGCCTCTAACTCTTTACGGAGAAACGCACCCTTGGCGGCTACATCGGCTAAAAAACCCTCTGTCATCCGGTCCAGCACGGCAATGGCTCCCGCCGCGCATACGGGGTTCCCTCCGAAGGTGGAACCGTGGCTGCCGGGGACAAGGGTGTCCGCCAGCTTTTCACCCAACAGGCAAGCGCCCATGGGCAGACCGCCTGCCAGGCCCTTCGCAAGAGAAATCCCGTCCGGCAGAATCCCAAAATGCTGGTAGCCGAACAATTTGCCCGTGCGGCCCATGCCGGTCTGCACCTCGTCCACCAGCAGCAGGCAGTCCCGCTCTTGGGTGATACGCCGGGCGGATCGTAAATACTCCGCGCTGAGGGGCACAATTCCTCCTTCCCCCTGGATGGTTTCCAGCAGAAGGGCGCAGACTCCCTTTCCCTGCAGAGCCGTATCCAGCGCTTGTATGTCGTTGGGCGGCACATGGACAAAACCGGCCGGAAAGGGACCAAAGTCACGGTGGAGCGCGTCCTGGCCGCTGGCAGCCAGGGTGGCGATGGTGCGGCCGTGAAAACTGCCCTCCAAGGTACAGATCACCGGGGCAGCCGAGCCTCCTTCCGCACCGGTTCCGCCGGATTCGCCCGCCACGGGAGAGTTTACCCAGAGCCCGGCTCTGTCAGCGGCATACTTCCGGGCAGCTTTGATGAGGCATTCATTGGCTTCCGCACCGGAGTTACAGAAGAACGCCTTCTTCATGCCGGAATGCCCGCAAAGCTTTTCTGCCAGAACTGTTTGAGGAATGGTATAGTACAGATTACTGGCATGCGCAAGGGTTCTCACCTGCCCGCAAACCGCCTCTTCCCAGACCCCGTCCCTATGGCCCAGTGCGCTGACCGCGATACCGCTGCCCATGTCAATATACTGTTTTCCATTTTCATCGTATAAGTGGCATCCCTTACCCCGCACAAAGGTAACGTCAAAGCGGGCGTATGTGTTGGCAATATATTGCCGGTCCAAGGTTGGGGCTGTGTCCCTGAAATCCTCTCCTGCTCCTGCTGTGCACATGATGTATACTCCTTTCGGGCAAACCATGGTCATTCCCCCGTAAACATCGTTCCCAGGCCTTCGTCCGTAAGGCATTCGATCAGGATGGCGTGAGGGACGCGGCCATCCAGGATGAAGACCTTACGCACACCGCGACGGATCGCCTCGATGCAGCATTCCGCCTTTGGGATCATGCCGCCGGAGATAATGCCCTCCCCGATGAGGGCGGGGGCCTCGCTGACATGAATGAAAGGGATCAGGCTATTTTCATCGGCGGGATCGCGCAGGATGCCGCGGATATCAGTCATGCTGATAAGGCTCTCGGCCTTTAACTCCGCGGCAATGTGAGCGGCAGCGGTGTCCGCGTTGATGTTGTAGGTATTTCCTTCCCGATCGCAGCCGATGGTGGAGATAACCGGAATGTAGCCCGCATCCAGTACGTCCAGAATGGGCTTGGCGTTAATGTGGGTAATTTCGCCGACGAAGCCGTGCCGTTCATCAAGTTGCCTTGCTTCAATCATATGTCCGTCCATGCCGCATAAGCCCATGGCCATGCCACCGATAGCCTGGATGGCGCTCACCAGCCCCTTGCCTACTTTACCCGCCAGCACCATCTGCACCACATCGGCGGTCTCCGCATCCGTAACCCGAAGGCCATCCACAAACTCGGTTTTCTTGCCCAATTTTTTTAGCAATTCGCTGATTTCGGGCCCGCCTCCGTGGACCAGCACCACTCGCATACCCACCAGCTGCAATAGCAGCAGATCGCCTATGACTGCTTTTTTCAGCCCCTCGCTGAGCATAGCGCTGCCGCCATATTTGATCACTACAATTTTACCGTTGTATTTTTGAATATAAGGGAGGGCCTGAATCAGCACCTCCGCCCGCTGAGCGATGGTCATTGAGCAAACTCCTTTACGTCCGATAATCCCCGTTGATCCTCACATAATCGTAAGTCAGGTCACAGCCCCAAGCTACGGCCGACAGGCAGCCGCTGCCCAAGCAAACATTGATATCGATGTTTTCTTCTGACAGCACGGTTTTAGCAAAACCTTCCTCAAAGGGCACCCCCGCTCCCTGACGGCACACTGCAACGGTACCCAACCCGCTGGCAAAATCCACGTCGATCTTGGCAACGTCAATGGCCGCGCCGCTGTTGCCCAGCGCGCAGAGCACCCGGCCCCAATTGGCATCTGCGCCGAAGAGGGCCGCCTTGACGAGGGTGGATCGGATCACGCTCTTGGCCCCGGCTCTAGCGGTCTCCCTGTCTGCCGCGCCTGTAATACGGCAAGTGATCAGTTTGGTGGCGCCTTCCCCATCCCTGGCCATGAGGCGGCAAAGGCGCTCGCACACAGTCCGCAGACCGTCTGTAAAGGTTTTGTAATCCTCACTGTCCGGATTGTTCACAACAGGATTGCCCGCCATGCCGTTTGCCAGGATGCTGACCATATCGTTTGTAGAGGTATCCCCATCAATGGAAAGCATATTAAAGGTATCCGGCACCACCGTCGAAAGGCTCTGCTGCAAAAGAGCCGACGTAATGGCTGCATCTGTTGTGAGAAAACAGAGCATGGTAGCCATGTTAGGGTTAATCATGCCCGAGCCCTTGGCAATGCCTCCCAGGACACAAGGCTTTCCGCCCAGGAAGAAAGATGCCGACGCTTCCTTCGGGACGGTATCCGTGGTCATGATGGCTTCCGCCGCCAATCGGCTCCCCAGAGGATCCGCGGAGAGGGAACCCGCCAGCCTGCCCATGCCGTTTTCAAAGGGAAGGAGTGACATGGGTTGCCCGATCACCCCCGTTGAGGCGACGATTACGTCCTGTGCTTTCACCCCGGTGTACCGGGCCGCCAAGCCGCACATGCCCCTGGCGATCTCCACGCCGTTGGCGTTGCAGGTATTGGCGTTACCACTGTTGCAGATCAATGCCTGGGCATACCCGTCCGCGGTATTCTCCCGGGTGACCAGCAGAGGCGCGCCCTGCACCATATTTGAGGTGTAGCAGCAGGCTGCGGCGGCCCGTACATCGCTGACGATCAGCGCCGTATCCCGCTTCTCCCTATTCTTCCGGATACCCAGATGTTCCCCTGCAGCACGAAAGCCCTTTGCCAAAGTAACTCCCCCGCCAGAGGCTTCGCCACTGGACCCGGCTCCCGTTCCGGTTGCACTCATGTTCATACCTCCTTGCGGGTGGAATTAACTTCTTTATTGACATCCCGCATTTCTCTCCACACAAGCCCTGTCTCCTCCGGAATACCCAGACGAAGGTTCATGCACTGAACCGCCGCTCCGGAAGAGCCCTTGCCCAGGTTATCGAAACGCGCATATGCAATCATGCGCTCATCGTTGCCGGTAACGAAAATCTGCATGTTATCCAAGCCCGTTAGAGCGCATGGGTTCACATAGGCTTCCCGGTTGGGGGCTAATACGGAGATAAGATTTTGGCCCGCATAATGGTCCCGGTACAGGTTGGTGAGGAAATTCACCCCGCCCTGAGCTCCTGCTGCACCTATATTGTCAAACCATTCCCTAATAAGGGGTATACCTACTAACATGCCGCTGTAAAAATCGCATACAATAGGCTGAAGCACCGGCGGCCGCCGCAAGCCGCATATTTCCATGATCTCTGCCAAGTGCTTGTGGGTCTGGCCCACAGCATAAGGACGGGGCAGGGCTAAAGCCGGGTCCCTGTCGGATGCCTGGTACTGGGCGATCATAGCCTTCCCTCCGCCGCTGTATCCGGTGATAGAGGTAATCGCGACGGGCGCCTCGGGGGCAAGAACCCTCTCCTTCAACAAAGGGTACAACAGTGCCACGGCTCCGCTGGCATGACAGCCGGGTATAGCGATACGTTTAGCGTTTTGGATAGCATTGCGAAATTTATAATCCAGTTCCGGAAAGCCATAGGCAAAATCAAGCGCTGTTCGGTGAGCCGTGGATGTGTCAATGACAATGCCGCCGGGTTTATCCACCTGGGCGCGAATGGCTCCCACCAACTCCCGGCTTGACTCATCCGGCAGGCAAAGGAAAGCGATATCCGCCTTTTTAATCATGGCTACCCGGTGAGGCAGGCTTTTGCGGTGCTCCTCAGAAAGGGTGAGGAGCCTCAGATCGGGGCGGGCCGCCATCCGTTCCTGCAGGCGCAAGCCCGTGGTTCCCTGATTTCCATCCAGAAAGATACTTGGCATAGGCTACTTCTTTCCCAGCCTTGCCCGGGCCGTAACGGGCAGGCCAAAGAGGTTGATGAAGCCAGCGGCGTCCTTTTGATTGTATACGTCGTCCCGCCCAAAGGTGGCGATTTCCTCGCTATACAGGGAATAGGGAGATGTGACCCCGGCGCTCATTATATTGCCTTTGTAAAGTTTCAGCCTCACGTCCCCGGTGACGGTCTTCTGGGTTTCGGCTACAAAGGCGGCGAGGGCCTCCCGGAGGGGCGTAAACCACTGGCCGAAGTACACCAGCTCCGCATATCGCTGGCCTACCAGGGCCTTATAATGCTGGGTGTCCCGGTCCAGGCAAAGGCTTTCCAGCACTTGATGAGCCCGATAAAGGATCGTCCCGCCTGGTGTTTCATACACACCTCGGCTCTTCATGCCCACCAATCGGTTTTCAACCAGATCGCACAAGCCGACACCGTTCTCGCCTCCCTTTCGGTTCAGTGTATCCATCAGTGCCACCGGGGACAGTTTGATACCGTCCACCGCCGTGGGGATGCCCCTATCAAAGGAAATGTTCACATAGGCGGGAACGTCCGGCGCCTGTTCCGGTGAAACACACATTTCGAGAAAGCCCGGCTTATGGTACTGGGGTTCGTTAGCGGGATCCTCCAAATCCAAGCCCTCGTGAGAGAGATGCCAAAGGTTTTTATCCTTACTGTAATTGGTTTGGCGGCTGATTTTCAGCGGTATATGACGGGCCTCCGCATAATCAATCTCCTCCTCCCGGCTCTTAATGGTCCATTCCCTCCAAGGAGCGATAATGGCCATCTCCGGAGCAAACGCTTTGATGGTTAATTCGAAACGAACCTGGTCGTTGCCTTTGCCGGTGCAGCCATGGCAGATAGCGTCGGCTCCCTCCCGCTCGGCAATCTCCGCCACGCGCCTGGCAATAATAGGCCGCGCAAAGCTGGTGCCCAATAAGTACTCACCCTCATACACCGCGCCTGCCTGCATCGTCGGAAAAATAAATTCGGTGATAAACTCCTCCTTTAGGTCCTCCACATAGAGTTTGCTTGCTCCTGTTTTCAGTGCCTTTTCCTCAAGGCCGTCCAACTCCGTTCCCTGGCCAACGTCTCCGGATACGGCAATGACTTTGCAACCGGAGTAATTCTCCTTCAGCCAGGGAATAATGATGGAAGTGTCCAGCCCTCCGGAATAGGCCAGCACCACTTTTTGGATGTTTTGCTTTATCTTCATGGTCATGTTTTCAATCCTCCAAAATGCATTATTATTCATATATTATGCATATTATGCACTTCTTGTCAAGAGGCTTATCAATTTTTTTGAAGAAAAATCCAGACCGTAAAACTTTTGTCATATACTTGTAAAACACGTTACCATTCGATATAATATCAATTGGCGTTATTACACATAAGGTAGATGAAAACATCAAAAAGGAGCGGTCGTATGCTCAATCCAAGGCGCGTCATCACAGCTCTGAAACAGAACATCGGCAAGGTCATCGTTGGCAAGGACGAAGTGATTGAGCTGGCGCTGATCGCCATGCTTTGCAAGGGGCATGTGCTGATTGAGGATGTGCCCGGCACCGGCAAGACGACGATGGCCAGTTCCCTGGCCAGATCGCTGGATTGCAGCTTCAACCGGATCCAGTTCACCCCGGACGTTGTACCCAGCGATGTAACCGGCTTTACCATGGTTAATTTCAAATCCGGGGAGATGGAGTTCCACCCCGGCGCGGTCATGTGCCAGATCGTTCTGGCGGACGAAATCAACCGCACCTCCCCCAAGACGCAGTCCTCCCTGTTGGAGGTGATGGAGGAGTATCAAGTGACGGTGGATGGCGTCACTCATCCCATGCCCAGCCCCTTTATGGTGTTAGCCACTCAGAACCCGGGCGAATTTGTAGGTACGTATCCCCTGCCTGAAGCCCAGATGGACCGGTTTTTTCTGCGGATATCGATGGGCTATCCCACGATGGAAGAGGAAATGGCGGTGCTGGAGCGCTTCAGCGGCGCAGAAAAGCCTCAGGCCAGTCTTCAGCCCGTATGTGCAGCCCAGGACGTGGTAGCCATGCAACTCATGATCGGCGACGTTTATTGCTCCAAGGAGGTTCGTCATTACATTGCCAACATCGCAGCGATGACCCGTACCCACCCCTCCGTGCAACTGGGGGTCAGCACACGCGGGGCCATCGCATTGATTCGGGGGGCGCAAGCCTGCGCCCTGCTGAACGACCGGGACTATATCCTGCCCGAAGATGTGCAACATATGGCGCTGCCCGTATTGGCCCACCGAATCCTGCCCAATCCGGAGGCTAAGATGAAGGGCATTTCCGCCGAGCGCATTTTGATTGCCGTCATGGAAAATGTTCCTGTACCCATCCGGCTGAGCTGAACAGGCGAATACGAAGAAGGGGCGCAGCCTTAACCAGCGGCCGCGCGCGCGGCGTGCAACAGCGTAGCCTCGGCCAAGCGCAGCGCAGGACGGGACCGGCAAAGGAGGGCTTCATGAGATCCGCAACCGCCACATTGGGCATCTGTTTCGGCTTTTTCCTGCTGAGCGCGCTGTCCATGGGCAACCGTATGTACCTGCTGCTGGCGCTGATCCTGGCTATATCTTGGGGATTGTCATATGTTAGCGTTCGCAGCGCCGAAAAAAGCGTAAAGGTAACAAACGGTCTTTCCGGCACGAAGGTAAATCGGGGTGATATGGTGAGTATGGACGTAGGCGTGAGCCATAAAGGGTTACTGCCCATCGCGCCCGTGGCTCTGCATATGCGGGCTACCCGCAACACCCCCGCCGCAACAATCCACCTGACCCAGCTGGGCCGGCGCACTCAAAGGATTGTGCATCAGTTTGCGGCAGATCATGTGGGAGCTATGCTGCCCGGTGTGGAGAGCTATACGGTGGCCGATGTGTTCGGATTTTTCAAACGAATTCACACACCCCTGTCAGACGGCCAGGAATTGCTGGTACTGCCAGTGCCCTTTGACGTGGAACCTCTCACCTTCGCCGCCGGAGACATGGGTGTGGAGACAATGAAGCGAGCCATGGAGGATCCCTCCAGCCCAAGCGACTTAAGGCAGTATAAGCAGGGAGATCCCCTTAAGCGAATCCACTGGAAAATGAGCGCTCGTAAACGGGAGGTCTTTGTACGCCAGTTTGAGGAACCGGCCCTTCCGGATGCCCTGGTGCTGTTGGACGCCTCCCCGCCCTACTTGAGTCCCGGCCTCCCGCAGGATAAAGCGGCGTTTTTGCAAGACGCCTTGCTGGAAACCGCCGCTTCGGTGGTGAGTTGCCAAATCCGCCAGGATAATCCGGTGCGCATGCCGCTCATGGGAGAGCGGCCTATGGAGTACAACGGCCATATGGGTCTGCCCGTACTGCTGGAGGAACTGGCCCGGTGCAGTTTCCATAACGCGGAACGCTTTGAGCGAGGCCTTATGATGCAAATGGGCGAGTTGCGCAAGACCGGCGCGGTGGTGATCATCACCACCCGCCTCACCTCCGAACTGGTGGACCTGATTGCGCGGATGAAGCGAATGGGACCTAACGTACGGCTGTACCAGGTGACCTTTCAGCCCGAAGAAGCCGCCATGCAGCTTCATGTGTCCCGCCTTCAGCAGTCCGGAGTGGAAGTAAACTATGTAACGCCCCAGGCATAACCAGGAACTCACTCCGAGGGAAAGGAGCCTTACGCTTCGATGCCCAAACTCGTTTTTCTGACTACAGAACGCCGCAGCCGCGTAATACTGGCCGCGCTCCTGGCCCTTGGCATTTTACTGCCCTTGCTGATGCTGTTTCGTTTGGAGGCGCACATTCCACTGGCGATGGTCTACATGGTTCTCATCCTGGCCGCGCTGATCCTCACCCCTGTTCCCGGATGGCGGTGGCTGAGCATTGGTCTGGTTTTGGCTTGGGCGCTGGTACAGACGTTTCTGCCGGGTATGGGCTTTTGGGGCGGCAGTGTGGAAGCGTTTAAGGCCATTACCCTGTTTTTCAATAATATCGACGTAGCCATGCCGCTTTACGGCAGCCCTGCGGCGGCATTGCTGGCCGTGGTGATCACGGCCTTTTCATATCTATTCACAAAGAAAGGCGTTGGCTTTCTGCCTGCGTCCATCCTGGTGGTGCTGACGCTCTTTGGCCTGTGGAGCCTGGGCCGGAGCAGCCTGGTGTGGTATGCCCTGCCAGCGCTTGTTGCCATGTTGCTGATGATCGCCCAGACATCTCACGAAAAAATTTCTGTAACGAATGTGCTGCCCATGGCCTTAGCCGTGGTGCTGCTGTCCCTGCTACTGCTGCCTCCCGCCAGGGTAACCATCCAGCCTTTGGAGGAGGCGGCATTCAATCTGCGGCAAACCATCACGGATTATCTGTTTTTCACAAAACCCCGCAACGTGTTCACCCTTGGCTCCTATGGCTATTACCCCCTTGGCAGCGGCCAGTTAGGCGGCGAAGCCGAGCCCGGCGATTATCCCGTGATGATGGTTAAAACCGATCGAAAAACCTTGATGCGGGCTGTGGTAAAAAATGAGTATACGGGCCGGAATTTCCGGGATACGTCCTCTCCGAGGCGATATCTGTATATCAACCCCAGGTGGGCAAGCCTTCGTGAAAAGGTGTTTTTGGAACAGCTGCCTGTGGAAGGCATTCGTAGGGCCAGCGCCCTGCTGGATGAAAAAGCCGTCAACGTACAAATGCAGAATTCCGCCGCCAGTACGGTGTTTACTCCGCTGTTTCTGCGCAGCCTTGACATGAAAGGTAACATGGTCCCCTATTTCAACGACGCCAGCGAGCTTTTCATCACCCGGGATCTTACTGCGGCGGACCGCTATACGGTCTTTACGCCGGTGTTCGAAGGAGGAGACAACGGCCTGGACGCTCTGATACATGCAAGTCCAAAGAACGACCGTGATTACGCGGCTATTGTGGATCAGTATACCCGGCTGCCCGGGCATATGGAGCAAAAATTGTACGAGGATGTAGCCGATATGACAGCCGCCTCCGTTTCCCCCTATGACAAGGCGATGGCTATCATGCGTTATTTACAGAAGTATTTCCGCTACACCCTGTCTCCCAAAAGCACGCCGGAAAATGTGGATTTTGTAACCTATTTTCTGCACGTGGGCAAGGAGGGCTATTGCACCTACTATGCGGCGGCAATGACGGTGCTCTGCCGTATGGCAGGGCTTCCAAGCCGATATGTAGAGGGCTTTCTGGCTCAACCTGCCAGCGACGGAATCGCTTATGTGACCGGTAAGGACGCCCATGCCTGGACAGAAGTATATTTTGAGGGTTTTGGCTGGTTACCCTTTGACCCTACGCCCATACAGCAGGACGAAAACCAAGAGCCTCCGGAAAACAACCCTCCGCCGGAGGATAACCTGCCGCCTGAAGAGGAGCCCACTCCCAGCCCTCCGCCGGACAACCCTCAGGAACCGCCAACCCCGCCGCCCCCGGAAACAGAGCAGAATAGGGAGGATCAGGACCCTTCTGACGAGGCGCCGGAGGAAGAACCTCCTTTTCCCTGGTGGATTCTGGCTTTCGTCATTGCGGCGGGCGGTCTTGCCTGGCGTATCCATACCCGCATGCCGGATCAGTTGGCCCGTAAGGCCAAAAGCGCTCAGGACAGGGTATTCCTCTACGGCAACGCCGTTAACACGATCCTTCACATTAGAGGCCGCAAGTCAAAACAGGGCGAAACGCCGCTGCGCTTTGCAAAACGGATGGATAGCATTCATATCTTGCCGGAGCCTATCCTCCCCCTATGGCGGATGATGGCCCTGAGCAACTACAGCGCCCGTCTCCCCGGCAACGAACAGGCACAGAAAGCCAGCCAAATCTTCCGCAAAATATATAAGAGTCAACGGGCATGGGCCAAGCTTCGCTTCCTCTGTGCCGCAGCCTTTGACAAACGATGCTATACGGGACTGGATACCGCGCTGGCGCATGTGGAGCCCGTATCCAAGTTTCGCCTGCCGGGAGCGAAAAAAAGGAAATGAAAAATAGAAAAAAAGAAACATGGAACCCAAAGGCTCAGCCCCTGGCGGATGAATTCTTATCACGGGTTCGCAGCCATGTACGCCTGCTCCCCAGGTATACGGCTCTGCTGCTTGCGGATCATGAGAAAGCGCTGATTGCGCTTAACCGGCGCGGCCTTTCCCTGGAGGATGCGATCCGTCGGCTGGACCCCTCCCAGTTGGGTGATTTCTACCGGGCAGAGCGGGACGATTGGTATCCGTTGGATCATGCGGCAAAAATCTATCCTTTAGGCATGAACTTGAAACGTATGCCTGTGTTTCGCGTATCAGGCTATCTCAGAGAGCCTGTGATTCCGGAAATATTACAAATGTCGCTTACCTATGCCATAAAACGATTCCCATACTTCGCAACCACCATCAAGAGCGGGTTTTTCTGGCACTACCTGGACAGCGCCATGCGTCGCTTCGCCGTCAGGCCGGAAACAAAGCTGCCCTGCGCGGTGATGAGGGTAAACGCGGTGGCATCCCCATCGCTGCGGGTGATCTATTATAAAAATCGAGTCAGTGTAGAGTTTTTTCATATTCTCACAGACGGTCTGGGAGGCAGCATCTTTCTGCGCACGCTTCTGAGGGAATACTTACAGTTACTGGGGCACCACATTCCTGCTGAATCGGGTATTTTCAACACGGGGTCGCCTCCGGAACCCAGGGAATGGCATGATGATTTTATCATCGGCGACCGCAGTAGAAGAGCCAAAGGCTTTATGGACCGGCGCGCGCTGCAGATGCGCGGAGCCCTCGCCTATGAGCAGCCCTGCCGGATCCTTCACTACAACCTGTCCATGACAGCCTTGCTGCAAAAAGCCAGGGAAAAGAGCTGCACAGTAACAGCGTTGATGATGGGTTACCTTGTTCTGGCTTGCAAGGAAGCGGTCGCGTCCTGCCGGGGAAAGCGGAAGATCCAAATTCAAATGCCGGTAAATATGCGCAAGTTCTATCCCTCCAGCACGCTGCGCAACTTCTCCATGTATTGCAGCATCAGGCTTCACCCGGATGAAATCACCACACTGGCTGCCGTTCTGCCCAAGATTACCGCTCAAATCAAGGATGGGGGCAGTAAAAACAACCTGGACCAGACCATCCACCTATCCCGCCGCCTGGTGCGTCTCCTGCGCTTTGTACCGCTGATCATCAAACGTCCCATCGCGTATCTGATCTACGGTTCCCTGGGTGACCCGCTGTTCACCACCACATTAAGCAACTTAGGAGCAATCCCTCTGCCGGCTGAAATGGCTCCATTTGTGGAAAAGTTCGATTTCGTGCTGGGCCCGCCCATTACCAACAGGGCCGCCTGCGCTCTTTGCAGCTATGAAGATCACGCGGTTTTCACCGTCACAAAGAGCACCCATCTTCCCACCTTTGAGAACGCGCTGTACCGTCTGCTGAAAGAGGACGGCTTTGCTATTCATATGGAAGGGAGTGATTAGGATCGAAATACACCGTATATACCCAAAATACAAGGTCAACGGCTTTTTCCGCCGCAATCGGCTGGATCTGCTGCGCAGCGCGTTTCTGCTAGCCGCCTATACCTGCCTGATCGTCAACCTATTCACCGGGGACATGTCTTGGAGCCTGATCGTCATCGGCGGGCTGTGCGTGGCCTGGGTTGCCTTCGTGTACAAGCCGCTGGTGGAGAATACGCTGATCAAGAAACTATCAGATGTTTCCATCGCCGTCTGTCTTTACTTGTTCCTGTTGGATGCGGTTTTACAGCAGGGCTGGAGCATCATTGTCATACCTATCGTGTTTTTCAGCGATCTGGTGCTGATCGGTTTTATTTTCCTTGTGTTTTTCAAGAAGCAAAAACGAAACTTTATGCCCCTGTATGAACTGCTCCTTGGCGGACTTGTCGCCATCCTGCTCAGCCTGACAGGCGTTCAAACGCTGAACTGGCCACGCATCGTGGTGGGAAGCGTGAGCCTGGGGCTGCTTGTACTAAGCGTGGCGCTGTTTCCCAAGGATATGGCGAAGGAATTGCGAAAAAAGCTACACTTGTAACTTCTCCTTCCATGGCAGCTGGGCCAGCACAATGCCCCCCATCATAGCGGCGCAGCCCGACAGTTCCCGCAAAGTCAGGGTATGTCCCAGCAGCGCCCAACCCGCCAGCACCGCGAAAACGCTCTCCAGGCACATCAGCAGGGAGGCAACAGTGGGGCTGGTGTCCCGTTGCGCTACCATTTGCAGGGTGTAGCCTACCGCTCCGCTGAGGGCTCCCGTATAAAGAATAGGCAGGAAGCCGTCCCATATTCCCTGCCAGGTGGGCTGCTCAAAAAGAGCCGCTACCGGGAGGCATAGTATGGCTGTAATGAAAAACTGGACGCAACTCAAGCGGGCGCAATCCACCCGGGGCGCGAAATGGTCTACCAGCAGGATGTGAGCCGTAAAAAAAACGGCTCCGAAGACGAGGTATAGGTCGCCTGTTGCGATGGTAAAGCGATCTGTAAAACAAAGCAAAAACAGCCCTATGCCAGAGAGGGCCACCGCCAGCCATAGAGAAATCCGAATTCTCCTGTCGCGCAGCAATCCTGCCAGCGGTACCAGTACAATATACAGCGTCGTAACAAACCCGGCCTTTCCCGGTGTGGAATCCCGGATGCCCAACTGCTGAAAGGCGGAACCACCAAACAGCGCCACACCGCAGCAAAGGCCGCCGACGACCACCAAGCGGCTTTCATAGGCGGAACGTTCTTCTCTCAGGTGACGTTGATGGGATTGCCGGGGCGGTTCACACTGCGCCCATAAGTTCCCTCGTATCTTATTCCGTCTGTCCAGAAACGCGATACATGGAATCATCACCAACCCTGCCACAGCCATGCGAATGCCGTTAAAGGCGAAAGGCGGCAGGCTGTCCATGGCTATATCCTGCGCCACAAAGGCCACTCCCCAGATGAAAGCGGTAAGCAACAGCAGCAGGTTGGCCCGAAGAGTGCG
>Ga0082212_10007766_pt1 | contig 14106 bp, 7 predicted proteins | sample TergutNt197P3_FD_71548 | JGI IMG/M metagenome (GOLD analysis project Ga0082212, IMG submission 71548) | Neocapritermes taracua P3 segment gut microbial communities from Petit-Saut dam, French Guiana - Nt197 P3 | ecosystem: Host-associated > Arthropoda: Insects > Digestive system > Gut ... | reverse complement strand
GCCATTGAGCGCCGCCGGAGGCATACCGACTATAGAAAACCAGCGAATTTACCCATAAGACACAAACCCTTGAAGCTATATCGGCCAAATGACAGGAGGCGACAGCGCAATGACAGGAAGAATTGCCATCGTGACCGGCGGCTCCCGCGGTATCGGTGCGGCGATCGTCCGCGCTCTGGCGGAGAAGGGCGTCAGGGTCGCCCTGATCTACGCCGGGAATACGGCCGCCGCCGAGACCGTCTGTTCCGAGACAGGCTCCCGCCCTTACCTGTGCGACGTCGCCGATTTTGAGGCGTCCAAAGCCGTCTGCGATGCCATTGCCGCCGACTTCGGCGGCGCCGATATTCTGGTCAATAACGCGGGCGCGGGATTCGGTGGCGACCTGCTCGATATGGACGACGATTTGGGTCCGTGGTTCAACGCGTTCAACCTTCTGCTCCACGGCGCCACCCAAATGAGCTATCTGGTCGGCAAGCATATGAGAGATATGGGTAACGGCGGGCGCGTAATCAACATCACGTCGAATGCCGGCTCCATCGTCAATAAGCCAATGCCGCTGACCCCATACAGTTGCGCAAAAGCAGCGCTGAACCATCTGACAAAGTGCCTCGGAAACGACTGGGGAAAATATGGCATACGCGTCAACGCTATCGCTCCGGGATACACCAAGTCCGACATGACCAACTTCATGCCCGAAGACGCGCAAAAAGTCCTGCTTGCGAAAGTGCCTGTCGGACGCCTGGGCGAAGCCATCGAAATAGGCGCCCTGGCGGTGTACCTGGCCTCGCCGGCCGCCGCCCATGTCACGGGCGAAGTCATCGTCATCGACGGCGGCTACACCCTAGCTTGCTAAAGAGCTCAAGTACGAAAGCGGTATGCGAAAAAAGCGGGTGCGCCCGCTTTTTTTATTGGGCGTCGAGCCCCTAAGACCTATCCTTTTCTGCGGCTGTAAATGTATAAAAAATAACTTTTTTCTTCATTTAATTCAAATTCTTGACAATTCATCCGCGACACGTTAAGATTGCGTTAAGACTCGTTTGACGATGCTTCCCTTGGTTTGATATGAAGCACAGGGGGTGATGAAGGAAAACAAGCGCATAGACGGTTTCCTAGCAGAAATCCCGGTATCGTATTTATCATTCTCTTATCCCTAGTTGGTATCAAATTTGTAAGGGGGAAAAAGTAACACATGTCAGAGGAAAGAGTAACCATGTCGCTAGCCGATGCGAACGTCACCTTGACGAACAAAGAGCGTTTCTGCTATGCCTGCGGCGTCATCGGGATGATCATCCCGTTCAACCTGCCCCTGGGCTACCTCACGTTCTTCTGGACCGACGTCGCCCTGATCCCGGCCAGCCTGGTCGGCACCTTCCTGATGGTAAACAAGATCTGGGACGCCATCAATGACCCCATCATCGGCTCCATGGCCGACCGGACAAATACGCCCCAGGGCAGATACCGCCCCTGGATGATACCGTCGGGCATCATATCAAACCTCACTTGCCTACTCGTATTTCTCCGTATCCCGGCTCTTGGCGAGACCGGCCAGATCGTCTACTATTTCGCCGCGTACTTCATCTTCGTCGCGGCATTTACAGCCCTTGAGATACCGCATATATCCATGATGTCGACTATTACGACGGATTACACCCAACGCGGTCTCTTGGCTTCCTGGCGTCAGACCAGCGCCCAGATCGTCATGACCATTATGAACGCTACTTTCATTCCCATGACGATTTATCTCGTCCCTCACGATCGCGCCGCCGGATACTTCTGGGCAGTCCTTATTTATATCACTATCTCGACTCCCTTCTACTTCATCTGCTACTTCGGTAGCAGAGAACGGGTAATCCCCCCGGTAGACGAAGTCAAGGTGCCTTTCTCCGAGTCATACAAAGCGCTTAAGGGCAATAAACCGGTGATCATGCTGATGGCCGCCCATCTTTGTCACGGTTTAAACGCCGCCACCGGTATCGCTTCCGGTATGTATTTCTGGACCTATGTCGCCGGCGATATCATCTATTCCGCCGTAAACGCCACTTTTATGTCCGTTGGCAGCATCATCGCCGCCGTACTTATGGGGGTACTCGTCAAGAAATACTCTAACAAGCGAAATATCGCCATGATTTCCTGGTTTGTCTCCGCGTTTATTGCTATTTTTGTATTCTGGATTCCGGTAGATACTTCATCAGGCCGTATGCTCTTTAATATAGTCTCTTTTGTCCGCGGCCTTGTAAACAACATCGGCTTTGTCTGTCTCTTCTCCATGGTACCGGACGTAACAGAATACACGATGGCAAAATATAATCTGCGGGCCAGCGGTTTCATTTTCGCCTGTATCAACTTTATGTTCAAATTCGGTATTTCTTTCGGCCAGGGCGTCATGGGCTGGATCATGAGCGCCATGGGTTATGTCCCCGGCGCCAACCAACCTCAATCGTTGATCGTCTTATGGCGCAGCTGCATGTCCTTCATCCCCGCGATCATCACCTGTCTCGGCGCCCTCTGCTTCATGGGTTATACGCTGACCAAAGAATCTCATGAGGAACTGCTCAGGACGCTGGACGCCTGATCCCGGGATAGGATACTTCATTACATTAATGTCAAGCATCAAAACGCGGACGCGATCTGTAGAAGAAAGCGTCCGCGTTTCATCGCTGTTATTCAAATATCATGCATGCGGTATTGCCTGCAAACCGATTAAGCTTTGGCTTCAGCCTTCGCGGCGTTTTCCTGTATCTCTTTGCGGGCTTTCTCGATGCGTTCCGGCGTGATTTTATAGAAGAAAAACAACGCGATCCAGCCAATGATCGGGATGACGCAGTTCACCAGTGAAAACGCGTTGGTAAAACCGCTTACGATTTTATCCGGCACATATCCTAACGCGTCGATCTCAGCAGCGTTGAAGTTCATTGACACAAACAGCCATGACATGACGATACCGCTAATGATGCCTGAGAAGCCCGGCGCGTATTGGGACAGGGCAAGGAACGTGGCAATGGGATTCTTACCCATCTTCGCCTCGGCGATGAGGGCGCAGTCATAATACATGGCGGTCTCAACAGGCTGGTTGCACCAGACGAAGAAGGTCATGAGCGCCACAACGAACATGAACTGGTAGACGTTGCCCATGAAAAATCTTGTGGCGAAAACCAGTATCGCGATGGGTACATAGTCGATCAACAGCCAGGTACGTTTGTTTTTAAACGGCTTGGCAATATATCGAACCGAGAACGCGCCGATGGTACCGACAATACCTACCATCAGGTTATAAAACGGGAACATCGCCATCTGCGTGCCGCCTTCGATGACATACCTGAACATATAAATAATTAATGCCGGCAGAAGGAAAGCGCCCAGTGTGCTTGTCACATCGGCGATCATTAACGGGACAATATTCGGCGAAGCGGCTACCGCCTGCACCATCTCTTTGATTGTAAGCCTTTCTTCAGCTGCTTTTATGTTTTCCGCGCCGTTACCCTCATAACCCTTGGAGAGTTTGAAGATGACTAAGTAGCACAGGAACATGGAAGCGACGAAGGGTATATGCAGGGTGATGTAGACGCTGTTGCCCATTCTTGGTTCTAAAGCCAATACCAGGGCAGGCCCGATAAACCCCGCAAACATACGTCCCAGGCTGGCGTAGACCATGCGGTTGGAATACAACGAGGCCGCTTCGCCGTCGGTCGCGCACATAGAAGGAATCAAAGCGGTATTAGCCGTAACCTGCGCGCCATAGAACATGCTTCCGATGAGGCCCACAGTTCGGATAACGATAATCGTTACCGTCGGATTGCCCCAGTTGATGAAAGCGAAAGGCGCAAAGATGATCATGGCCAGCGGCCCGACGATCAGCCAGCTACGAAGCTTGCCCCATCTCATGGGTTTTACGCCGTCGACCATTACGCCATAGAACGGAGTCTTAAGAAAATTGATTATACTCATTACTTGCGTCACGACAGCAAATACAATCGGTGAAACGCCAACTACATTCGTTATGAAGTATGTGCCGTAATTCTGCACGATGCCGCCCTGGAGGCTTTCGCCGAATTCACCCATACCCCAAAATATTTTCATTGGTTTTGTTATCGGCTTCTTTTCTCTTACTGTCTGAGTAGCTTCACTTAATACTTCAGGGGTGGTTTCACTCATGTACAGAACTCCCTTCTTGGAACCGACTACGCCGATAGCTTAAATACAGCGCAGACATCGCTACGCATGTAATATAAACACGGCGCAGCCTATGCTGGATGCCGCATAGGGCCCTGCCCTATTCTTATCTTTATTCCGGGTAATCCCCCCTTCAACATCTACTGTTTGTCATCAGAGCGATGTTCTACCGCGTCGATTATTTGTACAGTTCTACATAAAACATTGGAATCCTCTATTCCTTAAAGCGGCAGTACAAGGCTTTTCTTCACGCGCGTACGCTGCAGGTATTTGACGGATTCCATCACCGGGATGACGGAGAAAGCCAGTCCCAGAGCGATGAAAAACTCACCGATATCAATGCTGGTGAACCCGAAAAGGTCGCGAAAAGCCGGGATATAAATCACCCCGACAGTGAGGATAAAAGTCCAGGCCAACGCTCCCCACAGCCATATATTACGCGTTTTCATACTGAAAATCGAGTTGGTCAGCGACCGGCAGCCGAAAGCCCTGAACATCTCCACGAAATTGGTGGTCAGAAACGCCATAGTCATGCCGTCCGCGCTTTGTTTGAAGCTCCAAGCTCCGGTTTCCAGATATTCGCCAAAAAAGTAGGAAAAGATGATCAGTAATCCCATGAAAACGCCTTGAAATATCATGGAGTATGAAGCGCCGCCGGAAAACAGCCCTTCGTCGGCCGGCCGCGGCTTGCGCCGCATAATATCCCCTTCCGCTTTTTCCATGCCCAGCGCCAGGCCCGGCGCGGAGTCGGTAACGAGGTTGATCCACAGCAGATGCGCCGCCCTCAGTATCCGGAAGCCCAGCATGGACGCCAGAAAAACCGCCACGATCTCCGCCAGGTTGGTCGTTAGCTGAAACTGGATGACTTTTCGAATATTGTCGTAGACCTTCCTGCCTTCTTCCACGGCATGGACGATGGTGGCGAAATTATCGTCGGCCAGCACCATATCGCTTACGCTCTTCGTCACGGCGGTACCGGTGATACCCATACCTACGCCGATATCCGCGGCTTTGATGGAAGGCGCGTCGTTTACGCCGTCCCCGGTCATGGCGGTAACCATATTTTTGGCTTTCCATGCCCTGACGATCCGCGTCTTGTGCTCCGGCTGGACCCGGGCGTAGACGCTGTACCGTTCGACGATCTCTATCAGTTCCTCGTCGCTCATGGTTTCCAGCGCAGCGCCCTCGATAGCCTGCGAAGCGTCGGTGATGATCCCCAGATCCTTAGCGATAGCGATGGCTGTATCCTTATGGTCGCCGGTGATCATGATCGGGCGTATACCCGCCATGCGGCATTCGTTGATGGCGTCGTAGACCTCCGGCCTGCACGGATCGATCATCCCCACAAAACCGATAAATATCAGATCCCGCTCCAAGTCTTCAGCCTCATTGCTTTCGGGCTGATCGTCATGGATCCGGTAAGCCGCCGCCAACACCCGCAGAGCCCTGCCCGCGAACTCCTCCGCCCGACCGAGGATTTCCTCTCGATACTCACTGGTGACAGGCGCCGCTTTACCGTGATCGAGATAAGCTGTACATCGCTCAAGCAGGATTTCGCACGCGCCTTTGGTGTACTGGACAATATGTCCGTCTTCCCGATGTAGTGTACTCATCATTTTTCGCCCGGAGTCAAAAGGCGCTTCACCGATCCGCGGGTATTTATTTTCCAACTCGTCCTGTAACAACTGTAATTCCCAGGCATAGTTCACCAGCGCGCATTCGGTAGGTTCCCCCTCGGCCCCGGGCATGTCCCCGCTTCGTTTCGCGTCGCTGCATAAGGCCATAGCTTTCGCCAAAAGCGCCTTATCATCGGCACATGCGTCGACCACCGTCATCTTGTTTTGGGTGAGGGTGCCCGTCTTATCGGAACAGATCACCTGAGTGCAGCCTAGAGTCTCCACCGCGGTAAGCTTGCGGATAAGGGCGTTGCGCTTGGACATGGAGGATACGCCGATGGACAGGATGATCGTGGTGACGGCCGGCAGGCCTTCGGGTATGGCCGCCACGGCCAGAGCCACCGCGATGATAAACGTATCCAGAGCTATATTGAACACTGATTCGCCGGAAGGAACGATAAAGATATCCCGGACGACGCCGAAAACGAAAACGAAGGCGCAGATAGCGAGACACAGTTTGGTGAGCGTCACGGATAACTCGCCGAGCTTTTTCTGCAGCGGCGTCTCTTCCGCCTCAGCCTGAGCCAAGGCTTCGGCGATCTTGCCGATCTCCGTATCCATGCCCACGGCAGTGATCACCGCCCGGCCCCGGCCGTAGACTACAACACTGCCGGAATAGACCATATTGACCCGGTCGCCCAGAGGGATATCTCCTGATCCTTCCCTGAGCATCAGTAAATCGATAATCTTGCTTACGGGAACACTCTCGCCGGTAAGTGCCGCTTCCTCTACTTTCATCGAGTGGCTTTCCAGAATTCGGCAGTCCGCGGGAACCGCATCGCCGGCCTCAAGGATGATCACGTCCCCCACTGCCAGATCCTCGCTTTTGACGACTATGATCTCGCCGTCCCTGAGCACCCGGCTGGTGGCTGCCGTCATCTCCATCAGCGCTTCGATAGCCTGCTCGGCTTTCGATTCCTGCACCATGCTCAAGACGGTATTCACAATTAGCACAAACAGGATAATGAACAGATCGGCGTAGCTTTCATGAGCGCCTTCGACGATGTTCTGGTAAACCGTCGTCGCTGTGGAAATTACCGCCGCGCCCAGGAGCAGAAAAATCATGGGATCCATCAGCGCGTTCAGGAATTTACGAAAAAGCCCTTCTTTTTCCGGCTCAGTTAATTTATTCTTCCCGTTTTTCGCTAAGCGCTCGTTCGCCTCGATTTGCCTGAGGCCCGCGGAAGTACTGCCAAACTCAGCTAATACGGCGTCCTTTTCCATGCAGTAATACTTCATTCAGTCAGCCCCCATTTCACTTTGCGTAGTTGGAACCAAAGCGGGAATACTCCTCATATACCTATAGAATCATTCCGCGTCGGTCGTCACGCGGTTCCTGCCGCTTTGCTTGCTTTGATACATCAGCTCGTCGGCCCTTTTCACGACGGTTTCCGGTGAGTCGCCGGCGCGCGCCATGGTCGCCCCTATCGACACGGTCGCCGAAAGCGTTACGCCTTCGTATTCCACTTTGGTATTTTCCACCAGCGAACGGATTTTCTCCCCGATCAGAAATGTATCGCTGTCGTCCTTGATCGTATATATCCCGACAAATTCCTCGCCGCCCCAGCGGCCGAACATATCCGTATTTCTGGTCATATCCATTATCGTTTTTGATACCGTTCTCAACACGGCGTCTCCAGCGTCGTGGCCGTAGTTGTTATTCAGATCCCGGAAATGGTCGATATCCATAAAAACCACGCAGACTTTATAATGATAGCGTAACATTTCTCTCAGGCGCAAATCGATGAAATTCTCCACCCTCCTCCTGTTCGGGAGGCCGGTGAGCTTATCGTTCATCGCTGAGCTCGCCAGCTGTGTGATCAGCTCGTCGTCGTAGATAACCAGCGAAGCCGGCCCGAAGACCTCGATCGCCCCGATAATAACCCCGTTTTCCTTGACGGGAAAGGTACCGACCGTCACGGCGACGCGGTGCCCGTCCTTATGCTTGACGAAAACGTCATGCTTCTTATGCTGACCGTCTATGATGGCGCGGTGGAGCGGGCAGCCTTCGACGCAAATCAGGTTCCCTTCGCCGTCGATATGTTTAAGCGGCGTGTTCTCGCACTGAATCCCTACGATCTCTTCCTCTTTATATCCCGTAATGCTTTCCGCCGCTTGATTCCAAAACAGAATCCGCCTGTCCGTGTCGGTGAAATAGGCGCCTTCCCTCATATGCCCGATGATTTCACGGTATAGTTTTTCGTTATCCATCAGCGGCTTTTCTCCTCTCGATTTAATATTTCATACGGAGAGGGGACTTCGCGCATCGAGTATTTCTCCATCACATTGTCGAGATCCTTTGCGATAGCGGCGTCGACGAAACCTTTTGCCGCCATATCGTTTAGAATCTTCATCGTATCCTCGTGGGTCCTGGCTTCGTGATAGGGGCGGGATTCGCATACGGCCTGGTAGATATCGATACAGGCCATCAATCTGGAATTGAAGTCCAACGTCTCACCGGATTTCCCGCGGGAATAACCGGATCCGGTCAGCTTCTCGTGATGATCCGCCGCCCAGTTCCTGATCAGCTCAAAATCAGGGATCGCACCGAGCCAGTCAAAGGTGTTTTTCACATGCTGCTTGATGATCGCGAATTCATCGTCGTCGAGCTTGCCTGGTTTCTCCAGGATCGCGGTGGGCGTCCCGATCTTTCCGATATCATGTAGTGAAGCCGCGAGAAAGAGGGCGTTCCGCTCTTCCGTCCCATAGCCGTAATATCCGGACATAACCCAGGCGCGGTTGGCGATCTGGCTCGTATGCATGTGAGTAAAAACCGATTTGTAGTCGATGACCCGGGCGATGAACTCCCCTATACGGACGACCCTGGGGTCGCTCACGTCCACCTCCCAGCGGGGGAGCTCCCGCTCCAGGGTCTCCATGATGACCTCGTCGCGCAGCTTGGCGAGTAAACTCTCGTCCAATACCGTAAACAGGGTTTCAATGGCCGCCCGGGTCGAATACGAGTTCACCCGGGAAGTGACCTTTTCGCGTAAAGCCGGCAAATCGCCGGCTGCGATCTTCTGGAGGTGATGTACGGCGTCCACAGCGTCCGCTGCGGCGATAATCGCCGCTTCCATGGGGATCTCATCTTCTTTTTTGTTAAACGGGCCTTTGCCGTCGCCCCGTTCGTGATGGTACAGGATCAACTCGTCTATATTTGTTTTAAATGGCAGCCACGATATGTTATCCTGGCCTTTTTCACAATGCAGGACCAGGTTCCGCTGCTGTAACTCGCCGGTTTCCTGGGAAAGATGATACTCCGTCAGCGCGCTGTCATGAAACATGCCGCATACCGTGATCGCGGCGATCGTATCGTCATCATATCCCAGGCTCCGCCCCATAGCGATGCACAAAACGGCGACCCGCAGACTATGGTTTTCACTCGCGCCTAACTGCTCTTTTTCAATGAGGTCGAAAGCCCTCGAGAAGACGACGCACAGTTTATCCATAGCGATTTTCATTCAAGACGTCCTCCTTTTTCCAACTCATTCGTTTAGTAATTTAACTTGTATTTAATGGAAAGTATACCACGACCTCGCGAAAAGTACAAATGTATTGACAATTACTCTGAATACATGGTAAAAATTAATTATTGAATTAAATTTGTGATGAATGAGGTGAACAAAACTATGGCGGAAACCACACACAGCACTCTGGAATCGGCAAGCGTAGAATTGACGAATAAGGAAAGATTCTGCTACGCCGCCGGCGTCATCGGCATGATCGTCCCGTTCAACCTGCCCCTCGGCTACCTTACCTTTTTTTGGACAGACGTGGCCCTGATCCCCATCAGCATCGTCGGCACCGTACTCATGATCGGTAAGCTATGGGACGCCATCAACGACCCCATCATCGGCGGTATGGCCGACCGGACTATGACAAAGAAGGGCAGATACCGCCCCTGGATGATACCGTCCGGTATTATTTCAAACCTCACCTGCCTTCTTGTGTTTCTAAGAATACCCGCCCTTGGCGAGACCGCTCAGATCGTCTTTTATTTTATCGCTTACTTCATTTTCGTGGCTGCCTTTACGGCTCTTGAGATACCGCATATCTCCATGATGTCCACGATAACGACGGATTATACCCAGCGCGGCATCCTCACTTCCTGGCGTCAAACAAGCGCCAGCCTGGTGATGACCATCATCGCCGCCACCTTCATCCCCATGACCGTATTCCTGGTTCCCGGCGACCGCGCGGCGGGGTATTTCTGGGCCGTCGTGATCTTCCTGATCATATCGACGCCGTTCTATTTCATCTGCTACTACGGAGTCAGAGAGCGCGTAATACCGCCGGCGAGCGAAGTGAAGGTCCCTTTCAAGGAATCTTATAAGTCGCTGGCCGGCAATACCCCCGTCCTCATGCTGATGGGCGCCCATCTCTGCCACGGTTTGAACGCCGCCACGGGTATAGGCGCAGGCATGTATTTCTGGACTTACGTAGCTGGGGATATCCTTTACTCCGCCGTGAACGCGACATTTATGTCCTTCGGCGGGATTCTATCAGCCATCCTGATGGGTATTCTGGTTAAAAAATATCCGAACAAGCGTAATCTGGCGATGTATTCCTGGTTCATCTCAGCGGCCATCGCTGTTTTTGTCTACTTTATTCCGGTCAATACCTCCGGCGGCCGTATGCTGTTTAATATCGTATCGCTGGTTCGCGGCACCATCAACGGCGTCGGTTTCGTCTGCCTCTTTTCCATGGTTCCCGACGTGACCGAGTATACCATGGCGAAATACAGCCTGAGGGCCAGCGGATTCATCTTTGCCTGCGTTAACTTCATGTTCAAGTTCGGCATGGCGTTTGGCCAGGGCATCATGGGCTGGGTCATGGGCGCTATGGGTTATGTCCCCGGCGCTACCTACACCGGCGGCCCGCTGGTCGTGCTGTGGCGCTGCTGCATGTCCGTCATCCCCGCGATCATCACCCTGCTCGGCGCCCTCTGCTTCATGGGTTACAAGCTCACGAAGGAAACCCACGAGGAACTGCTCAGGACGCTGGACGCCTGATCCCGGGCGGATATACCGCGAGCAAACTCAAATATAATGATTAAACGCGGACGTTATCTTTCACAGATTGCGTCCGCGTTGACAATATTTCACAATCTCCATCACCGGAATGACGGAGAAAGCCAGCCCCAGGGCGATGAAAAATTCAACGGCGTCGATATCGGTAAATCCGAAAAGGTCGCGAAAAGCCGGGATATATATCACTCCGACGGTGAGGATAAATGTCCAGGCCAACGCCCCCCAAAGCCATATATTCCGCGTTTTCATGCGAAAAATCGAGTTGGTCAGCGACCGGCAGCCGAATGCCCGGAACATCTCAACGAAATTGGTAGTCAGAAAGGCCATGGTCATGCCGTCGGCGCTCTGCTTGAAGCTCCAGGCGCCGTTTTCCAGATATTCGCCGAAAAAGTAGGAAAAGACAATCAATAAACCCATGAATACACCCTGAAATATCATGGAATATGAGGCGCCCCCCGAAAACAACCCTTCATCGGCGGGCCGCGGTTTACGCCGCATGATATCCCCTTCGGCTTTTTCCATACCCAGCGCTAAACCCGGGGCGGAGTCTGTAACGAGGTTGATCCATAGCAGATGCGCCGCTCTCAGGATACGGAAGCCCATCATAGACGCCAGGAAAACCGCTACGATCTCCGCCAGGTTGGTCGTTAACTGGAATTGGATGACTTTTCGGATATTGTCGTAGACCTTCCTGCCTTCTTCCACTGCATGGACGATGGTGGCGAAATTGTCGTCTGCCAGCACCATATCGCTTACGCTCTTTGTCACGGCTGTGCCGGTGACGCCCATACCTACGCCGATATCCGCGGCTTTGATGGAAGGCGCGTCGTTTACGCCGTCTCCGGTCATGGCGGTAATCATATTCTTAGCTTTCCACGCCCTGACGATGCGCGTCTTATGCACCGGCTGGACCCTGGCATAGACGCCGTATCGTTCGACGATCTCCAGCAGCTCCTCGTCGCTCATGGATTCCAGGGCCGCGCCATCGATAGCCTGCGACGCGTCGGTAATGATCCCAAGATCTTTCGCTATGGCTATAGCCGTATCCTTATGGTCTCCGGTAATCATGACCGGGCGGATGCCTGCCATGCGGCATTCGTTTATAGCGTCGTAGACCTCCGGCCTGCACGGGTCGATCATCCCGACAAAGCCGACAAAAATCATATCCCGCTCCAGTTCATCGGGCTCATTGTTTTCGGGTTGATCATCATAGATACGGTAAGCCGCCGCCAGCACCCGCAGGGCCCTGCCCGCGAATTCCCCCGCCCGGCTGAGAATGTAATCGCGATGCTCCTGAGCGAGGGGCGTTACTTTGCCGCGATCAAGATAAGCGGTGCAGTGTTCAAGCAGGATTTCGCACGCGCCTTTAGTATACTGGACGACATGCCCGTCTTCACGGTGGAGGGTGCTCATCATCTTTCGCCCGGAGTCAAAAGGCGCTTCGCCGGTCCGCGGGTATTTCTCTTCCAACTCGTCCTGAAACAACCGCGATTCCCAGGCGTAGTTCACCAGCGCGCACTCGGTGGGCTCCCCTTCGGCGCCGGGCATGCCCTTGCCTCGTTTCGCGTCGCTGCATAAGGCCATAGACTTGGCTAATAGCAAGGCGTCGTCGGTATAGGCGTCGACGACGGTCATCTTGTTTTGCGTAAGGGTCCCTGTCTTGTCGGAGCAGATTACCTGCGTACAGCCTAAAGTCTCCACCGCGGTAAGCTTACGGATAAGGGCGTTACGCTTAGACATCGAGGATACGCCGACGGACAGGATGATTGTGGTGACAGCCGGCAGCCCTTCGGGTATGGCCGCCACAGCCAGAGCCACCGCGATGATAAACGTATCCAGAGCGACTGAAAACACCGATTCGCCGGTAGGGACGAGAAAAATATCCCTGGCGACGCCGAAGATAAAAACAAACGCGCAGACGGCGATACACAGTTTCGTCAGCGTCACGGACAGCTCCCCAAGCTTTTTCTGCAGAGGCGTCTCCTCCGCCTCGGCTTGCGCCAGGGCTTCGGCGATTTTGCCGATTTCCGTGTCCATACCGACGGCGGTAATCACCGCGCGTCCCCGGCCGTAAACGACGACGCTGCCGGAGTAAACCATATTGACCCGGTCGCCCAGGGGAATGTCTCCGGATCCTTCCCTGAGCATCAGTAAATCGATGATTTTACCGACGGGAACACTCTCGCCGGTAAGGGCCGCTTCCTCCACCTTCAACGAATGGCTTTCCAGGATCCGGCAGTCCGCGGGGACCGCGTCGCCCGCCTCCAGAATAATCACATCCCCTACCACCAGGTCTTCGCTTTTAACGACGACGACCTCGCCGTCCCTGAGCACCCGGCTTGTGGCCGCCGTCATCTCCATCAGCGCTTCGATAGCTTGTTCGGCTTTCGTTTCCTGCGCCATACTCAATATGGTATTCACGATCAGTACAAACAGGATGATAAACAGATCCGCGTAACTTTCATGAGCGCCTTCTACGACGTTTTGATAGATCGTCGTCGCTGTGGAGATCACCGCCGCGCCCAGGAGCAGAAAGATCATGGGATCTATCAACGCGTTCAGGAATTTTCTGAACAATCCTTCTTTTTCCGGTTCGGCTAATTTGTTTTTGCCGTGTTTTAGCAAACGTTCGTTCGCTTCAAGCAGCCCAAGGCCGTTTGGGGTGCTGCCAATCGCCGCTAAAACGGTCTCTTTCTCCATGGTGTAATATTTCATCGGTTTGGCGCCTCCAGTTAATCAAGCAAGGCTATACCGATACCTGGTGCTCCGCAGCATCTAAAAGTTGCGAAGTATTAGCGGCACCGGTTGGGCTGACACAGAAGAACCGTCCCATTGTGTCAGCCCATAATGTTGTTCTATTTACATCTGATATTCTTTATGTCGCCTTAAAAGTGATAGCCGCTGCGTCTCAGTCGGCGGCCAGGGCGGCGGCGCCGATAGCGCCCGCGTATACCGCTTCGGCCGGGATCACAAACTTGATACCGGATATCCTCTCCAGCGCCTTGATGAAGGCGCCGTTTTGCGTCATCCCGCCAAATAGCACCACGCAGCCATTGTCCGGCTTGTAGATGTCGTTCAGCGTCGAGTTCGCCCGCCAGGCGCAGGCCTCGTTCAGCGCCTTCACGATCTCCTTCGCGTCCACGCCCCGGTTAAGCAGGCTCAGGGCGTCCAGCTCCGCGAACACCACGCAGCCGTCGTTCACCTTCACCGAGCCCGGGCCTTCCAGCTTA
>Ga0082212_10007765_pt1 | contig 14107 bp, 2 predicted proteins | sample TergutNt197P3_FD_71548 | JGI IMG/M metagenome (GOLD analysis project Ga0082212, IMG submission 71548) | Neocapritermes taracua P3 segment gut microbial communities from Petit-Saut dam, French Guiana - Nt197 P3 | ecosystem: Host-associated > Arthropoda: Insects > Digestive system > Gut ... | reverse complement strand
GTCCGGGCGATGCTTTTTTGAGGCTTCTACAAATGTTCCGGGGTATATGAGCAGTGGCTTTCGCCTCCTGCTTCGCAACCAGCCTCAAAAAAGGCAGTCTCCCGGACACCCCTCTGAAGTGTAACCTTTTATGCTGACTACAGTTTAAGCGAAGTTTTCACATTTGTGCAGGGTTAGTTTTTCTGAAAACCTACCCAAAAAGCAAAAATGGGTGGTTAATTATTCTGTAAAATTAACCACCCATTGGCAGGATGACAGTGTACTATGAGGTAAAAAATCTTAGAAAGTCATTTTGCTGGCGTACTCCTCCATCCAGGCGCTCACATCCTTCCTGTTTTCAATGGAGAGTTTTTTTATAACATTGCGCACATGTATCCGCACCGTTTCTTCCGACAGGAACAACTCGGCGGCTATGATCTCGTTGCCCGCGTCGAGTTTCAGGTAATGCAGCATATCAGCTTCCCTTTTCGTCAGCTTATACTTCGCCGCAACAGCGTCGATCACCGGGCTGGCGTCTCCACTCGGACTTATTTTCTCTCGTATGCTCCTAACAATAGCGCTGAGCTCTGAAGCGGACAAACGCAGCTTGTTAGTTATTTCTGTCCTGGACCTGCCCTCCGTCAGAAGAAGCGCGACTTCCTGCTCTGCCGGGGTGAACTGCGTTGAGCCCTGCTCCGGTTTAAGCTTCGCTGCGCGCGCGCTGTCAATAAGCCCTCGGAATTCTTGTATTTTCTCTTCGAAATCAGGATTAGTTTCCTTGTGTTCTTCAAGAATCAACAAGCTTGCGTCATATACTTCCTCAGCTTCCGCGTAACGGCTTGTTTCGACATACAGCTCTCCAAGGGATTTGAGGCAGTAGGCATATGACCGAATACTGAAGTTGACGCCAAGCGCTATGGATTTACTGTAAAATGCGTGCGCCGCTATATATTTCTCTTCCGCTTGCGAGTATCGTTTTGTATCAAAATACATTTTCCCAAAATCGATATGTAAAACAGCCAGTTTGCTTTCATATGCGTCGGGATTTTCGCCGGCAAGTTCTGTAAACACTTTTTCCGTTGAGATATAGAGTTCTTCAGCCTCTTTGTAACGCTTGACGCCTACGTAAGTGTAGGCAAATGTTTCGTAGAACGTTGCCAGGTAAAACTTACAGACCAGGTCTCCGGGGTTGTCCGCTACGAGTCTTTCGCAATAATCGGCCCCCTCGGTAAGAAGTTCTATTGCTTCGTCGTACATCCCGGCCATACCGTATGTGTCGGAAAAGTTTATATAGTTGGCCGCGAGGGCTAACCTAATCTGGAACGATGTATAGCTTTCCATGATTTTCTTTATGGTCTCATTACATAATCTATGAGCTTCAATCGATTTCTCGAGTTGACCGATACTGTCGTATAGATTAGCGAGGCTATTATAGCTCGCAACTATTTTCACATCGGGAATACCATTATCTCCGGCGGCTCGCTTCCTTATGTCCACCGACGTCTTGAACGCTTCTTCAGCTTCGGTGTAACGGTTCATTTCTTCATAATACATACCAATAAACTGGTAGAGCTGCGCTTTATCATCATCCGGACCAAGAGCATCCATGCTCCGGAAATCAGACAGCAAGTTCTCCGCCAACTCCACGCCGTCAGTTGTTCTTTGCTGCATTGTCAAAAACCGCAGATACTCAATCGTGGCTTTTCTCCGCAGATTATGTTTCGCTTCAAGCCGGACGGCTTCTCTAAAACAATCGTCTACACTTTCCCAGTCGTGCAAGGTTTCGTTCACGTCTTTGAGCTGCATCAACTCCTGAACATGCACCTGCGCCCGTTTTGCGGCCTGCTCCGCGATTTCCTCGTCGTGCCGGCTCTCGCTCACAATTTCGTCAAAATTAAGCACAGTACGAGCTTCCTGCAGCATTCCGCGTTCAATGAGCTTATAGCCTTCGACCTGACGTTTCGAAACCCTGCCTTGCGCGGTCTGCTCGTACATGCCTTCGATCATGTTGTAAAGGCGCGATTCTATACCGCGTATCTCCTGTATCGCTCTGTTGCGTCTGTTAGACGCTTCGACATATGCTTCATACAGAACTTTGTCTTCCGGATTCTCCGCGTATTTCGTCCTTGCTTCGTAAAACGCGCCCTCCAGCGAAGCGCGTTCTGTCTTCAGGAGTTCAAGATCCTCATACCCCGACACCATCTCTACATTTTCGAGAGAGAGAAGCACTTCGCCTCCTTGCCACGCTTTGCCGTTATCTAACCGGATATCAACGCCATTCAGATCGAGCCGCTTAATATTCATAAGCACGCCCAGTTTAAACGTATCTATGTGGCTGAACATATGGTAATAATAATCCGGCTCTCTGCTAAGGCGCTGCTGCAGGTCATCAATCTCCTCCGCCTGAAGTTCTCCGCCCATTTCTCTGAAATACGTGACAACGATCGGTTTTCCGTTCTTACGGTACGAGTTCAATGCAGCGCTGAGGGCTTCCTCAGTGTTCGCGTCAGCTTTCGCGCCGAATAGGAAAAGAGTAAGGTCAGCGGCGAGCGCAAGAGCGTCTTCGCTTTGGCGCCCGCCAAGGCCGCCGCTTTGGCTTCCGGCGTAGGGGTTTGCGTTTTCGTGCGCGTTGCTATTAGTCGATAGGAAGAAATATATCTCCTTATCTACATAGCAGTCGTTAAGTATACGTATGAAGTTGCCGATCTGCTCTATCTCCGCGCCGAACTCGTCGGGTGACGCATCGATTGAAATTCTTACTCTGTTCATGTTTACTCACCACCATTTCATGGGCGATAATATTTATGTGATTCTTGTCGGAAGTAACCGTAAAACGCCGTGTGCCTGAACACCGCCATATGCACGCCATCGCAGTATGGCGGCGTTGCTGTATGCGCAGTATATCATGCCCATGCGCGGTTTGTCCATGAACTGCTGCAGTACCGGGGCAATCGCATAAAATGACGATAACTATTCAGGTACCCCGGTCAGGGGGTATCCGGGAGACTGCCTTTTTGAGGCTAAATGTGAAGCAGGAGGCGATAGCCACTGCGCATATAACCCGGAACATTCGTAGAAGCCTCAAAAAAGCATCTCACGGATACCCCCTGACCGGGGTACCTGAATAGACACAAATGACGCGGTACTGCTCATGCGCCTTACTTTTACGGACTTATCGAGGTATCGAACGAAGCGCTCACCGACCCGCTTACGCTGAACAGGAACAGGTTCAGGCTGTATCCGACCGTGGCGGAACATCCCAGCTCCCATGCCTTGCTAGGCGGTATCATCGACAAGTGGCCGCGCGCGTCGAGATACAGACTTATAATGTCGTACTTTACGCTTCCGACTTTGATTCCGCCTTTGATCCCGCCTTTCAGGTATAGCGTCAGCTCAAAACCGTTTGGCGCGCCGCTTGTGGAAAAGTACATCGCGCCGTCAGCGCCGGCGTACAAGTAGCCTTCCAGATAGACGATCGCTACGTTGATCTTTTTCTGAAGCCCGAGTTCCATCTTCGCTTTTATCAGCATGCCTTCGTTGCTGTCTATACGGAACCCGACTCCCGCGCCGACGCGGAAAATTCCGATGTTGCCGGCAAGGGTTTCGGGATAGCCAATGTACACGCCGAACAGCGTCGGGCTGAACTCAAAGCCGAGGCTGCCGCTGACTTCCGCTATCACAAGGTTGATATCATCAAGGGTTATACTGAAGGAGAAGTAACGCTCGGGGTGGCTGTACATGATAGCTACGGCGCCGATTCTCTTTTCAGGGCTTTGCTTGATCATGCTCTCGACGCTGAGCGGGACATAAAGCTCTCCGTCCGCCACGACCGACGGCCCGCTCTCAAACCCGAAATACATGTTTCTGACTTCGGCGAATCCGGATATTATCAGCGTGCCTTTGATAGCTGCAGCGAATGTAGTCCCGGAGTCGCGGTGGACCGGCATGTTTTCGATAAACTCCGCTATTTTCCCGGGATCTTCGGGGAAGTTGTAATGCTTTGTCTCACTGCTCCTGCCGACCACCATGTTATATGCCACGAGGCCGGTGAAGTCCTTAACGTTGCCCGCGCCGAAGTTTATTGTTTCCAACTTGTTTGTTTGCTCATTTTTATGCGGAATAATGCCCACGGCGAAATAGCAGCGTTTGTTCCTCATGTCGTATCCGACGCGCATTTTCGTATCGATGTTGAGCCCCGGCTGTTCAAGGAAACTCAGGCCGAGGCCTTCCGTGTTGAACTCGATGAGGCCCTGCCCGAGCATCGCGACGTCGATATACTTGGAAAGCTCATCGGTCAGTTGCTCTTTATATTTTTCTATCTCGCTTCTTATTTCGTCGGAAAGCTCGCTCAGCTTGTTGAGCGCCTGCTGCTTATACTCTTCAAGCGCGTCCCTGGCTTGCTGTTTGTACGCATCTATCTGATTTTGCGCCATGTTTGTCATTTGACTGATCTGGTCTTCTACAGCGTCCATATATCCTGCGATTTGGGACTCAAGTTCCTTCTGGTAGGCTTTGACCTGCTCCTTCGCAGTGCCCGTCGCGTCGTTGAAGTAATCGCCCGGGTTGGGGTAGGCCGGCGTCTGCGGCAGGTTAGGCAGCCCTGACGATAAAAACACTATCTGCATGTCCGCGCCGCTGTTCCGCGCGCTCAGGGGCGTCGCAGCAATGCTGCCGGCCGCGGTGAGTTTCGGTACCAGCGTGCCTGTTATTTCCACGCAGCCGTCGAAGTTGGCCATAAGTTCCGACCTGGAGTTTTCGTACAGCACTTTTGGCGTCTTGGACTTTACAAACTCGTCATAATACTGTTCGCCTTCGGAGACTTGATACGCGTAGTCGTAGCGCTGCATGACTATCGAGTCTGTTGTCTCCTGGCCCAGCGGGATATTTTCAGCCAGCAGAGTTGATCCAAGCAGCGAGAGCTGCAGAGGAATATCCTTAGCGAGCTCGAACCGTCGCCCGGTATCGCCGACCACATTGGCGAACATACATGAAAAGTCCAACCGCCGGACCTCCATGATAAAGCCCTGGAAACGGACGTTTGACGGTTTATCCAGTTGGACATTGCCATACTTGCGGTTGGGGTCGTTATCTTTATTGGTCGCCTCCATAAGCGCCGGCACGATCAAATTGATGAACGAGAGCGGTTCGCCCGTGGTTTGCACCTCGTCCGTACCTATTATCATGCTGCCGTTCATGTGCAGGCCGTCTTCTCTGAAGAAACCGCCGTCGACGACAATATCCACGCCTGTGCCATACGCATTTTCCAAAGTGGTCGGGGCGACCGAACACAGCAACTGGCCGGCTCTGCCGTCTTCGTTATCCTCTTTGTTTGTGTATATCTTTGCTTTGACCCAGTTGAAATCAAACAGCTCCAGCATAACTTCAGTGTTTATCTCCATGTTGACCCGGTTGGCGTACATATCAAGCAGCACGTCGTAGACCATCACGCGGTCAAAGCCGCCGAACCCCTCGCCGAATACTGCCGGGACGCCTTGCTTCCTGCCGTTCGCGTCAGTCGGGGCATACAGATAAGTCTGGTAGTTGAAGCCGTTGAGGTCGTAGATCATTTCTCCGGGGGCGAGGTCAAACGATATAGCCGGTATCGATTTATCCTTGGGCATGATGTAATACGGCGGCAGCGACACTGTGCCTCCGTGCATGATAAGCCCCACCCAAAAATCTTCCTGTGTCTCTTTCGGCAGCATGTCTTCTCTCAACTCGTACTCGTTTGGACTCTGTGTGGTCCAGTAGCTAAAGGGAGCTATAAAGCTTTCGCGGTCGAGGTCCACGCTCACATTCGTCGGCTTCACAACGACAGCCTGCCTGCGCTGATCCTCAACGCCTAAATTGCGGTTGGTGACGCGGGCCGGCGTCATAATGGCTATCGGCACGGTGAACCCCTTGCCGGTCCAATCGTAAAGGTCGATAATTACAGACGCGCACAAGCCTTGCAGATACTCGTCTTTAGGTACGATGAGCAGCGAGTTCTGCTGTACGATTTGCCCGAAGTGGATGAGCTTTTCGTTCAGTGACATATTTAAATAATCGTCTTCACCGACATAGTCTTTCGCGCTTGTATCTGTATGGGATTTTTTATACTGTTCATACAGCTCATCCATTTCGTTCGTATCAGGGTGATGCCCCGCATATTCGGCTGTACTGTAGTCTCCCGTGACGTTGTCGCGCTCGAATGGCAGTATCAACAGGCCATTGAGCCTGCCGTTGCTGAGAGGCTTGCCGTCCTTGTAGTTCACCGTCGCGCCGGGCTCTATGCGCAGCAGGCAGCCTCCGGGCACGAGCATCTGGAGGGCCTGTCTGGAGAGTGTCCTGAACGCAGCGTCCATCAGCTTCCCCTGCAGATCGAAACTGAGTACCGATGAAACACTAAACTCGACGCCTTCATTATCGAGAGTTTCAAGATGCGACTTCATGACCGCGCCGGCGCAGCTTAGGTTGATAAACCCGCTTGCCGCAATCACCGTATCATGCATAAACAACTTGATATACCGCATGTCGTCGAAGGTAAATTGTTCGTATCGTATTTTCTCCGGCATGCCTGCCCTGCCGATGAGTATCTCTCCGAAACTAAGCCGCGCGTCCGTAAACTCGAGGACTCCTATGTTTCCAAGCAGATTCCGCGTTTCCTGGCCGCCAACCACGTAGCCGCTGACAGCCCTTATGTCTTTATCCGGCGAAATCTGAAGGCTTACGAGCGTTATGCCCAGCTTGTCAAGCTCAAACGGGTTTTCCATGTAAACATTACCATATGTTATCGCTTCGGCGCCGAACGACACTCCAATGACCGCGTTTGATATTTTCACCGGTATGCGCGTCTCGTATCCGATATCAAGCATAGCGGTCCCTGAGTAACGGAAATCAATTATCAGCGACGACCCCGTTTGCCGGAAAAGGTTGACGTCATATAAAAACACGTTATGACACTCCAGACGGTCAAAATGTCTGGAGTCTGTCGCTACTAAGCCCGGAGTCGGCTGCACCTGCTGCGCCTGCGCAGTTGAGCCCGGAGTCGGCTGCACCTGCTGCGCCTGCATGGCGATTGGCGCAGCGGCGGAGAGCTGAGTGACTACAATACCATCACCATGGTATGATTGCGGGCGGAAAACTGGACGTTCTGCCATCACCGTGATAGCGAAGTTAAACGTGTCGGTCCCAATGGCGTTTGTCACTCTGACGATGAAGTTGTAAGTACCGGTTTCAATAGACCCTTTGATCGTCAGCATCCCCGCTTCGTCTATGCTCGCCTCTTCCGGAACAGTCGCTACGTGAGTGACCGCGCGGACGGGCTCCAGCGTCCAGTACAGAGGCGTGCTGCCGGTGGCTGTGAACTGCATCGTATAGTCGGTTCCGCGTGTCATTTGGTTCGCGTATAACGTGTTAGTGATCTTTGGCGCCGTGCGCGTATCGACTACATACAGCGTACAAAGCCGCGTATCTGAGCCGACGTCGTTTGTTGCCCTGATGACAAAGTACCAGGTTCCCTCAGTCGCGCGCTCTGTAGTGGTCAATATGCCGGTCGAGACGTCGATCGACACAAAGCCGGGCAGCGGCATTTTGTCCGATGCTTCCAGAGACCAGACTATAGGCGCGCTGCCTGTTGCATAAACCTGAACGTACAAGCCCTGGCCTCCGAAAGCCACTTCAAAGTTGTATCCGTGCCTTTCATCCGCGATGACCGGCGCGCTGCGCGAGGCTGTCACTTCCAGCGTGAAACTCGCAGTGCCTGTTCCCGCTGTGTTCACCGCCGTTGCCGTGACGAAGTATGAACCCGCGTCAAGGTCATCCGGCGCGCTTACGGTACCGTTTGACATATTGACTGTGAAGCCCCATACGGAGCCTCCGCGCTGGTTAGTGGCTGAGACAGTGACAGTGATGGGCTCCGTTCCCGACAGGTTATACCGCGCCAGGAAAGGCGAACCTTGCACAGTAGTGTAACTCTGGCTGCCGAACATTATCACGGGCGGTTCAACCTGCGGCGCCGCGGCTGTCACTTCCAGCGTGAACCTTGCGGTGCTTGTTCCCGCAGCGTTCGTTGCCGTTGCAGTAACTGTGTATGTTCCCGCGGCGAGCCTGCCCGGCTCGCTCACCGTTCTGGCGGCTGTGTTGGCGGTAAACCCGGAAACAGGAACCCCGCGCTCGTTTGCCGCCGTGACTTCGACCCTTATGGGCTCCGTTCCGGTCAGGCTGTACGGAGCCTGGAACGCCTCACCCTGTTCAGTCGCGTACCTTGCGCTGCTGAACGTGATAACGGGCGGCGACGCCGTTGCCGTCACTTCGAGCGTAAAGGACGCCGAGCTCTCGCCGACGCTGTTCGCAGCGGTTGCGGTCACGGTGTAGGCTCCTGACGCAAGGCTGTTCGGCGCGTTGATGATTCCGGTTGACGTGTTGACGGTAAATCCGGATACGGCGGCGCCGCGCTCATTGACCGCAGCGACAGTTACTCTGATAGGTTCTGTCCCCGTCAGCGTGTATGACGCCCGGAACGCCTCGCCCTGCTGCACGCTGAAGCGGTTGCCGCTGAGCGTGATAACCGGCGGCTCGGCTGATGCTTCCACGGTGAAACTGAACGACGCCATGCCTGTGCCGGCTTCGTTCTCTGCGGTCAGAGTCGCGCTGTAACTTCCTTCCGGCAGCGTGTCGGGGACGGTGATGGTTTTCGCGTTCACGTCGACGGTCAGGCCGTCGATAGCAGCGCCGGCTCTGGCAGAACCTTCTATGGTGAAAGTGATCGGCTCGTCGCCGGTGACGGTGAACGGTACTATCAGGCGCTCGCCCTGCGCGACCGTATGCGGCCCGCCCGGTATGCTTACCGCAGGCGGGTTGCCTCTCAGTTCAAGGACTTCCGGCGGTATGTACGGAACAAGGTTTGACGCGAAAGTCCACCGCACCAGCAGCGGGTCGGAAAAATCGCTGAAGTACCCGCCGGTGTCCAGAACTTTTACCTTGTACCAGTTGAACGCAAAGACGTCTGCGTTTTTGTCCAGCCATTCGGGTTCGAATAGCAGCGGGCTTGCCTGATAATACTCCCCGTCCCTTGTATCCGAACGGTAGACTATATAGCCGACAGTGTCGTCAAGGCACTGCTGTTTGTCGAGATTGGGCATTGTCGGGGTATCCCAACTGAGCGCCACCTGCTTTATCGTCGTATCGGCCTTGAGCCCTGTTATGGGCCTGAATGGGCCGTTCCTTCGCGGCGTGGCCTCTACGGGCTCCGGACGGGTTGAGCCGAGGTTGTCGTCGTTCCACGCCTGAACGGTGTACAGATAATTTATCCCGTACTTCGCCGTTGTATCTATTATATTCAGCGGCTTGAGCATGCCCGGCAGGCCTGAACCGTTATCGAGCATTTCCTCGACTGTGTCATAATCGGCTTCGAGCGTCCCTACCTGCGTCCATCCGACCTGTCTCATCATTCCGACGGAGAGTCTGCTGTAGCCGGACAGCGCCAGCGGGCCAAGGTCCTCCAATATCATACTGTAGGCGCTTAACTTCGTTTCTGTGGAAAGATTGTTGATGGACGCCATCGTGCCCTCATCCGCGAAGTTTAACGTGTTGAACCGGCTAATGGCGTTCAGCGGCCGGGTCAGGCTCGCGCTCGCGGTCAGCCTCATGGATGTGTCAAGCATGGACGTCATGAAAGTGTCGTTTTGCGACGGGCTGCCGAACAGGGCGCTTTTAAACTGCGGGTTCAGCCTCGCAAGGTAGGTATCGCTGATTTTCGGTATTTCGGTGCGGTAGACGATATACCGGTCGCAGTACTGCACTGCTGAGAAGTTGACCTGCACGCCGTCCTTGCGCTGCAGAGGGATCAGCAGATTGGGCGTAGCCGGCGGCATGGTGGAAGGGACGCGGAACCGCTGCACCGTCCCGACATCAGTCTCCACTCCCCAGGGGGAAACGGACGTGACTTTGTAGTAATAATAACGGGCGTGGCTCTGCTCCACGGGATCGGTGAACTGGGGCGCCGCTAGCTGGTCGCCCAAAAGCGTCCACTCCAGCAGATCCTCGTTGACTGGTTTTTTGAAAGACATCACCTCGGCCCGGTATACGCGGTAATACTTCACCTGCGGGTCTGCCGGCGCGGCCCAGTCGATTCTGACATAACCGGAGATCATATATGTGTACAGGGCTTCTTCATAGGCGGCGTAAGCTTCTTCATAAGCGGCAACGAGGTCGGGGTAGGCTTCATATTCAGCCAGTTCCGCTTCATATTTTGGTAATAACCAGTAGAGATAATGAAGCAAAGCAATTTTGTATACATCCAACTTTTTCAGATATTGCTCGTAAACGAACTGATAGTCGTAGCTTGCTCCATGATAGGCATAACGGTAATCTTCAAAAACGCGCACGAACGCTTCGCGATGCTGCAGTTTTTCCTCTATATTGTTATGAGCGTCGAGAAAGCAGTCCAGTATATATCTGTCATATCCATCATGCCATTGGATACCTGTGTATATCGGCGAAGTAAAAGAGTAATGATCCGATTTGACCGTAAACGTGCCGTGCAGATCTAAACTGACGGTACCCTCGGCGTCGGGTACGACCAGAGAGGCCACCGTGGGCGGCTCGGGTTTTTCCGGCGCGACAGGTTTTGCCGGTTTTACCGGTTCCGGCGGTTGAACAGGCATTTCCGGTTCGACAGGCTTTTCCATGATGTCCGGCTGGCCGGTCGCGCTTGCCGCTTGCTCCGTCTGCTGGCGGCAGATAAGGTACAGATACAGCTTGTCCGGATCCTGGCTGAGCCCGCCGACAGTAAACTGGTTATCGGTAACAGGGTTTTCCGTCATTCTTTTCCAACTGCCGAGTTGTATGAGCTCGTTCTTCGGCATATGCTGCAGCGTTTCAAGATCCGGCGGATCGAACAAGGCCTGATATACGTTATACCCCAGAAGCCCCTCGCCGCTATAAGCCAGCCATGTAAGCCTTGCCGTGCCGGTGGCCCGTACATTATCGCCGGGTACCGCGACAAATGTGTGGACATACTTGTTCGGCGGCAAGTTATCCAGCAACGAGCTGATCAGGGCCGCCTGTGTTCCCGAAGCGGTGGTGAAGCTGCCGACGCTCAGGTCATTTTGGTCAGCCATGTGCATGGTCACGCCGTCTATTTTCGAATCCTGAGCAGCTTCACTCCCCGGGTCCGGGCTTGGGATCCGCCGGGGCGAACTCAGCGTTAGCTCATACATCTCCTGAAAAGTCACCGCAGAATCGTCGACATGCCCCGGAGGCAGCTCCGAGCGGTCCGGCAGTTCACGGGCGAGCATGGCAATATCAAGCGTGCCGGGCGCTTCCGGTTCTACGTCTGTGGGGATGGCAGCGATCACCGACTGCGACCACGCGCTCTCGTTGTTCCAGCGTTCCTCGTCAAACGCGGCAAACCAGTACTTATATGTGCAACCCTCCTCGACGTTTGCGTCGAAGAATACAATGTCGGGCCAGGTTGGCGCAAATTCGTTAAGCGCGATCTGCGTCACATTGCTGAGCTTTATGTTCCGGGTGTTTACTCTCGCTTTCTCCGCGTTCGCCGCGGCTATTTTGCCATCCGGCTTTGAGTTTTCCTCATTCCGGGGATTCTCATACGCAAGTTCGGCGATTGGCTCCGGCTCACCGAACACCCCGGCGCCCACCGCAACGGCGCGCCAGACAGTAAATTTCGCGGTATCGGGCGAATCGGTGAAAACAGGGATAACGACCCCGCTTTTACCGGAATTTAGCTTCACGGAGTTTTGGATGGAAACGTCCACGCCGTAACTTGGAGATTTTATCAAATACGTTCTGGATGTATCCACGTCGCCCGATAAAACCGGCGTCCCGGCTGTCGGCGCGTTGGGAGGCGTGATCTTCTCAACATTGACTTCTATCGTTTCGGAATAATCGCTGGTGCGGCCGAAAATATCGATAGACCGGACGCGGTACTCGGCGGCTTTGCCGTTTTCGACTTCATCCTGGAAGTATACAGGCGACTGGAGCCAGCCCTTTTCATCGCACATGTAACCGATGACGATCGGCTTGGAGGTGATCTGCCTAAAGCTGTTTTCGCCGTCAAGCTTCCGCTCAATGTGATAACCGCTTAGAATCGCTTTTTCGTTCGGATTAGCGTCTTTGTTAATAGACAAATCGTCCCATCGCAGAGATACGACGCCGTCATAGCCGTACCCCATTAACTCATCCGGAGCTGTCAGGTTGGTCTCTTCGCCGTAAATCAATGTCAGCGTCGACTCCAGGCTGCCGGCGCTCACGATATATGTGACTTCCATACCGCTCTCGAGGGAAAGGCCGCTGAAATTGTCCCTGATCATGAACTCTGCTTCTTCGGCGAACTCAGCGTCCACAAAGCTCAATGTGCATATCTCCTGCCGCGCCCTGAGTATATCCGCCGCGGTGTTATACTTGCTCATGTTGGCGCCCGACTTGAACCTGTCTATGCCGCTTACCTGTTTCGATGGTACGAATGTAAACTTCTCCATTAACGCGCTGTTAACAGTGCTCTGGCTGTACAAACTGATCTGCTGGCGCCCCACGACTTGAACAGGCGATGAAAGCAGCCTGTCGGTTTCGGACATTTTCTGAAGGGGGTCGCTGCAGACAGTGATCTGCAGATCGCGCATTTTCTGAAAGTCCACAGCGCCATTTACCATTTTCTTTGGCTCAAGGGAGTCTACCCGATAGGCTGTTTTGCGGAAGTCTTCATCCGAAGAGACGCCGAGGATATCCTTCTTTTGCTGCGTAAGCTGCGCTTCGCGGTACAGCGTCTCAATGAACTTGCCGAACGGTTCGAGGACTGTCTTGCCGTTTTCATCAGGGTTGTCTTCATCGACGATTTGCGCCTCGCGCATAGTTCCGCTCATGATGTTGCCGTTTATCCCGTCTTCTTCAGCTGCGGCGCTTTCGGCGATTATTTCCGTATTCCCGTTTACGACGCGGGTGAGCATATATCCGTCAGTGGGCAGCCAGCCGCCCTCGGGCGTCAGGTGGATGAGGACCTCTCCCGGGTCTTGCCAGACGCCTTTGAGAGTTATCGTCGGCGGTATCGCTACAAGGTTTGCGTCATCGACGTATTCCGGCGCCAGGAGTCTTTCCGCAGCAACCTTGAGGGAGCTCAGTACTGCAAACTGGTTCTGTTCGGCTTCCAGAACGGGCATAAACTGCGCGGCGCTAAAGGCGGCAAGTTGAACGTAAGACGTCTCGCCGCCTGTGTACGAACCCGGCGCCGTAAGCGGCGACAACGCGAGCAGCCCGTCTTCCGGCCGTATTTGCTCGGCGTATGCTGAAAAATCGCGGTCTTCCGTCAGCCGCTCATCAAGCTGCCTGTCGAGTTCGCGCAGGTTATTAAGCGCGAAACGCGAATCCACGACGTCCGTCCACTCTTCGGCGTCCAGGAGTTCCTGCGCGATTGACGGGTTGCGCAGAAACGTTTCTATATCAGGAGCGTCGCTGTGCAGCAGCTCGTTGAGCGTCCGCGGCTCGGGCGCTTCAGCCGGCGCGAGTATGTACGAGCGGTTCGGCAGAGGACTGTTCCATGTCTGCGGCGTTTTGCTGAACACGCCGCACAGGAACAGTATTCCTGTTGTTATAAGCGCCGCTGCAAATACCGTGATGGCGGCGGACCTGAACGTGTGCGCCTTGAACTGATGGGCGATCCATCCCCATATCTTTTTGACCCTCGCTTTTATCTTCCCCAGTATCCCCACCATCGTTCTCCCCCCAAAAAACGTTTAAACACAATAGTGCTATATCGGCTATGTCGTACGGCTTGCATGGAACAGCGCCCCGGAACAGCTGTGATGTAACATATTGTGTCATTCTTATCTATTTAGCTTGATGAGTGTACCATTATAATGTAGAAATTTCAACTTTATTTGTCGTTATTGACCATAATCTGTTACTATTCAGGACCTTGCGTATTACAGTTCAGAGGGGTATCCGGGAGACTGCCTTTTTTGAGGCTGAACTTAAAGCAGGAGGCGGTAGCCACTGCTCATGTAACCTGGAACATTCGTAGAAGCCTCAAAAAAGCATCTCCCGGATACCCCTCTGAAGTGTAACTACTATTCAGTGCCTCGGTGAGGTCGTTGCGATCACGTTCCGAAAAGCGGAGGCATGGATGCCGGAC
>Ga0082212_10007764_pt1 | contig 14108 bp, 18 predicted proteins | sample TergutNt197P3_FD_71548 | JGI IMG/M metagenome (GOLD analysis project Ga0082212, IMG submission 71548) | Neocapritermes taracua P3 segment gut microbial communities from Petit-Saut dam, French Guiana - Nt197 P3 | ecosystem: Host-associated > Arthropoda: Insects > Digestive system > Gut ... | reverse complement strand
TCACCAAATTGCCCCTCGCTATTGTTTCCCCACGCCCACAAGCTCCCGTCCATTTTGACTACAAAAGTATATTCGTTTGTTATAATCAGCGAAGCGGCATTGTCCATTACTTTCTCCGGCACAGTTCCGTAAATACCACGCCCGGATTGACCGTTGCCAAGACGTCCGTCATCGTTATCACCCCAAGCCCACAGGCTGCCATCGGCTTTAATTGCGTAGCTAAAATTAAAACCATACATTGTTGCAGCATAAACAACATCATCCATTATTTTAACAGAAGAAAGCCGCGTTTCTTGCGTTCCGTCCCCGAGTTGATAATAGTCATTGCGGCCCCAAGCCCACAGACTGCCATCGGACTTAACCGCAAAGCAATGACTACCGCTTGATACGGATACAACATCGTCCATTATATGTATCGGCAGAATAGGCAGACTGAAAGTCTGCTTATATTCACCATCTCCGGGAATTTGATTTAACCCATACATCCACAGACTGCCATCTGTTTTGACCACATAACAATAATTTCCATTCGGCCATACAGAAGCTACATCATCCATAATGTGTTCAGGGGAGGTTTTGTCTTTTTCTGAAGCACCGAATAACCCGCCGCCGCCCCACGCCCATAAGCTGCCGTCATTTTTGATTGCAAAACTATTACTGCCGGATTGAGTTATTGATGCAACATCATCCATAACATTTACGGGAGTCAAATTAGCCGTATTCGCTCCGATGCCAAGCCTACCGTTTTGACTGCTGCCCCACGCCCATAAAACCCCATCTGACGTAATCGCAAAGCTGCTTAACGCTCCCACCGATACCGAAACAACATCATCCATTATTTTCACAGGGGAAGTCTTACTCGCATTTGTACCATCACCAAGTTGTCCGTTGGAATTCCAGCCCCACGCCCACAGACTGCTATCCGCCATTATAGCCAAACTGTGTCCATCGCTCGTTACAACGCTTACAGCACCGCCTGTTGAAGCTGTGTCACCGCTGAACAACGGTTCCCTGAAAATCTTGTCAAGCCCGGTTACGGTCAAGCCCTGTAACGCGCTTGGCAGCGTACCGTCCTGAACATACCGCACCGCGTCATCGGGAGTTATAACAACCGCCATCATCTTCAAGGTTGCGTCTGCGGAAATGCCATTGCTGCGGCTCCAAAATACCCGTATATAATTGAGGCCGCTAATGTTAAAAGTAACTTCGTGGTCTTTTTTGCAAGTTGATAATGAACCCGCATTTGCTGATGCGTTAAAAGGAAACTCAACCGCGTTCCCTTGTACACTTCCTTTGTCCGCGTAAGCTCCATAATACCCCTCATCCCTAAGTGTGGCTTTAAGGGGCAAAGTGCCGTCATTTGTTACAAAGAGCGCGTAAGTTCCGTCAATGTTGCCTGATGCTCCGCTAACATAGCTTCTGCCGATGGTTATTTCACCGTAATAATTTCTATCACCCGAAACCCACACCTCGATTTTATCGCCGCGCTCACTAAACCGTGTCGGCGCGCTGGCTACGATTTCATCAAAAGTATAGTTTGGCAGCGGTTCCGGGCTTGGCTGTGGGCTTTCGTTTCCCGTGCTGCTTTGTGGAGGATTGCTCGTTGCTGGGTTGTTGGGAACAGTCGGATTGTTTGTCGGCTCGTCCTGTCCTCCTGAACACGCCGCCAGCGCGAACAAGATAAATGCCGCAAGAATAAACAAAATAAATGAGCGAATTTTTATCATAACCTACCCCTCTTTCGGTTAATCGCAATCGCTTTACTACTGCCGTTTGAATGTCTCCATTCCAAGTGTAAACGTGTCCTTATCTACTATTTGAACTTTCCAGCTTTTATTGCCGCCGTCTATTACTTTTTCAATAGTCAGCGTTTTGCCGTCATATGTATAACCCCCTGAATAAGATGCAATTCGCTCTGTATTATCGACAGTATTATTATTGCTGTCCCATACAAGAGCTGGCACTAATGTTACTTGTCCATCCTCAAACTCTATCGAAATGAAATTTCCGGGAAATTGGCGTTCATTAAGATACAGCCCATCGGATATTGTGTTACTCCCGCCGCAACCGCTGAGAAAAACGCTTAACAGAAGTACCCCCGCCAAGATAAGTGAAATTCGCTTTTTCATACTGTGACACTCTCCTAATTTTTTTCTTGTCTCCCGACTTAGCCGCTTCGGGGGGCTTGCGATTGTACCCCCCGAGCGTCCTTGTCGAGAACAAAAAAGCGGCGCAGGGACTTTTTACAATCCCGCGCCGCGTATCGTCAACACAACATCCCCATTATCCCATTGCCAAAACCAATAAATCAGGCTATAATAAGGATGGCGCAGTACAACGCTGCTGTGCGGGTGCTATCTTCACCTGCATAACTCCGGGGGAGTGGTGTCAACACTTCCCCGGGTGCCACTATTTTTGTTCCCCGGGTATCCGTATCTATTTTACCAGTCCGTCAAATAAAATGCAAGGCTTTTTTGCGGACATAGCGGCGTAGGCACCAAAAACCCAAAAATGAAGCGTTCAGGCTATTAACGCCCGGGCGCTTTTTTGCTGTGCGGAAACACCCGCCGCTGCAATGGGATATGTCAAAACCCGCCGTGTCCTTAACCACTTGTAACCGTGTATATCACAGGGCTATCCACAAGTAAACCGACTTTCGCGGCATAAAAGGGGTTTTATTCGGATGCGCTACGGCGCGTATTTGATTTTATTCCACGGTTCGGTTGACTTGCGGCTATCCCTGTGAGGATTGGTAGTTACAAGTGGCTAAGCCCACTACTGCACATTGACAATTTATCCCCAGCAAATCAGCCGAGCAGGGCGGCAAAACCCCGCAGAAAGGAGCAGCCCATGAAATACAGATACTTTGTACCAACGCCGCAGACAGCGGAGGAACTGAAAAAACAGTATCGCAAGCTCGCGTTTGAACATCACCCCGACCGTGGCGGCAATGAGAACGCAATGAAGCAAGTCCACCGGGAGTATGACGAGCTTTTCCCGAAGCTCAAAGATATTCACCGAACAAAAGACGGGGAAACCTACACGGCGAAGCAACCGACAGCCGAAACCGCCGACCAGTTCAAAGACTTAATAAACGAACTGATGAAGATGGACAACATCACCATTGAAATTATAGGTTGCTTCTGCTGGGTACAGGGGAACACGAAGCCGTATAAAGAAAAACTGAAAGAATTACGGTTTATGTGGAGCCAAAAAAAGGTTGCTTGGTACTTAAAGCCGGAGGACTACAAGAAGCGGAGCCGCAAGGATTACAGCCTTGATACAATCCGCGAAATGTACGGCAGCAGCGGCAAAGTCAACAGCCACGGAATGAGCAAGCTGGACGAGGCAGCACACGCATAAACCAAAAAACGCCGAGCCGGGGCGGTTAAAATACCCCGGCAAAAAGGAGGATATGACAATGACAAAGGCAGAAAAACACGCAATCGACAGAGCTTGGGACTGTGTAAAGAAGCACCCGGAGCTTGGCAGAATTCACAAAAAGGATTTGACAGCTCTTGAAAGTTACGAGGACAACGGACTTGTGAGAACCGCACTTGTCCGTGATAAGTACAGCGGCAGAACGATATGGACAGGAGAAACTAAATACACATACTACGAAGCGTATGTTATGGACATCTAAAACAGGGCAACAAAACACCCGCGCCTGTGATTGAACACGGGCGCGGGTTCTGTTTTGCAAGGTCAGCCGTTCAATTTTTCGTAAAATCGTGTAAATATCGTGTATGTGCTGATGTTTACACGCTAAAACCCTTGCTATTGCTGGGTTTTATGAATTATGCTGGATTTGCGGCACAAACGGGCTAACGCCACCCACTCAGAAAGGAGCAGAAAATGGAACTCACCTACCGTCAAGTCGGCGAATACCTACTCCCAAATCTCATTCTACAGGAAAACCCAGGCGATGTACAGCCCCTCGGCAAATGTGGCGTCATGCACAAACGGTTTTTGCAGGAACACAGACCCGCGCTGTACGCCGAGTTACTCCTGACCGAGCGCCTGTACCCCCTGCTGCGCGAGGTAGACGAGGCGGCGCACAATCGGAGGACAGCGGGAATGCCTGAAAACGCAATCCTTTCAGAACTGGTCTATGAAGCAGAGTCCTATTAACGGGACTCTGCGCCTGTCTGCGAAAAAATGTTCGGAAAATCTATTGACGTTCACAGAACATATGTGCTGTGATGTGAAGACAAGGGAGGGATGCAGGGTAGCTTGACAAATACCGCGATAATGAGCGGTCATACTCAATTCCAGGTAAACGTGAACCGTATGCTGACGCGAGGATCGTCTGTAATGGACAGGAGCGGCGATGGCGATTAGCCATTCATTAGCACGAGATAAGCCGTCGGTGATAATGATACTTCTCCTTTTGGCTGAAATGGGGAGCCGGTGTGGAAACCGGGAAAGCGTCGTGCGGACGAGGGCGAACCGCGGGAGCTTTCATGTGCGAATCTTTTACGCGGCTTGGAGTTGGCAGCAACGCAACAATATAACCCTCAAACTATTATTTTTATTTCAAAAAGGAGACAATCCTTCATGCAGAACCCCGAAAACGGTGTGGCCAAGACCTCTCTCAAGGAGAGCGAGCCTCAATATCTGCTGAAACGGATTGGCTCTACCACCTACAAGGTGTCAATCCATTTCAGCCAAACAAGCAAAGATACGATGGCGGACATCGTCCGCCGAGTCCTTGAGCGGGAGGTAGACAGTCATGCCGCCTAACGCTCAATGTGCCGCAAATGTTCAGCGCCGCCGGAAAGAGGCGGAAATGAACGCGCAGCAATGCACGATCCTGTACGAGCGCCTTAGCCGCGACGACGGCGAGGACAATGTATCAAACTCGATCAAAAACCAGCAATCTCTACTCCAAGATTACGCGGAGCGGAATGGCCTCACCCCATACATCCATGTGTTTGATGATGGTTATAGTGGTACTGGTTGGAACAGACCCGGATGGCAGAAAGTCATCGCGGAAATCAAAGCCGGGAACGTGCATACCATCGTGGTGAAAAACCTTGACCGCATGGGCCGGGATTACCTCCGGGTAGGGCTGTACATGGAGATGTTCCGCGAAAAAGGAATCCGGCTGATCGCCGTCTCCGATGGCATCGACACATCGCGTGGGGACGATGACTTCACACCTTTTAGGGCTATATTCGCGGAATGGTTCGCCCGTGACACAAGCAAAAAAATCAAAGCGGTCATCTCCGCAAAAGGGCGCTCTGGAAAGCCATTAGCAAGTATTCCTCCGTATGGATACATCAAAGACCCGAACGACAAATACCATTGGATCGTCGATGCGGGCGCGGCAAAAGTGGTAAAGCGCATTTTTGAAATGACCATCGAAGGGAATGGCCCGCACGAAATCGCAAGAAAGCTGGTTGCCGATCAAGTCGAATGTCCGTCATATTACATGGGAAGTCGTGGATTTGGAAACTACAAAAACAAATACGACAAAGACAACCCGTATAAATGGCAAGGCTCAATGGTGATAAGCATACTGAAGCGATTGGAGTATGTGGGGAATACGGTCAACTTCCGTACGCAGAATGAGCATTTCAAAACAAAAAAGCGAATATATTTGCCGCAAAAAGATTGGCTGGTTATCGAAAACACCCATGAAGCCATTATCAGCCAAAAGGATTTTGACACGGTACAGAAGCTCCGGGGAACGCCGCGCCGCATTGATAAAATCGGTGAGGCGAATCCGCTGACAGGATTATTATTTTGTTCGGACTGCGGAGCCAAGCTGTACAATAGCCGGGACAGCAAACCCAAAACAGGGAAGTACAACGGAAAACCCTACAATTATAAACCGGCTGACCATTACGAGTGTTCCACGCATATTCTCGGCAAAAAGACGTACACCGCAGCTTGTTCATCGCATTATATACGAAGCGAGGCTGTCCGCGAAATCATCCTTGATACTCTCCGCAGGACAAGTGGTTATGTTCGCGAACACGAAGCGGAGTTTATTGAGGTTATTCGCGAAAGGTTCGCCATCAAGCAAGGCGAAACAGCGAAGTCAACTAAAAAGCAAATCGCAAAAAATGAGCGTCGGATTGCGGAGCTTGAGCATATTTTTCGCAGTCTTTACGAGGACAAAGCGCTTGGCAGAATCGACATGAAGCGTTTTGAGGAAATATCCGGCGGGTATGAACAGGAGCGCGAGGAGCTTTTAGCAAAAACAGCAGAGCTTCAAACAGAGCTGGACGTTTTCTATACCGACAGTACAAGGCTGGAAAAATTCATTGAGCTATTGCGGCAGTATACCCATTTTGACGAACTCACGCCCAAAATCCTAAATGAATTTGTGGACAAGGTAGTTGTTCACGAGGGCGAATGGTCTGAGGGAAAACCGCAGGGCGCACGGCGGGGAATGGGTACGCGCAGTCAAGCGGTAGAAGTATACCTAAAGTACATCGGCAGTTTTGACGTTCCCGACTTGAGAACGGTGGATGAAATCGAAGCCGAGCGCGTCGCCTTTGAAAAACTTGAACGCAAGCGTGAGTATAACCGCGAATACGCCCGCCGACGTGTGGCCGCGCAGAAAACCGCAAGTCAAATCGCATAGCGCCACCTTTCGGAGCCACCCGGCTGCCGGAAGGTGATCGGGTGGTTTCTCTTACTCCAATCGGGATTAGGGCGATCGGTGCTATCAAGGCTGTATTTATGCGCCTTATAGCTTTTTCCACCCGTTTCGTTTTCTAATATTTCAGTTATACGTTTACGTACTGGTGCTGACTGTCCCGACATGGGCTTTCCTCACTTTCTTTTCCGCATCGTTTGACTGTGGAACGATTTTATTCGTCCTCGTCTTTTGGTTCGATGAAGTAATCTATTTTTCGGATTACATCTCCACGCGTCAGTATTTTACGGCGTTCTAACCGCTCACGGGCTTCAATTAGGATTTCCTGTATCTTACGCTCAAATTCCGCTTTCGGAGGAAGCACAGTCCAGTATTCCGCAACGGCGATTCCCGATTTATCCAACTCCAGCAACTCAATCTGTCCCCGGTGGGTTTTTGCACAAAGGAGCAGTCCTATTGGCGCGTTTTCACCTTCGTAATGTTCATATCGGCCCAGCCACTTCAAATAAAATTCCATTTGTCCTTTATACTCCGGCTTGAACATACCGAGTTTCAGCTCAATAGCGATAAGTCTCCGCAATTCCCGCGAATAAAATAAGAGGTCGAGCTTGAAATCTACGCCATCCATCGTCATCCTTTTCTGCCGTGCCACAAACGACAGCCCATGACCAAATTCCAATATGAATGATTCAATTCCCGTGAGTATCGCTTGTTCTAAATCCGCTTCAAGGTAATTGTCTTTCAGCCCAAGCACATCAAGCAAAAACGGATCTTTGAACGCGTTAAATGGCACGCTCGAAACTTCGGTTAGCTGAGAATTGGCAATCTCCCGCCGTTCAAATGCCTTGCGCGATATTTCCTTTCGCAGAGCGTGGACGCCTAACGTGCGCTCAACTGCATCATTAACATAGAATAGCCGTCCCTCGTCTGTTTTGACGCGCATGATTTCGCAGAAGTGCGACCAGCTTAATTTTGTCGACGGCGTCGATAAAATTTCAAAATCAACGAAAACTTTTGCAAAACGCATCATTCGGTAGATGTTTTCTATATAGAAACTGTTGCCGTATAACTCCATCAATTTTGTCGATAGCGTCGACAAAATGTTTTTGCCATAAGCGGCGCGACCTCCATCAAGCACTACGGAGTTAATGTGCATACCAACTTCCCAATACATCAGGACAATTTCTCGGTTCACATATGCTCCGGCGCGAGCCTTACGGTTCTCAATAATCTCAGATATGCGTTGGAATAATTCCAACTCATCGATCCGTGTTTCACCCTGCACAGCGAATTCTTGCTTTTCCGTACTCATACTTATCCCTTCCCGCTGATTATCATCTTTGCAAAGAAATAGTGCGACAGCGTATAGCCAGTATATCATAGCCCGTCTCATATTTCTACAAATTTTTACAAAGACTCAAATTAATCCAGCGTATGATTTCACTTCTGCCTACATGCGTCTCATCCGCCCAACACATTCACATAGAATTTCCGCGACCTTGGCGGGTCGAACTCACAAAAGAAAATACCCTGCCATGTACCTAACAACAGCTTGCCGCCCTCAATAATAATCGTCGCACTTGACCCTATCGCGGATGCCTTCAAATGCGCCGCGCTGTTACCCTCACTGTGGCGGAACTCGGCATGGTCAGTAAACGCCTTGTTCAATCCGAGCAAAAGATCGTGAACCACGCTCGGGTCAGCATTTTCGTTCACGGTGATGCCTGCCGTGGTATGCGGGCAATAGACCACGGCGATGCCGTCTGTAACGCCGCTCTTGGAGACGGCTTCACGGACTTGTGGCGTGATGTTGTAAAAGTCCTCACGGGGAGTTGATAACGGATATTCATAGAGCATTGATGCTTCCCCTCTCATAATAAAACACAAAAAATCGCCCCGCTGACTATTTACCCCCTTGACAAAATGACGCATCGGGGTCTGCGTTCTCGTTTATCGTTATCCCCGCCGTGGTGTGCGGGCAAAAGACAACGGCGACGCCATCCTTAACTCCGCTTTTAGCTACAGCCTCTCGGACTTGTGAAGTAATATTGTAGAAGTCCTCGCGCTGGGCGGATAGGGAATATTCGTAAAGCATTTTACTCGCTCCTTCATCGTTCTTTAATCAGCAGGGATGTTTCACCTTGGTTCATGGAGAGTATCTTTTGTTTTATCCGTGGATGCGACAACTTCTTCTGCACCATATTCTTGAGCACCTGTCCGCCGACATAACCGTGTACCACGATAATTTCAGTGACATTTTTATCGGCAAAGGAGATAAGGCGTTCGAGAGCTTTCTTTGCGTCCGCTACGGTCATTCCGTGGATGTCTACCGTTATTGTGCAACCATTTTTCTCGACAATCATAGACTCATCCTCACGACTTCTCGAACGCACCCTTTGGACAGAACTTCATGCACTTCCCGCATACGATGCACTTGTCCCCATCAATCTCCGGCAGAGAATGGTTATCTTTCTGTGAAATCGCCCCTTTGGGGCAAACGGGTATAGAGGGGCATTTGTGGTCTTGCGGGCATTTATCTTTGTTGACAGTAAGTATCTTTCGTTTCCTCGCTTTCGGCTTTATCAAGTCATAACTGCTCTCAATCATCTGCTTCAGCTCGTCCTCCGGCACGTCGCCGTCAATCACCACCGTGTTCCAGTGGGTCTTGTTCATGTGGTATCCCGGTGTCACGCTATCGTATATCTGCCGCAGGAAGTCGGCTTCAGCCGGGTCACATTTGAGGTTTGCTATAAGCTGCCCGCTATGTACGGCGATAAACGCGAACGTCTTTTTATTGGTGCGGTGGCGCATCGCCGTCCACGCTCCGGGGTCGGTGCTGTCGTCAAAAGGATAGTCTTCATAAGCACCGGCAAACGTCAGGCAGTATTCAATAATATCTTGTCTTGTCATCATCTGTAATGTCCGATAAACGCCGATTGTTGGAGGATATGACCTTCCATTGCTTTTATTAGGTCACGCTTCCTTGACGAAGACGGTAAATCCAACATGGAATCCAGCACATAAACATTGAATTGATACAAATGTGACCAATTAAACGGTGGTTTAGGCCCTCTGTACCTATGTTTTCAATACCCGCGTCCCTGTACAGCGCCGGATAAACATTCGACAACTTTGCCGTGCGGGATGTTTTCCGGGATTATCTGCATGACCGGTATATTCCAAATGACCCAGTGATTGTACGCGGGTATCGGGTGCCCCATGTCGTCCATGATGATTGCAATGGATTTAGCCCGTTCATCTATGTTAAATAACTGGATTTCAGGCGACACATCATCGTCATATCCTGTATGTTTTATAGGAATTAAACCCTCTTGTTCAAAAGCAGAGGTTTTTACGGCAAATTCACTCATTGTTTTTCAAACCTTTCATTATAAATAACGATATTTTTATATTTTCAAGAATCCGCAATGGTACGAAATTATTCCGCGCATATCGTATTTCTTAGCTTTTTCAAAGGATTTAGTACCAAGCTCCATATCATAGGTATGCTGCGGGTTAGGGCCTGTCATTTGACCATCGGCTATATTCAAGGCATCGCCGCCGACCATAATAAGGCTCTCACGCAGGAACAAACAAATATGCCCCGGTGTATGTCCAGGCATATGAACAATTTCTATGCCTCCGCACATCGGTAAAACATCCCCATCTGTTACGGTTTGATTTGTTGTTATCCGAAAATTGGGAAGCGCGGCTTTCATTTTATCGCACCACGCCTTTTGCCCCTCGTCTAAACTGTCGTACCTGTCAATCATAGCCGCCAATTTGATGGGCGTTTTACGCCCGTCCATGTACGGGGCTTCTTCAACATGCGATATAACCTTCACATTCGGAGCTATTTTTAGTAAATCCGGTATACAGCCGACATGATCCATGTCTTGATGCGTAATGATAATTTCCGTTAAGTCCTCGGCACTATACCCTGCATCGGTAACGGCTTGTTTTATCAGATCCGTTTGGCCGGGGAAACCGGCCGGGAAAACCGGCGTCAACCAAAACTAAATGACCGTCATCCCATATCAATGTTGGATAAATGAAGCCACCGTTCATCCCCGCTATTTCAAGCATTACGATATTATCCGTTACTTTCATTCGTGTTCCTCCTACAATAGTATTTGGTTGTTGAACGGCAACCAGCCGTTTTGATAGCCAACTCTAGCTGAAGTTGTAATATGAGAGAGTGATTGACAAGGCGCTTCGTGCCCTGGACTAACCACGTCCGATAAGGAGTCAGCCAGCCGCCTCTCTCATATGCAGCGTTCGATTTAAGCAGGTAGTCCCACCGCTTCTAATAAGCCGGTGCGTTCGTGTCACCCGGGAGATTGAATAAGCGATGAGTAAAGCGGTTATTAATCGCCATCATTCAATCGTAAGGAGTGAAGCAATGAACGCAGTAGGCATTGACGTATCCAAGGGTAAAAGCATGGTAGCCGCCATGCGCCCCTTGGGGGAAGTGGTATTCGCCCCGCGTGAGGTGGTACATACCGCCGATAATCTTGAAAGCCTTGGTTGGGAACTCATCAGCCTTGGCGAAGATACGCGGGTGGTCATGGAGGCCACCGGCCGTTACCATGAACCCGTTGCGGCGGCACTGCATGAAATGGGGATTTACGTTAGCATCCTTAATCCCATCGTCATCAAGCAAAGTGGTGCCGGTTCTGTCCGTAAAATCAAAACCGATAAAAAGGACGCGCTCAAGATTGCCAAATACGGTCTTGATAACTGGACGGCTTTGCGCGAACATACACCCATGGATACCGTTAGACAACAGTTAAAGCTATTCAGCCGCCAGTACAACCTGTACATGAAAACGGTGGTGTCATTGCAAAACAATCTTATCTCCCTGCTAGATAAAACCTTCCCCGGCGCGAACGAACTCTTTGACAGCCCCGCCCGTGCCGACGGCCACCAGAAATGGGTGGATTTCGTCATTACCTTTTGGCATTGCGATTGTATCGCCCGCTATACCCCGAAAACCTTTACCGAACGCTATCAAAAATGGTGTAAGCGTAAGGGGTATAACTTCTCCCTATCCAAAGCGGAGGATGTCTACGCTTCCAGTGCCGGTCACTTCACAACGCTGCCCAAGAACGACAATACCAAGCTGTTAATCACTTCCGCCGCTAAAGAGCTTACCGCCGTCATTAAAACGCTTATGCCTGTCAAGGCCGAAGTCATCCGTTTGGCCAAATCTTTGCCGGAATATGAAACCGTGTTTGCCATGTATGGCGTGGGCGAAATTACGGCGGCGCAGCTTATTGCTGAAATCGGCGACGTTAGGCGTTTTGATAACCGGGGCGCTTTGATTGCCTTTGCCGGGGTTGACCCTTCGCCTTTCCAATCTGGCAGTTATGATTCCAAAAGCAACCCTTCTTCCAAGCGCGGTTCACCGCACCTGCGCAAAACCTTGTTTCAAGTCGTCAGTACTCATGTAAAGCGTTCCCCCGCCAATGAACCGGTTTATCAATTCCTTGACCGTAAGCGTACAGAGGGCAAACCTTACTATGTTTACATGACTGCTGCTGCCAATAAGTTCCTGCGTATTTACTATGCCAGGGTTAAGGAGTACCTTTTATCGCTTGATGTAAGCAATTAATTCTATTTGTCTGTTTTTTTACAGACCGGCGTTCGTTTTGGCGGTGGTTTGTTTGTTTTGTTCTTTTTTTCGTAGCCGTTATATTTTTGACGGTGCTTTCCCGTCAAAAATATGACGGAAAGCAAGCGGTAGTGCGGTAGAAATTTTTTTTCCAAGGACTTGACTTTTATTTACAAGACTCCATATAAATATTCTTCATTTTTTGTAGCTTTTCTTGCGGAAATAATGCGTGTTATTGACTCATTTTTTCCACGATAACAATGGCATACGGTTAAAATCTTATCCTTTTCGTTCATTCCAATAAGTATAAACCGTTCTTCATTTTGTGAATGTGCTACGTCTTCGTAAACTTCCGCATAAGGGTCAAAAAATGTTTCAGCGGCAACCTTGAATGTTATTCCGTGTTTTTCGATGTTTGAAATATTTTTACTTCTATCCCATTCAAATTTTTGGCCTCTGATTTCATATGTTTCCGTTTCCACTACAGGCTCCTTTTATTCATTTATTACTACTCCGGCATTGCTATATACCCCGCCGCCGCGCTGGCCGCCGCCACCGCCGGGCTTGCCAAGTATACTTCCGATTCGGTATGGCCCATGCGCCCGACGAAATTACGGTTGGTCGTCGAAACGGCGCGTTCGCTTTTATCCAGTACGCCCATATGCCCGCCCAAGCATGGCCCGCAAGTCGGCGTGCTGACCGCCGCGCCCGCCAGAATAAAATCTTCGATTAACCCTTCCCGGAGGGCTTGCAGATAAATATGCTGCGTACCCGGAAAAACCATCACGCGCACGCCTTTGGCAACCTTTACGCCCTTGCGCCCGGCCAGTATCGAAGCCGCGATACGCAAATCGCCGATTCTGCCGTTTGTGCAAGAGCCGATAACCACTTGGTTAATAGGCAGTTTATCCAATTCGTCCACCGTTTTTGTATTACCCGGCAGATGCGGCAGCGCAACGGTCGGCTTTAATAATGACAAATCAATCTCATATTCTTTTTCATACACCGCGTCCGCGTCCGGTTCATATACGGTATAGGTCTTACCCGCTGCGTGGGTTTCAAGGTATGCCTTCGTTTTTTCATCCACCGGGAACCACGCGTTCTTACCCCCGGCTTCGACGGCCATGTTCGCGATGGTGAAACGGTCGTCCATCCCAAGATACTGCAGGCCGTCGCCGGCAAATTCCATCGACTTGTAGCGCGCGCCGTCCACGCCGATCTTGCCGATAATATGTAAAATAATATCCTTGCCGCCCACCCAGCGCGCCGGCTTGCCTTTTAACACAAATTTGATCGCGCCCGGTACTTTGAACCAGGCTGTGCCCGCCGCCATGCCGCAGGCCATATCGGTCGATCCCACGCCGGTGGAGAAAGCCCCCAGTGCACCGTAAGTGCATGTATGAGAGTCAGCACCGATCACCAGATCGCCGGCTGTCACCAGGCCCTGCTCGGGCAATAGGCAATGCTCAATGCCCATGTCGCCAACATCATAAAAATGCGATATCTGTTTTTGGGTAGCAAAATTGCGGCATTTTTTGCATTGCTCGGCGGATTTGATATCTTTGTTCGGTGTAAAGTGATCCATCACCATGACGACCTTGTCGGCGTCGAAAAGCCGGTCGGCGCCGATCTTTAGAAACTCGTTTATGGCTACCGGCGACGTGACGTCGTTTCCGTGCACGAGGTCGAGTTTTGCTTCGATAAGCTGACCCGCCTCCACGCTTTCGAGCCCGGCGTGGGCAGCCAGTATTTTTTGTGACATTGTCATCCCCATATCAGAAAACCTCCGGGAAGTATTAATGGTATTAATAAACTGTCATGAAACGCCATTTTCACGGTCTTTTGTAAGTTTATATTCAATGGAATCGACGAGCGCGAGCCAGC
>Ga0082212_10007763_pt1 | contig 14109 bp, 13 predicted proteins | sample TergutNt197P3_FD_71548 | JGI IMG/M metagenome (GOLD analysis project Ga0082212, IMG submission 71548) | Neocapritermes taracua P3 segment gut microbial communities from Petit-Saut dam, French Guiana - Nt197 P3 | ecosystem: Host-associated > Arthropoda: Insects > Digestive system > Gut ... | reverse complement strand
CGGTAAATTACTACCCGTCTCTTTATGTTCCGGTTATCTGAATATAATTTTGCGAAAATAAATATATTGACTATCATCTATGTGTCTAATATAATATATAGATAACTATCAATATAAGGAGAAAGAATGGACGAAAAATACAAAGATTACGCCCAATTATTCAAGGTTTTATCCGATCCGAACAGACTAATGATAATTGATATGTTATCATGCGGGGAACTTTGTGCTTGTGTGATTTTGGAGAAGTTTAATATAACACAGCCTACGCTTTCCCATCACATGAAAAGTTTATGCGACAGCGGATTGGTTTTTGGACGCAAAGAAGGTAAATGGATTTATTATTCGCTTAGCGAAAAAACGGCGCAGTCGTGCAGGGACATATTAGCTGAGTTGACTTCATACAAAGAAAATTGTATTTGCTTTGAAAATAATATTATGGAGGGTTGTTGTAAATGAACGGAAAAAATAGTTGCTGTAACACGTCAAGTGATTGTTGTGCCGAACCGTCAATTACCGATGTCGTAAAAGAGTATTACGGGAAAACTTTACAAAGTAATGAGGATCTGTTAGCGGGTGCGTGTTGCGCTCTTGACACGCCTCCCGCGGAAATCCGGAAAATAATTCCGCTGATTGCAGATGAAATTCTGACGAAATTTTACGGTTGCGGCTCTCCGTTGCCACCTTTGCTGGAAGGTATGACCGTCCTTGACCTGGGCTGCGGAACTGGCAGGGACGTTTACATCGCGTCTAAGCTTGTGGGCGAAAAAGGACGGTCGATTGGTGTTGATATGACTCCCGAACAGATTGAAGTCGCAAGAAAATATCAAGACGAACAACGTGAGCGCTTCGGTTACAAGTCCTCTAATGTTACACTCTTGCAAGGATATATTGAGGATTTGAAATCGCTCGGAATAGAGGACAACAGCGTTGATGTTGTTATTTCTAACTGCGTTATCAATCTCTCCCCCGCCAAAGAGCAGGTATTCAAAGAAATTTACCGAGTACTTAAACCAGGGGGAGAACTATTCTTTGCTGATGTTTTCTCCGACAGGCGTATTCCGGAAGAACTCGCTAGCGACCCCGTTTTACGCGGTGAGTGTTTAGGCGGCGTTTTGTACGTTGAGGACTTCCGTAGAATTATGGTAAGAACCGGATGGACGGATTTCCGTTATACAAGTATAGACAATCTTCATACAGATAACGAGGAAATCAAGAACTTACTTGGATTTGCGTCATTTTCATCTCGGACTGTAAGGGCTTTCAAACTGAATGATTTAGAGGATATTTGCGAGGACTACGGACAAGTCGCTGTCTATTGCGGAGGGATAGAAGGTCATCCCCACCACTTTAATCTTGACGACCATCATCGCTTTATCGCGGGTAAACCTATGCTTGTATGCGGTAATACCGCTTCCATGCTTTCAAATACACGGTATGAAAAAGCATTTAAGGTATTCGGCGACCGTTCTGTGCATTACGGTGTATTCGGCGATTGCGGGAATGACAGCGGAGATGACGATTCAAAAGCAGGCTCTTGCTGCTAGTCTGAATTTAACTGTGGCGGCGCATATATGCTTGCGGCATCTGTTTTATTGGTCAGTATACTAGATAAAGTGTGCGGTTACCTTTCGTATTCTTAATACGGAACAATTCATATTCTATTTGTTGTGATTTTTGTTTCTTCTGACAGAAAAACTGCCATTATAGTCCGCATACAATCATTGCGCGGTACGGTATTACCCTAAATATTATAGTCGAATAGACTTACAGAATACTTTAGCGCGCTAATATGGTAGTTGACTAATTAGTTAGAGTATGATATAGTAGCATTTGTCTTTTGATTAATACTGTATATGAGGTTTATTTTGGAATTTACTCTACCGGAATTCACACGCAGCGAAACGGTTACGCTTCAGCTTCGTTCATTGTTCGAACTCGCCGGATATAAACTTTTTCGAATGGGAAGTTTTGAGGCATATGATTTTTATATGCAGAACCGGTCGTTTCTTTCGAGCGATGATATCATCACCTTCACCGGAAGCGACGGTCGGCTGATGGCGCTAAAACCCGACGTCACGCTCTCTATCGTAAAAAATACAAAACCCGCGGCAACGCGCCGCGTATATTATAACGAAAAGGTTTTCAGAAAAAGCAGAGATACCGGCGAATACCGCGAAATAAACCAGATGGGGTTGGAGTATATCGGCGGCGTAAAGGATGTCAGCGAAGCCGAGGTTGTGTCAATAGCCGCAAAAAGCTTGTCTCTCGCCGGCGAATATTCGCTTGACCTGTCGCACATGGGTTTTATAGAAGCGGTTTTAGCGCCGTTTTCAGGCGTTTTTTATTCCGACGCCTTAGTAGCGCTCAGAAATAAAAATCCGCAGTTGATGCGGCAGACGGCTGCGGCGGCGAATCTTTCCGGTGAACTCACGGATAAATTAGAACGGCTCGCCATGCTGTCGGGTCCTTTTGATACTGCCGTTGAACTCGCAAATGAACTCGCTTCGGATTTTGAGGACGCCCGGCAACCGCTGGAAGAACTAATTAAGCTGCGCCGAACGCTGTCAGCCGAAACTCCCGAAATAAACTTGCGGCTTGATTTTTCAATCCTCAACGACGTTGACTACTATAACGGTATTATTTTTCAGGGTTTCATAAGAGGGATAGCACATCCGGTGCTTGCCGGCGGACGTTATGATAACCTTATGGTTCGTTTCGGAAAGAATCAAGGGGCTGTCGGTTTTGCTGTATATCTCGACGAGTTGGAACGTTCTGAGAGTTTTGACAGAAAACCTGAGGATTCGCGTCTCAACATAGCGTTGCCGAAAGGGCGTATGGGCGAGAGTGTATATGCCGTTTTTGAGAAAGCGGGACTTGGCTGCGAGGGGATACTTGAGGAAAGCAGAAAGCTTATTTTTGAGGACAAAGAAGGTAAGGTCAGATATTTTCTTGTCAAACCTAGCGACGTAAGCAGTTATGTTGAACACGGCGCGGCTGATATCGGAGTTACCGGCAAAGATCTGCTTTTAGAGACCGGGGCTGATGTACTCGAGCTCGCCGATATGGGGGTCGGAAAATGCCGTATCGTTGTTGCCGGTAAACCTGATCACGAAGAAAACTCCACTATTCCCATTCGGGCGGCGACAAAATATCCCAATATCGCGCGCGGCTACTATGCCGAGAAAAGCAGTCCGGTAGAAATAATTATGCTGCATGGTTCTATAGAGTTAGCGCCGCTCACCGGTCTTGCCGATGTTATTGTCGATATTGTTGAAAGCGGAAACACTCTTAAGGAAAACAATCTCATCGTCCATGACGAGATATCATTATCTTCCGCGCGTCTTATCGCCAACCGCGCTTCCTGGCGGTTCAAACAACATGAAATTAACGCTCTTCTGACTTCACTTAAGGAGTTATTATGATTAATATAGTCGACGCCGCCGATATCTCTGCAGACGATCTGATTTCCATGAGAGATGAAAGAACTCCCGATGTGTCATCAGTCGTGGGTGAAATAATAAATGACATAAAACTTCGAGGCGACCTGGCGTTGGGCGAATATACCCTTCGGTTTGATCAAGCAGATCTTTCTGATTTTAAAGTGTCTGACGACGAGATAAAAAAGGCTGTTTCTGAGGTCGGGGTTGATTTTCTCGAGATTTTAAAAACCGCGGCGGAGAATATCCGTTTGTTCCATGAAAAACAGCGACGCGACGGTTTCAACCTTGATAACGGCGACGGCGTTATTATGGGTCAGCGTATTCTTCCGCTTGAGCGGGTAGGCGTCTATATACCCGGAGGTACGGCTCCTTATCCCAGCACCGTTTTGATGGATATAATCCCCGCCAAGGTTGCCGGTGTAGGCGAAGTGCTGATGATAACCCCTCCTAAACCGGATAAAAGCGTTGACGCGGGCATACTCGCCGCCGCGTCAATAGCAGGCGCCGACAGAATATTCAAGGCCGGAGGCGCGCAGGCGATAGCCGCGTTTGCCTATGGAACAAAAACTATACCGAAGGTGGATAAAATCGTCGGACCGGGAAATATTTTTGTTGCGACCGCTAAAAAAATAGTCTACGGCGTTGTCGATATCGATATGACAGCGGGACCCAGCGATATACTGATAATAGCTGATTCAACAGCCGACCCGGTTTTCATCGCATCAGATATGCTCGCGCAGTCGGAGCATGATGAAAACGCGGCCGCGGTGCTGCTTACACCGGATATTAGGGTGGCGGAGGCTGTGAAGGATGAGCTTGCAATACAGTTAGAAAACCTGCAAAGAAAACATATTGCCGAAGCTTCATTGAGAAAAAACGGCAGAATCATACTGACTGGGGATATCGCGCAGGCTATCGATTTCTCAAACGCGCTCGCGCCGGAACATTTGGAACTATGTATAGCCGATCCTTTTGCATTACTTAATAATATAAAAAACGCGGCAAGCGTTTTTTTAGGCAATTATACTCCCGAGGTGCTGGGAGATTATTTTGCGGGTCCCAATCATACCCTGCCGACCATGGGTAGTTCCCGCTTTTTTTCTCCGCTCTCGGTAGATGATTTTATAAAAAAAAGCAGTTATCTGAGTTATTCAGATCAAGCGTTGTCAAAATGCGGCGATATGGTTGAATGCTTTGCAATGAGAGAAGGTCTTTACGCTCACGCAAAAAGTATCGCGGCAAGAACAAGGAGAGGAGTTTGATGTCCGGATTTCTTTGCAAGAGGCTCGCCGGATTAAATCCCTATGTTCCCGGCGAACAGCCTAAAACAGGTAAATATATAAAGCTCAATACTAATGAAAACCCGTACCCCCCTTCTCCCAAAGCAGTCGAAGCCGTCTGCCGGCAGGCTGATAATCTGCGGCTTTATTCAGATCCGGATTGCGCGATTTTTTTAGATGTTCTCGCGAGACATTTCGGTGTGGGCAGGGATATGGTGTTCGCTTCAAACGGGAGCGACGAGACGTTAGCTTTTGTATTTCAGGCTTTCACCGAAAAAGGCGCGGCTTTCGCAGATATAACCTACGGGTTTTTTCCTGTATTTTGTAATTTATACAATATCGACGCGAAAATCGTTCCGTTGAGGGAAGATTTTTCTCTTGCGGTACAAGATTATTATGACATTGACCGGACCATAGTTATCGCTAACCCCAATGCTCCGACCGGACTAGCCGTCAATAAAAACGATATCCGCGGTCTGCTTGAACATAACAAGAACAATCTTGTGGTCGTTGATGAGGCGTATGTTGATTTCGGAGCGGAAAGCTGCGTAGAACTTGTCGGCGAGTTTGATAATCTGCTCATTGTCGGAACCTTTTCAAAGTCCTATTCCTTAGCCGGAGCGAGGCTCGGATACGCCGTGGGCTGCCATGAGCTAATTACTGCCCTCAATCGAGTAAAATTCAGCTTTAATCCGTATAATGTCAATAGCATGACGCTTGCTGCCGGAACCGCGTCTATACTCGACAAGGAATACTTTGAATATACCCGCGGTGAAATCATTAAAACCAGAATACTTACGTCAAACCTCTTGCGCGAACTGGGATTTAGTTGTACAAATAGTATGGCAAATTTCATTTTTACCGAACATCCCGATATACGAGCGGAAGTAATTTTTCAAAAACTGCGGGAGTCGGGAGTATTGGTTCGTTGGTTTAATAAAAAGCGTATATCGAATTATCTTCGTATCTCGGTAGGAACAACAGACGATATGCTTTTTCTGATAGACGCTTTGAAAATAATTATTTCGGAGGAATCATGAGAAAAGCTGACTGCGAGAGAAATACCGCTGAAACAAAAATACGTTTGTCTCTCAATGCGGACGGGACAGGGGAATGCAGTATTGAAACCGGATGCGGATTTCTGGATCATATGCTCACTCTTTTTTCCCGTCACGGCAGGTTTGATCTGTCGCTTTCTTGTTCGGGAGATACCGGCGTTGATTATCATCATACGGTCGAGGACGTCGGTATGGTTTTGGGTCGCGCTTTTTTTGAAGCTCTCGGCGACTGCCGGGGTATAAAACGCTATGGTTCCATGCTGCTGCCTATGGATGAATCGCTCGTCGCCGTCGCTGTAGATATTAGCGGGCGCGCGGGATACTATGACGACCTTATTTTTCCGTACGGTAGGATCGGTGATTTTGATACGCAGCTGATTTCTGAGTTTTTTGCCGCTTTCTGCCGCTCGGCAGGCATTACGCTTCACATAAAAAAACTGACGGGTTCAAATTCCCACCATCTCGCCGAAGCCGCGTTTAAAGCTTTCGCGCGCGTTCTTCACGAGGCTGTCTCTATCTGTAATGACGCTGCGGATACAATTCCTTCTACCAAGAACACAATCAGATAGGTCTTTCAGTCAGTCTGTCCGGCATGGTTTTATTGTTTCCATGCAAAATTAAAACCGTATGTTCATAGGCGTGTTCTAATGTTTATTTTTCCGGCAATCGATTTATTAAACGGTAAAGCGGTAAGGCTATTTCAGGGAAATTATGAAATTAGTCAGGTTTTCTCTGAAGACCCTGTTGATACCGCCAAGCTTTTTATTGATAACCGAACTGAATTCCTGCATCTTGTCGATCTTGACGGAGCTAAAGACGGGGTTCGCAGAAATTTCGGAATCATTAAAAACATTGCCGCTAAATATCCGGAGATTTTTATACAGACAGGCGGAGGATTAAGGGATGAGGCAGCGGTCGAACAATGCCTTAGCGCCGGTGTCTCGCGGGTCATACTCGGTACTTCGGCTCTGAAAAACAGGAAGTTTTTGCGGCAGATGCTTGATAAGTACAATGAACGTATAGCGGTGGGGGTGGACGCGCGGGAACAGAAGGTATCGGTTGAGGGATGGCTAAAAAACTCTGACGAAGATAGTATCGATTTTTGTAAAAAAATGGTTGATATCGGCGTCAAATATATCATTTATACCGATATTTTAAGGGACGGAGCGGGCATAGGAGCTAATCTTCAGGTATATGAAAAGCTTATGCGAATCGAAGGAGCGGACTTTATCGCATCGGGCGGTATATCATCACTATCTGATATCAAATCGCTCAAGGATACAGGATTATATGCGGTAATAATCGGAAAGGCGCTGTATACCAAGGATATCAATCTCAAACAGGCTATCAGTATAGCGGCAAAATAATTTTATTAAGGAGACTATATGACTGACAAACGTATTATTCCCTGCTTGGACATACGCGACGGCAGGGTGGTAAAGGGAGTAAGATTTATAGATATAAAAAATGTCGGAGATCCGGTAGAACTCGCGGATTATTATGTAAAATCAGGAGCGGACGAACTGGCTTTTTATGACATAAACGCTTCGATAGAAGCAAGAGGAATTTTCGCCGACCTTCTCAAAGCCGTCGCAAAGGTTGTTCCGGTTCCGCTTACCGCAGGTGGCGGAGTGGAAAATATCTCGGATTTCGAGAAGGTTCTCGAATGCGGCGCTGATAAGGTCAGCGTCAACACCGGCGCTATCAGAAATAAATCTCTGATATCCGACGCCGCCAGGCGGTTCGGCAGCGAGTATATCATTATGTCTATGGATGTGAAACAGGTTGACGGATTTTATCATGTTTTTGTAAAGGGCGGCGCTGAAGATACCGGATTGGACGCTTTACAATGGGCAGTCCGCTGTCAGGAAGAAGGCGCGGGTGAAATTTTAGTTAACAGCATTGACGCGGACGGTGTTAAAAACGGATTTGATCTGCCGCTTATGCAGGCCGTTGCAGATAAGGTAAATATTCCAATAACCGCTTCGGGAGGCGCCGGAACCATGAGGCACTTCGCCGAACTTTTCGCCATACCCGGAATCTCTTCCGGATTGGCCGCCTCGGTTTTTCACTACCGGGACATAGAAATCAATAAGCTTAAAGATTACTTAAATAAGCAGGGTATACCAGTAAAACTATGACAAGGAGATAAACGGTGTTTTTACTTGACAATTTGAAATACAACAAAGACGGGCTTATTCCCGCCGTTGTTCAGGATTATTTAACCTCTCAGGTGTTAATGGTCGCCTATATGAACAACGAAAGCCTGAAAATAACACTGGAAGAAAAGATGACATGTTTTTGGTCTCGAAGCAGAAATACGCTTTGGCGTAAGGGTCAGACAAGCGGAAATCGTCAGCATGTAGTTTCTGTCGCCGCCGACTGCGACGCCGATACGCTGTTAATAAAAGTCCTCTGCGATGGTCCGGCATGTCATACCGGTAAAATAAGCTGCTTTTACGAGGACATATACGGAGATTCTCAGACTGATTTGTTTTCTTTAAGGCAGTTGTATGAACTGGTAACCGACAGAAAAGCGAATCCGGCGGAAAAAAGCTACACCAACTATCTGTTCGACAGCGGTATCGAGAAGATACTTAAAAAGGTTGGAGAAGAAAGTTCTGAGATCATTATCGCCGCCATGAAAAGAAACAAAAGTGAAACTGTATATGAAATTGCCGATCTGTGTTATCACCTGCTGGTGCTGATGGCGGATATCGGGATTTCTCCGGACGATATAATAAGAGAGCTTGCCGGGCGTCACAAAAACGCTCCTTCGGATGAGAAACGAACATGAGTAATCCGCTTCAATCCAACGCGCATGTTCATACTACCTGGTGCGACGGCGCCCAAACCCCGAAAGAAATGATTGAAGCAGCTTTGTCAAAAAGATTTTTCGACCTCGGATTTTCGTCGCACGCTCCGCCCGCAATCAAAGGTCCCGGACACGGTATATCGGATATACCGGCATATATCGGGGAGATTTCCAATCTGAAAAATGAGTATGCGGGAAGGCTGTTCATTCTTTGCGGCGCGGAGCAAGATTCATATGCTAAAGTTGACAGAGAGAAATTTGACTATATCATTCATTCCGAGCATAGTTTATCAATGGATTCCGGCGTATATTATCCAATAGATCATACCCCCCAAAAAACACTTGATACATTCAAGACGCGATATGGCGGAAACGGACTGTTGCTGGCCGAAGACTACTTTAAACTGCTGGCAGAGGGTGTAAAAACTTATAGCCCGGATATAGTCGGGCATTTTGATCTTATCGCAAAGTTCAACTCGAATAGTCTCATGTTTGACGAGGATTCTAAGGATTATCGGAGTTTGGCGCTTTCTTATCTTGATGAAATAATCACCTGTGTTAACGGTTACGGCGGAATGATTGAAATCAACACCAGCGGTATTCGTTATAAAGGAACGCCGTATCCGTATGCCGGAACTCCGTATATGCTCAAGCGTCTTTATGAGAAGAAAACGCGTGTAATAATAACCGGCGACAGCCATTCGTCGGATATGTTGGACTATATGTTTCCTCAAACGCTTGAACTGCTGAAATCCATTGGGTTCAGTTCTTTAGCGGTTCTTTCGGGCGGCAGATTTTGTGATATTAAAATATAGTAATCTGATATCAGTAGTTAAAAAAACCCAACAGACCAAGACCGATGAAAAACATCAATATCCCGAAATATAGTATTGCTTTGGTACGTCTTTTCGAACCGGCGAACTCTTTGTAATAAAACCCCCAAAAATATCCCCATACATTAAGCGTTCTGCCAAACAGAAAACTCAGAGTAGCGCTTAAGACCGGCATTGCGTAAATTGATAAAAGATTTCCGCCGTAGTGACAAAACGCCGCTATTATTGAGAACAAAAGCGGCTTTTTGGATTGTCCTATACAAAATACCGCCGGCCATTCTTTTTTTATTGTATGCCTAATCCCGCAGTATACCGCAATGCTAATGAATGAACCGGTCGCGAGAAACGCCGCAGTAAGTATCGGAGGAGTGCCGGCGGCGGTTCCCGCGGCGGTTCCTACCGACCATCCGTTTATGAGAAAGGTACTTAGAACCGAGAGCGCTACAATTCCCGCGGAAACTTGGGTTTTAATGGATTTCACGTCGATTCCTTCGGTTTCTGCTCGGTCACGGTCCCGTATGGAAGCAGCCATGCTGCAGACAAAACCGGCTAAAATAAATGTCGCGGTGGTTATGATGATAAGAACAACCGCTCCAGGAGTATTCGGTATTCCCTCCTCCGCTAACGAGGTAGCGACTCCGAGTATGCTGCCAATGGCGCCGCTTAATGTGGTGGCTAAAAGCAGACCTATCCTGCCTAAAACTTTTAAACTTAAAAGTATACCCACTGACATCATGCCCCCGCCGAGTAATAATTTGGGTAAAACCGGGAGATTTGCCCGGGTTGCTTCAATTAAACCCTCGGGGATCAACACAGGCGCCAGGGCGAAGGTAAGTCCCCACACGATGAAAAAAGCGATAGTATAAAGAAGAAAGACCAGCCCCGAAACAGGATAACTTCCAATGTGCTTGACCACCTGCATCCAGCCTCCCCACATCGCCGCTGCGAGGAGTGTCAGCGCTATCGCCCAACCGGTTGAAAAATAGATGGTATTCATTATTTCTCCGTTTTCACTAAATATAGAATTATTATTCTATCATAACGCTATTTGTCGTTATTTAATATATAAAATTATATATTCTCTAATAAACTTATGTTATACTGCTTATAGTTGGTTATAAGTTGTGGTTAGTGCTTATTTTTTGTACTGCACAAAATCAGCGTAATACAGGAATAAACGGATATCATAGATATGGAAAAAGATAAAAAGAGTCCCGATCCTGTCGACCGTAATGATTCTTCTGTCACGGCGGCAAAAAAGAAAGAAACTCCGAGAGCAGGAAATAAAACATCCGCAAGCGTATCAGGTTCCTCTAAAAAGAAATCAAGCGGTTCACCAAAAAAAAGTTCTGCTCCTTCGAATTCGACAAAAATAAATGATTCTCAACCGATGAGGGACGCTATAGAGGCGTCTGAATCATCAAAAGTTTCCGCTTTAAAAAAGCCTGCGGCAAAATCCGAAACAGTTAAAAAACCCTCTTCAGGTACTAAAACTTCAAAGAAGCCAGCAACCACGGCCGGTCAGTCTGGAGCAGAAAAATCAAAGCCTTCTGCGGCGGCAAAAAGTTCTCCAAGCAAGCCGTCATCAAAGCCGCCGGTAAAAAGCACGGGCGGAACAAAAACAGGCGTTCCGAAAAAAGCTGCTTCCGCAGGCGATACGACCGGTACTAAAACAGCAAAGAAGCCGGCAACCGCGGCCGGTCAGTCTGGAGCAGAAAAATCAAAGCCATCTGCGGCAGTAAAAAGTTCTTCAAGCAAGCCGTCATCAAAGCCGCCGGTAAAAAGCACGGGCGGAGCAAAAGCAAAACCTGCGGCTAAACCTTCCGCTAAAACAACTGCCGTAACGAAAAAATCTTCGGTTAAGTCTGATAAAACAAAACCCGAAGCCTATGACAACACAGCTAAAATCAACGCAGAAAAAGATGCCGGAAAAACCATAGCGGTATCACAAACTCCGAAAAAGCTAAAAAGCAAAATAAAATCTCCTGATATTATTAACACCGTTTCAACTGATAATCAGGAAGATAAAGAAGTCTTCGCTAACGTTTCGTCATTCCCTTCTGCAAAGTCCGCAGATCAATCAATACATCTGTCCGGGGGCAGTTTATCTGCTTCCCATTCAAAGGACGATCAAGATCTTTCAACTTCCGGGACTGATAATACCCAAGGCATACCGGTTAAAGAAAAATCGGCTGTTCACGCGGAAAAACCTAAGATCACACCCCTGGCGAAAAGGAAAACTTCCCCGGCTTCAAGAAGAAAAGCAGCCTTTGGACCGGCGTTGATACTAAGAATGCTTATCTTCATCGCAGTACTGCTTGCAATTCTCGCCACCGAGCATATCATAAATCGGAATCCCCGGGTTCTCGCGGATGATTTAGCTTTATTTTCACAAACTGAAACAGAGCTCGAACCCGAACCGGACGAACAAAATGGCATTGTCGAAGAACAGGAAATTTCCGAAATTATATCCTTGTTGCAGCCGAGAAAAAAGACCTATCTGCCGCTTGAAGGAGAATGGAAACTCGAAGCGGTAATTGAGTTTACCGGCAGCGTCGACGAATCGATAATTTGGAGCAGTTCTGACCAAGAGATAGCGAGTGTATCTGACAGCGGGACGGTGACCGGGCATTCGAACGGCACGGCAGTAATAACCGCGACGGCTGTCAACGGCATGAGCGATTCTTCTGAGGTTGTCGTCACAGACTGCATAATCCTTCCGAGTTACGAGCGAAAGGAGTTCATCCCGGCATATTATTATGACGAGCAGCAGGCCCAGATGATGGATGATATACTTTTCAGCCGCGTGGCTGACGCGGGTGGGTACGGAACCCGCGGCGCCGTCGTCGCCGCCGCAAGGTTCATTACTCTTGAGATGCCGTATATGATACCCTATTTCTATGAAAACGGAAGAATGGACGCCAATCCGGGCAGACCGATTTGCGATGGTGAGGGACGTTATTATCACGTTGGGTTATATCTGTCCGAGTCAAAGTATAAAGACATAAAAAAAAGCGTGGCGGGGCCTTCTTTTTGGGGCGCTCCTCTCACTAATTTCCAAAATGAAGGTTTTTTTGAGAGCGGCAGGAGATATCCCAACGGGCTTGACTGCAGCGGGTTTGTAAGCTGGGTAATGATCAACGGCGGTATTGACTCGGGTGATATCGGCGCGGGCTATTATATGGATGTTGAAAAAGAGTTTTATAAAATCGGCGACCGTACAACACTGACTGTTGATCTTCTAAAATCAGGGACGGTTAAGTCCGGGGATCTTATCGGTAAGGATGGTCATATAGCCGTGGTCGCGGGAATAGACGATACCTATATATGGGTCGCGGAATCCTTCTACAGAGGGGTAAATGTCAGACGCTTCACCATAGAACGCGGATGGTCAGGCGTTATAGACTGCGACGATTATTCCTACATTATCAATATGGATCATATGTACTACAACGGCGACGGTATTTATTCAGACACCTGGGAGTAAGAATTTTTCAATTTATTAGACCATAGTTTGTTAAAGGAGATATATGTTTCCTGTAATCCTGCGGCTCGCTCCCGGTTCTCTCCAAAACGTGATATTTTTATTAACCGCAATCTTAGCCGGCGGTTTGTTGTATCTGTTGTTCAGGAAGAACAGGCAGGGTAAATCTAAAAAACAGCCGATTGAAGGTTTAGATAATGAACGCAGTGTAAGAATCATGAAAAAAATACTTTCAGCTTACATAAAGCGAAGCGACGGGAGAGTCATTTACTCCGCCGAAGTCGCGGGTAAAAAGACCTCGGGTTCAGCCGACGCGATTTTAGTAGGTTATTTCGGAATATTAGTTTTAGTCGGATGTGACTTGCGCGGAGAGCTTTACGCTAATGACAAGGATGAATACTTAACGCAGATATACAAAAAGGAACGGGCCCGGTATGAAAGTCCTGTTATTCGGGTTCTGAACGCTCAAAAAGCAGTTAATGAACTGCTTCGGCAAAAAAAGGTTTATCGTGTTTCTGTCGAGTCTGCGGTTGTTTTCACAGGAAAAAAAGCTGTACCTAATGTCCCTGGGTCACTTAATTCATATAATCCCAAGACTTTGAAAAAAGCGCTGCGAAGCGGCAGATTTCTCGATGATAAAGGTGTGGATACCGATGCCGCCGCCGAAGCGCTTCTTGGCTGGAGGTAGCGGTGATTAAGAAAAATGTTATTTTACTTTCGGCTGTTTTGCTTATTTTATCTTTACTTTTCGCTTGCGGGTCTGATACCCTCCCGCCGGACGAACCTCCTGCCGCGGCGCCGCCTGATTTCAGAGCAGCTGAGTGGGGGATGAGCAAAGCGCAGGTCAAAAAGACCGAGATGCCTGCCGAGGAAACCTACGCCGATGAATGGACCATGCTTTTTGAAGTCACCGAAGGTGAAGACTCGGTTCTTGTATTTTATTATTTTGAGGATGATAAGTTAACAGGGGGAGAATGCTGGGTAGAGATGGGAGAGGATCAGCTTTGGAGCGTACGGGTTCCGCAGATGATCGAGACTTATGTTGAGTTTCGCGACAAAACAACCGAAGTCTATGGAGAACCTCAAGAAGACGACTACAAGGTTTGGCTTGATAAGGATCCTGATTTTATCAATGACCACGACATGCAAAATCTCTATTACGGAAGGTTGGAATACTTAACTGTTTGGGAAACAGAACG